>Ga0157371_10003124_pt1 | contig 15308 bp, 14 predicted proteins | sample C45metaG_FD_113462 | JGI IMG/M metagenome (GOLD analysis project Ga0157371, IMG submission 113462) | Corn rhizosphere microbial communities from Kellogg Biological Station, Michigan, USA - C4-5 metaG | ecosystem: Host-associated > Plants > Roots > Rhizosphere > Soil | place: USA: Michigan...
GGTCGGATCATAAACATCTCAAGCCTGGCGGCCCTGATGCCGCCTGCAAGTCGACCGGACTACTCTGCCGCCAAAGCAGCCATGATCGCGATGACGGCGTCGCTCGCAAAAGACGTTGCTGCACAAGGCATTACCGCAAACACCGTTTCGCCTGGAACAGTGCATAGCATCAGTTTGGATACCGCGTTCCGTAAGAAAGCCATTGAGAGGGGCATGGCCATCGACGCCCCTTGGAATGACGTGGAGAGAGAAATCCTGCCGTTGTTTGCTCAGGTGCCCCTTGGACGGGTAGGAACCCTCGAGGAGATTGCGGATGCGATTACATTTCTCTCGAGCCCCCGTGCTGGCTATATCACAGGAGCAAACCTCCGACTTGATGGCGGAATGTGGCCAGGGATGTAGCAGGACAACAGAGGGGCAGCGCCAAAACTTTGTGGGTTTCCGGCCTCAGTTCCAGTTTGCCATGACGAACCGGTGGATCTCCGCTTCGAGTTCCTGCTCTTCCGGTGTCCCACCCATGAAGCCACCATGGGGCATGGCTTCAAAGACGTGCAATTCGGTTTCCACGCCAGCTTTTCGCAAGGCTCGATGCATCCTCACCGTGTTCGATAGGAACAGGTCACGCGTGCCGGTCTGCAGGAATGTCGGCGGAAAGCCCGCCAAATCGCCGAAGAGCGGCGATAGATAGGGATTGGAAAGATCGGCACCACCGGCGTAGAGCAGGTTGTTTGGTCTTAGCGGGCGGGGCAGAACGAGATCGATCATCTGGTTGGTCTGGAAGCTGTCACCGGATTCGGTGAGGTCAACCTGTGGCGAGAGCAAGACTAATCTGCCAGGCATTGGCATACCTTCATCTCTCGCCCGCAGCAGCATGGCGGTCGCGAGATTGCCGCCCGCCGATCTCCCCAGGATGATTATCTTGTCGGGGGAGTGACCTGCCAAGACATGACGGTACGTGGCTAAGCAGTCATCAAGAGCGGCCGGATAGGGATGCTCAGGCGGCATCCGGTAATCGACGCCGTAGCATCGCACGGCATGCTGGTGAGCTTGACGTCGCGCACTGACAAGACAGGCCTCACCGCCTCCGAACACCAATGCGCCGCCATGCAGGTCGATGAGTGCGCCACGCTCATGAAATGCTCCGTACGGCGTCGCGACATGGATCGTTGCTTGCTCGACTACGATTGTGGTGACGGTAGACTGCAGACTCCCGGCAAGATCTTTGGCCGCGGCGGCGTAATGCGCATCTACTGCGGCTTTCATCATCATCCAGCCTGAAAAATCCTCTGGGGACGGCATTTCGAACCGCGCATTGATAGGGCTGCCGTCCTTGTCGACCAGGCGCGACAGTGCCGCTTGTGCTTCGACGCTGATGGACTGTGGGACCTGAATTATCCGTGAAGGGACGGCTGCACTGCGTAAGGAATTGCTCATTTCTTGCTCTGTAATGAAACGAAGCGATGATGATTTTTTCTCGAATCCGGGCGCCGGTCTGGCCTGTCGACTTTAGCTGATCGGCCCGAGACATGAGATCGCTTCAGATTGGCGCTTGGGTCCGCAGCCAGATGACTGACTGTATCCCATTGCGTTGAAGGGAGAATAGCATCTATTACCAAACTGACCTTGCTACCACCTCAACAGTTTGGGCCCGATTAACGCTCCCAGTGCCGTTACACATGCAATGGCGATCGAATACCATACCGCCACAAAGGCAGCGCCATCGTTGAGGCAGGCGATGGTATAGGCGAGACCACCCACGGAACCTGCAAGGAAACCGGCAAAAGCGCCAGCCTGGCTGAGGCGCGTGGGCGTTCCGGCTCGCATCGCAGAAAAAATAGCGGCGAGCGCCGGGGTGGAAGCCATGATGATAGTACCCGCACATTTTGGCACGGAGTAGGTGTGAACCCCAAGCAGGGGAAAGCCGCTCCGATCAAACAGAGCTCCGGTAAGCAGGAACATCAGTGCTGGAGCAAGAAAAAGAACCGTGCGAGGCGCCTGGCCCGGCTGGACCACTGTCAAAACAAGCTGAAACCCGCCGGCAGCTACAAGAACCATGCCGATGACTTTGAACAGGAACGTCCATGTCGGGAGTATCTGCATGAGGTCGGAGCGAGGTCCGGCGATCATCACCACGACGCCAGTCGCTGCCAGGATCGAAAAGACCAGCGCGACAGGAAGGACGATCGAGAGACGGAGCAAAAGTGACGAACCTTTACCAGCTTGCGCTGCAAGCCCTCGAATAAGATCGTCCGTTGGCTGTCGATTGTCATTCATGCCCGGGGCCCCTTCTCTGTGTTGCCGCCATTAGTTTCTTCAACGAGCGATGGAAGGCGACGCGCACCGCTCCCTCGGTGGAACCGATGCGCGCCGCGGCCTCTTTGGTAGAGGCACCCTCAAGCCCGATGGCTCGGACAGCAGCCTGTTCGCCAGGGGGCAAGGCGGAGATTAGTTTTTCGACATCTGCCGGATTGCGTTCAGGATCGACGACCCCCTCAGATGAGAACAATCCGGCCCACTGCTCTTCGGTCAAATCGACGCGCATGCGTGCGTCTCGGCCCAAGCGCCGGCTGGCGTCAATGATCTTGTAGCGCGTGATTGCGTTCAACCAGGGAAGCAGAGACCGCTTCGTATCCCATTGGTGGCGACGGGTATGTACTGCTATGAGCACTTCCTGTACGACATCCTCTGCCTCGTAGAGACTGAAGCCCATATATCGCAAATGCGCCTCGACGATCCGCCGCACCGAAGCGGCGAAAGCCCTGAGAAACGCCTCGTAGGCAGCGCTATCTCCAGTGCGTTCTGCGCGCATCGCTTTCGCCCATCTGTCTTCCCGTGTGTCCATGCACCCATGCTTTCGGTTGGACGAGACCCGTTGTTACGTCGTATCGCGAATTTATTCGAATTTACGCGCCGATCACATAGTCGTGACGATGTAAGATTGGGGAATTCCCAACGAAAGACTCCTCCGAAGCATGTGCTTTACGATGAAAGGAAGTCCGGAATGATCATGAACAGGCGCACATTTTCCACTGCTATGCTTGCCGGCGCGGCAGCATCAATGCTTTCAACCAAAGGCATGGCCGCATCGGCGGCCGGCCACCCAGAAAAGGCCCGTAACGTTGTCTTCGTCCATGGGCTATTCGCAGATGGTTCCTGCTGGAGCGAAGTGATATCGAGGCTGCAGCCCGAGGGCTTGAACATCACATCCGTGCAGAACCCTCTGACTACTCTCTCGGAATCGGTTGCTGCTGCGGAGCGAGTACTGGCGCGGCAGGATGGGCCAACAGTATTGGTAGGGCACTCATTTGGGGGAATGATTGTAACTCAGGCCGGCATGCATCCTAATGTGTCGGCTCTCGTGTACGTCGCCGCCCGTGCACCCGACGCAAACGAGGATTTCGGCGCTTTAGCGAAAACCTTCCCTACTCCCCCCGCTTCTGCCGGAATTGTTTTCGACGGTGAGGAAGGAAGACTTAGCGAGAAGGCGTTCCTCGAGGACTTCGCCGGTGACATTCCCACGGCCCGCGCGAAGGTGCTGTATGCAACGCAGTATCCTTTCCAGAAGATGCTACTCTCAGGCAAAGTTACCGAAGCCGCTTGGCGCCACAAGCTCAGCTATTACGCGGTGTCGAGCGAGGACCGCACGATCAACCCGGACCTGCAGCGCTTTCTCGCCAAACGCATGGACGCAAAGGCAATCGAATTGAAAGCCAGCCATCTCTCGCTGATCTCGCACCCGGACGAGGTCGCGGAGCTTATCCTGGAAGCTGCAGGCCAGAAAGCCTAACCCGATCCGCGAAATTCAGACAGTCAGACACCGCTGCGCGACCTCCCCTAAACCTGCGCTAGTCGTCCAGTGACCTCTTTGCAAAGCGGACGGTTTCTAGGCAACGAGGCAAGCAGCGCAGTCGAGAGAGGACGACAGCCAAGACTGGGGGTGTCGTTCTTTCTCCGAGCTGTTAGGCAATGAATATATGTGTGCCAGGTTGTTCAGATTTATCTCTCAAGCAATCTAGCACTTGAGCGGATTCGAACCCCTTTTACGGTACCGCCACTTTCTACATAGAAATCAGACTGTTACGTAAGCTATGCTGATCGTTGACCTCGATCGCTAGCTTTAATCGACTGAATAATTCTATAGCATCGACTACCCGGAGTTTGGGGCCAGCGATGCTGCGGTGAGCTATCTAAGTGGATAGCACGCTCAACGGCCTGATCAACACCATTCAATATCCCGCCGCAGTCATATCGGTGCTTATTATAGGATCCTAACTGGGCACGTAAGTGTGTGACGAGGTTCTCGTTGCTGAGTGGTTCTGGAAGATCCGCTTCGAGATGCAACGCTAGCCAGATCTCGAAGCTGGGATTACTGACCGCCAGCCCTATACGTTCGGCAGTAGCGCTCGCAGCCACGTCACTAAGCGTTGGTTCCGGCCAACGATCGACGTCGATTACCAGCCAGAGCTCATCACCTTCCCCCAGCTGATAAGTATTCTTATAATTCTGAGCGTTTCCAAGCACGTGCTGAGGTGACGACCGACCGTTCTCAGAAGGAAGGACGCGGACTTGAACATTAGTGAGACGGAAGGATTCGAAGTATATTTTCTCCGTTAAACTTCCTTCAGTAGCTATTATTATAAGTTTTGCATCCCTTAGCGTGCCGACGGTTCGATCAAGCGGGCGTTTTCTTCTGCTTGTCAGTCCTACCATCAGCGCTTTCTTCCCAACCCAGATTTGATATACTTCCTAAAAAAGGAATCGCGCCGAACCTTCCATTCAGGTAGCCCTTCCTTATTTCAACGTCCGCGCGGACCTTCAAGTCCGATAGCGAATACAATTGAGAGTCTCCGTCAGCCGTTTTCTCAACGAACCAGACTTCATCTCGTCGTAGCAGGTCGAGATCAAGCAAATGAGTATTATGGGTCGTGAAAATCAACTGACCGCAATCGCTCGCTCCAAGAAAATCTGACAACAAGTTGTAAGCGAGAAGAGGGTGAAGTTTTCGGTCGATCTCGTCGATCACGAAGGTCTTATCTGATCGCGACAGATCAGCGATCATCGGTATCAGATGAAGCAATCGACGTGTGCCAGCCGACTCCTCGTCTTGGGTGAAACGCACCTCTGAACCGTCCTCACGTTTATGGACGAACACAAGGTCTATGACTTCTAACTCGTTGTTGTCATTCTTCCGAATAAGTATTCGATTGGAATCTCGGGCTCCAAGCAGCGCAACATTGCCCGTCTCCAGTGTGTCAGAAATCTCTCTCAGCATCTCAGCTGGAACGTCACGAAAGTCATCGATTTCGATTGTTCTCACATCAGTCTCAATGTGATCAATTCCGATGCCCGCGTTCCGAATAGCAGTAGATAGCTTGCCGATGAAATCAGAATCTTTGTGTGCCCTCATCTCCAATGCCGCATACTCCCCCTCGGCACTTATGATCTGAAGGTCATTTCTAAACCAATCAAAGACCGGGCGGAGCGCCTCGACGTTACGCTGAATGGCTTCTGTCAAAAATGGCTGGTTTGGGCGCGTACCAAAAGCTACGAACTCGAGAAAGTCTTTCCCAGAAAGCTTACCTGACTTCATTTGTTTGACGAGTGAAGGCCCTGCCTCGACTGTTGTCGAGAGCCCATCTTTTCCATTCTCTGTAATTCGCTCGAATAGGGCTACTTCTCGGCCATTAGGCGAAGCAAACAACCACTCCTCGTGGACATGCGACCGCCCGACCCTCATACCGTACTCGTATTCGACACCACCCGTGTGGATATTGAATATGAACGTCGCGGGCAACTCATCTTCACCAGCGGCGGTCTTGAACTTCCGCACCTTAATTAATTTATCGACTTCAGAGCCTTCGACAATGAGATCACGAACGAAGACCAAAGCGTGAACCAGATTGGTTTTACCGTGACCGTTAGCACCGTAAATTGCTGCAGATCGTAAAACCCGATGCTTTTGATTGTCTGAAGCTAGAACGTGTCGCGGGTGGCGATCGTCTGCGCTCGCAACCATGGAAAACTTCGCCTCGCCTCGGAAGCTCAAAAAGTTTTCGACGGAAAACTGTAGCAGCATAGGGTCACTCCAAACTAGATTATCTCCGTGATATATGTTTTCAGGACATTTATCTAGCGTTTTCGTGATTATTTCACGAATTCCGGTATTAGATTGCCGATTTCGATGCGCGCGAACGCGATCACGGTCGGATAATCCAAAACGCTCTGGACGAAAGCATCTGCTCACATCGCCGAATGTAACAGAAACGCGCGGCGCCCAATGTGTTGGTGGCGTTGGATTTGCGCTCCACTACCGGCCCGAACGATTGCTCCTTTTCGGGTAATGCTTCTGCCGAATAATCGAAGCAAGGTACCCTAGTAAGTGAAAGTCTGAGAACCTGCCTCAGCCTTAATCAGTGAAAGCGCCACGTCGTTTGAAGTATCCGCGAAACGTTTGATGTACTCTCCGTAGCTCACTGCGTTTCGCTGAAACCTTACTGCGCCGAATGTTAAGAGAAAGGTGGCCAGCATTGCCATTGCCTCTGGATCTGCGCGATCAGTTTCTTTGTTCTTGATTAGCCTCAATACATCTTCGGAATGCGCGAACTCAGCCAATTTGACCGCCGAGAAGACGGGCTGCTTCATTTCAGCAGATTTGGCGATCAATATAGTGCGGACACACCAGGCAATCCGCCTGTTTAGGAGAAACCGAAGGTGGCTCTCATATCCATAGTCAATAATAAACCAGCCGAGGTCGGATGCATGAACGATCTCCCGCTCGTATGAGGCACGTAGCGAAAACTGCTTCCGTACCAACTCGAGTTGGTCGGCGGGATCGTAAATTGCTTTAGCCTCTCGCACGATATGGCACACGAAAAGATCTCCCCTCCGTGCTCGCGCGAGAAGGTCCTCGAGCGGATAGATTGACGTCGAGAGGTGACCCTTTTGAACATGCTGGGGCCGATCATCCTCCGAAATCAACAGAAGGTCAGTATCGGAGAAGATATCTTCGTCACCCCGGGCGTGGCTGCCAAACAAAAGCATCGCAGATACGGTCATGGGCGAGCTACAGGCGACCGCTTCATGCTCTGGCCTCCTTGTTTTTTCGAAGCGCTTCGACTGACAAACGCCGCATCACCTCTCTCGTCTGCACGACCTCAGCGAGGTTCTGAAGGACAAGGTGTTGCTTTTCAGGCTTCAACGTACCGGGGGCAACATCGAGATTATGCTCGTTGATAATGTAGAACGCGGCGCTCAGACGTGCAGGTACATGTAATTTGTGATCGACCATGTCGTACTCCGCCGCGACTGCTTCTTGTTTCAGTTTGTCGAGCTCAGGATTTGGAATCAGGACCAGTTCCATCGTGTGGTGCCATTCGAGATCCAAATCCGCCCCTACGTCACTCGAGCCGACATGGGCTGCATTGGCGATACGGTTGAGACTGTAGTCTCGAAACTCATTGTGCTCCTTCGACCAGGCGCGCACGTACCAACGTCCCGCGGCGAACAAAAAAGAATGAGGCGCAATTGATCGCCTTCCGGCAGGCGAACCGGTGAGCGAGGCGTACTCGATTTCGAGTTCGGCCTTCTGCTTTATTGCGTCAAGTATTCGAATGAGGATGTCCGGACTCGTCGATCGCCGCTTGATCGAGGCTACGACCTCGACGGGGGGCGTTTCGGAGAACCACGTATCTGATGGGCTCATCCACCCGTTCTTCACAGCCATTAGTTGCAGCAGGTGTCGGTCAGAGAAAGGACCGATGAATACCGGTTCAAAGTCCTCCGAGCGTACGAAGGTCTTCTGGCTTCGGTCGTATTTCAGGTTTTTATCAGCTCTGGCTTGATACTGCGAGATATCGGACGAGGCCTGCTGTTCGGAAATCCCAAAGAAATCCACAAGATCTTTTCTATTGAAGGATCCATCCCAGAACAGCCGAAAATCAATAAATTCCAGCCTCTTGGCCACACCCCATCGTAGGTCTCGGTCTGCGGAATCCGTCACGATCTCGTCTCCTTTTTCGATTCATCCGAAAAAGATGCATCGCATTACTTGATTGGATAGCCAATCTTCCTTACCTTTTATGGAGGCACAAGAGCGTGCCGTCAACGCATCGGAAATGGCAGTGCGTCAATTGTCGGGATTTCAGCTCGACCTAAACGCGTATCAGCAACACAGGTTCGAGCGAGGCTTAACCAATGACAGCGAAGACTACGCATTTCAAAGTCAGCAACGGCGACATGACTCTCATTGAGACAGGCGACGGCAACTTCATAGTTGTCGACATCAACATCCGGGCCTCGGCCGACGATCCGAACGATGATGCGCCTGATGTCGCCAAACAGCTCAAAGATCGCTTGACCCGCGATGACAAGGGTCGGCTCACCATTGACGCCTTCCTCCTGACCCACCCAGACGCCGATCATTGCCGAGGGCTGGAAAAGCATTTTCATCTCGGCCCGCTCGATCTGTGGAAGAAAACAGACGACAAGATTGTCATCCGTGAGATGTGGTCGTCACCGATCATTTTCCGTCGGGCATCTCGCAACCATTCGCTTTGTTCGGACGCTAAGGCATGGGCTGCAGAGGCACGTCGACGCGTTCGTGAGTTCCGCGCAAATGGTTATGCCTACGATGGCGATCGCATCAAAATCCTCGGCGAAGACATCGACGGCAAGACCAACGATCTGACTGAGATTCTCGTCACGGGTGGCGATGTGTTCCAGACAATCAAGGGGGTGACGGACAATACATTCTCCGCGCATCTTCTCGCTCCGCTCTTGGCGAACGACGAGGAGGAAGCCGAGTTCTTGAGTAAAAACAATTCGAGTATCGTCATTAACGTTTCACTCGGAAAGACGGATCTCCAGAACCCTAGCTACTATCTATTCGGCGGCGATGCGGAGGTCGGCATCTGGGAGAAACTATGGGGCAAATACGGTGATGATCCCACTCAGTTTCAGTATGACGTTTTGATCGCGCCGCACCACTGCTCCTGGCATAGCCTTTCATGGGACAGCTGGTCTGATTTCGGGGAGGACGCGGAGGTCTCCGATGATGCAAGGTCTGCACTCGGGCAACCAATCTCGGGCGCCTCGATCATCGCAAGCAGCAAAGAAATCAAAGACGATGACTCCGACCCACCCTGCATCCGGGCGGAACGCGAATACAAGGCGATCTTGAAACCGGTCAATGGGAAGTTCACCTGTTTGGGAGAGCTCGCAGGTGATGCGCCCCTGGAGTTCGAGATTACTTCTTCCGCTGGGCCGAAGCCGTTAGGACGCTCGATCGCTTCTAAACTTGCAGCACCGACGATCCTTGGCCTTTCGGGAGCAGCGGCAGGAAGTCAAACCCCGCTTGGCTCGCAGCCATTCAAGCACGGTGATGACGATTGAGCACGTTATCCCCCGCAATTCAGAGAGCGATGCGCCAGATACTGGCGCATCCTCGTATCGTTCGGATTGAGAATAACCTCGACCACGATATGTCGCTGGTAGCGCATGTCGATACCGGTTTGGGTAGTCGATGGCGAGCAGATGGCGCCAGTCCGAACGGCGTTTTTGCGGTTGAGCCTGTCACAATCCAATTCTCGGAACACTATCCGAATAAATGCCCTGAAATAGCACTCCGGCACGACTTCGATCGATCGCACCCGCATCTATTGCCTGGGAGCCCAGATCAATCGCCTCGCCCATGCTATATCGACGGCCACCCGCATGACTTTCTGAGGCTTCGTGGCATGCACGGTGTCATTACACAGCTCGCCAACTGGCTAGAAAAGGCAGCGTCGGCGGAACTCATCGACCCGAGCCAAGGTTGGGAACCGGTACGTCGCGATCGCCTCGATGATTACGTTGAGGTTGATGCAAATACCCTTCGATCGCTAGTGACCAAGGACGGTGGTGGCGCTTTTTTCAGAACACCGTTTACTATGATCGGCGAAGGCAACCGTCGCTCGATGTGTTGTCACGTGCTTGAACGGCTGCAGCTCAGAGAGGACGTAGCACAAGGCCTCCAGAAGCAGTATGGGCAGATCGGCATTGCGGTCGTCGTTTGGCCTGGTCGCTCTCCGGAGGGCGGAGAGATCGTCGCCGCAGCCTATTCTCCAGAAACAGTAGCTAATGTCCGGGATCTATTTGAACGCGCCACCTACTTCGGCCTTTTCAAACAGCTGGATTCGCAGCTTGGGCTCATCCGCAGGCGTCTCAACGGAATACCAGCTGGCGTCCCGAAGGTGATAGCAGTCACTCTTCTCGTTCGCCGGCCGATGGAGATCATCGGACAGGGATCTCGTATTGAGATCCTCCCATACGTTATTGAAGTTTCAACGCCGGAGCACTTGGCGCCTGACAGCCTTTGCCCCGTAAGATTGGCCGCCCATAGGGAAGCGGTCAGTTCGAAGCTTATGGCAGCTATGAGCGGAGGTGAAGTCGTCGCGGCCCCACCAAAGTGGACCTTACTCGGCGCGGGCAGCGTCGGATCCAAACTCGCGCTTCATCTCGCAAGAGAGGGAAAAGGGCCGAGGGTTGTCATCGACAGTGGCTTGATGCGTCCTCACAACTACAGCAGGCACGGTCTGCTTCCGCTAACACGATTTGACGCGCTCAATGACGTCAAAGCTCAGGCATTGAGCTATTCAGTCAAGATGCTTGGAAGCGCCTCGGCCGGCTACTATTCAGATGTCAATTGGCTCGCCTCTGAGGGAACAAGCGAAGAATGGAAGGTCGCGTGGCCACGCGATACGCAGATCCTCGTTGACGCAACGGGCTCACCATCTGTGACGGACGCGCTCTGCTTGCCGAGAATAGTCGAGGTCCGGCCCCGCGTGGTAGAAACAAGCCTGTTTGCTGGCGGCCGCATCGCCTACGTTGGGTTAGAAGGCGCCGGAATCAACCCGACAGTCCAAGATCTTGCGGCCGAGACTTATCGAATTTTTGCGGCCAACGAGACCCTCCGAGACCTGGCTTTTAGCAGTGCCGGGGACAACATACCAATTGGCCAAGGCTGTTCAACGGTCACAGCTCGTATGTCAGACGCCACTCTATCAGCCCCTATCCCAGCAATGGCGAGACAGATCTCAGAGCTTCTCGCGGGCGAGGCTACTGATCGATCCGGCGAGATAACAATCGGTCTCGTGGCCAACGACCTGTTCGGCCAAACTTGGTGGAGACATGAGATCCCTGATTTCATTAAACTCTCAGGCGACCACCACGACGCGCCTTCCGTGCGAATATCTCGGCATGTCTCGTCTTTGATCGAGAAGACGATTGAGTCGTTCGAAGATGTAGAGACCGGTGGCGTCCTGATCGGCCGCTTCAACGAAAGCACCAACAGCTTTCACATAGTTGATTTAATCGAGGCTCCGAGGGACAGCAAGTTCACTGCCAGCCTTTTCTCCCTTGGCATAGACGGACTGCCCGAGCGCATTGCAGAATACTCAGCCCGAAGCCATGGAGCGCTCTATCCAGTTGGAACATGGCACAACCATCTTTCCGATACTGCAGCGTCAAAAACCGACTTCGCCACGGGCGTTCAATTGGCGTTTGGCCAGAGATTTCCGGCCGTCATTTTGATCCGCACCCCATCGAAATATCATGCCCTCGTGGTGGAGGCGGCGGACGCTACCAATGACACGCCGGCTGCGGTGACAACTTACCGCGTTTCAGAAGAGGTGGAGTGACAATGGGCATCCTCAAGCTTTTCGATGCTTATACAATCAGAGCCAGGATCGTACCGGCCCTCATCGCCGGATTGCCAACGCTTGCCTTCCTGTTTTTGATCATTCCTTGGGATCACTTCAGTGTTTCCCAAGCAATCTCAGCGACGATGGCATTTGTCCTGCTTTTCGCTTTTGCGGACCTCGCACGATACCTCGGGAAAAAGGTCGAAGCAAAACTCGGCACAAGAACAACACCAGAGCTGTGGTTTCGTGAGAACGAGGTGATTGATACGATATCCAAAGATCGGTATCGAGATTTCATTGCGAGGCAACTCAATGTGTCCGCACCGTCGGCGAATATGGAAATCTCCACCCCAAAAGATGCGCGCCAGTTCTATTTGAGCGCGGGGACTTGGCTGAGGGACCACACGCGTGACCAGAAGAAATTCCGTATTCTGGCTGACGAGCTATCAAGCTACGGGTTTCGGAGAAACCTACGTGGGCTAAAGCCGGTGGCCCTTGTTCTCAATCTACTGGTCCTTCTGTCGTGCCTCATTGCAATGATGGTGGATTTGCCTCTCGATCTGCCGGCATTGGACTCATCAGGTAGATTGGTGACCGCAATCATCGCTGTTGTTTTTCATTCGGCGTTTATGGCGTTTTTCGTCACAACGGACTTTGTGCGCCAAGCGTCGCAATCCTACGGCATCCAGCTAATTCTGTGCTGTGAATCGCTCATGACCTCGGCGAACAAAGCTCCTCGTAAGCGAGCGCAAAAGGCAGCGGCCACTTAGGCGTTTGCCCTTATAACACGCTCCACGCTCGAAACCTTCCCCTCCCCGTCATCTCGCGGAGACCAAGTTCCAAAACAATCCGCCGCGCCGCCTGCGGCGTCACCTCGAGCGTCTTCGCCACCATCCCCGCCGACACCAGCGGTTTTGCCAACACGAGCTCGACCAGCTCCGGCAGTTTTGACGACGTTCGTCGCCCCGCCAGTTTGCGCTCCATCATGTGCCGCGCCAGCGCCAGCCGGTCATGCTCTTTTAACCCGACCTCCGCCGCCGCGATCAGACCCTGAGCGATGGCGAGCAGCCGCGTCTCGCGATCGCGATGCCGGCGCCGATCGACGGGAATGGTTTTGAGGCCGAGATTGATCGCGGCGAGATGCGCCGCGGTGGTGACGCCGGCCTGGCGGAGGATCGATGCCGCCAGTAGTCGGCCGAGCCAGGGCGCGTGCTGGAGCACCGACAACTCGTTCCAGGCATCAAGCGCGACAATCGCCTTCAGCACCGCGGGTAGATCGCTTGTCTGCCGCAACACGCCGCGCCATTCCTCCAGCCGCTCGTCCTCGTCCCAATCGAGATCGTAGATCATTGGATCTTTGTCTTGGCCGCCGGCGCGGCCGGGCCGCGTTGCATTCTCGATCGCCGCCTCCGACCGGGCCAGCACCGCATCGATGACGGCATAGTCAACGCCGGGCAGATTCTCCGCGCCGTCCTCATCCTCTCCTTCCCCTTCCGCAATTATCGGGGCCGCCGGGCGGATGGCGCCGGCAGTCTCCGTCTCGTCCGCGCCGGCCGACGTGATCTCCGACGTCTGGCGCAGCGTCCGCAAACCTTCGGCGGACAACGCCCAGCCGGGGGACTGGCCAGCAATGCGCCGGCGGGTTTTCAAAACGTCGCGGGCGATGGTGAGTTCGTGGGTCGGCGTGCGGATGTCGCGGGTGGCGTCGTGGAGGACGAGGTCTTCGAGATGGACGAGCTCGCCGTCGATCCACAGCGAGGCACATGCGTCGGCGAATTGGGATCGTTCGAGGAAGCCCGGACCGACCAGCGATCGGGCGATGCGCTCGTCCAGACGCGTGAGTGCGATACCGGCGTCGAAAGCCGGCTGCAGCAGAGCTGTCATGCTGAATTTTGCAAGATCGTAAGGCATTGAAATCATGGTAAATGATTTTCTAAAGGAACTCTACGTAAATAATAAGGTTCCTCACATCGTATGACTGATAGTTGAGGTCCTAACCATCGATAAGTATCCCTTATCGGAAGTGAAAAAATTTCAATTCATATCACAGGCTTATATTTAACCTTAATGCATGACGATAATACTTAGGTCTATTTATCTATGTTGATAATTTTCAAGTATACTCCAAAACTGCGCACAGCGTTCAATTGTTGGCATCCGTACCAAGCACCCAGGCGCCGAGGTGCAGTTGCATGCGATACAGTGATGACTTCTCACCGCCGCCGCGCATGTAGGACGGCCGTGCATAGATCGGCTCCAACGTAGTTGAGCGAACGATCAGACCGCAGGCGATCATACAAAAAAAGACAGTTTCTTCGCTGGCAGTGACGGCGGCGGCAAAACATGGGCGACAATCGCGACGATGATGCAGACTCCAAAGATAAATTCCGTCGATCCCCAAGACGGGTTGACGCAGACGCTTGAGCGCATCGCAAACGGCGGACCTATTAGCGAAATCCACACCCCTATGCCGTGGACCTTTAAGGCTTGGACGGCATCAGCTTGCCGCTTATCTAGGTGACAATCCTGCCTCTAGACAGCAGAATATCATTTTTAAGCCGCTTCTACACGACACAGGGCAGAACGTAGGGAACCATCAAGACATAATCAGACCGCCATCGACATTGATGGTCTGACCCGTGATGTAGGCAGCATCTTCCGAGGCCAAGAACGCGACCAGAGCTGCTACTTCTGCCGGTGTACCCGCACGACGCATGGGAATATTGGCTACCCATTCAGACATCAGCTCGCCCGGCTTGTAGTCCCCAAGCATTTTGCCCCAGACGCGATCGTTATAATCCCACATTTCCGTATGGATGATGCCAGGGCAGATAGCGTTGACGGTAATACCCTCTGGGGCGAGCTCCTTGGCAAGGCTTTGGGTCAGACCGACAACCCCGAACTTAGATGCGGCATAGTGCGGCGTATAGATGAAGCCTTGTCGAGCCTGGCCAGAGGCGGTGTTGATGAGGCGACCCTTCGTTCCGCTCTGGCGAAAACGGCGGATAGCTTCCTGGCAGCAAAGAAATGCGCCCTTGGTATTGACCTCCATATTGAGGTCCCACTGATCCTCACTTAGATCCTCGACTTTGGAAATGGTGATGACGCCCGCATTTTGAACAGAGATGGAAAGGGCTCCCAGCGCGGTCTCCGCCGCCTCGTAAGCTTCACGAACCGCTGCGGCATCACGCACATCAAGCGTGACGCCAAAGGTTCGAACGCCGGTTTCGTCGGCAAGCTTCGCCGCGACATCCGGAATGTCCTTCTCTACAGCAGCGATGGCGACCTTTGCTCCTTCTTCAGCGAAGCGACGAGCAATGCCGTAACCGATACCCTTGTTGCCGCCACTGACAAAGACGGACTGACCTTCAAAACGTTTCATCTCTCCTCCTCATGAAACTTGGAACTCGCTATAGGCCGACCAGACGTTCGGCAGTAAATTTATCGGTGACCAGAACGTCGATCACGCCGGTTCTGAGTGCGCCTGCAATGGCTTCCGTCTTCTTGGCCCCGCCGGCCAGCGCAATCACGCGGTCGACATTGGAGAGGTTTTCGAGCGGCAGACCTATGACCCGGTCATCGAGTGGTGTCTTGACCGGGCGCCCTTCCTTATCAAAAAAGCGCAGCGAA
>Ga0157371_10003133_pt1 | contig 15265 bp, 17 predicted proteins | sample C45metaG_FD_113462 | JGI IMG/M metagenome (GOLD analysis project Ga0157371, IMG submission 113462) | Corn rhizosphere microbial communities from Kellogg Biological Station, Michigan, USA - C4-5 metaG | ecosystem: Host-associated > Plants > Roots > Rhizosphere > Soil | place: USA: Michigan...
AGGGCAGCCGTTTCTTTACCGGCCTCGTGCCTCTGGGCAACGATATTTTCAGGAAGATCGCAGTGCGTGAAAGCCGTATCGCGCATATTGATCTGCGAACGTTCACGTTGCAACGTTGGACAGAGCGGCGCTATTACGAAGTGTGCGCGAATCCAGCTATATACGCCGAGATCGATAAAAAGCTCGAAATTCGCTCGTCTCCAATTCCTACCCGCATAGGTGCGGCGAGCGGAAAGATCTAAAACTAGAACGCCTTCCGGATTCGAAATGGAATGGTCACCACGGCTTCCAGCGCAACCGCATTTCCATTTTTCATTCCTGGACGAAACTGCCATTGTTCGAACGCAGCTCGCGCATATGTGTCCAGGCGTTCGTCTGGGCTGTTCAATACCTTCACATCACTCACGCGTCCATCGCTGTGAATTACAGCCCGAAGTGTCACCATGCCTTGTACGTTCTGGCGAATCAGTTCGATTGGATATCCGGGATCGACCTTGTGTGTGGCTTCCGGCGCGAACAATTCTCCTTTTGCGCTTTCTTCTTTAAGCTCGGAAAACCGGATGACCCAACTTCCTCCCGACGAATTCAGATTGGGCATGTTAAGGGTCATGGAGTACACGCGCCTCGGCCCAAATACCTGTCGGTCTAGGTCACTCACTTTTTCGTCCGGGAGCGGAGACGCCATTTTCCCTGAGGGAGTGGTGTTGGTGCGCGGATTCGTGCTTGCTATGACGGATGACACGCCGTCGCTTGATTTGCCTGCGGATCCCTCGCTCGCGATGTTGCCAATTGGTGCGCCGGGTGGTGCTGGTCCAACGTGCAACCCTGCCGGCAATCCATTCGAGGCGCTCTTGGCTCCGCCGGCGCTTGAGCCTGCGCCGCTCTGACTCCCTAGCGATGCGTTTTTACCGTCGGCAGTGCCCGGCACATCAGGCGTTCCCGCTGCCCCGGGTTTACCTGATGGATTTGCCGAAAAGCTCCCACGTCGGTTTCCAGCCGGCGGTTCTACTGGTCCGGTTGGCGCCGCCGGATTCACGCCAAGTGCGATCAACCTGGAACCTGCATTGGTTCCACCCGATCCAGAAACCGATGGTGGAGGAGGAACTACAGACGTCGACGTTTCGCCCAGTGACCGTTGCACCCTTCCTGATCCCGCTTGCTGTTCCGAGAGTGAGAGCTGAGGTGCTGGTGCCACTACCTCCGCGTGGGCGATGTTGATGTCGCCATATTTTCGAGCACTGGTTGGTTCGACATTGGGTGCTGGCTCGATAACGGCCGCTTGCGGCGCGCGAATGTTGCGGTCACTGGTAACGGTTCCGGCGTCAGGAGCGGGGGCAACGATGTTTTGCCCAAGATCCGCCATGGGCCGATGGCCAGTCGAGGGATCTACGTCAGGGGGCGGTGCTACCACGGCAACAGGCAACATAGGTAATTTTGTGCCGGGTGAACTTGCAGTGATTGGAACCGAGAGTGTTGTCTGTGGCCACGAAACGACATTCGGAAGGCGAACCTGTTGCGCAAGCTTAATGTCCGGGGGAACGACAATCGTCTGCGTTTGATTGTCGGGTTCCCGCGGCACAGAGATAATCGCTTGCCGGGCAAACTCCGGTTCGCCTTTTTGGGGTTGCAAGCGGCCTTCGCCCGTATCCAACGGTCGCAAATACTCCTCGGGGGAGAAGTAAGTCACACTTGATGGATCGAATTTGGGGCGGGCAGAGAGTGGATGTTGCCTCATCCAAGCGATCGACAACACCCAGATCAACGCGATTGCCCCGGAGTGGAATGCCGCGGACTGCATGAACGGCGACCATGGCAGTCTGCGGTTAACAAAAACATCGGGCCAGAAGTTGCCCGGCGGACCAGCATCTGAAATGGGCTCGGGCGTGCGAAACACTGCCGCAAAGCTTTCCCGGAAAGCCTGTCCTCGCGGCTCGAGTTCAGTCAAAAGCGTGGGCGCTGCAAGCTCAACCTGGGAAGCATCCATCGACTCGTCAATCCCAGGTAGTGAATTCATTCAAGGAAAACTCGCGGCGCAAACCGCAAATATCGTGATCAAATGACCTACGAGACCTATGATTATATCTGACCGGCGGCTGTCCTTCCTTACTGGTCGCGTGTAGTACGATGATCAAACCGCGTCGCATGACAAGAATTTTGATCGTCGTTTTAGCTATTTTCTCCACTCTGAGTGTGCCTCTCTGGTCTCGGCAGACTCAGGACAAACCGGCTGCCACATCACAGACTCGTCAGGGTTCAGAGTATTCAGGGACTTACGCGTTTCTTCGCGATGGCGAGTTTGTTCAAGTGACTGTAGAGGATGCGGGCCGTGTAACCGGTTTCGTTTCCCGCTACGGCGAGTCTGACAGCGACAAGGGCGCTTTTCTCGATCAGTTCTTTAAGGAAGGGAAGCTGGACCAGAGCCAGTTAACATTCACAACCCAGATCGTTCACGGGGTTTCGTATGAATTCAAAGGGAGCATCGAGCGAGGCGAGGGTAAGAAAGCGGGGGATGAAGCCTATTACCAACTACACGGCACACTGATCGAAACAACTATGGACGCCAACAAGAAATCGACCTCACGTTCTCGCGAGGTAACATTCAAATCTTTCCCGCAAGACTTTACTCCAGCACCAGACAAAAGAAATTAGTGTTCAGTTCGCCTCGTGCGCTCCATCCTTTTCAAGTCTCCGGATCAAGGTACGGAGCCAAAGTCCAACCGCTTCCAGCAACTCTTCCTGCGAGTATTGCCTTTCCATCCCATGGATAGTCTCACCCTCAGTGTTCAACGGAATGAAATGGCACGGAACACCTTCGTCGCGCATGTAAGGGGGGACTAATTCAAAAAGAGCGCAAGCCTCACAGGGAATGCTTCGATGAGGATCATCTACATTGGGGCACGACGGGGAATTCTGGAAAACAGAAACAGGCTTCCAATAGTGGGCCGCGATGTGTCCGTAGCCACCGCCCTCAAGAAACTGCAATTCCTGCTTCAATACATCCAGCAAATTTCGGCTGTCACATGCCATAACAACCTCCTGCTGCCGATCTTTTCTCTACGGGAACTCGTCCCATCCGGCAAGTGTCAGCTCGACAGAAACAATATTTCCGTGACTTCTGCCACGCATCGTTGTGACAACATCTCCTTGAGATCGCACTTTCGCCAGTTAGCCGATTCGTGATTCGGATCACTGTCACTGCGAACGTCACCGACTAGCCTTTCAGTAGGAGGCTTCATCATGGCAAGTTCGCATATTTATCGAGCGGAAGCGCACTGGACGACGCATCAGCGTGGGATCGTCGAGGCAGAATCAATTCCACGTACGGTAAATTTCGCAGCTCCCCCCGAATTTGGCGGCGAGCCTGGGCTGTGGACGCCGGAACACTTTCTGCTTGCGGCAGTCTCGACCTGCTACGTCGCCACTCTTCGCGCAGTGACGGACGCGTCGAAACTTGCGCTCACGGAATTGCGGGTTTCAGTCGAAGGAATGATCGAAAAGCTGCAAGGCGGGTACAGATTCACTCGGATTACCATCCGCCCGGTCGTGACCATAACTCGCGATGAGGATCGCGATCGCATGGGACGATTAATAGAGAAGGCTGAGCACGCATGTCTGGTATCGCGTTCGCTGGCTTGCATGATGGTGCTCGAACGACGATCGTAATCGAAGTCCCAGCTACCGTTTAGGAAGAGTAGATTTACCTAAATTACCTTTTCACAATCCTGCGGGTGCCCTCACCGTCAGCACTCCGCAGTTTGCCTTGCCCGCAATTTCAAACGCAGTCATCCATCGCCGGCCGGCTAATGGATCGGCAGGCTGACGCAATCCCATCACGATGAGCTCGGGGGGCTGTTCCGCGGCGACGGCGAGTATGCGGGTGACCGGTTTTCCAAACCCAACCACCACATCGGGTTCGGCAATTCCCGCGTCTTGAGGAACAAGCTCACGCAAGCGCTGGCGCACAGCCTCAAGGCTCGACTCTTTTGATGGAACTGATTCCTTCGCAAGATCCGGCACCAGGTGTAGCAGCGCGAGCGTTGCTCCACTTTGTCGTGCGACCGAGATCGCATATGACAACGCGTAAAGAGAATGCGGTGTGAAATCGGTCGCAAAGAGAACGCGGCGTATGATCGGGTCCGAACTCACCGCGATGCTTCGTGGCCCAACCGTCAACACCGGGCAGTTCGATTTTCGAAATATCCGTTCGGCGACAGAGCCAAGCAACACTCGAGCCAGTCCAGTGCGACCGCGCGTACCAACGACTATCAAGTCGATTGCGTAATGTGCGACCGCGCGTGATAAGCCCTCCCAAATTTCGCCTGACCCCACTACCAGCTTATGATCCACTCCTCGTAACTGTCCTCCCACCAGTAGTTCGGTTTCCAGTCGTTGTCCAGCCCTCCATGCATCATCGGAAGCGCTGCGCGGTGCATCGGGTGGAAGAATGTTGGCGATGAAAAGGGAAGAGCCAAACAGCTTGGCGAAGGCGACAGCCTGAAGAACCGCTTGTGTCGATGCGGGTGAGAAATCAGTCGCCACCAGAACGTGGCGAAACGGCAAGCGATCTGGGTTCGCGACAGATGACACGTCGCACCTCGCTGCGGACTGCTCTGAGCATCTCTTCTCGGGCAGTCCGAGCCGTCAAATTCTCATTAAACAAATGGGGTTGCAATGCGGGGCTATTGTAAGCCTGATTTCCGAACTTAAGCATGAAATGTGCGGGAACATCTCGAAGAGCAAAGAACGAATCGTCAGGAAAGGTCTGTGAAATCTACTGCCCGGCCCTGGCTGGGGAAATCAGCAGTCGCCCGGCGTTCTTCTGTTTGGCTTCAGCCTTGTCGTAGATGAGGTCAAGCGCACCTTCCGGAGAAGACGAAGCGTCGGCCAGTGCCGCCGCCAACCCTTGATAGGAACGGCTCACATCCGGCGTGTCCTGGAGGGCGACAGGCACACCCTTATCGATCGCCGGTCCGATGAGTTGGAAGTTGTTAGGTACTTTCCAGAGCACCTTGCAGTTGGTAGCTCGCTCCACGTCTTCATCGTTGAAGCCTGGAATCTTCTTGTAGCGGTTCAACACCAGTCGCACTCGATCGCGGCTGCCGCCTTCCTGCAGAAACGTCTGAATTCGCCCTGCGCTCCACAAGCTGACTACGTCGGTTTGCGCCACGAGGAGTGCCGCGTTGGAGAGGTCGCAGACCAGACGAGTGGTATGATCCGTTCGCCCGCCGCAATCGACGACCACGTAGCTGTAGTGGCTCACCAAAAGGTCAAACAAGCGTGCCAGTTCGGCGGCGGTTGGTGCCGCGGGGAATGGCTGCTGCGACCCAGCAAGCAGATGGAGCCCATTCTTGAAAGGCGTCATCAGTCCTTCCAGCAACGAGCCATCCATGCGATGCAAATTCTGCAAGGCATCCACCACTCCAAAGTTCGGACGCAGATTCAGGTGTAGGGCCGCATGTCCGATCGGAGCAAAGTCCACTAGGACAACCTTGCCATACGCTTCTTGAAGTGCGATGGCCGTGTTCACTGCCGTAGTCGTAGCGCCTGCACCACCCTTTGCATTCAGCACAGCAAAGATGCGAGCACGCCCAGCCACATTCCGGTTCCGGCTTCTGGTCGTTGTAAAGCGCGTGAGCGCCTCCAACAACGCTTCGCGGCCCGCGGATCGATCAAGATATTCCCCCGCGCCGGCGCGCATGGCGGCAACAATCGTTGCTGGCTGCGCCATTTCGCCGATCGCAAAAATCGCCGTATCGTTTGTTGTCGAGTGGATGAGTTCGATGGTTGAAATCGCGCGTTGGGGAGCCTGCGGATCGATATCGACTAAGACAATTTCCGCGCGCTGGTCTTGCACTTGACGCAGTACTGGATCGGTAGGACCTGCGGGGAAGCCGGCATGGCTGTAGACCACCCTTGCCAGGTTGGTGCTCTCCAGTCGGCTCTGGAGCACAACCGTGTGTTCTCGGTCCTCGCTGAGGACGGCCACTGCTATACCGTGCATGGTCTGGTTCTCAATCCTAGGCGATTGCATGGTATGAGGTAACGGTACTTCCAGCCAAGTGACCTTGGTAATTCACCATTCTGTCCCGAAAGACACCCGTTCCTAGGGGGAACAACCGACAATGAATCAGGTGATCGAGAGGGTACACAGAATGCGCCTTGCCGATGGCCGGTCGACGATTTCCTACCATTCTAAGGCAAACCGGCCCCTTTGGAAAGGCGATGCGCGGCCATTCGAGGGATTATCGCCAGAAACCTTCGTAATGCCGATTACACGCTGAAGAAGCTTCAGCCCTATTTCTCGACCCGCAAAAAGTTTCCGCTAGTCGCATCTACGGCGATTCGCAGTTTCGCATCGTCTTTGCCACCACCGTACATCACGTGCCATTGCAGTTTGTTCTCGGTACGGTCCCAGTCGAGGAGATACAGCACCGGCATGTCGGGAGTCTTGGCGAGCAGCTTATCGCCCCCATGTTGTTGCGCTACCTCGTACGCTTTGTCCGTATCGACTTTCAAAAACTGAATGTCGAAAACCTGGGTCGAGGCGTTCGTAGGGCTGTATGAATCCTCATTACCGGGCGTAATACCACGCGAAGGACCATCTTTGTCCGTGGTGCCCGACCACATGTAAGGCTTTACACCGTGCATTGACACCGAGGCAAAACCCGCCTTCCATACCGCGGCCTTGCCCTCGTGACCGTTGCCATCGGTTGTCGTCTGCGATTCCAGTCGATAGGGTTGTGCATCGCGAGCCCATCCGTGAGCGGTGACGTAAAGCTTCTGGAAGGCGGTTCGGCCGGTTGCCAGCTCGGTCGGCTTAGGGGCCGGTTTTTCGGCTGGCTTCGGAGCTTGCGAGGAACACCCCGCCAAGATCGCAATCATCGCGATTGCCACCAACAGCTTCTTCATCGCTACCATCCTGTAGTAAGTTTTGTGTACTGGTTGCAGCCCGTTATTGTAAACGAAGGGAAACGTTAAAGATGGATCCTCGGCTGTCTCGGCTCGAAAAGGAGATCGCGTCCGCGATTCATGGAATCACTCTCGACCAACTGACTCTCCAGAAAGACGGGAAGTGGAGCGTCGCTGAGATTCTCGAACATCTATTTATGACATACACGGGTACCAGCAAAGGGCTCGAACGTTGCCTCCAGGCAGGACGTTCTCTGGCGACTCGTCCTTCGGTCTACCATCACTTCGCGACGTTTGCTCTCATTGGTCTGGGGTATTTTCCGTCGGGGAGAACAGCGCCGAAACAGGCGACACCCAAAGGCATGCGTCCTGAAAAACTGGTTGTAGAAATCGGACCGCAAATCACTGCGATGGATCGCCTCGCCCGTGAATGTGAAAAGAAATTCGGCCGCCGAATGCGGATACTTGATCATCCGATTCTCGGACCGCTGAATATCGAGCAATGGCGAAAATTCCATGCCATGCATGGGCATCATCATTGTCGGCAGATCGTTGAACGGCGTCGTTCCATGCAATAGGAAAAGGCCCAGCATCGAGCCGAGCCCTTGTTTGGAATCTAGCTAAGCCGCTATTCGCGGACTGAAGATGGGACGCCCGCCTTTCGCGCGCTTTCCTGCATATCGTCGAGTTTCTGCTTGGCATCTGCAACTGCCTTTTCTTTTTCGGCAATTTGCTGTTTGTATTCGCGGTCTTCTTTGTCCCACGATACCGAATTGCGCAACCGGTTTCCCACGTCTGCATACATGGCCGCAGCGCGTAGCCGATATTCGCGATTCAAGAGGTCCAACTCCTTCTCGGCGGACGCGATCTGCGTCTTTTGATCCTCGAGTCGCTTCTTCCATTCGTCCAGCATTTTCTGGCGCTCTTCGGCTTCGTCTTTCGAAGCGTTCGCGGACTCGCCGGCCTGTCCACTGCCATCGATCTTGGTCGTGTTCTCCGTGACCTGTTCATCCGGCTTCGACTCGCCGCTGTCCGCCGTCTGCGTGGGGGGCGGTCCGACAATGCTCAGATGCTCCGTCTTCGGGAGGTTGTCATTGTCATAGTGCTTGGTGGCTGCCGTAGGTGTGCTTTTGTCCTTGCGAACGCTACGCGCGTAATCGCCAAGAGACTGAGCGCCCGCCGCGGCTACTGCAAGCAGAACGAACGTGATCAGGATTTGTGCTGCTCGTTTCATAAGTGTCACCCTTCTTTTCGGCGCGCCAACAATCGCTTACGCCATTCTGTCTAAAGTTTGTTGCCCGCGGCTGTCGCGACTTTTGCTTCAGCCAGAAATCCGCCAATCTTGCGATCCAGGTGCGCAGCCTCGTGCGCGATATCAGTGGCTAATTGCTGCGCAACATCAGGATCGCGGTTCTGAGCCAACTGTTGCGCATAACCTGAAATGGTTACCAGGGAAGTCCTGAGCGCCAAAGCCATTTCCGAGGACATTTCACCTCGCAACTGCAACTGCTTTTCAATCAGGGTCGCGTCCGTTTTGTCCGTGAAGAGGCACGCGGCACCCATCAAGCTGGTATCCGCCCCTGTGACCGGGGAAAGGGTTACTTCCAGCACTCGTTCTTGATTGGACGGAGTACGGTATTCGACGCGCACACCTCGCAGTGCGTTCCCGCCTGCGAGTGTCTCGAGTACGGCGTCACTCAGCGCCCTGGAGGCTTGACCCGCGGTTCGATCGACGGTCGCGTCGCGAAAGAGCTCTCCGGCGCTCATGCCGCCTGGTGACTCATACCCGAGGATGTTTTTGGCCGCCTTGTTGGCTTGCCGTACGAGTCCAGCTGTATTAAAGAAAACAACGCCCGAAGACAGGTGCGAGAGCACCGCGGCACTGATGTTTTCCGTGGCCCGAGTGCGTCTCCGATCCATTTGCTGCTGAGCCGTAAGTTCGTGCTTCTGCTGTTTCAGTTGCTGAATGACAGCGTGATATGTGTGCAGAGGCAATTGGTTTAAAGAATCCGGTGCACGCCCGATCTCAGAATCGACTTCTGTAAGACTGAGGCGCATCCGGCGAAAGATCACGATTCCCGTCGCAAAAGCGAAGGCTGCGGCGATCAGCACTAGACCTGCGCGCAGAAAAATCGGATTCGTCAAGACGTTCACAGCAGCCCCCAGTACCATGTCAGGAATGGATTCCCGAAGAAGAGTGCAACGAGCGCCATTCCCCCCAAAAACACGCCGAAAGGCATTTCATAACTTCGGTACACGAGTTGGGCAGATTGCCAGGCACGCTTGCGCGCAATGACTGCCGACACGTTGGATTTCGCCATCAGCCGTCGCGTGCGCTTTAACCACACTGCGAGAACAGTTCCCACTCCGAAAATCGATCCCGCGATCGACGCCGCGAATATCGTGAGAATCGTCAGCTTCACTCCCAGGAAAGCACCGATCATTCCCATCAACTTAACGTCGCCGAATCCCATGCCCTCGACGCCCCGCGCTCTCAAATAAATGGCGGCGGCGCCGTAAATGAAGGACGCTCCGACAATCGCTCCTAAGGCGGCGTCCGCAAACGAAAGCAATCGCCATCCGATTTCGGAACTCACCGGCAAATTGACTACTCCCGGGAGAACCTGTGATGCAAGATCGTTCACAGGAACCAGGAAACTAAATGCGAGACCAATGCCCAGTCCGGTCAGAGTTAGTTTGTCTGGCAACAGCTTCGTTTCAGCATCGGTGAAGATCAACCCGATCAGCAGAAAACTGAACGTCGCATATTTCAGCAGGGAAAGATTAAGCCCGAAGTAGTAGTAGCAAACCAGAAACATCGTGCCTGTTAGCAACTCGACCAGGATGTATCTTGCCGAAATTCTGGTCTTGCATTTGCGGCATCGGCCGCCCAGCAACAACCAGCTCAGGACGGGAATGTTGTCGTAGAACGGGATCATCTCCTTGCATCCTGGACATGCCGAGCGTGGCGTTGATACTGACAAGCCCAGCGGCATCCGATAAATGCACACGTTCAGAAAGCTGCCGAAGCAGAGTCCGAAGGCGAAAATCGAAAATGCGAGAAAAGGATCCACCCTGTCCCAGTTCTAGAACGCTACAAATTGTCGACAGTCTTAATTCGGATTATATGGTGGTTGGCATGGCGGGAACTAAGGTACCGAAGTCACTGTCCTTCCGGCTTCGGGTCGCTAAATCGCAGATTTACAGCACGTTGCGCGATGCGGAGGTGAGCCGCGCTTCGTCGGCGGGAACGCTGCCTTCAGGCTCGGTTGCCTCGACAATTTGCGGAAGGAAAATCGAGAATACTGTCCCGGTCTTCCCAGATGCCGCCCGGCTGCGCACTCGAATGCTGCCTCCATGTTTCCGAACGATTCCCAAGGAGAGCCACAACCCGAGACCCGTTCCCCCGTCTTTCTTCGTGGTGTAAAACGGTTCAAACAAGTGTTCGAATTGCTCCGGGCCAATCCCGCTGCCGCTATCACCCACAAGAATCCTGACGCCTGCGCGTTCCCCGCCAGTATGCTCTCGTCCCGGTGAAACGCGCAGCCATAAGCTACCGCCCGGTTCCATGGCATCGACGGCATTTACCATCAGGTTGGAGAATAGTTGCCGCAACTCTCCGCCGTATGCATGGATGGTTGCCCTTTGAAAACGCTTCTCCACCTGTATGCGCTTCCTCTGCAGCTTGCTGGCATACAGTTGCAACACTTCGTCCAGCAGGAAACTGACGTCGACCAGAGTTGCCGCGGCAGATTCCCTGACGAAACCCAAAGTCTGTTGCGCAATATGCGCGACTCGGGCCACCTCTCGTTGCGCCATCTCGAGATGCTGCGACGCATGCTGCGGATCGTGTCGCGCCAGGTAAATGAGATTGGTGACCGCTTCCAATGGATTATTGATTTCATGCGCGATCGATGCCGCCAGTCTTCCGGCAGTAGCCAATTTCTCACTTCTCCGCAAAGCCTCTTCGGATCTTTTTTGTGCAGTAATGTCCCTGGCAATTGCTGATGCGCCAATGATCTTGCCGCGTCCTCGGCGCAGCGGAGAAATTGAAATCATCACGTCAACTCGTGTGCCATCCTTCCGCATGCGCTCAGTCTGGTAGCTCGCGACGGATTCCCCTCGATTCAGTCGGGCTCGGTTGAGTTCGACTTCAGCGACTCGGTCTGGAGGTGCAATAAGCGTTACATGTCTTCCCAGAACCTCATCGGCTGGATACTGATAGAGAGTTTCTGCTCCGCGATTCCAACTCGTAATCATTCCTTCGCTGTTGGTGCTGAAGATCGCATCGTCTGAGCATTCGACGATCGCTGCCATCTGCTGCTGTGTTTGCTCGGCGCGCCGCTCCGCTCGCGACCGTTGTCGAGCCAGGCTTCCTACTACTACGGAAATGCCGAGAAATACAGCAAGCCTCTGCAGGTCGGCGGATGACGTTGAAAAAGCAAATCCCGGCAAAAACACAAAATAATCCAGGAATAATGCTGAGACCACAGTGCAGAGGAGTGCGGGACCGAAACCTGCAAATCGTGCCGTTACAACAACCGCCGCTACAAACAGGGAAAAGGGGGTGTCATGCATCAGCGATGAGATCGCCCACAGACTGAGGGCAACCCATGCCGACACTAACCCGAAGGTGTATGAGATCCATCCCGACGAGCCCCAATGCCGGGAAATAAATCCTCGTTGGCCAGAAAATACCATTAGAAATGTGCCCCGCGAAGAGAGACGCCGCTCGCTCAAAAACTGTCAGGACTCAATATGTCAGGACACTGAGCAGCATCTTGGGGATGCCGCCTGACAATGCAAACTCTAGCAGGGGACGGAGCGCTCCGCAAATGGCCTTTTGCCGATGTCGCGTTCTTGCGCACAGCCTTGGAGGCCATGCGCAAGTAAGCTCTTCACTATCCACTTCGTAGGCTGACCGGGAGAAATTACTTTTGTTGCATCCCTTCAACGTACTTACTGAGATTCGCGATCCGTTGCTGAACTTCACTCTCGTGGCCTTGACTCATCTTCCAGAATAAGGATCCCCACACGGGCATGTCTTTCGAACCATGCGCCGGCAAAGGCTGTTCGCCACGAATGATCGCCGACACTTTCAGGCTTGGATAGGTGCCCTGATTGTTCTTACTGAGGACGGTGAGGTCCGGTGGAGGTACTTTCAACGCGCTTGCCGCCGGCCCATTGCCCTTGCCATCTTTGGAATGGCAGACCGCGCAATAGGTGTTGTACATCTCCTCGCCTGATGCCGGTGAGGTCGCCTTGATTGGCACATGCTTCACAACCTTTTGAGTCTGCTCTTGCGCGCCGGCGAGCATGGCTGCTGCTACTACAACGGCAAACCAGAGCATTTTGCGTCCTTCCATGATTTCCTCCTGTGACTGCCGCTTCGACTCGCCACTGCAGTTCAGTCTACGGAGGTTGTTGCACGTCTCTCGGTGATCAATGTCACGTGCTTGAGTGACAAGAAATCGGAGTTCATCCCCCCAAAAAAAAGAAAAGGCACGCCCGAAAGCGTGCCTCTGAATTCTGACCCGTACAATTACTGATGGGGCGACTGGTCCGATTGGGGCTGAGGTTCATCCATCTTCGGACGTCCCGCATCGCGCCCGTGCGCAGGGATCACCGAAACTGGAGCCTGCAGCGTAAAGTTCAGCACCGTCTCGGAAGGCAACTGGATCTGCTGACCCTTCGTAGCAGCCTGTACGCCTCCGCCGACGCCACCGCCCGCGGCCGCGCCGATCGCGGCGCCCTTACCACCCCCCGCAATGCCGCCGATGATGGCACCAATGGCTGCGCCTGTACCAACCTTTGCTGCCGTGTTTTTGCCCCGTGAGCTGCCCTCGCGCTGATACTGATTGGTTTGAATGTTGTAGCTCTTGCTTCCCACACCGATTCGATCAAGCTGGAGAATAAGCTCAGACTTGCCGGCAAATTTTCCTGCGCTCTTTACGTCCACTACGTGGCCGGTTACGTCGTAGCCCGAAGGAATCACCACGTCGCCATCAATTGACAGTGGGGAATCAAGCGTGGCCCGGAAGCTCTGTCCTGCTTGAGCAGTCTCCGAATCAATGGCATCGACCAAGCGAATTGCAAGATTGGTTCCTGATGGAATCGTGACCTTCTGCGGTTTTGGTGGCTCAGGCGGTGGAGCTGGAGCGGCCGGTGCAGCCGCAGCCACCGGCGCCGCTGCGGCAGCTGCTGGTGCGGCGGCTTGCGCGACTTCGGTTGTCGAGACTGGCTTCGGCTTTGGACGGCCCGCGCTGGGTCGAGCCTTCGGCGCTGGTGCTGGCGCCGGTGCGGGCTTTTCCTCAATCTGCGCCGGAGGCAGCGTCTCAGCGACAGGCGAGGGTGTCGGTGCTGCCACTTGCAGGTTGTTGATCACTTCCTTCACGCCGGGCACAGCGGCTGCTTGGCGCGCCGCGGCATCGCGTTGCATCTCATTGTCAACCGCTCCTGTGAGCGTTACCGTGCCATTGGCCGCCTGCACATTCAGAGATTTCGCCGACAATCCGGAATCTTGGCTGAACCTCGTCTGAACCGCTCCCGTCAGCTCCGCGTCGTTCGGAGCCTTCGCACAACCTAGTCCAACCGCCAAACCTAGCGTTAGCACGGTGATCGAGAGAACGTGGGACACTCTCGGCTTCATATGTTCACTCCTGGTCTTTAGAGAAATGCGGTATTTGTAGTTTAGATGCAAATCGACGGGCAGGCCTAAACAAAAAATGGCCTGTTTGTACTCATGATTCTTAGACAGTCGCGCAAGGTGGAGGACAGAATCGTGTCCGGCAATTTACTGTGTACCATTCGGTTGCGGCTTACTCTTTGTGCAGGAATTTGTAGTCGAGAATGGACGCCGCGAGTCCTACGTCCTCTTCGGTGTCTCGAGCGTCTTTCGCGCGGATAACCCTGCCTTGGCAGAGTACGCTGCTGTTCTTCTGCCCGGAAATTTCTTCGGGCATCTCGAACACCATCTCGATCAATGCGTTGGATGGAAGCGGTTGCGGCCCCCGGAACAACACGCCTGACTGGCTGATGTTCTCGGTGGTTCCCTGGTACCACGTGCTCATGTTTTTGACTCGAAACCGAATTGGAACGTTCAGCTTCAATCTCCGCGCGCGCGGAACCCACGATGGCTTGCGACTGGTTTTCCGGCGAACCGTCGTCGTGACTTCGCCTTCCGGTTCCTGTACCCGGGCAGTGCGCCGCATGGTCTTCCAGTCATACTGATACTGTGCGGCACACAGCAAGCAGACCTGATAGTAGTGGCCATCCGCAGCACGCCGCGGCCACGAAAATTCGTGCGAGCACCGACCCAGCATGAGAACATCCAGGAGTTTTTGAGGCATGGTTACGTCACTCCGGCTCTACCGGATGCCCCCATCATCGGGCCAGTCGCTCGTCTTGAACAGGTTACTTTCGTGTATTGCAGCTTGATCCGTAGGATGTGAGAGATAGCTCGCTCCAGCACCCAGCGACCACGCTATGTATTTGATCAGCTCACCAAACTCCAACTTCACCGCCTTTCTGCTCGCAGGCGGCCGCAGCTCTCGTATGGGCCGCGACAAAGCGTTTCTGGAGTTCCACGGCGAATCACTTTTGGCGAGGGCCCTAAAACTCGCCCAATCCGTAAGTGCGGACGTTGCCATTGTCGGGCCTTCATCCAAGTTCGCAACTTTCGGGCGGGTCGTGGAAGACACTTTCCGGAATCAAGGGCCCCTCGGCGGAATTCACGCGGCGCTCAAAAGCTCAAATACCGACCTGAATCTGATCCTCGCCGTTGATATGCCTTTTGTTTCACCAAAATTTCTCGCGTACCTGGTGGATCGCGCTCGATCAGGCTATGCCTTGGTCACAATTCCTCGCAACAACGACGGATGGCAGCCTCTTTGTGCTATCTATCAACGGACGTTCGCGGCTAAGGCTGAGGCCGCGTTGCAAGCGGGCGAAAACAAAATCGACCAGCTCTTTCGAGGTTCTGACATCGCCATAATCACCGCCGAAGAACTCAAACGTTTTCCAGGAAACCAATTCCGCAATTTGAACACCCCAGACGATCTAGCTGAAGCCTGAAGACTGCATCGTGAAGTAAACTAGCGGTTAGTCGGTCACTAGCTACGTACGATGCCAGACCCATACATCGACTTCCAACACGTCTCCAAGGCCTTCGGCGACAACCACGTCCTTGATGACGTCAGCTTTGAGGTATTTCCGGGCGAGACGGTCTGCATCCTTGGTCGAAGCGGCGTCGGAAAATCGGTCTCTCTTCACCACATCATGGGTTTTCTTAAGCCCGATTCTGGACACGTGATCGTGGCCGGCGAAGACATCACGAATTTTACGGAAGCACAACTTG
>Ga0157371_10003136_pt1 | contig 15261 bp, 14 predicted proteins | sample C45metaG_FD_113462 | JGI IMG/M metagenome (GOLD analysis project Ga0157371, IMG submission 113462) | Corn rhizosphere microbial communities from Kellogg Biological Station, Michigan, USA - C4-5 metaG | ecosystem: Host-associated > Plants > Roots > Rhizosphere > Soil | place: USA: Michigan...
AAAGGCGTTCATGGCAGGCATCCGTGCTCAGGGTTGGTTGAAGCCGTTGACGGAGATTTCCGAAATCTCCCCGGTCCCGCGGTCGGTGATCTGCACGGTCAGGTTGCCGGAGTCGTCGACGATGTTGACGATGAACTGGTCGGTGGACAGGGTGCCCGAGTTGCCGTCCTTGATATCGGTCAGCACCTGGGACAGCAGGCGCGACTCCAGCTGGCTGGTGAAGCGCTCGAGGGGCGACTGGCTGCTGGCGCTGCTGCGCAGGTCGGGATCCTTGTGGCGATCCTGAGAGGTGGCATTGTTCAGCAGGTAGGTGCCGTTGAGCGGATTGCCGCCGAAGGACGGATTCACCGGCGAGTAGACCAGCTCGGTCGCCAGGGCTGGGGCGACGCCCAGGGTGCAGAGCAGGGGCAGGGCCTTCCAGGCATGCGCGTTCATAACTCGTCCTTATCCATGTCGAAAGTGTCCTGCAGCAGGTTTTCCAGGCGGCGGCGGGTGATGCCTTCGTGGACCTGGTCCGCGGCGGCGTAGGCGGCCTCCTTGAGTTCGCTGTTGTTCGGCGGAATGAATTGCCGATAGAGCAACCGCTGCTCGTACTCGACCCAGACCAGGCTGCCCCAGCGCGCCGAGGGTCGTTCGCGGACCACCAGGTTGAAGTCCAGGTCGGTGGTGTCGGTGAGACGGTCGGCGAAGTGGCGATAGAAGTCGTGGCCGAAGCGGGAGATGGTGTTGTCCACCAGCAATCCCTGGATCAGCTCGCCCTCGGCCCGCAGCGGTCCGGCCAGCAACAGGCCGAACAGCAGCCAGGCCGCCTTCATCCCGGCAGGTCCTGGCCGGCATGGAAGCGCAGCGCCGCCTCGGCGCGATTGGCGGCGCCGGTCTTGCGCAGGAGGTTGTGCATGTGGCTCTTGACCGTGTGGGTGCTCAGGCACAGCGCCTGGCCGATGGCGGCGTTGGACAGCCCGCGACCGACCAGGCGGAGGATCTCCCGCTCGCGGCGGGTGAGGCCGTCGGCGGCGATGCTGGCGCGCTCGCGGGAGCGCCGCAGCAGATGGGCCAGGACGGCGCGGGGCAGCCAGTCCTCGCCGGCCAGCAGGGCACCCAGTCCCTGCAGCAACTGGTCGCGGCTGGCCTGGGGCGCGAACACGCCCTGGATGGCGGGAAAACGCTCGATCCAGGGCAGGGCCTGTTCGACGCTGGCGTTGAGAAAGGCCACGGTGACCGCCGCGGGCAGGCTTTCCAGCCAGCGTTCCAGGGGAGCTGCGGGCACGCTGCCGAGATCGACCAGCACCAGGCTGGCCTCGCCGGCCGCTTCCAGTTCATGGGCGCAGCTCAGCTCGATGCCGTGGCGTTCTTCCAGAAAGGGTTTGAGCAATTCCGCCAGGAGGACGTTTCCCGTCGTCAGGCGAACCTTGCTTGCAGGTAGTGCGCGCATGTCCATATGTGCTGCCTCAGTATCCGTTGCGCGAACGCTGAGACAAATCGCCAGGAGCGACAAGAAAAAATTGACCGATTTCCAGCGACTTACCGGCTCTGTGGACCGCTTGGCAGATTACCCCTCGACCAACCGGCAGCCGCTAGCTCCAAAGACTTAGCTCCCTGGATGGAGGCGGAAAATCCAGGTACTGCGCCGCCGCGAAAGACCTCGACGACGCTCATGGCCTCAGCGGGTGAGGGTGACCTTGCGCAGGTGGCGGGGCTGGTCCGGATCCTGGCCACGCGCCTCGGCCAGCAGTGCGGCCATGCGATAGAAGCTCTGGATCGCCAGTAAGCCGTCCAGGTCCGGATGGCCGGCGACGATGAGCGGCAGGTCGCGCTCGGCGACATCGTCCGGCGCGGCCAGCAGCACCCGGGCGCCGCGTCCGCGCAGGTCCCGCGCCAGGTGCAGCAGGCCGGCCTGCTCGGGGCCGCGCAGGGCGAAGATCAGCAACGGATAGCCACGCTCCACCAGGGCCAGGGGTCCGTGCTGCAATTCCGCGCCGCTGAAGGCCTCGCCCTGCAGCGCCGAGGTTTCCTTGAGCTTGAGCGCGGCCTCCTGGGCGATGGCGAAGCCGGGCCCGCGGCCGACCACCATGCAGCGCTCGGCATCGCGCAGTACCGGCAGCGCGGACGCCCAGCTCAGTTCGGCCGCGTGATCCAGGGCTTCCGGCAGGGCCACGCCCGCCGCCAGCAGGGTCGCATCCTGCTGCCAATGGGCGATCAGCCGGGCGGCGGCGGCCAGGGTGGCGATGAAACTCTTGGTGGCGGCGACGCTGTGTTCGGGTCCGGCCTGCACGCCGATGGCATGGCGACAGGCCAGGGCCAGGGGCGAATCGATCTCGTTGACCAGGGCCGCGGTACGGGCGCCGTAGCGATCCAGCGCGCTGAGCGTTTCGATCAGATCGGGACTGCGCCCGGATTGGGAAAAGCCCAGGGCGAGCTGGCCTTCGACGCGCAGCGGCGCCTGGCGCAGGGTCACCAGCGAGGGTGGCAGGGACAGCACCGGCAGCCCCAGGTGAGCCATGGCCAGGTAGGCGAAATAGCTGGCGGCATGGTCCGAGCTGCCACGCGCCACGGTCAGGGCCAGCTGGGGTGGGTGGGCCCTGAGATCAGTAGCCAGGTCCGCCAGGGCCTGGTCGATGGTCGCCAGTTGGCGAGCGACGGCCGCCCCGCTGGCGGCGGCTTCTGCGAGCATGAGCGAGGTCAAGAAGGTCTCCTTGCGCGAGCGCCTGTTGCACGACGCCTGAGTCCTGCACTCTGCCACTCCTGGCCAGGCGCGACCAGCGCCAACGGGTAACGAGCTGTCCGTATCAGGCAACCCGGAGGGCTGCCATTCCCGCAGGGACGGCCAGCCTTCGAATGAGCGGGCCGCGCTCCGGCAGAGGCCGCGGGCCCGATCTTGCGCCGCCTGGTCCCTACAGTTTGAACCGCGCCATCTGAGTGGCGAGATGCTCGGCGTAGCGGTTCAACGCCTGGCAATCCTGATGGCACACCTGGACGTCCTTGACGGTGGATTGGGCAAGGTCGGCGATGCCCTGGACGGTGATATTGATCTCTTCGGTCACCGAACTCTGCTCCTCGGTGGCGGTAGCCACCTGTTGATTCCTGTCCGTAAGCGCGGCCACCTGGTCGGCGATGCGGTTCAGCGACTCGCCCGTTTGCTGGCTGGACAGCACCCCGGTCGCGGTCGCCGCCTGACCGGCGCGGATCGAGGCGACCGCCTGGCCGGCGCCCGTTCGCAACTGGCCCATGATGGCCTGGATCTCACCGGTCGCGCCTTGGGTGCGACTGGCCAGGGTGCGTACCTCGTCGGCGACCACGGCGAAGCCGCGCCCGCTTTCGCCCGCGCGTGCGGCCTCGATCGCCGCGTTGAGGGCAAGCAGATTGGTCTGGTCGGAAATGGCGCGAATGGTGGTGGCGATCCGTTCGATGGTGGCGATCTGTTCGGCCAACTGTTCCACCACGCTCGCGGAGGCACCTATGTCCCGTGACATGCCTTCGATGGTGGCGATCGAGTGACCCACTACCGTCCTGGCGGAGGTGGCCTCGCTGTGGGTGTCGTGAGACACCACCGCGGCCTCGGCGGCATTCCTGGCGATCTCCTGCACCGTGAGGCCCATCTCGTGCACGGCAGTGGCGACCGTCTCGGTCATTTCCTGCTGGCGCACCGCCCGAGTCGCCGTCCCGTCCACCACCCGGGTGACGTCCTTGACGCTGCGTCGCAACTCCTCGCTGGTCTGCAGGGCATCGCCGATCAACAAGCGCAGGCTTTCGATGAAGCGATTGAAGCCGCGGGCGAGATCCCCCAACTCATTCTCGCGATGCTCGTCCAGGCGCCGGCTGAGATCGCCCTGGCCGCCACCGATGTCCACCAGTGCCGCCGTGACCTGCCGAATCGGTCGGACGATGCCACGGGCGATCCAGGCCATGAACAGCAGGAAGACCAGCACGACCACCAGGCTGATCGCCCCGATGAGCGTCAACGTCTGCCGCGCCGGTCCGTACACCTCGGCCGCTGGAATCTCGCCGACCAGCATCCAGCCCAGCGAGGCCACGGGCCGGCTCAGCGCCAGATAGTCCTCACCGTTGCGCGTGAAATGCAGGGTGTCGCCCAGGCCTGCGTTCGCCTTGAGCAAGGCCTGGGCCGGCGCCGCGCCGGTCATTTCGGCCAAGCTCGAGATGTCGTTCCTGTCCGCCTCGGGATGCACCTTGACCTTGCCATCGGCGCTCACGAGATAGACCCGACCCTGGTTACCGAAGCGAAATTCACGGATCAGCTGCGACAGCGTATTCAGGCTGAAACCGAGACCGGCGACGCCCACCGCGTTCCCGTCATGCTCGACGCGTTGATTGATGAACAGGGTCGGAACCTTGGTGGTCTGGTCGACGTCGATGTCCAGCGTGCGCGCCTTGCCGCTGTCGAGGAAGTCGTAGAACCAGCGATTCTCCGGCACGCTCCGTACGAGGGTGCGGCTGACGCCCTGATCGGTGAAATAGTGACCACTGTCCTTGGCGACGATGAAGGTGGCAAGCGCCTGTTGCCGATTCTTTATCTCGGCCAGATAGCGAATGAAGGCCGGTTGCTGAGCGACAGCTTCTCCGTTGGCGAGCCATTCGCCGACCAGCGTGTTGTCGGCAATGTCCGTGGCGGCGTTCAGGGGGCCTGCGAGCAACCGCTCCAGGTCATTGCGTATGGCTTCGACACTGGCCGGCATGGCCTGCTCGACCAGGTAGCGGTCGGTGAGCCTGTTCAGCGCGAAGGCGTAGATGGCAATGATGATCAGACTGCCGGTGAGCAAGGCTGCGCCCATGCTGGCCGTGAGTTGGAACTGAATACTTTTGCGCCAGCGCTGCATGACGACCCCGGGATCAGACGTGTGAAAAACATGACCGTTTGGACAACTTTTGATCCGTGAACAAAAGTCGTGCCAGTGTCTGGAGTCCCTGGCTAAAGGCCTGGGCTTGATCACGCGCTATTGGTTTTGGTGGGGCCTCTGCGACTTATAAGGCCCCAAAGCAGTGCAGCGCCGTCTGCCATGATCGATATTGTGACTGGGCCTGGCCTGCCGCTAGTCGCCGTCGTCCGCCGCGCCACCGGTGAATTGCAGGTCGTGCTTGCGCAGCTTGTCGGACAGCGTCTTGCGTGGCAGGCCCAGGGCTTCGGCCAGGCTGCGCAGGGACGTGTGGGGCCGGGCCAGTTCGCGCTGGATGAGCTCGCGCTCGAAGGCCTCGACCTGCTCGCCGAGACCCGCCGGCGCCGTCGTGGTGACGGCGGCCATGGCGACTACCGGGACCGGGCTCAGGGGCGCCTGGGGCGCATAGGCGCTGTTGTCCAGGGCCAGGTCCAGACCCAGGGCGAAGCGCTCGGCGGCGTTCTGCAATTCGCGTACGTTGCCTGGCCAGCGGTGGGCGATTAGCGCGGCGCGCTGCTCGGCGTCGGGCTCGCGCGCTGGCGTGCCATGACGCTCGGCGGCGGCCAGGGCGAAGTGGCGGAACAGTGGCAGGATGTCTTCACTGCGCTCGCGCAGGGCGGGGATGCGCAGGGTGGCGACATTGAGCCGGTAGTAGAGATCGGCGCGGAAGCGGCCCTGGTCGGCGGCCTGGCGCAGGTCTTCCTTGGTGGCGGCGACGACCCGGATGTCCAGCGGGATCTGCTGGTTGGAGCCGAGCCGCTCGACCTTGCGCTCCTGCAACAGGCGCAGCAGCTTGACCTGGACGTCCAGGCTCATGCTCTCGATCTCGTCGAGGAAGAGGGTGCCGCCGCTGGCGTATTCGAACTTGCCGATGCGTCTCTTCTGGGCGCCGGTGAAGGCGCCCTGTTCGTGGCCGAAGAGTTCGCTCTCCACCACGGATTCGGCGAGGGCGCCGGCGTTGATGGCGACGAAGGGACCGTCGCGACGATTCGACAGGTCGTGCAGGGCGCGGGCCACCACCTCCTTGCCGGCACCGGTTTCGCCATGGATCAGCACGTCGGCCTGGGTCGCCGCCAGGGCGCCGATCTGGTCGCGCAACCGGGCCATGCCCGGGGTCGCGCCGATCAGGCGGGTCTGCAATTCCTGCCGCTCGGCCAGGGCCAGGCGCAGGCTGCGGTTTTCCAGGACCAGATGGCGGGCGCCCAGGGCACGGCGCACGCTGTCGATCAGCGCATCGTTGGCGAAGGGCTTTTCCAGGAAGTCGTAGGCCCCGGCGCGCATGGCCTGCACCGCCAGGGGCACGTCGCCGTGGCCGGTGATCAGCACCACTGGCAACTCGGCGTCGCGCTGGTGCAACTGGGCCAGCAGCTCCAGGCCATCGATACCGGGCATGCGGATGTCGCTGACCATCACGCCGGGCCAGTCGCGCACGGCCGCCAGCTCCAGCTCGCGGGCATCGGCCAGGGTCGTCACCTTGAAGCCGGCCAGGTCCAGGGTCTGGCTCAAGGCCAGGCGCAGGTGGGCGTCATCGTCGATCAGCAGGATCTGGCTGGCGGGATCGAAGGGGGGCAGGGCACTCATGACTAGGACCTAAGGTAGAGGGGCGAAGGCGGTCAACCGCGGACTTCTTCCTGGGGCACCGAGGCGACCCCCGGCTTGCCGTGCAGCAGATAGAGGCGCACCTCGGCGCCGCCATCGCCATGGTTGGACAGGTGCAGGTGACCACCGAGGGTCCGCAACAGGTTATCGCAGATCGCCAGGCCCAGGCCGAGGCCCTGGGCGGTGGCCTTGGTGGTGAAGAAGGGCTCATGGGCGCGGGCCAGGGCCTCGCTGGAAAAGCCCGGGCCGTTGTCTCTGAGGATCAGCGTCACGCCGCGCTCGTCGAGACTCGTCGTCAGCCACAGGCGGCGGGTGCTGGTCTTTTCCGCCAGGGCATCGAGGGCATTGCTCAACAGGTTGCTGATGATCTGCCGCAAGCGGGTTTCGCCGGCCTGCACCCACAGCGGCGCATCGGGCAGGTCGCGGATCAGTTCCACCTGCATGGCCCGGCGCCGTGCGGCGACCAGCGCCAGGGCATCTTCCAGGGCGCCTTGCAGGACCACACTCTCCGGTGCGCGGCGAGCGCCGCGGGCATAGGCCTTGAGGTGGGCGATGATATTGGCCATCCGGGTGGTCAGCTCGCCGATCAGCTTGAGGTTGCCGCGGGCATCGTCCAGGCGATCGTGGTCGAGCAGCACGACGGCGTTTTCCGTGTAGCTGCGGATGGCCGCCAGCGGCTGATTGAGTTCATGGCTGATGCTGGCCGACATGGTCCCCAGCGCCGACAGCTTGCCGGCTTGCACGGCTTCGTCCTGGGCGCGCATGAGTTCGCGCTGGGCCTGTTCGCGATCGTGCACCTCCTGCTGCAGCCGTGCGTTGAGCGTCTGCAGGTCGCGGGTGCGTTCCTCCACGTTCAGCTCCAGGTCGCGCTTGGCCCGGGCATCCAGTGCCAGGCGCTCGATGAAGTGGCGGCGTCTCAGGGTCATGACCACCAGCAGCAGGAGCAGCGCCAGCAGGGTCGCCGCGCCGACGTAAAGGGCGCTGCGCACCTGGCGCTCGACCATCTCCCGTGGCGCCAGGATCTGCGCCGTCCAGCCCACCTCGTCGAGAGTGCGGGTCTGGGTCAGCCAGTTGCTGGGTACCAGGGTCAGGGCCGCGGGATTGGTGGTGGGGTAGGGCCGGTTGGCATTGACCTGCTCGCGCTGGCGCTCGTCCAGCGGATGGGTGGCGCGAAAGCGCCAGGCGTCGTGGGAGGTGAGGATGACCACGCCCAGGTCGTCGGTGACCAGCAACTGCTCGGGCGAATTGCCCCAGAGCTTTTCCGCGCTGTCCAGATCCACCTTGACCACTACCACGCCGATGACCGCGGCGCCGTCGCGCACGGCGGCGGCGAAATAGTAGCCGCGCTTGCTGGAGGTGGTGCCGAGGCCGAAGAAGCGCCCCGGCTGGCCTTGCATGGCCGCCTTGTAATAGGGCCGGAAGGAGAAGTCGCGGCCAACGAAGCTGTCCGGCTGGCGATAGTTGGAGCTGGCCAGGCAGGTGCCGTCGTCCTGCATCAGGTAGATGACGTCCGCGCCGGTGCGCTGGCGAATGTCTTCCAGCATCTGGCTGGCGGCATCCTGCGCCGTGCCGTCGCCCTGGTGCGCTAGGGCGTTGCGCAATACCGGCAGATCACCCAGCAGATCGGGCAGTACCTCGTAGCGCCTCAGGGTGCCGAGCAGGTTGGCGACATAGAGGTCCAGGGTCTGGCCGTTCTGCCCGGCCAGTTGCGCCTCATAGAAGTGCTGGGCCGCGTAGCGCAGCGGAATCAGCAGCAGCGTCAGGCCCAGGGCCAGTAGCAACAGGCTGCTCCAGCGGGGGCGCTTGGGAAGGTGAGGGCTCTTGGGCATGCGCGGCTACGATGAGGGGGCGTCCAGGCATTATGCCCAAGGCCGAGTCCTGACGAAGGATTCCTCAGACTGTTAACCCCTTGGCAGTCGGTTGAAATATCTTGTTACCAATGGCCTCGGCTGTGGAAGAGGACACGCTTTTCCCCGGCGAAAGGCGGCTAACTGAGGCGGCAATCAGCCAACGAAGGAGTGACTTCCATGAAAAGCACCACCCTCTGCCTGACCCTCGCCGGCCTCCTGGCCACCTCTGCCGCCTTCGCTCAGACCGCACCGACCGATCCTGCCGCACCCCCAGCGGCTACCAGCAGCAGCCCCGCCAAGACCGGCAAGCAGGCCACCACCCACCACAAGAAGGTGGCCCACAAGAAAGTCCACAAGGCCAGCACCAGCGGCAGCTGACCCGCGGCGCGGCACCTCCCTACGGCGGAGGTGCCTAACCTGGAGTGAATCCGTCCAGAGGAGTCCTCCCATGCGCACCTTCCCCTTGCTTCCCGCCCTGGTCCTGGGCCTCAGCCTGTCCGGTGCCGCCCTGGCCCAGACCAGCCCGATCAGTCCCCCCGCTACTCCCGTGCGTCCCGATCCGGTCAGCACCCACGGCATGGAAAAGGCGCCCAGCACTGGCGTAGGCGCGGCCGACAATGGCTCCAGCGGCGGTTCGGGCAGCGATACCGGCGCCGATCACGTGAAGAAGCCCAAGACCCAGCACAAGGATCACTAGGCCATTCACCCATTCCCCCGGGGAATGATCCGATGAGCAAAGATCGCTTGAGCAGCGGGTGTGGGCGTGTCGAAATCGACACCTAGCCTGAGCCAGGAGCCGCTCCCATGACCGCCGCGTCGCTGCTTTCCCCGGACCTGATCCGTACCCGCTTTTCCCAGGCCATGTCGGCGATGTACCGCCAGGAAGTGCCCCAGTACGGCACCCTGCTGGAATTGGTCGCCGAGGTGAACGCCGGACAGCCGGGCTTCGCCGGAGACTCCGCGGAGCGCCTGGATCTGGAGCGCCACGGTGCCATTCGCGTCGGCACGGCCGCCGAGCTGGCCACCTTGCGGCGTCTGTTCGCCGTGATGGGCATGCAGCCGGTCGGCTACTACGACCTCAGCGTGGCCGGGGTGCCGGTGCATTCCACCGCCTTCCGCCCGGTGGCGCCAGCCGCCCTGCAGATCAATCCCTTCCGCGTCTTCACCTCGCTGCTGCGCCTGGAGCTGATCGAGGACGCCGAGCTCCGCCAGCTGGCCGAAGGGGTGCTGAACGCGCGCCGCATCTTTACCCCGGGCGCATTGGAGCTGATCGAGCGCGCCGAGGCCCAGGGCGGACTCACGGATGCCGAGGCGGATGCCTTCGTCCAGGAAGCCCTGGAGACCTTTCGCTGGCACCGCGAGGCCAATGTCGACGCCAGCCTCTATCGGCGCCTGCACGACGCCCATCGGCTGATCGCCGACGTGGTCTGCTTCAAGGGCCCGCACATCAACCACCTGACCCCGCGCACCCTCGACATCGACGCCGTCCAGGCCCGGATGCCCGCCCGTGGCATCGCGCCCAAGGAAACCATCGAGGGGCCGCCCCGCCGCCAGTGCCCCATCCTGCTGCGCCAGACCAGCTTCAAGGCGCTGGAAGAACCCATCCTCTTCCAGGGCGAGGTGCAGGGGTCGCACACGGCGCGCTTCGGCGAGATCGAGCAGCGCGGCATCGCCCTCACGCCGGCCGGTCGCCAGCGCTACGACGAACTGCTGCAGGAGGTCCGCCAGCGCAGCAAGGCGGCCGGCAGTGACTACGCAACGGTATTGGCCGAGGTGTTCCAGGCGCTGCCCGACAACTGGGACGAGCTGCGCCGCCAGGGCCTGGCCTGGTTCCGCTATCGCGCCGTGGCCGGCAGCCAAGCGGCTAGCGATAGCCGCGATCCCGAGGCCCTGATCGCCGCCGGCCAGCTCCTCGCCGATCCCATCACCTACGAAGACTTCCTGCCCGTCAGCGCCGCGGGCATCTTCCAGTCCAACCTGGGGGCCGGCAGCCAGCAGGAGTACCAGAGCGGCGGCAATCGCGCCGCCTTCGAAGCCGCCCTGGGTGCGCCGGTGCTCGACGAGATGGCGCTGTACGAACGCCAGCAGCAGGAATCCCTGGACACCGCCCTGGCTGCCCTCGGCCGCCCCGCCTAGAATGGCGGCTCCCGCGTCGGCGGCCCCCGGCCCCGACGCCCGCCCCCGGCAGGCAGCCACGATGTTCACCAAACTCGATCCGACCGACTGGCAGCTCATCCACCTGCTGCAGCAGAACGCCCGCGCCTCCAACGCCACCCTGGCCCGCCAGCTGGGCCTGGCGCGCACCACCGTGGTCACCCGCCTGGCGCGCCTGGAGCGCGACGGCATCATCCAGGGCTACGGCCTGCGCCTGGGCTCCGAACTGGAACAGGCCGCCGTGCGCGCCTACTGCGCCATCAGCGTCCTGCCGCGCAGCACCGCCGGCGTCATCCGCGCCCTGGAAAAGATGGTCGAGGTCGAGGAAGTCTCCTCGGTCAGCGGCCAGTTCGACTACCTGGCCTTCCTGCGCTGCACCACCCACGAAAAGCTCGACGAACTGCTCGACCGCATCGGCAACCTCGAGGGGGTCAAGCAGACCCAGACGTCGATCATCCTGAATCGGAAGATCGATCGGCGGGGTGGGGCGGGGACCTCTCGATAGCGTTCAGCCCTTACGCTTCCGATATTCGCTGCTCTGCTGAATGGCGTAAGCCACGTCCGCTATGGTCATTCCTCCGCTGGTCACCTGCGAGGTCCATGCCTGCAGGCCTTCGCTATCGGCCTCTCGCCCCAAATAGGATTGATAGAGCTGACGGATCTGTAGCTGAACCCGGGTGCGATACTCGCCACTCTGGAGCAGAGCTGTCTTCACGTCGGAGAGACTCAGGCCACCCTCCACGATCTGCTGAGTCCAGTAGTTCAAGCCACCTGCATCTGCACCACGACCCAACTGAGCAGAGTAGAGCTGATCAATGGATGTCCGCACCTTGCTCTGATATTCATCGCTCTTCTTGAGCACATTCACCAGCGCGGCAGTGGACATGCCTCCGTTGCTGAGTTGGACCGACCAGTAGTTCAGCCCTCCCGCATCGGCACTGCGACCGAGATAGCTCTGATATAACCGATCTACGATGGCTCGTGCCTGATACTCCGGGCTGGCCATCAGCGCATTGATGACCCCTGCGAGCGACATCCGCCCGCTGGCGACTTCGCTCGACCAGTAATTCAGGCCCGCTTGGTCGGGTGCTCGGCCAAGATAGTCCTGGTAGGCAATAGCAACGAGGTTGGCAGCCATCGGGTCGCTGTTAGGCAGATTGGGAGTGGTTTGGGGGCCAATCGCCGTACAGCTTCGATCATCCAGATAGGCCTTGAGCGTGGGCCATTGAGGACGCTCGATACCATTGACTGGCTCAACCGATAGGTTGTAATTGCCCCAGCCAGGGCCTGCAGCCCAGTAAGTGGCGGGGATACAGTTCTGCTTGAGGTAGGCCAGCATCCGCCCCATGATGGTATTCCAGCGTGGATCGCTGTCTGGCACACCGAATTCACCGATCATGCCTCGCTTGCCATTTTTCTTCAGCCACTGGATGAACGGTTTGACCCGCTCAACGCCATAGTCCTCGCTGGTCGTGCCGGAAGATGCATTGGCATAATTGCCACCGCCTCCTTCACCGTCGAAATAGACGTGAGCTTGGAAGATAAGGTTGTTCGCAGGGTCTTTCAGTGCCAGCAGCGAGTCATTCCACAGCGGCCAGCGGGCAGCCTCCGCCCAACCATTGCCCTCCACCATGATCGGTCTAACTCGGTCGATAGTCCTGATGCCGTCAATGCCGCGTTGTGCGGCAACAGGCCATTGCTCCACTGCATCGTGGGGCTCATTCATCAGATCGTAGGCGTACAGGGATGATTGACCACTCCATCGCTGTGCGATGCGCGTCATGACGTCCTGATAGTGGGCATAGGAGACGCCACCTGTACCTATCACGGTGCCGCGATATTTCATGTAGTTGTGCAAATCCAGGATGATCTGCATGCCGTATTTCTGGGCGTAGCCAAACGTGCGATCGATCAAGCCCGCGTAGGTAGGATCCAGGGCACCACCCAGTGTTGGCTGTAAACGCTCCCAAAGGATTGGGAAGCGTACGAGCTTGACGCCACGGGCGCTCCATTGGCTGAAATAGCCCTCTACCGGGAAGATGTAATGGGTGCCGTTGATGCCTGGTAGCACCTGGGGAGCGAAGCCTGCACCTGACAGATTCAGGCCGAGGAGATGAACCTGGTCTGCCACAGCCAGAGGCGCAGCGGCGCCACAGGCTAGTGTGAGAGCCAGGGATCGGATGAGGTTCCTGAGACTGCTATTCAGAAAGGTCATACGGCGCCACAAAATGATAGTCCCCTATCTTTTCTAGGGGACTGATGATCGGAGGATGGCTTAGCGCGCGGTTCACATCCCAAAGGGATCGCATTCGCAGCTAGTACAGATATCTGTCACCGATCGATTTTCTTGAGCGGGAAGGTGATGAATGGCGAAGGTAAAAGGCCGTGATCGAAACCTTCTGCCTGAGGCCCTGTCACAGCGGGCCGTTTCAAAAAACCGGCAGGTCAACCGGCGCTACGACGCACGATGCGTTACCGATGCGTTACCATCGACCGCCGTCGAACGCGGGCGTGATGGCGTTAGGCTAGTAGCTTCTGTTGGTTAGGAAGTTCGAGCATGGAGCGGCGTATCGTTTTTGGGTCTGACAATCACTGGATAGCCAAGATTGATGAGAGTTTTTCTAGCAAGTCTTTGGAGTTATCGGGGGTTTATTTTTTCCTCCGTTCGCAATGAGCTAAGGTCCCGCTTTATCAGGAGTCGGCTAGGTGGTCTGTGGATGATTCTGCATCCACTGACGCAAGTGGCCATCTACGCCTTGATCCTTTCTGAGATCCTGTCTTCGCGCCTGCCAGGTATCGATAATAAGTATGGTTATGCCATCTATCTCATGGCGGGTACGCTGGGCTGGAGCCTTTTCAGTGAGCTTATCGGACGCTGCCTGACCCTTTTTATCGATCAAGGCAATTTGATCAAGAAAATGCTGTTTCCCAAGATCACGCTCCCGGCGATCGTATTGGGCTCGGCGATCAGCAACAATGTCTTGCTGCTGATCGCCATGCTGGCTGTCTTCGCTCTACTCGGTCATATGCCCGGAGTCGCCATTGTCTGGTTGCCATTGGTGATGCTGATTACCTGTGCTTTTGCCATGTCTCTTGGACTATTCCTTGGCGTACTCAACGTATTCATGCGTGATATAGGTCAGATCGTTCCCATTCTGTTGCAGATTCTCTTCTGGTTCACTCCTATCGTTTATCCAATCACCATCATCCCCGCCTATTTAAGAGACTATGTGTCCCTGAATCCGCTCTACGGACTGGTTGATGGATTTCATAGAATTCTGGTTTACAACCAGGCGCCTGATCTAAAAAGTCTGGCTATTCTCGGCTGCATTAGCGTTGTCATGCTGGCTGCAAGTCTGTTCGTGTTCCGCAAAGCTACGCCGGAAATGGTCGACGTCCTATGAGTCTGTTGAAAGCGGTAAATATTGGCAAAAGCTACAAGACCTATAGATCTGAGTGGCATCGCATAGCTGGCTGGTTCGGGCGGCGAGTGGATCCCAAGGAAGAAAAGTGGGTCCTCAAAAACATAAACTTCGAGTTGCAGGCTGGCGAGGCGGTAGGGATCGTCGGTCAGAACGGCGCCGGCAAGAGCACGCTGCTGAAGATCATCACAGGTACCCTCGCCCCAACTGAGGGCCAGCTTCAGTGCCGGGGCCGAATTTCCGCGATACTCGAACTGGGCATGGGCTTCAATGGAGAGCTGACCGGCCGCCAGAACGCGGCTCATACGGCGGGATTGATGGGATTTTCCCAGGCGCAGATCGCCACCGTCCTCGACGAGATCGCCGAGTTCGCCGAGATTGGCGATTACTTCGACAAGCCCGTGCGAATGTATTCCAGCGGCATGCAGATGCGCGTCGCCTTTGGCGTCGCTACAGCCTATCGACCCGAGATCCTCATCGTCGATGAAGCCCTGTCCGTGGGCGACGCCTACTTCCAACACAAAAGCTTCAACCGGATCAAGGAATTCCAAGAGCAGGGCACAACCTTGCTCATCGTTTCCCATGATCGAAGCTCGATCCAGGCGCTATGCGATCGTGCACTGCTGCTTGATGGCGGCTCCATCGTCAGGGAAGGCAATCCTGAGGAGATTCTCGACTATTACAACGCGCTGATTGCGGATAAGGAAAATTCCAAAATCGAAACGCGAGTGCTGCCCTCTGGGCAGGTACAGACAATTTCGGGAACCGGCGAAGTCAAGATCAGCGATATCACCCTGACCAATGAAAAAGGCGAAGCGGTAGAAATCGTTTCTGTCGGGCAACGTGTTTCGTTGAAGATCAATTGCCGTGCCTACCAAGACATACCGGAACTGGTCTGTGGCTACATGATCAAGGATCGGCTGGGGCAGACCATCTACGGCACCAATACCTATCACCAGAAACAGATCATCCGCAACGTCAAGGCTGGTGGCTCGGTAGAGTTCGCGATCGAATTTGTCGCGGCGCTGGGACCAGGCAGTTACTCCTTCTGTATCGCGCTGCATTCCGCCGACTCGCATTTGATCAACAACTACGAGTGGCGGGATTTGGCGCTGGTGTTCTCGGTGGTGAATACCGGTCAGCCCGAATTCATTGGAATGGCTTGGTTGCCTTCCACCATTACCTGTCGAGTTTGAGCATGAGCCAGGATTTTTACTGGGAGTTCGAGCAAATCTATCGGGGCCCAGAGTTCCTTATCAAGGGACGCCTGCAAGCCTATCAGCCTGTATTGGATCACTTACGCGAGGCACTTCCTGACTGCGTGGCAGTGGACGTGGGATGCGGCCG
>Ga0157371_10003137_pt1 | contig 15241 bp, 13 predicted proteins | sample C45metaG_FD_113462 | JGI IMG/M metagenome (GOLD analysis project Ga0157371, IMG submission 113462) | Corn rhizosphere microbial communities from Kellogg Biological Station, Michigan, USA - C4-5 metaG | ecosystem: Host-associated > Plants > Roots > Rhizosphere > Soil | place: USA: Michigan...
CATAGAGCCTGAAAATATTACCAGCGCCGATAAATTGTATATTATTAGCGGATATGTTATTGATACGGAAACGGGCAAAAAAATAAAACAGGCAAGTGTTTACGAAAAGCGACTCCTGCAATCTACACTTACAGATAATGAGGGCTATTTCAGGCTTCGTTTTAAAGGCGAGCATACTGATGTAACGCTTACAGCCAGTAAAGACACTTATAGAGATACTTCACTGGTTTTTTTAGCAGATATTACAGTTAAACCAGAGGGATATAAAGATGAAGATTCTGAACAAGGTGGCGAAGTTTTCAATTCTATTGAGAATTCAGGAATCAGCAGATTCTTTATTTCGTCAAAACAAAGAATGCAAAGTTTAAACATACCTGATTTCTTTGCAAATACGCCCTTTCAGGCCTCCCTCACCCCTGGTTTAAGTACACATGGTATAATGAGTTCGCAGGTGATAAATAAAGTATCGCTTAATGTTTTAGGTGGCTATACTGCAGGAACAGACGGTGTTGAAGTGGCTGGCCTGTTTAACTTAACCAAAGGAAATGTTAAAAAATTACAAGTGGCCGGGTTATTTAATGGGGTTGGTGGCTCTGTGGATGGTGTGCAAGTGGCCGGCCTACTTAATGATGTAAGAACAAACGTTAAAGGCGTGCAGGTGGCAGGCTTTCTAAATCATGTAAAAGAGAAGGCCGAAGGTTTTCAGATAGCAGGTTTTGGCAATGTAGTATCCAAAGAAATGAAGGGTATACAAATTGCCGGATTTGGAAACCTTACTTCTAAAAATCTTAATGGAATGCAAATAGCCGGTTTTGGCAATATGACCTCTCAACGAATGAAAGGAACTCAGATAGCAGGCTTCTTTAATTACGCAAAGGAAATGGATGGTTTACAGATTGGCATTGTAAATATTTCTGGAAAATCTGATGGCTATAGCATAGGCCTGGTAAACTATGTTCATCATGGATATCATAAGCTTAGTTTCTCTACCAATGAAACTATTAATGCAAATGCATCATTTAAAATGGGCAATGCGAAATTATACAATATCATATTGGTTGGAAAAAACTTTGCCGATTCTGCTAACATCGAAACTGCAGGCCTGGGCTTTGGACATGATTTTATTATTAGCAACAGGTTTTCTGTAGCTGCCGAGATAACTTCTCAGTATTTATATCTGGGAAATTGGGATTATTCAAACTTCCTGCACAGGTTCCAAACCAACCTCCAAATTCAGTTGGTTAAAGGAATAGCATTATTTGGCGGACCGGTATATTCCATTTATCGTTCGGAAGCACCTGAAGGTTCAAGTGGCAAAGGGTACAAGCAAAATATTGCACCTGCAAAGCATGATTACATTAGCAAAAGAGCCAAAGGCTGGATTGGTTGGAATGTAGGTATTACAATTATGTAGCAGTTAACATTTTTACAACTTCTGCTACTCCCACTGTTGCTGCTTTTTCTATTTTAACAATATTCTTATAGCGATCTACCTCAGGTATTTTAGGATCAACTATATATTTAACAGTAGTTCTTGGAACAAAGTTTATTAATCCTGCTGCCGGATAAACAGCTAAGGAAGTTCCAATTAACATAAAAACATGTGCTTTTGAACAAATTGTAGTTGCAGGACCTATCATAGGCACATCTTCTCCAAACCAAACAACATGAGGTCTTAATTGCGAACCTAGTTCACAGTATGTTCCTGTTTTAAGTTCCCATCCGTTTATTGGATAGGTTAGTTCAGGATTTATATCTGATTGAGAACGGGTAATTACACCATGTAAATGGGTAACATTTGATGATCCGGCGCGTTCATGCAAATCATCAATGTTTTGGGTGATGATGTGTACATCGAAAAATTCTTCGAGGTTGGCAAGAGCTCTGTGAGCAGCATTTGGTTCGGCTTCCAGCACCTGCTTTCTCCTTTGATTATAGAAGTCCTGCACCATTGCAGGATTACGCTTCCAGGCCTCTGGGGTAGCCACGTCATACACGTTGTACCCTTCCCATAGGCCATCCGTATCTCTAAAGGTTTTTAAACCACTTTCTGCACTAATGCCTGCCCCTGTTAGCACTACAAGTTTCCTTTTCATAAATATTCTAATTCTTCATAAACGTAAGAAGGCTGTTCTTTCGGAACAGCCTTCAATATAATAAATACTTTACTTACAATTAATTATACTGCTGTATTTGCTGACAAGCTTAAACTAGGATACTTTGCTCTTAAAACTTCAAACGCTCCAAACATGATCGCACCGTATGCTAAAGTTCCATAAAGAAATAGCCTTTCATAAGGTATTGCCGCACCTAAACATTTAATATATCCAGCTAATGTAGGTTCATACAATCCCGGGAAATACATAACTCCAATATCGGCAACAATCCAGTGCACAAGAACCGCCAGTACAGCTGCACCAAGGAAACTTAATACCGTTACTTTTTTAATGATAAGTTTAGCAACCAAAACCATTAGTACAAATGCAATATATGTCCAGTACCAGCCAGCATAAAAGAAACCGTAACCAGATGTTTTTGCAATAAAAATATCGCTTAACAATAATAGCAGCAATGGAAATCCAAATGCTTTGTAATTGTTATTAAAATACGCTCCTCCAAATAAGGCTATCGCCCCCACGGCAGAGAAATTTGCAATTTCCTTGAAATTATCAGAAAGCGGGGCAGCGACACGAATCAGGCTGATCGCAACGATAATTAACAAAAGAATAGCAGTACGTGGATTGAATTTAAATTCCGACATCTTTTTAAGATTATAACGCAAAGTTATATTATTTCCCTTATATTTTAATGAAACACAAACATTGCCGGAAAATAATATCCTTCGTAAGGAATCTGTTTAACTAAGTTACCCGAAGTGGCATCATAAAAATAAATATTGTTTACTCCGTAGTTAGCTCCATACCCGTCCTGAACAGTTGTTGTAACAATCTGGTTTGTTTTAGCGTAATAACCCAGGTTCTTTTTATAAAAAGATTGCTTATCCGGAGTAGTTATAAAAGGCTGATCTAATGAAGCTTTATTTCCTTCTATATACCTATATAACATTTTACCACCCCCAAAAGAAGGCGACTTTAGAAGGAAAACTGTATTTTCTTTAGTAGATGCTATTATTGGCGATGAGAACCAGGCAAACCATGTACTTGCAGGTGTAAAAGGCAATTCTACACTATCGGTAGCCAGGGTTAAAGGATCGGAGTTATAAAGGAATTTTCCTTTTGTATACCATACTTTATTGTTTGGAGTTTGAGCAAAACCCAGAGAAACATTCTTTATCTTTTTAGCTACAGTAAGGTCTGCAACATTGTAAATTACCGCTCCCTCTGATTGACTTAGTGTATAAACGTATTTTCCGGCTTTTAACATATCACCTGTCTGGCCGCTGGTTCCCGCAAGTTGTGTAGGTGCATCATATGTTTTAAGGTTAACTTTAAAAATGCCCTTACTGCTACTTAAAAGTCCATTATTTTCATCAAGCCCCACAAAAGCACGCCAGTCGCTTTGGGGAGAGGCAGGAATCCTACCAATTTCTTTAAGTGTCTTAGCATCAGCTACTACAACAGGCCCACCTATTTTACTTACAACATATAGGTTTTTGTTAAATATGGTTGCAAACTGCATTGTTGAGCTTTTAGGCTCAAAGTCTTTTCCAGGGTTTTCTTTCTGAAAAACACTGTCTTTTAACGAACCTGAAGCAGCGTCAAAAAAGCTTACTGAACCTGTACCATGGCCATACCAACCTTCGTTAATTACAAAAAATCCATCTTCAAATTTCCCTTGTTCTGGTTCTTGAATTCCTTTGTTATCTTTTTTACAAGAAAATAGTGTTCCGGCTAATACTGCAAGTAAAAGCGATTTTTTTAAAATAATGTTATTCATTTAAGAGTTTTGATTTTTTGAGAGCGGCTTATTATAAAATTGATTAAATTATTAATTGGGAGATTTATTTGGCCAGATTTAAATCAGCAACGCCTATTATTTCGGTTGATAGTTCGCCTAACCAGCCAAGATCTGCCTGGATTCCTGTTTGAATTTTGATGAAATCTATACCGGCCAGATGCACCACTTTTCCATCTTTATCAATGGCATTGGCAATATCAATATTGTCGCCACCTACTTTGTTATCGGCATATCCAAATTCAAAAGGTGTACTTGTAATATATGTTGGTGTTTGTGGATTTATATTTGATGAAGGCAGCAATGTTCCTTTAAGTGTGTATTCGCTTCCGGTTATCCATGACGGAAAAGCCTGAGAAGTGCCTGCAATAGTAACTACCCCTGTTTTTCCTTTATTGTCTTTCCATAATATATTACCGCCTGTGGCCGGTTTTGTATAAGTTACTTCATAATCACGGATATACCCTTTCTCACCAAACTCACTTCCTTTAAGTTCATACCAGGTATCATCTGGTTTACCATTCCCATTCTCATCCTGCATTACCCACACCACACCTGGTTCTGCCCAGTTAGCCTGTGCATTACCATAAATAACGATATCATCTTTCTGATTCTCATTAATTACAGTATGGTCAAAACCAAGCACAATATACCCTCCCCAGGCACCAAGCGACACTATACCTTCTTTACCTTCAAGGCTTTTTGCACCTTCAAGTGTTCCTATAGATTTGTTGGTAAATTGCCCGGGAGCAGGTAAATATTCAAATACTTTGGTTACGTAATTATTGCTTCCCGGATTTGAGGGTACCGTTGGTATGCCTACATTAACCACGTACTTATAGTTAAAAGAGCCACTGCTATTGGTAGCAGTGTACTCTATGTTATATATGCCCGCTTTTAGTGGTGTAAAATCATACGATGAGGTTGTACTGGTAACTTCTCCATCTAATTTCCATTCCTCATCATAAACCTTGCTATTTACATTAAATGCTAAAAATGCAATCTTTTCATTAACCCTTCCATTTATCGGACTATCTTCAATTTTCATTTTTACCACTGGAGCCTGCTCAGCATCCTCGTCTTTTGTACATGCAGATAGAACACTAATGCTCAATAAAATGAAAAGCAAGTAATATTTAATGTTCATAACAAGGTTATTTAAACAATACAATATCGTTATTTATAACTATAATTAAATACTGCACTTTGAGGCGAGCCACTTGTAGCAAACTCAAACTTGATTTTACCATCAGCACCAAAGCAAAAGAACTTACCTGTAGCGGCATAACCATTTGCATCTCCAACATAAACATCATTGTTTAGTGTATTAACGGTAACACCGTAAGGGGTTGTAATTACTGTTTGATCTGTAACAAAATTCCCATTAATTGTACCATTAGATATATTAAATGTTTTAAAGTATGGATCCAAATAATCGCCAATTACAAAGCCTTTTGTTCCGGTAACATTTAAATATTCTAAACTCACTTCATTGGAACTAACTTTTGTATCTGTTACACTACTTAATTTAACAAGCTGAGCCGGAACATCTGCATAATTTCCTTTTACAATAGTAAACAGATCGCCATTTTCAGTTGCCCCAATTTTAGTAGGATTAAAACCAACGTTTATATCCAGTTTCTTAGTAAATGTATTTAAATCGACTACAGAAACTGATGTATTGTTAGGACTAGGATAGTAGAAATGATTAGAATTTGTTACGTATAGCTTACCATTTACAATAGCCAAACCTTCCAATGCGCCACCAACCGAAATTCTCGATTCAATAGCTAAACTTGCAGTATCAATTTTACTGATATAACCATCATAACCAGAAACATATGCTTTGTTTTTGTAGAACCCTACATAACGTGGCATAAAATCTTTGTTATCATCAAAGAAAGGAATTCTTTTAATTGATTTTCCTGTTGTAATATTAATGACCTCGATATAAGAGTCCTTGTTTGTATCTTTTGCCCCTGTAACTACACAATACATTTTACTACCATATTGTTTTAAATCACTGGCGTCGGTTCCTAAAGGAATCCCATTCTGCTGCTGAAAATAGTTCTGGGTTACAGCTTTTGTAGCAATATCATAATATGTAATAGAGCTGTTATTTGCCTGACCAAAAGAACCTTCACACAACACGTATACACCCTTTGTAGAAACCGGTCGTGGATCTATTGCCGGAAGTTTATCTTTTTTACAAGATGCTAATCCTAAAACACTACCCAGGATTGTAAACAACACTGGCTTTCTATAATTTAGTCCTGATTTATTCATGATTATTCTATTTATATATTTTTATTAATATCCGTATTGAAATACCGCATGCTGTGGCAAGGGGCCTGTTACAAACTCAAACTTCTTTTTACCATCTGCACCAAAGCAAAATGCTTTTCCTTCTTCTCCATAGTTATTTCCATCAGCAACGTAAATCTCGTTACCTACCGGATTAACTGTTAACCCATAAGTACCCACAACCATTGTGTTATCAGTAATAAATTCTTTACCTAATACCCCGGTGGCAACATCAAACGGTTTAATTGAGGCACCCCAATCAAGGCTCAGATAAGCGGTATTCCCTCCTATTGCCAAAGCTCCTGCATTTTGATCATATTTACCAGTAACCTCATTAGTTGTACTGTTAATACGTGTTAAACCAGGTTTGACATCACCATAATCGCCCCATGATATTACAAGCAGATCTCCATTTCCTGCTACAGCAATTTTAACTGGGTTATGGATAACTTCGATATCTTTGGTTTTTGTAAAAGTAGTTAAGTCAACAACAGATACAACGTTCTTTTTACCATCTGAATGAATTGGGTGATCAGAATTTGTAACATATATTTTGTTATTTACTACAGCCAGCCCTTCAAGAGCTCCACCCACGGCAACTCTCGAGTCAATAGCTAAAGTTGCCGTATCAATACGGGTAACTTTCCCATCATAACCAGATACATAAGCTTTGTTTTTATTGAAGGCTACAAAGCGTGGCATGTATTCACTAGTGGCATCAAAAAAAGGAATTCTCTTTAATGATTTTCCGGTAGCTACATCAATAACCTCCAGATATGAGTTTTTACCTCCCTGAATGCCTGATACTACACAGTACATTTTACTTCCATAGCGTTGTAAATCGTTAGCAGTTTCACCTAAAGCATATCCGTTTACTTTTTTAAAGTAATCTTTTTCTGAAGCACGGGTTTTTACATTGTAATATGATATAGTAGCATTATTGCTATTCATTGTGCCCTCGCAAAGCATGTATACGCCAATGGTTTCCTTTGGCATTAGCGCATCGGGTTCGTCTCCGTCATTAACTTTATCTTTTTTACATGAGGCGATGGTTAGCGCCATAAACCCACCTAAAAGGCAAGTTATCAATTTGTTATAGTTCATTCTATATAGTTTGCTTATTTTATATTTAAATCTGCTGCACCTGCTACTTCTGTTGATATTTCGCCAAGTAAAGTGTTTCCTTTTTCATTTTGACCGGTATAAACTTTTACAAAATCAACAGCATTAAGACTTATTGCTTTACCGCTTTTATCAATTGCGTTCGATAAGTCGAATGAGTTATAACGTTTAGTAGCATAATCGTCGCCCGTCGAATAGCTATCTGTATAACCCCATTCAAATGCATTGTTTACAAAAATGCTTCCTATAGTACCCCATGTAGATTTCAGTAAAGTACCTTTGAATTTGATACTATCCTGATTTGCAGCAAATAGTGGATAGTAGTTATGATTATGAAATCTGTTAACATCAACACTTCCTGTCTTTCCCTGATTATCTTTCCAGGTAACGTTTGCAATTGCCTTTGGGTTATAATAAGTGATTTCATAGTTCTTAATAGTACTTACTGAACTATGTTCACTTCCGGCAAGCTCATACCATTCGTCGTCTGGCAAACCATTTCCATTTTTATCCTGACTAACCTGAACAATCCCTGGTTCAGACCATTGTTGTATTGGTCCTAAAGGATTTCCATAAATAGCAAGGTCATTACCTTCTTTATTAAGAATAGAATGATCAAAACCAAAAACGATAAAGCCTCCAAAGGATCCTAAAGATACAAGGCTGGTATTTTTAACATCGCCTAAAATTTTCTGTGCACCATCCGGACTCCCTAATGACTCGTTTATAAATTGACCGGGAGCTGGCTGATATTCATATATTTTAGTAATGAATTTACTGCTGGCACTTGTTATCGGACGCGGAATATAAATGTCTTCATCAACTGTTTTTTCCTTTGAACATGAACTTAAACAAAGTTGAAAAAGGATAATCGATGAAAGACCAAGGATATTTTTTTGATTGAATCTCATTTTTAATATGGTTATTTATATACGAATGCAAAGTGAGCCGGAATATCTCCGGTAGTAACCGACCATTTCTTTTTCCCCGCTGGATCAAAACAGTAAAGCGTACCTGGGGATACATAATTTCGGGCATCGGTAACCAAAACATCTTTGGTTATTGGGTGAACTGCTATACCATAAGGAATGGTTATTGCTTTATCTGTACCATCTGTTATGAATTGCTTATCTAACAATACCTCGTCTTTAACGTTAAGCATCCCATAAGTTATGGTGTATTTGGCTTCGTTATAGTTCCATTCAGAACCATAGTAATAGGCAATATCCCCATCAATAGCGAGGTTATTTACAGCAATGTTAAAAGTCTTTTTTACCTGATCTGTTTTAGTATCTATTACAAACATTTTTGAAGGGATATCGTAATAATTCCCTCTTGAGGTTACATACAGGTCACCATAGTTATCAGCCTTTAACCTGTGCAGGTTAATAGCCACGTCAATTTGTTTTGTTACAGTAAATGAGTTAAGATCTATTACAGAAACAGTTCTTTCGTATTTCTGCGGGCTGTACCCGCCTGAATTTGCGACGTAAAGCTTTAGGCCAACTACAGCCATTTCTTCAGGTTGTCGGCCTACATCCACTCTTTTTATCTCTGTTAATGTTGCAGTGTCGATCTGAGCTACAATTCCCTGGGGCGCATTAGGATCTCCTACTGTACCCAGGTATGCACTCACATAAGCCTTGCCATTGCTAAATGTAATGTATCGGCAATTGGTAATGTTAATTTGCTTAATACGCTTTCCGGTTTTAACATCCAGAACCTCAACTTTATTGGACACATTTACCACCACATAAAGTTTAGAACCATAAACAGCTATATCGTTTCCAACATCACCTAATCCTTTTACAATCTCCGGATTTACCTCATTATAAATATTTCGTCTATAAATTCCGGTAGTATAGTCCAAATAATCCAAAGAGGCCTTATTCATATTCATATTGCCCTCATTTACAATATAAAAACCTTTAACCTGTGCAGAAGGGTCAGGAGGTAAAAGCGTCTCCTGCTGTTCAGGAACTGGTTTAAGGTCTTTTCGGCATGATACTGTAAGCCCTAAAAAGGTAACTAGTGTTCCTAAACTAATTATATTGAGCAATTTGTTCATTTTCATCTACTTAATAGTTGTAGTTTAATCCAAAACGATAATAACGGCCAGGCATTGGGAAATTTGTGATTACTTCGTAATCCTGGTTTAGCAAATTGTTAACCTCAGCGGTAAAACGAACTTCCTTTCTGTTTATTTGTATATTATAATGCAAGGCTAAATCATGTGTATACCATGGTTGAACATAGTTATATATACTATTTGTACTCTGATTGTAACGCTCTCCTATATAAATGAAACTGTAATTCATAGAAAGGTTTTTGTATGTTGCACTTGCAAGAAATGATCCACTGTGTATAGGCGTATATGGAATAAAATCCTTATAGCTTGGCGAAGCATGATCTGAATCAATTGCTTTTTGGTAGGTGTAAGTAAGCCCTGAAGTAAAACTTATAGTATTGGTAAGTTGCCAGGCAGATTGTATGTTTACATCTATACCTCTGATTTCAACCTGCCCAAGGTTTTGCATACTCCACCTTGCCTGATTGTTACCAGGCACCGCAACTATCTTATTTTTCACATTGTTATAATAAGCATCTGCTTGTATAGAGAACTGACTTAAAACTTTATTATCATATCCTTTTATATATGTAAAGCCTAAATCATATTGTTTTGTATACTCCGGTTTTAAAACTATAAACCCGTAATAAGTGTAGTAAAGATCATTGAAGGTTGGCATTCTGAAAATGCTTTTGTAGAATGACCGCAACCTAAACTCTTTCTGATCAAAGGGTTGCCACGACACCATAACTGTAGGTGTTAGCTCATTTCTATCTACGTCGGCTGGACCGCTTTGCGTTTTATCGTATTTTAGTGTACTTAGTAAATTAGCCTGAACATCAAATTTCGCAAAATGAAACTGGGTAGCCAAAGCCGTTAAAACGGTATTTCTTACCGGGTATGAAAAGCGATAAAGATCTGCATTTAAGTCATTCCGCTGGTAATCTGTAGACAATACCACATCCCAGTAATTGGTGATTTTTAACTTATTAGCTAATGAAACATATATTTCTTGCAGATGAAAATTGTTTTCAAGCAATCCATTAACAGTTACCCTATCCGGATCTAGATAACGTAGATTATCACTTGCGTACTTGGCTGTTGCCAGCAAACTGTATTTGCCTACATTCTTTTCATAAGAAGATTGCACGAAAAAGTTCTTATTCCACATCCTTTGAGAAAATGAGAATACATTGTTCACAACTGCACCAGGCAAGCCCTGATTGTCTTTGTAACCATATAGTTTTACTTTCCATGTACTGCTATCAGGCAGCATTCCATTTAATCCCAACTCTAATCGCATGGCTTCAATATCACCATCCTTTCTTACAGCAGTAGTATCATATACACCATTTGTAGATCGGAATTTATATTTGCCATTGGCATTTTTATACTCTGCACTTAAAGAGCTGTAAACATTGTTGCTTATTTTACTTTGCCACAATAGCGATGGATCGATCAGACCAAATGATCCTCCTTTTAATGATGCACGAACTTTTTGTGTAGTTCCATCTGAAAAATCAGGTTGTTTCGATTTAAGATACAATGAGTTCGCTGACGCGAAGCCTTTGGCAGATTGAAAAATAGAGCTCTTTTGCCCGTTATATAGTTCTATCTCTTCAATATTATCCAATGAAAATTTACCCAGATCAACCTGTCCGTTTTGTGCATTTCCGAGCTGTACACCATCATAGAATACGGCAGTATGATTAGTACCCATGCTGCGTACATTAATTGTTTTTAGACCACCAATGCCACCATAGTCTTTCAGTTGTACTCCAGAAAAAAAACGAACAGCATCTGCCACAGAAAGGCTGTTCAATTTTTCGAGTTCCGCTCCTGATAGTATCTGTAAAGGTGTTGAAGAGGTTTGCCTTTTGCTGATCTTTATTTTCTTGATCTGTACCTCTTTAAGCTGGTTAATCTTATTTACAGAATCTGATTCATTTAGTTTTGTTGAGCCGGTTTGGGCAAACGACTGAAGAGACGTAGTACACATGCCCAGCCATATAATAGCTAGAAAAGTAAAAAAAATAGAGTTTACGCCAAAAACAGCGTTTTTACTTCTTCTCATTTTGTTGTGAGTTTATTACCCACAGCAAACAGTTAGATCAAGGAAATGAAATACAATAAATAAGCACTCACTCCAAGCTTCAATCCCCGAAAGCTATGAAATATTACCACTTATGGCAGGTCTTCTGACTTACTTCCGGTAATTCTGCCTTCCCAATCCTTAATCCCCTTTTTTAAAGGATCAGAAAAAGTGGCCTTGATTTGAACACCGTTATGAAGCTTACAGCTGCGGGACAGTTACGGATTTACACCGTATTCCCTTTTAATCCCGAATAAAGTACATCGGGAACCAAAAGCGATGCAAATGTACTTAAATAAATAGCTTTGAACAAGCCTAAATGCTTTTCTATATTAAATCGAATGCCCTTGCATACTGACAGATTTCGTAATACGAGTTTGTATCTAATTTTTGTTTGATGTTTTTTCTATGGGTTTCTACAGTACTTGGAGAAATAAAAAGCTGCTCTGCTGTTTCTGAAGAGGTTTTACCTAATGCCATTAAGCTAAGTATTTCGCGCTCTCTGGAGCTTAATTTTGTAAAATTATGATAGTTGTTACGTAGAAAGTTATTCTCATCAAGCAACCGTGAGGCTTTAACAGTCATATGATGCATCGAATCAATTGGTAAAGCTATCGTTATTACTAATAAGGGTTTATTTTCATCGTCTCTTAAGTAAACCTTTACGCTCGACATATGCCAGTGCCAGTCACTAGAATTAGAAAAACGAACCTGCTGAAAAAAGGTACATAAGTCCTCATCATTATTTTGTTCTATCAACCCAAGTATTTTAGGCACATAATCCTGGGCATCATCACCATTAAAATACCTAACATAATATTCTTCTGCAGTTATACTGGTAATATGCTCAAGAGAAACTCCCAGTTGCTGCAATCCTCGTTTAGACATCCAGGCGACTGACCAGTCTCTGAGGTCGTGCACAATAACAACCCCTGGCAGTTCATCTGCTATTGCAGAAATTTTAGCTATAGCATCATTAATTTTATTTTGTAGAAGAGCGTTTTGATTCATATTTTGAAAACGATAATAGGGATTGTAATTATAAATTAAATATAAGCCATATCTATATAATAAAGGTAATAAAATACCTAAAAACAGGTATTGTTTTTATTGTTTTTTTAAGATCATTTTGCACAAAATTTAACTACAGGTAAAAAATGCTTTCAATCCCCTTTTATCCTTATATTTATTCTCATTACAATTCTTATTATGATGATGAAATTTGTTTCTATTTTTCTCGTAATGATTAGCCTGAATGCAAAGGCCCAGAAAACAGATACTATGCTATTAGCACAATTGATGCATAAAAACCCTGAACTTTTTAACGGAGTATTAAACCATCCTCAAAAAAATCAAATCCAGATCCTTTATACTCAGATTAACAGAAATACAAAGAACAAACCCATTTTCAAAACGTATAGCTATAACTTAGATGATCATAGATACTTTTACCCTGCAAGTACAGTTAAACTGGCAGCTGTAATTTTTGCACTTGAAAAGATAAATGAACTTAAAATAGCTGGATTAACAGCTAAAAGTACTATGATTACTGATAGTTCTTATGTTAAGCAAACAAAGGTACTAACAGATAGTACAGCTAAAAACAGACTCCCTTCTATTGAACATTATATAAAAAAGATACTACTTACCAGCGACAATGATGCATTTAACCGTTTGTTTGAATTTATTGGGCGCGCAGAAATCAATAGTAAACTAAAAAAATACGGTTTCATCAACAGCCGTATATTAAACCGCCTGGCTATCGGTGATGCAGGTGAGACTGCAAAACATAGTAATCCTATTAGATTTTACAATCAGGATAAATTAATATACAGCCAGACCGAACAATATGACCCGAAAGAATATCCTTTAGCATTAACCAATACCCTTATGGGTGTTGGTTATCTGGACAGCACAGATAACCTGGTAAATAAGCCTTTTAATCTGGAGAATAAAAATGCCTTTTGCATTTCCGATCAGCAGGCTATGATGAGAAAGCTGATATATCCCGAAGCCTTCCCTGCTAAAGAAAGGTTTAATTTAACACCAGATAATTATAAACTGATCTATACTTATATGAGTAAATTGCCCAATGAAAGTGATTATCCTGCTTATAAGCCCAACGAATTTTGGCCAACTTATGCAAAAATGCTCTACTACGGCCGGGACAAGAATGCTCAAATTGACTCTAACATCCGCATATTTAATAAATACGGCGATTCTTATGGTTTCATAATTGATAACTCATATTTCGTCGATTTTAAGAACAATATCGAATTCTTTCTTACAGCCGTAGTTCAATCAAATGATGATGGTATTTTTAACGACAACAATTACGAATACGACTCCGTTTGCTATCCATTTATGAGAAATCTTGGCCAAACTATCTATAAATACGAGCTTGAACGGAAACCTAAAACGCCAAGAGATCTTAAAAAATTCAGGATGAAGTATAATTAATTATGCTTCGTTAAGCAACTGTGCTTTTATTTCATCCAGTTTTTCCATTTCATCTTTTGACAGAACCGGGAACTTAAGATTAAGTTTTTTAAATGTTTCAGACAAGATATGGCTAATTGCTAATCTGGCGTACCACTTTTGATCTGCCGGAATAATATACCATGGAGCACCTTCTGTTGAAGTAGCAGTTATTGCTTCCTCGTAAGCAGTCATGTATTTCTTCCATAATTTGCGCTCTTCAATATCACCTGAAGAGAATTTCCAATTTTTAGCAGGATCATTTATTCTATCCAGAAACCGTTGCTTTTGCTCATCTTTAGAAACATACAAGAAAATTTTTATGATTACGGTTCCATTCTCATTTAAGTGTTTTTCAAAATTCCTGATGCTTTCATAACGCTTTTTCCAGAAGGAAGCATTTATATTTTTCACATCCTGGTATCCTGGAATATTCTCGTTAAGTACATATTCAGGATGTACCTTACATACCAATACATTTTCATAATGTGATCTGTTATGAATCCCCACCCTTCCCTTTTCAGGCAAAGCCTTATAGTGGCGCCATAAAAAATCGTGATCATATTCCTCAGAGTTTGGAGCCTTAAAACTATAGACCTGGCACCCCTGAGGATTTAAGCCAGACATCACATGCTGTATGGCACTATCTTTTCCGGCGGCATCCATCGCCTGAAAAATAATTAATACAGAGCGGGTATTTTCTGCATACAATGTCTCCTGAGCAGCACTCAGCTTCAGTTTAATTTCCTCCAGTTTCTCCTTCCCCTCTTCTTTCTGAAGGTCCCCCTTATAACGAGTATCATAGTTTTTAAGAGAAACTTTTACTCCCGGAGTCGCAAAATACTGTTCTATTTCGTCTTTCATAATGCTGCATGTTTTTGTTAAATATAAAATAATTTGACCTTTAATTATACTTACTAATCTGAATTACCATGATTAATTTGGATTTCCAATTTATTATCTTTGTTTATGTTTTTTGACGTATAAAGCCTAAATTCATAGTAACGATACATTTCCCGTACTGTTTTTATGTTCTTATTTTCCTGATTAACAATTGTTTTATAAATCTTTTGACACACTTAATTATACGTTAAATAGAATAAAGCAACTTCAAGTATCAAATCAACCAGTTTATTAATTAATTGTGTTTATTTGCACTGCAAGTTTTAACACTATTTAACATTAACAGTTTTACGTTTTTTTTCATCTTTATCACATGTTTAAAGAAATTCGCAATAAGTATATTCGTTATTCGAGCATAG
>Ga0157371_10003138_pt1 | contig 15241 bp, 13 predicted proteins | sample C45metaG_FD_113462 | JGI IMG/M metagenome (GOLD analysis project Ga0157371, IMG submission 113462) | Corn rhizosphere microbial communities from Kellogg Biological Station, Michigan, USA - C4-5 metaG | ecosystem: Host-associated > Plants > Roots > Rhizosphere > Soil | place: USA: Michigan...
GCGGGAATAGCTCAGTTGGTAGAGCACGACCTTGCCAAGGTCGGGGTCGCGAGTTCGAGTCTCGTTTCCCGCTCCAATTTCACAAAAACGCCGATCAGTGATGATCGGCGTTTTTGTTTGTGCGCGTTTTATGGCGGCAACAAAAAGGACCCTGCCCTGGAACCAGTGCAGGGTGCCTTTCCAGTTTCAATGGAATCACCCAATCATACAGCTGCAGGATTCTGCTTCTCGGGGTCAATCCCATAAAGAACAATCGCCTCGGCGACTTTTTCCCGGGTGATCGCGCCGTCGTCAGCCAGCGCTTTCAGGGCCGCCAAGGCAATGAAATGGCGATCCACTTCGAAAAACCGACGCAACGATTCGCGGGTGTCTGATTGGCCGAAACCGTCAGTGCCCAGGGCGACGAAGCGGCGATTGGGCACGAACGGGCGGATCTGGTCGGCGAATATTTTCATATAGTCGGTCGCGATCACCACCGGACCCTGTGCATCCTGCAGGCAGCTTTCAACATGGCTGATGCGAGGCGTCTGTTGTGGATGAAGCAGGTTCCAGCGTTCGGCATCCTGGCCCTCCCGACGCAGTTCGGTCAGACTGGTGACGCTCCATACGTCACTGCTGACGGCAAAATCCTGCTCCAACAATTGGGCTGCGGCGACGACTTCCTGCAGGATCGAACCGCAACCCATCAGTTGCACATGCTTGCCTTCGGCGGGCTGCGCACTGGCGCTGAGCCGATACATGCCTTTGAGGATGTCTTGCTCGACACCCTCGGGCATCGGCGGATGGGCGTAGTTCTCGTTGAGCAGCGTGATGTAGTAAAAGATATCCTCGTTTTCGACGTACATCCGCCGCATCCCGTCCTGGATGATCACCGCCAATTCATAGGCGTAAGTAGGGTCGTAGGACACGCAGCAGGGGATGGTGGAAGACAGGACATGGCTATGGCCGTCGTCGTGCTGCAGGCCTTCGCCCATCAGCGTGGTCCGGCCGGACGTGGCGCCGAGCAGGAAGCCCCGGGCACGGGCGTCACCTGCCGCCCAAGCGAGGTCACCCACGCGCTGGAAGCCGAACATCGAGTAGAAAATATAGAAGGGCACCGTCATTACGGCGTGGGTGCTGTAGGAAGTGCTCGCGGCGATCCAGGAAGAAATTCCGCCGGATTCGTTCAGGCCTTCCTGCATGATCTGGCCATCTCTGGCCTCCTTGTAATAACTCAGTTGGCCGGCGTCCTGAGGCGTATAGAGCTGGCCGACGTGGGAGTGGATGCCAATCTGGCGGAACAGGCTTTCCATACCGAAGGTGCGTGATTCATCGGGCACGATCGGCACGATCAGTTTGCCAATGTTCGGGTCCTTGAGCAGCGTGCCGAGGATGCGCACGAACGCCATGGTCGTGGAGATCGCCCGCTCGCCAGTCCCTTTGAGCTGTGTATCCAGCGCCGACAAAGGCGGGACCTGCAATGGTGCCACGGCATTGAAACGGGCCGGGATGTAACCGCCCAACTGGCTGCGCCTGGCTTGCAGGTACAGGCTTTCGACGCTGTCCGCAGCCGGTTTGAGGTAAGGCATGTCGCCGAGCTGATCATCACTGAGTTCCAGTCCGAACCGATCACGGAACGCCTTGACCGCGTCGTCGCCCATCTTCTTGAGCTGGTGGTTGATATTCTGACCTTCACCGGCTTCGCCCATGCCGAAACCCTTCACCGTCTTGGCGAGGATCACGGTCGGTCCGCCGATGTGGCGCATGGCGGCGGCGTAGGCGTTGTGGACTTTCTCCGGATCGTGGCCACCACGGGACAGTTTCCAGATGTCGTCGTCGCTCAGGTCACTGACCAGCTCCAGCAGCTCAGGGTATTTGCCGAAGAAATGCTCCCGCACATAGGCGCCGTTCTGCGACTTGTAGTTCTGATAGTCGCCGTCGACGCACTCCATCATCCGCTGGCGCAGCAGGCCGGTCCTGTCCTTCTCCAACAGGGCATCCCAGCCGCTGCCCCAGATTACCTTGAGTACATTCCAGCCAGCCGCCCGGTAGAGGCTTTCAAACTCCTGAATCACCTTGCTGTTGCCGCGCACCGGTCCATCCAGGCGCTGCAGATTGCAGTTGACGACAAAGATGAGATTGTCGAGCTTTTCCCGGCCCGCGAGAGAAATCGCCGCCAGGGATTCCGGCTGGTCCATTTCACCGTCGCCGAGAAATGCCCATACTTTTCGCCCCTGATGTTCCTTCAGCCCGCGGTCCTCCAGGTAACGCATGAACCGGGCCTGATACGCGGCGGTAATTGGCCCGAGCCCCATGGACACCGTCGGGAATTGCCAGAAATCCGGCATCAGCCGTGGATGCGGATAGGATGAGATACCGTCACGATCGGTCTCGCGACGGAAGTTGTCCAGTTGCTCTTCACTCAGGCGTCCTTCCAGATACGCCCGTGCATAGATGCCAGGTGACGAGTGGCCTTGGATGTACACCATGTCGCCGGCGAACTGCTCGGTGCGGCCACGGAAAAAATGCTCGAAGCCGACGTCGTACAAAACCGCCGCCGATGCGTAGGACGCAATGTGTCCACCCACGTTCGAATGTTTGCCGGCGCGCAGCACCATGGCCAGCGCGTTCCAGCGAATATAGGCATTGATCCGGCGCTCCACGGCCAGGTCGCCGGGGTAGGGTTGCTGGCGTTCGACCGGGATCGTATTGACGTAGGGCGTCGTCACGCGCCCGTAGAAGTCACCGTGACGGTTGGCGTCGAAATCCAGCATCTGATCGATCAGATAGTGGGCGCGAGGGCGTCCTTCGACACTCGCCACCGACTCAATCGATTCGAGCCATTCGCGAGTCTCTTGTGGATCCTCGTCGAGAAAAGCGGGTTGTTGTGCCATCGTTGTCGTCTCCTGAACATTGCAGCAGCACCGAGTCGTTTGGTGCCTGACCAAGGGGCGTGGGTCAGCGCCAGCCTTCGAGTTTGTAGTTGCAGTTGCAACTACGTGAAAGAACTTAGCCTGCCGTGCGCTACAATTGCAACTAAATCGATTTCATGAAAAAGGTGATGCATGTCTTCCAACGAGCCGGATACCTGGTTCAGATTCGTCAGGGCACACCGCTGCCTGATCCGCGAGATCGAGCGTCGGCTGGCGGCCGCCGGGCTTCCGGCCTATGCCTGGTACGACGCGTTATGGGGGCTGGAAAGCGGCCCCGATGGCAGCCGGCGAATGAACGAACTGGCGGATGTGATGGCCATCGAGCGCTACAACCTGACGCGTCTGGTGGACCGCCTGGAAGCCGAAGGTCTGGTCATCCGCAGCCGCGCCAGCGATGACGGTCGCGGCGCGTATGCCAGCATCACCGAGCAGGGCAAGGCGCTGCGCAAGAAAATGTGGGCCATCTACGAAGGCGCAGTGGACGAACTGTTCTTGTCGCAATTTGACGACGCCGAGCAACGGCTTTTCAGCGATGCCCTCGAGCGCGCGGCCAGCGCGGCGCGCAGCAGTGGGCGGGCGAAGTGAGGGAGCTTTTCATTGGAGCAGGTACCGATCCATGGCCTGCTGGATGAACGCTCGGCTGATGACGCCTTCCTCAGCCAGAACCTGCAGGGCCAGCACCACGATCCAGCGCTCATCTACCCGGCCCATGGCGGACCCGATCGAGTCGGCACCGAGGGCCACGAACCGTGACTTCACATGTGCACCGATCTGCTCGGCGACATGCCGGCCATACCCGGTCACGGCCACCACCGGCCAATCCTCGTTGTCCAGGCAATCGAACAAATGCGCTGACCTGCGCGGCATCTCCGGATGCAGGCGATTCCAGCGGTGTGCATTGTCCGCATCGCGGGCAAGGCGGGTATAGCTGGGGCAGCTCCACAGTTCGCTGGCCACGCCCCAGTCCTCGCGTAGCAGCTGCGCCGCCGTCGTCACCGACTGCAACGCCAGCCCCGCCCCGAGCAAGCGCACTTTAGGGCGCGCTGAATCGATATCGATGCTGCTGAGCCGGTACATGCCCTTGAAAGCCTCGCTGGAGCTGAGTCGGTTGGTTGGAGCGATGAAGTCACTGGGCTCATCGTGAAGTGCCATGTAATAAAAACCGTCGTTCCCTTCCACATACAGACTTTGCAAAGCCGCCAGGGTAATGGCCTGCGCTTCGGCGCCGCTGGCGGGGTCAAAGGGCAGGCAGTGCGTGTTGGCGACCAGCCAGAGTGGCACCCAGGGATGAGCCCCCTTGGGCCAGCGTGAAGGCAAGGTTTCGATGTCATTGCACAGAATGCCGCGATGGGCCGATTCATTGGAAAGTGCACACAACTCGGCCGATGTTGCCGAAGTGGTCAGGTACAGCAGCGGTCTCTCACTGGAGCGGGCTGTGGCGTTCAAACGCAGGGGCCAGGCGCTGATCCGGGTGTGGGCATTTGCGGTTTGGCTCTGTTTGCTGGAGCGGATGACCCAGATATGCCTGGCTGTTCCCGGATCCCTCTCGAGGCGATTGGCGATATCGACCATGGTGAGCAGCGGCGAGGAAGAGCCCGCAGTCTGCTGCGGCGGAACTGTGCGGATCTTATCGATGCAGGCCTGAGCGGCCAGGCTGGTTTCTGGCGTCTTAGTGAAGCTGGAAAAGCCCATCATTCCACGATCTCCGTACGTTCCGTCGTGCCTGCACCTTACTCAAGGCTTGCATGTGATTGCAAGTGCAACGAAGTTGGGTGGCGGTTGCAGGCTATCGAAGTGCGACCTGCTCAGGGGGCTGACAGCCTCGACGCGCGCGTTTATTGGGGGCAAAAAAAAGGACCCGATGCGGGTCCTTCCTTATGTTTAACCCGGTCACAAGCGACCGGGTTAAAACAGCGCATCAGAGCTTCGGCAACTGCCCGACACGCCCCATCATTTCCGTGACGATCTGCAGATCCAGCAGGAACTGCTCGACGGTTTTGAACTCGCCATCGGTGTGCCCGGTGTATTTGGCTTCCGGTCGCGCCAGGCCGAATTGCACGCCGTTCGGCAATTCGTGAACCGAAGTCGCGCCAGCGGAAGTACCGAATTCCGACTTCATGCCGAGGTTTTCGCTGGCCACCGCGAGCAGCGCCTTGACCCACTCACCTTCGGGATTGCGGTACATCGGTTCTGCCACTGAGTAGTCGAACGCCACGGCAACGTGAGTCTTCTTGCTCCAGGCCTCCAGTTTCTCGGCGATCTCGGCCTTGAGCTTTTCCGGGGATTTACCCTTCGGCACCCGCAGGTTCACCGCCAGTTTGAAGGCTTTGTCGTCCTCGCCGACATAGGTCAGCGAGGTGGTCAGTGGTCCCATGAACGAATCGGAGAAGCCCACGCCAAGTTTTTTACCCGAGTAATCCAGCCCCCAGTTGTCGTCGGCATAACGCGCCGCGTCGGTGAACTGGTTGTGCTTGAGCGCGACTTTGCCGTCCAGGCTGTTGATGAAGCTCAACATCCGCGCGACCGGGTTGACGCCGGACTCTGGTTCCGAGGAGTGCGCAGAAACCCCGGTGACGGTCAGTTTCACGTCTTTACCATCAACCTTCGCAGCGACCTGGAAGTCGCCACCGTTGGCTTTGGCATAGGCGTCGCCGGATTTTTGCAGACTGGCGGCGAGCTCGGCAGGCTTGTCGGTTACCAGGGTGACCACCGAAGCCGATGGAATCTGGTTGGTCGCCTTGCCGCCGGTCATCGAAACGATTTCCGCGCCGTTGCCTTCGCCTTTGCGCTTGGCGAAGTTGGCCATCACCGTGCCGTAGCCTTTCTCGGCAATCACCACCGGATAGCCGCCGTCCAGCGCCATGTTGTAGTTCGGCGTCGGGTTGCGCTCGAAGTAGTACGGGATGGCGTCGCCGCTGGTTTCTTCGGTGGTGTCGACCAGCAATTTGAAATTGCGTGCCAGCGGCAGCTTCTCGTCCTTGATCACTTTCATGGCGTACAGCGCGACGACAATGGCGTTTTTGTCATCCTCGGTACCGCGACCGTACATGCGATCACCAATCAGCGTGACTTTGAACGGGTCGAGCTTGGTGCCGTCTTTCAGCACCCAGTTTTCCGGGGTCACTGGCACCACATCAGCGTGCGCGTGAATACCGACGACTTCGTCGCCTTTGCCGTCCAGAGATATTTCGTAGACACGGTTATCGATGTTGCGGAATTTCAAACCAAAGGATTCGGAGAGCTTTTGGATCTCGCCGGCAATCTTGATGAATTCCGGGTTGTCGTGCTGCGCCACGCCGTCCTTGCGGAAGGTTGGAATCTCGACGAGTTGACGCAGGGTTTCCAGCGCCGCCTTGCCGTATTTCACTCGAGTGTAGATACCCAGCAGACGGTGGATTTCATTCTGCTGTTCGGCGTTCAGGGTCTTGTTGTCAAGGAAGGCGCTGATGGACGGGTTGAGCTTATCCGACTTGGCCAGATCGCTTTTCGCCAGGCTGCCAAGGAAGCTACGGAAGTCCGCCAGGTTCTTGCCGTCGAAGGATTTCAGGATCGCTGCGCTTTGCTCGGCAGTGATGTTGGCTTGTGCGGCGCTGGTAAACGTGGCGAGGCTGGCCATGACCAGAGTGGCGGCGGCCAGTTTTTTCAGGGAAAAGACCATGGAACAGGCATTCCTTTGCAAAGGATTGGGAAAGTATTTCTGACGCTTGTGACAGAAACATTTTGTAAACCTAACACTGCGAGCGCTGGGAAAGGGAGTCGCAAACTTGATCTGTCGCACAGAAATGCAAAAGAGACGCACAAATGAAAAAGTCCCGGCGGGTGATGGCCGGGACTATTTTGGGTGGATTACATCGACAGCATCAGGCGTCCGGCGAACAGAATCAGAATGACGCCCATGCTGCGCTCGAACCAATGTCCAAGGCGCATGAACAGCAGGCGCACTTTGTTGCTGGAGAAAAACAGCGCGACGATGACGAACCACAGCGCGTTGACGAAGCACATCCACAATCCATAGAACGCCTGGATCTGCAGCGGTGTGCTGGCGCTGATGATCGTGGTGAAGATCGCCAGGAAGAACAGCGTGGCCTTGGGGTTGGTCGCATTGGTCAGAAAACCGGTGCTGAAGGCTTTGAACAGCGACTGTTCGACCAGCGGCTCGTCAGCGTTTTTTTCGCCTTCGACGCTGCTTTTCGGTTTGCTGCGGATCTGGCTGACGCCCAGATAAAGGATGTAGGCACCGCCGACAACCTTGGCGACGGTGAGCAGCCAAGGCGTGGTGTGCATCAAGGCGCCGACGCCGAGCAAGGTATACAGCACATGCACGGAAATCCCCGCGCCGATGCCCAGCGCGGTGCAGATGCCGACGAGGCGTCCGAAGCGCACGCTCTGGCGGATGGTCACGGCGAAGTCCGGGCCGGGTGCAACGACGGCGAGGAAGTGGATAGTCGCCAATGCGAGAAATTCGCCCAGGTAATTGGAAAGCATGTCAGCTCCAGAAAGTCAGAGGGGAAGCATTGCCGCGATAGCCGACAAAGAACGACAGGCTCAAACGCGGATCCGCTACGCCCGGGGTCACCGAGTGCATGCGGCGCGAGTTGAACATGATGAAATCGCCGGGCTGCGGGCGCACTTCGAGCGCTGGTGGTCCCAGCAGCGACGGCTCGATGCCATAACTGTCGCCACGCATTTCATCGAATTGGTCCGGGGTGATGTCGTCGTCCCACATCTGCAAAGCGCCACCCTCGGTGGGCATGTTCAGGTAGACGTTGCAGGCGAATTGCGCTTCCAGGCTGCGAGCCTGAAAACTGTCCGGGGCGTCCTTGGCGAAGATGTCGTGGTGGGCGAGAAAGCACACGCCGGGTTTGACCACCCGCGACAAGCCGACATACATCTTGCGCCCGTAGAGGTTTTCCAGATGCGCGCCGGCGGGCCAGGATTCGTCGAGCATGCAGCGCAGGGTGTCGATCGGCGAAGAGTAGGGCGCGCAGCGCTGGCGCAGTTCGTCGATGTTGCGGGTGGCGCGTTCGAAATAGTCCTCGATCAGCAGCGGCTGGTTTTCCGCCTCATAAAAGGCCATGCCGATGCGGCCGATGCTCGGTGCGTTGATGTAGCCCTCAAAGCCCGGGGCGAGGATCTTGTCGCCAATCTCGACTGCCAGCGGCTCGGGCAGAAAGCGTTTGACGCGGATGGCGAGGACTTCTTCGTTGGCCAGTTTTTTTATGCACGTCTCATCGAGACGCTCGACGTCTAGCATCATTTGTTTTAGGTCCATCTATCGATAGTCAACGGAACCGGCGATTGCGGTTCCCCGGCGGCGGACGCTGCGCGACGGCAACGTCCGAAATGCTCAATCCACGCTGTAGTGGACGGACAGCGTGCCTTTCTTCTGCGAAAGTGACGCGATCGTGACTGTGCCCAGATCCTTCAGGCTGCGTACGTGGGTGCCACCGCAGCCATAGGCTGGCAGTTCACCAAAACTGATTTCCCGCGCGCCTTCGCGCAGTGAGGTCAGGCGCGGCAGATCGTGTTCGATCCACTGCTCGATGCCGGTTTGCAGCGTTGGCGCGTCGACCTCTTCAGCGCCATCACCCGGCTTGAATTGCACCCGACCTTCGTCCGGCCAGTGATGCGCCTTGATCGGCATCCAGCCCATGGCTTGAATGAAATGACCGATCAGGTGCCCGGCTGAGTGCATGCGCGTATTGAAGCGGCGGCGCTGTTCATCGACCCGGATAACAGTCATGCCCAGCGGCACCGGTCGGTCGACGAAATGCACAATGCGCTCCGGCTCTTGCACCACCCGCGAGACCTGGCTTTCACCGATCCAGCCGGTATCGCAAGGCTGCCCGCCGCCCTGCGGGTGGAACAGAGTAGCGCGCAGCACTACGGCGAATTCGTTCTCGTGGGGTGTGCAGTCGAGGACTTCGACATTCGCCTTGAGGTCATCACTGTGAAAAAACAGGCGAAGCGTCATATTCCGTGCCCTGATCGAAGTTCTGTTTTTATTATATGAATCGTGCAATAACGTGATAATCCATTCGAACATCAAAGGACTTGTGCGTTGTGAGCATCAATCTTCCGCTGCCGCTGCTGGGTGAAATGGCGATTTTCGTCAAGGTTGTCGAGACCGGCAGCTTCTCTGAAGCGGCCCGGCAGATGGGTTCCTCACCCTCGGCGGTCAGTCGCAGTATTTCCCGACTGGAGAAGGCGTTAGCCACGCGCTTGCTGCAACGCACCACGCGCAAACTGCGTTTGAGCGATGGCGGGGAAGAGGTGTTCAAGCGTTGCCAGGAAATGGTCAGTGCGGCCAGATCGGTGATGGAGATCAGCGGCCAGTTCACCCACGAAGCGGAAGGTCTGGTCCGGGTGAGCGTGCCGAAGGCGGTAGGGCGCTTTGTGATTCATCCCCACATGCCGGATTTTCTGCGCCGCTATCCCAAGGTCGATGTGGAGTTGCTGTTGGAGGATCGTCAGGTGGATCTGATCGATGATCATGTCGATCTGGCGATTCGTATCACTGATCGTCCGCCGGCCGGGCTGGTCGGTCGGCAGTTGCTGACTATCGATCATTTGCTCTGCGCCACGCCGCAATACCTGGCCGAACACGGCACGCCGACGCATCCTCACGACTTGCTCAATCACAGTTGTATTTATCTGGGTGAAACCCCGAGCGATGCGCGCTGGAAATTCAAGAAGGGCAGCAAGGCTGTCACGGTCGGTGTGCGGGGGCGCTATGCCGCCAATCACACTGGCGTGCGGTTGGGGGCGGTATTGCAGCACATCGGAATTGGCAGTCTGCCGTATTTCACCGCGCGTTATGCGTTGGAGCAGAAGTTGATTGTGCAGGTGTTGCCGGACTGGACGTTTCTGGCCTCTTACCATGGCGGGTTGTGGTTGTTGCATTCGCCGACGCGTTATTTGCCGCCGAAGTTGCGGGTGTTTATTGATTATCTGGTGGAGTGTCTGCAGAAGGAGCCGACGTTGGGCAGGCCCGGGAAGTCGGCCGGCGGGAGCAACGCGGCTGTGGCGTATGAGTTGCCTGAGAGTGAGGGGTTGCTTTGAAGTTTTGGGTGTATATCCGTTGCTTCGGGTGTTGCTGATGGCGGTTTCGCCCTTACGGCGAGTCACTTTTTCAGGCGCCAAAAAGTAACCAAAACGCTAGCTCCTGCGTTCGGCCCTCGCAGGCTCGGGTTCCTTCGCTGCGGGATCGATCCCTCCACTCAGCCTTCCGACGTCGCCCGTGGATCAAGATCAAAAGCACTCGCGCTAACGCTCATTGTTGAGTGGTGAAAAGCGTGTGGTCTGCTTTGGATCTGTGTTGGATTCGCCCCTCACCCCAGCCCTCTCCCGAGGGAGAGGGAGCCGATTTGCGGGTTTTTCAGAATCTGCATTCGACTCGGTAATTCCAGGTCGGCGTACCTCGTCCAAACAACGCGGTCAGTCCCCTCTCCCTCCGGGAGAGGGCTAGGGTGAGGGGCTTTTGATCTTGTGCGTATTTGCATTCAACTCGATATCCCAGGCCGGCGTGCTTCGCCCAATCACACCGTTCAGTCCCCTCTCCCTCCGGGAGAGGGCTAGGGTGAGGTGTTTTTGATGTTGAAAAAAGGCCCGCATGGAATCTCCAATGCGGGCCTTTGATTACCTGTCGAGAATCAGTGCTTGCTGTCCTGTGCGGACATGGCCAGCAGTTGTTTTTCCTGGTTCCAGTCGAACGGTTCGTCGTTCTGTTCGGCGTCGTAGCGGCGTTCTTCGAGGGCCTGGTACAGGTCGATTTCTTCGTCGGAGAGGTAGTGCAGGCAGTCGCCGGCGAAGAACCACAGCAGGTCGCGGGGGATCAGGTGGGCGATTTGCGGGTAGCGGGTGATGACTTGGGTGAGGATGTCCTGACCCAGGTACTGGCTTTCGATAGGATCGATCGGCAGGGAGGCCAGCAGTTCGTCGAAGCGCTCGAGGAACAGGGCATGGCTTTCTTCGGGCACTTGTTCGGCCTCACCTACGGCGACCAGGATACTGCGCAGGTGGTCGAGCAACACGAGATGATCGGCAACGACGTTGGACACGAGATAAGTCCTCAAGAGCAAAACGGGCGCGGGAGTATAAAGCCCTCGCGCCGTTTTTTCACAAAAACCGGGATCAGCGGACTTTGCCCTCTGCCTGGGTCAGTTCGTCTTTGTCGAAATCATCGACGTCGATCACCTTGCGGCGGGCCGCTTCGGCGTCGCGCAGGCTTTGCGCTTCGACAGCTTGCAGCACGCCGGCCTCCAGGGCGGCATCAATGGCATGTTCGCCTGCTGCCGGTTTGACCTGGCCGCTTTTCAGCGCGATGTGCAGCTTTTTGTGCAGAGGTTGCGCAGCGTTGAGCAGGTCGCTGGCGTGTTGCAGTGCGCCCACGGCATCGTCCGGCGATTGCGGGCGGTAGCAGCCGGCGAGCAGTTCTTCCAGGGCCGGATCGCCTTTGGCGCGACCGATGACCGCAGCGACTTCGGCGCCGAGTTTGTCCGATGGGCCTTTGTGACGGCGGCCGAACGGGAACACGATGACCCGCAGCAGGCAGGCGAAGATCTTGTTCGGGAAGTTGCTCAGCAGTTCATCCAGCGCGCGCTCCGACTGGCCGAGGCTTTCTTCCATGGCCCAGCGGAACAGCGGCTCCATGTAGGCCGGTGAATCCAGGTCGTGATAACGCTTGAGCGAGGCGGAGGCCAGATACAGGTTGCTCAACACATCACCGAGCCGCGCCGACAGGCGTTCGCGACGTTTCAGTTCGCCACCCAGAAGCATCATGCTGAAGTCGGCAAGCATGGCGAATGCGGCAGCCTGACGGTTGAGCGCGCGGAAGTAGCCTTGGCTGATCCTGTCGCCCGGTGCATGTTCGAAGTGACCGAGCCCGAGGTTCAGCACCAATGTACTGGCGGCATTACTGACGGCGAAGCCGATGTGCTTGAGCAGCAGGCCATCGAACTCCTTGAGTGCCTGTTCCTTGTCCGCACGACCAGCCAGGGCCATTTCCTTGAGTACGAACGGATGGCAGCGGATTGCACCCTGACCGAAGATCATCAGGTTGCGTGACAGGATGTTTGCGCCTTCGACGGTGATGAAGATCGGTGCGCCGTTCCAGCTGCGGCCGAGGTAGTTGTTCGGCCCCATGATGATCGCTTTGCCGCCATGCACATCCATGGCGTGGCTGATGCATTCGCGGCCGCGTTCGGTGAGGTGATATTTGAGGATCGCCGACAGCACCGAAGGTTTTTCACCGAGGTCCACCGCGTTGGCGGTGAGCATGCGGGCGGCGTCCATCATCCACGCGTTGCCGCCGATGCGCGCCATCGCTTCCTGGATGCCTTCGAACGCCGACAGCGGCACATTGAACTGTTCACGAATCTGCGCGTACTGGCCGGTCACCAGACTGGTGAACTTGGCCGCGCCGGTACCGACGGCCGGCAACGAAATCGAACGCCCGACCGACAGGCAGTTCATCAGCATCATCCAGCCCTTGCCGAGCATTTCCTGACCACCGATAAGGTAGTCCAGCGGAATGAACACGTCCTTGCCGGAGTTCGGGCCGTTCATGAACGCGGCGCCCAGCGGCAGGTGACGACGACCGATTTCCACGCCTGCAGTATCGGTCGGGATCAGCGCCAGACTGATGCCAAGGTCTTCCTCTTCACCAAGCAGGTGATCCGGGTCGTAGGCCTTGAATGCCAGGCCGAGCAGGGTCGCGACTGGGCCGAGGGTGATGTAGCGCTTTTCCCAGTTCAGGCGCAGGCCGATGACTTCCTCACCTTGCCACTGGCCTTTGCAAATGATCCCGGTGTCGGGCATCGCGCCAGCGTCGGAGCCGGCCAGCGGACCGGTGAGGGCGAAGCACGGGATATCGTCGCCACGGGCCAGGCGCGGCAGGTAGTGATTACGTTGTTCATCGGTGCCGTAATGCAGCAGCAATTCGGCCGGGCCGAGGGAGTTCGGGACCATCACGGTAGAGGCGAGGTCGCCGCTGCGGGTGGCCAGTTTCATCGCCACTTGTGAGTGCGCGAAGGCGGAGAAGCCTTTGCCGCCGTATTCCTTGGGAATGATCAGGGCGAAAAAGCCGTGTTCCTTGATGTGCGTCCAGGCCTCGGGCGGCAGATCCATCGACTGGCCGATCTGCCAGTCGCTGACCATCGCGCAGAGTTCTTCGGTCGGGCCATCGATGAAGGCCTGTTCTTCTTCGCTCAGCTGCACTTTGGGATAGGCCAGCAGTTTGTCCCAGTCCGGACGTCCGCTGAACAGCTCGCCGTCCCACCATACGGTGCCGGCGTCGATTGCGTCGCGCTCGGTCTGCGACATCGGCGGCAGGGTTTTCTGGAACCAGTTGAACAGTGGCGCGGTGAAGTGTTTGCGGCGCAGGTCAGGCAACAGCAATGGCGCGGCGACCACTGCCAGCAAGACCCAGAAGATGAACAGCAGCCAGCCCGGCGCGTGACTGAAAATCCCCATCGCCAGCAAATAGACCGCGACGATGCCCAACGCGGGCAGCGGGGCGATGCGTCGATGGGCGAGATACGCCACGCCGACGATCAAAACCAGTATCCACAACAACAGCATATTCAGTCCTCCGTGAACCAAGGCAAATCGACCCTCCAGAGCTTAGACGGCATCTGTAAATCCGGGTGGTCAGAGCATGGTGATTGAAATCGTGGGAAACCCCGGATGGTTTTCGTAGGTTCGGTGGGCAACACGTGTGGGAAATCGTTCGTTGCTGCGCAGCTTTGCTTTCAGGTTTGGCCGAAACGTCGTTATCTCTGTGCTCAGGCTGTCGCTAGACTCGTGGCTTACCCAGGAGATTGCCGCCATGCACGAGTATCTGAGCCCCGGCCGCTTCATCGATAGTGACCACCCGGCAGTGGTGGAGTTCGCCGAGCAGCATCGCGGTGCCAGCAATGATCCGCGTGAGCAGGCGATCAGTCTTTATTACGCCGTGCGCGAGGCGGTGCGCTACAACCCTTACACCTTCAGCCGTGATCCGCAAACCTTGCGCGGCAGTTACGCACTGGCAGCGGGGCAGAGTTACTGCGTGCCGAAAGCCACGCTGCTTGCCGGTTGCGCGCGGCATTGCGGGATCCCGGCGCGCATCGGTCTGGCCGATGTACGCAATCACCTGTCGACGCCGCGGCTGCTCGAGTTGCTCAAAAGCGATGTGTTTGCCATGCATGGCTACACCGAGCTGTTTCTCGACGGCCGCTGGGTCAAGGCGACGCCGGCGTTCAACCAGCAACTGTGCGAGCTGTTCAACGTCGCAGCGCTGGAGTTCGACGGGATCAACGACAGCGTTTTCCACCCGTTCAACCGGGACGGCGCGCAGTTGATGGAGTATCTGCTCGATCACGGTCAGTTCACCGACGTGCCGGAAATCTTCTTCTTCGAGCACCTGCAAAAGTGCTATCCGCATCTGTTCGGCGAGCAACTGCCCGTGCTGCTGGGTGATATGCAGACTGATTTGAGCCGCACCTGATCCGGCGTATGCTGGCCGTCCACTCATGTGCAAAGAGGCGGTCATGCTGAAGATCTGGGGACGGAAAAATTCATCGAACGTCAGGAAGCCTTTGTGGGCTGCCGAGGAGCTGGGCCTGGCTTACGAGGCCATCGATGCCGGTGGCGCGTTCGGTGTGGTCGACACGCCCGAGTACCGCGCGATGAACCCCAATGGCCGGGTGCCGGTGATCGAAGATGATGGTTTCGTGCTGTGGGAATCCAACGCCATCGTTCGCTATCTGCTGGCCAAACATGCACCGGGCAGCACCTGGTATCCGGCCGATGCCCAAGCCCGCGCCACGGCGGACAAGTGGATGGACTGGACCACTTCGAGCTTCGCCGGGCCGTTTCGCACGGTGTTCTGGGGTGTGCTGCGCACACCCTCCGAGAAGCAGGACTGGAAGGCGATCAATGCCGCGATCAAGGAATGCGATGAATTGCTGAACATGGCCGACCATGCCCTGATCAGCCAGCCTTATCTCTCCGGCAATGACATCGGCATGGGTGACATCCCGCTGGGCAGCTTCATTTATGCCTGGTTCGAAATGCCCATCGAGCGCGCTCCGCAGCCCCACCTGCAAGCCTGGTATGAACGTTTGAAACAGCGTGGGGCCTATCAGAAAGCGGTCATGACCGCGTTGACTTGATAATTACTATCGACACACTTGACTGTACTTGTGCGGCGGCGGCAAGCACCATTGCGAACTTGCGCCGCGGTTGTTTCCCTCGCCGCCCGCCCTTATTTATTCCTTTCCTTCCTTCTTGGTGCGTAAATCCGATATGAGTTCCGCTCTGTCCATCCGGCAGCTAACCAAAACCTA
>Ga0157371_10003139_pt1 | contig 15236 bp, 14 predicted proteins | sample C45metaG_FD_113462 | JGI IMG/M metagenome (GOLD analysis project Ga0157371, IMG submission 113462) | Corn rhizosphere microbial communities from Kellogg Biological Station, Michigan, USA - C4-5 metaG | ecosystem: Host-associated > Plants > Roots > Rhizosphere > Soil | place: USA: Michigan...
ATCGTCGTCGATTCGCCGATCGCCGACTCGTCCAGCCGCCCCAGCCGCTCGGCGATGATCTGCCCATAGGCCTGGGTGGCGGCAAAGCGAAAGCTGGTCTCTTCGACGGCCCATCCGACTTCAACGGACAGGGCGTGCAAGGCCTCGAGCGAATGCCGGTGCGCCGCCGGGGTCGACCCTTCGCCGATGCCGGCCATGCTCGCCGCAAGACCCTGCTCGTAGCGCTGCACGCGACCGCCGACCTGACGCGCCACCGGCAGGCCGAGAAGTGCAAAGCATCGGTAGGTTTCGATCTCCAGCAGGCGGCGCACGATCACCCCACGGCGCTGGGCGCCGCAACTGCGGGCCGCGACGACGAAACTCACGAAGCGGTCGGCGTCGGGCACGAAGTCGGTCGCGATGCGCGCCCGGCCGGCATAGATGCCGGAATGACAGAGGCTGTTCTCCGCAAGCTGCGCCAGCCGCGCGGGGTCGATCAAGTCGTCGTCGATCACGTCGACGCGCGTTGCCGACACCAGGGCCACGTTGCCATGCAGCTCGAGCCCGATGTCCCTGGGCCAGGGGTTGGTGTCGCCAAGCGGCGATTTCCACGTCAACGTCGCGAACTCGTTGTGCATCTCCCAGATGACGTTGTGCCCCTCGCGCTTGAACTCGAGCTGGCGCACCGAGCCGAGGTCGTTGCCGGGGATCTTCGCGAGCTCGGCCATTTGGCTCTGCAGGAGGGCCAGATCCGATCCCCGATCGGCGCTGATGAAAGCGACGCGGCGGATGGTTGCGGGGCCCGCGAGAGGCGGCACGGGACGCGCGTGAGTTTCGGCGTGGATGAGCCGGCGATTGACGTGCTCGGTCCAGCCGAACGGGAGCGGATTCGCATCGGTGTCGGACATCGCAGCTCCTCGGGACGACGGTCGGATGCGGGACCCGTCGCTAGCACTTGGCTCGGGAGGTCCGCCGGCTCGCCGCCACCGAACGAACCAGTGCGCCATCCGGGCCGACCGCTCCGCCGTACAGCGCAAAAAGACGTCTTCGCATCGTGCTTTCCTCGTTGCCCAGACCCGATGCTGGCAGACGTGGGCCGGCGGCGGCACAATGCTCAATATTGCGATTCCGGAAGCATCGACCGGGCATCGGACAATCTGCTCCGAGGTGAACAAGAGTCCTGCCTCGGGTAGATGGCACTGGCCCGCGTTCCAATGGTCAACATTGGAAAGTCCGAGGACGCATCCCCCTAGCTTCCCGATCGAGGAGCCAGAGGATGGATGACATTGCCGCAAAGCTGGCGCTGGCGCTGGCAGGGCCGGACTCGGCCGGCAACCCGCCGGCAGCCGGCCGGCGCAGCACCGCGGCGAGCCGGCGACGCAGCGAGGTGACCGTGCACCAGCTGCGGGTGTTCTGGGCCATTGCGCATTCCGAAACGCTCACCAAGGCGGCCAAGCAGCTCGGCCTCGCCCAGCCCTCGCTGTCGCAGCAGCTGAGCAAGCTCGAATCGACGGTCGGTGCGCAGCTGTTCCATCGCCGCTCCGGCGAGATGGTGCTCACCGAGGCCGGTAGTTACCTGATGCCGCGTGCCGAGCACGTACTGCGCGGCATGCGCGAAATCGAGGATGGCCTCAGCCAGTACAGCGCGGGCAAGCGCATGACCGTGCGCATCGCCGGCATCACGTCGGCGCTCAGGGTCATCCTCCCGGCGGCTCTCCGCCAGGTGCAGGATCTGCACCCCGCGGCTGACTACGACATCCAGGAGAGCGCCCCCACCGATGTGCTGGAGATGCTGTATGGTCGGCGCATCGGGGTCGGCCTCGTCGCCGCCAATTCCATCGCGGAAGCCGCCGTCGGATTCTCGCAGGTGCCGGTGGTGGATGACCCCTATGTGCTGGTGGTGCCTGCCCGGCTGAACCTCGACGGCATCGAGGATCCGGCACGCCAGCTGCCGGCGGAAGATTTCGCCCTGCTCAACCGCTCCATTCAGTTCATCTTCGGCACCCAGCACGCCAAGCGCGTGGAAGACTGGTACGACCAGATGCTGCCCGGCCACCGCGTCGCCGCGCAGTGTCGCAGCTTCGAACTCGCCGTGAGTCTGGTGCGGGTGGGGACCGGCGTGTGCCTCGCTCCGGCGCTGTCGACGGTGATGGACGGCGACGTGCCCGACGGACTGCGGCTCTATCGGGTGGATATCGAGCAGCGCCGCATCGTGGCACTGGTGCCCTCGCAGTACCGTCGGCTGGAACCCTATTCGACACTGCTCGACCGCCTGCAGCAGGTCGGGGCAGAGACCAGGTTGCCGCCGATCCTGCCGACCCCGCCGTTCCTCGATGGGACAGCGCTCTCCAATCCTGGCCAAAACCACTCTGTTCTCCAGCCGATGGGCCGGGCCTGACGTGCGGACGGATTATAGAGCAGTCTTCTTGTTGGCTCGGCGGCGGCGTGCCGCCCGCCACAGTTTGGCCCGATGCGTGGATCGAGATGGTGGGCGACGCTGCTTCCGGGAGGATACGCCGATGCGCCTTGCCGCTGTGGTTCTGATCGCCCTGCTCTCCTTCGGGCCTGCCTTGGCTGACGACGCGGGTTTCCGGCCGCTGACGGACTGGCGTGCCTGGCGCGGCACGGCCATTCCCTCGCAATGGGTCATCAATGACGGCGTGATCGAGCACCAGCCGGGCGGCGGCGACCTCGTCAGCGTCGAGACCTTCCGCAATTTCGAACTGCGGTTCGACTGGAAGATTTCCCCCGGCGGCAATTCCGGCGTTATCTACCGCAGCAGCGAGGACTTCGCGCTCCCCTACAGCAGCGGGCCCGAATACCAGGTGCTCGACAATGCCGCGGCGGAAGGTGGCAACGATCCATTGCAGCAGGCGGCGGGCTGCTACGGCCTTTATGCTCCCGCAGCCGCTGCCAAGCCGGCGGGCGAATGGAACAGCGCCAGGATCGTCGTCGACGGCAACCACGTCGAGCACTGGCTCAATGGGCAGAAGGTGGTCGAGTACGAGATCGCCTCAGCCGACTGGAAACAGCGTGTCGCAAAGAGCAAATTCGCTGCCTGGCCCGAATACGGCACCATTGCCAGCGGCCATGTCGACCTGCAGGATCACGGCAGCGCCGTCACCTACCGCAATCTCATGATCAAGGTGCTTCCCGATTGAGACGGCCGATGCACGACATAGGTGCGGCAGGCCCCCCGAACGTGGCATGACAGTGGCATGAAGCTGCCCATCCTGTTCGCCGCCGCCATCGTGGCGCTTGCGGCTCGTCCCGCTGCTGCCCTGTCGCTGACCGCAAACCAGGTGGGCGAGATTTACTGCGCCGCCCGCCTCAGTGGCGACATGGCACCGGTCCTCGCGATCCTTACACCCGAGCTCGCGGCGCTTGTCGCCCGGCACCTGCCCCAGGGGGCCGATGCGGCCACGGCGATCCCGTGGCAAAGCAGCGCCGACTACGCCAACACCTGCATGCCGGTGGGCGCCAGCGGCACCCTCGATACGCCCGAGATCGTCATCGCCTTTGGCTACGACGACCCAAACAAGGCGCAGTACGCCGATAAGCTGGTGACGCGCTTCGTCGACCAACGCCTGCGCATCGACGACATCGAGTACGCAACCGGCGGCACGCTGCGCGAAAAACTCGGCAAGGGTCCGTAGAGCGGCCCGGGAGCCGAGAGCATCCCGGTCGGCGGGCCATGTCGATCAAGCACAGACGAGGATCAAAGCGCCCACACTGCAGGCCGCAATCGCGGCGACCCAGCTACCCAGCGCGAAGCAGCTGACCAGCGCGGCCGCGCCGCAACAAAGCGCAGCGATCTCGGGAAGCCTGGATATCAACTGGAGCACAGCGGTCTCCACCTCTTCAGCAGCTTGGACTCAAGCCGACAGCGCTTCCAGCGGCTGTTCCTGCAGGCGGATCAGGCGACGCTCCATGTGCTCGGCGATATCGCCGCGATAGCGCCCCATGCGGAAGCCGTGCTGAATCGCCTCGATTTCGGACATGCGCCGACGATAGTCCTTCGGGTTTTCGCCCTCGAACCGCTCGTAGTGCACCACCGGCCAGCCTTCAGCTTCCAACTTCATCTCCATCGAACCGATGACTCGATGGCGGTAGCTAAAACCATCGAGATTAGATGGCGTTGAAGGCTTGGTTAGAAGTTGGAGAGAACCGTCAGGCGGCGGGGGCGGGTTGCGACGACATCATGTAGCCGATGCCGCGCACCGTCTGGATCAGCGACGGCGTGCCCTCCGGCCCGTCGATCTTCTGGCGCAGATAGCGCACATAGACATCGACGATCTTGGTGCCCGGGTCGTAGCCATAGTCCCACACGCTGTTGAGCAACCGCTCGCGGCTCACCACCCGATCCGGATTGCTCATCAGGTAGTGCAGCAGCTCGAACTCGCGCACCGTCAGGGTGATCTGCACCCCGTCCTTGATGACGCGGCGCGATTGCGGCTCGAGGCTCAGCCCGCCGATCCTGAGCGGCTGTTCGACGCTCGGCGCCGCCCTGCGGCGCTGCAGCGCACCGATGCGCGCCAGGAGCTCGTCGAAGGCGAAGGGCTTGGTGAGGTAGTCGTCCGCTCCGCCTTTCAGGCCCGCGATCTTGTCCTGTAGCGTGTCGCGGGCGGTGAGCATCAGGACATAGACGCTGCGGCCTTCCCCGCGCAGCTGGCGGCACAGTTCGAGTCCGTCGAGATGGGGGAGCATGCGATCGAGGATCAGCAGGTCAAACTCGTCGCTGCGGGCGCGCTCCAGCCCATCCTGCCCGTCATTTTCCACGGCGACCTGGTAGCCCTCGGCCACAAGCCCGCGCTCGAGGAACGAGGCGATGCGCGGATCGTCCTCGATCACCAGTATCTTCATCTGGCGGTCCTCTCCCCAGCCGGCAAGACAATGCTGAGCATCGCGCCTCCTTCAGCCCGGTTGCTCAAGCCGATCGTTCCGCCGTGACGTTCGACGATATCCTTGGCGATGGCGAGCCCGATGCCAAGCCCCGACGACAGGCCGTCCGCCTGATCCTTGCCGCAGAAGAAGCGCTCGAAGACGCGCGGCAGGTCAGCCTCGTCCACGCCCGGCCCCTCATCGGCAATGGCGATGCGCACGCTCTTTTCCTCGCTGGCGCTTTCCACGGTCACCGTCGTCCCCGGCGGCGAGTGTTTGATGGCATTGTCGAGCCCGATGATGAGCGCCTGTTTCAAGCGCCGGAAATCGGCGTCGATGTGGCGCCCGCCGGCGCCGCGCAAGACGGTGACCGTGACCTCGCGCGGCGAGGCCAGCATGCGGGCCTCCTGAGCCGCCGCCGCAACCACCTCGTCGAGCGAGATGTCGGCCGTCACGAAGGGGTGATCCTCGGCGGTCGAGCGGGCAAATTCGAGCAGGTCCTCGAGCAGCTGGCCGAGTTCGGACGCCTGGCCCTGGATCCGCTCGAGCGATTCGCGCAGCATCGCGATATCGCCGGTGCCCCGCAGGGCCACGTCGGCCTCGCCGCGAAGGATGGTCAGCGGGGTACGCAGCTCATGGCTGACATCGGCAAGGAATTGCCCGCGGCGGCGATCGACTTCGCGCAATTGCTCGTTGGCGCTGCGCAACTGCGCGGTGCGGGCCTCGGCCTCGGCGGCCAGCTTCTCGGTCGCTGCGGCAAAGTTGCGGCGCTGCTCGCTGGCGGCGGTCGCGACCACCGTCAGGCTGTGCGAGAGCGGCTCGAAATCTCCCATCGCGCCCACCGCCGGCGTATCGGGCTCGCCTCCCGCAATGGCGCGAGCCCGCGCACTCAGCTGGCCGAGCGGCAAGACGATCGCTCGCCACAGCCCGATCCCGAGGCCCCCGATCGCCAACAGCCCGAGCACACCAATCGCACCGGCCGCGATGACGAAATAGCTGCGGCTGGTCTCCGCCTTGCCGACCTCGGCGGCGAGCTTGGCATTCTCGCCGTCGACGGCGGAGCTCAGCACCGGCTGCAGTTCATTGGCGAGGCGGAACGAGACGGTGCTCTGGTAGGCGGAGTCGCTCTCGCTCGACCCGCTGCGGCGCATCGAGAGCACGGTGTTCATCGCCGCATCAATGGCGTGGTAGAGTTCGACCAGCCGGCGTGCCCCCTCGATGTCGGGAAGCTCGTTGGCGACCTCGTCCATGTCGTCCAGCGTGGTGATTTCGGTGCGCGTGGCCTGCGTCAACCGCGCCAGCTCGCGCTCCATGTCGATGCGAACGTTGGCGAGATCTTCGTCGCGGCCGCGGCCGAACAGCAGCGTCTCGGCGGCCTGCTCGCCGTAGTTGCCGGCGCTCGCCGACAGCTGGTTCAGCACCGCGAGCCGGTCGCTGATCGCCGCGATGCGCCGCGCGCTATGATCGGACGTGGAGAGCGCCATAGCCAGCAGGGCGATGAGCGCCAGCGCCAGACCCGAACATATCGCAACGAGCACGAAGACGTGCCGGCGCACTGCCATGTCGGCTCCTCCCGTGCAGCGACTATCCCTAACGCCTCGCAGCGGCTTGTGGAAAGTCCGAAGGCGCCACATTGCGAGAGCAGCCGCGGCCGTCGATCGCGGTCCAGCCTCGCCGGGACGCGCATGAGCTAAGGAATGGGGCAGGACTTCCGCAGGCGACAGCGTGGGCACGGCCAAGAAAAGGCCCGCGGCGCACTTGAAGCGACCCTGGGCGCTTGTGTCCCGCCATGCCGGACTGGAGGGCGTTCGCTTGCACGACTTGCGCCACTACTTTGCGGCGTTCGGGGGCGAGGCCGGGAACGTGCGCCCGGCCTCGTGGCCTGCGCGACGAGTTGGAGTGCGGCAATCCAGCCCTCCGTCCGATCTGCCAGCGTCGTCAGATCAGCAGAGGACAGACCCAGCCATCGTGCTGTTGAAGTATTGGGCGATGTCGTCGGAAGTGAACCGCAAATCCGCAGACGGCCGTCACCGTGGCGCCGATGAAGGTCCTGAGGATCGATCGGCGGTTCGAGGCGTCGCCGGAACGTGACTTCCTTTCGTCGTAGGGGGCGAGCGACATCGCGGACTAGGCTGAGCAGGCAGACGCCCGGTTCCTCGCTGCCTGAACTTGAGCGTGCGCCTGCGCTCCCGGCAGCGTATTCTCCCCACAGCATTCCGCGGGGCCGCCCAGATCGATGGCAAATCCACTGATCGCAACAAAGCTGCACGTGCCTCGGCTGCGCGCGGACATTGTCCATCGCCAACGTCTGCTCGAATTGCTGGACCAAGGGGCGCAAGCCCGGCTGACGCTGGTGTCGGCCCCGGCGGGGTTCGGCAAGACGACGCTGCTGGTCGACTGGCTGGCGACACGCAGGACCAGCGGGCGGAGCGTGGCGTGGGTTTCGCTCGACCAGACCGACAACGAGGCCGCTGCTTTCTGGGCGCACCTCATTGCCGCGCTTGGCGGGGCCGCAAAAGAGCTGGGGCAAGCGCTGCCGGTGCTCCTTCCAACCCATCAACCGCCCGACCGCAACACCACGGTGGGTTTGCTGAATGCTCTTGCCGCCATCGGCGGCGACGTCGATCTGGTTCTCGACGACCTTCATGTGATCGAGGACACTGCCCTCTTCGAGGAACTGACGTTTTTCATTCAGCACCTTTCGGACAATATCCACGTGGTTCTCGGCACCCGGGTGGATCCGGCGTTGCCGCTTGCGCGACTGAGAGCACGCGGAGAACTGACCGAAATTCGCACTGCCGATCTGCGCTTTCGCCCAGAGGAAGCTGCGAGCTACTTTGCCGACACCGCGCACCTGGTCCTCGGCGCCGGCGAGGTCGAGAAGCTCGAACAGCGCACCGAGGGCTGGATTGCGGCGCTGCAGCTCGCTGCCGTGTCGATGCGAGGGCGCGGCGACATCGACGCGTTTGTTGCGAATTTTGCCGGGAGCGACCGCTACGTCGTGGACTATCTGGTCGAGGAGGTGCTTAGGGAGCAGCGGGAGGAGATCCGGGAGTTCCTCTTTGGAACCGCGGCACTCGGGCGTTTCAGTGCCGAGCTCTGCGACGTCATTTTAGGGCGCTCGGACAGCCGCGCGACGCTCGATGCGCTCTACCAGAAGAACCTCTTCATCGTGACGCTCGATGACCGGCGACAATGGTACCGCTATCACCATTTATTCGCGGACGTGTTGCAAGCCCACATGCCGCCGTCCGAGCGGGATCGGCTGCCCGAACGACACCGGCAGGCAAGTCTGTGGTTCGAGCAGCATGGCGATCGCGACGAAGCGATCAGACATGCGTTGGCAGCGCCTGATTTCGAGCTCGCTGCCCAGTTGATCGAGCGTGCCGTGCCGGAAATGGCGCAACGTCGGCGTATTGCCATGTTGCGTTCGTCGATCGAGGCGCTGCCCGACGCGCTGGTCCGCGCACGACCGGCGCTGAGTATCGGGCTGGCCGGCCCGTTGCTGACGGCCGGGATCACCGAAGGCGTGGCCGAACGTCTCGACGATGCCGAGAGGCGATTGCGTGCTTCGGGTGACTCGGCCCTGCAGCAGTTCATCGGCGCGATCGAGCTCTATCGCTCAGGGCTTGCACAGATGCGCGGCGACATACCGGCGGCCAAGCTTCATGCACAACGTGTTTTCGAACTCGCGCCCGAGGACGATCATCTCGAGCGAGCGGGTGCTGCCGGGTTCCTCGGAATTGTCGCCTGGACAGAGGGCGACCTCGACACGGCGCAGCGTTACTGGAAGGAGTGTACCGATGGGCTGCTACACGTCGGGTACGTCGCTGATGCCGTCGGCACGATCTACGCGCGCGCACAGATTTCGATTGCGCAGGGTCGGCTCGGCGACGCCGAAGAGGTCCTCAAGCGGGGCCTCGCGCTCGCGGCCGGGCGTACGGGATACTCCCTGCCCGGCTCGGCGGACCTCCATGTCGGTCTCGCCGAAGTCGAGTTGTGCCGCGGCGATCTCGCCGACGCCCACCAGCATTTGACCGACAGCGAGTCCATCGGCCTCACCGGAATGCCACAATACGCCTCGCGGAAGCTGGTCATTGCTGCATTGCTCGCCTGCGCTGAGAACGACCTCGGAGAGGCATCGGCGCTGCTCGAGGACGCAGCGCGACTGCATGTGAGCGATTTCTTTCCCGTCGTGCGTCCCATCGCCGCCATGCGCGCCCGCGTCGCGATCCGGCAGCACGATTGGTCGGCGGTCGAGCGGTGGCGGCGCGACAGTGGCGTCTCGTCCGACCTAACCGTGACCTACGTCCGCGAATATGAGCTGATCACCCTCGCTCGCCATTTCCTCGCCAAGGAAGATCCGTCGGCTGCGGGGGCGCTGCTGGACCGCCTGATGCCGGCCGCGGAGAGCGGCGGGCGCTACGCTGTCGTGGCGGAGCTCGAACTCCTGCGCGCGCTGGCGTCGGACGCGCTCGGCGATGGTTCCGCTGCACAATCATCGCTTCGCCGTGCCCTCGATATCGCCGAACCCGAGGGCTGGACCGGACTGTTCCTCGACGAGGGCGAACGGTGCGCGAAGCTGCTGCGGGAGGCCGCCAAGAGCAAGTCCGCCCCGGCATTTGGGCGCAACCTGCTCGGCGCCTTCGGCGTGCAGCAGCCGACGCCGCGCGCGCAGCATCCGGACCTCCTCGAGCCCCTCAGCGTTCGTGAACTCGACGTCCTCAGGTTGTTGAGGAGCGAACTGAGCGGGCCCGAGATCGCCAGCGAGCTCCGGGTTTCGCTCAACACGCTTAGAACTCACACCAAGAACATCTTCGAGAAGCTGGCGGTCAATAACCGCCGCGCCGCCGTGCGCCGGGCGGAGGAGATGAATCTCCTGAGGTCCGGCCGAACCGCTTGACCGGCTGAGCGAAGAAATCTGCAGTTCACCCGGCAAAATCACCACATGATGTGAGGCGGGCTCACCACGTGGCCCCTCAAGGTCATCCTCGCGAACACGGAAAGTTCGCGACGAACAGACCTGAGACACTCTCATGACGAACCCTGCCGCCTCCCCAATCTACGAGATCCGCCTGCGCGGCCACCTCGATAGCCGCTGGGCAGAACGGCTGGGCATTTCCCAACTCAGCCACGATCCAGACGGAACTACCCTGCTCAACGGCATCGCCGCGGACCAGGCGGTCCTGCATGGCGTGCTGCAACGCATCCGCGATCTCGGCCTCTGCCTGATCTCGGTCCAGCGCATCGATCCCAACCCTCAACCCTAACCTTCGGAACCACAGGAGCATTCCATGACCACCAAGATGCACAAAGGCCCAAGCGCCCAGACCCTTCTCCGCGTCAGCGGCCTCGCCGCCATGGGTGCCGGCCTGATCTTCGCCGGCATCCAGCCCGTCCATCCCGCCGACGTCGTCGGCTCGGTGACGACCAGCCCATGGGCGATCATCCTGTCGCTCAAATTCGTGATGTGCCTTCTGATGCTCGTCGGCATCACTGGAATCTACCTCCGCCAGCTCGGGAGGATCGGCTGGACGGGCCTTGCCGGCTTCACGGTGTTGATCGTCTGCTGGTTTCTGCAGAGTGGCTACATCTTCACCGAACTATTCATCCTGCCCAAACTCGCCCTTGTCGCTCCGGATTTCGTGGACAGCCTGCTGACCATGGCAAGAGGCGGACAGGCCACGGTCGACATCGGAGTGGTCGCGCCGACCTATCTGATCGTCGGTTTGCTCTATCTGCTCGGCGGCCTCACCTTCGGTATTGCGATCATCCGGGCGGGCGTGTTGCCGCGTTGGGCCGGCCTGCTCTGGGTCGCCACCGCGCTGGTGACGCCGGCTGCGGCTCTCCTGCCGCACGCCATCCAGCGCTATGCCGCGGTGCCGATGGGCATCACCCTGATCTGGCTCGGCGTGGCGCTCTGGACGGAGCGGCGCTCGATCGCTGCGGACATCGGCGAAGTCACAACCCAGGTCCGCGTTGCGACCGCGAAGTAAGCCATCCACGGCGGGCGGCACGCTTGCCGCCCCTTCCTTCACGCGTCAACAGGAGCCGATCGTGGACACCCTCACCCAGAACGCGACCGCGGATCGCTCTATGTCCGCCCAGCTTCGCCCGCCGCGCCAGCGCGGCGCGAAATGGATCGTCCCGACCCTGATCGTCCTTGGGATCCTCCCGGCTGCCCTTGGCATCGTGCACCTTTCCACGGTCGTCGCCGGCATCGATGTCTCGGCCAAGGCGCTCTATTTCGTCAGCATGCCGGTTCCGATCGCCCTGCATGTGATCGGCGCGGTCATCTATGTCCTGCTCGGGCCACTCCAGTTCGCATCCGGCCTGCGTCGTCGGGCCCCGCATTGGCACCGCCGGTCCGGCCGGCTGCTCGTCGTCGCAGGTCTCTTCATCGCGGTGTCCGCCCTGTGGATGACGATAACCCTGCCTCATCAAGCCGGCGGCGGAGAGGTGCTCTACGTGGCGCGGCTCCTGTTCGGCTCGGTCATGATCGCTTCGATCGGGCTTGGCTTCGGTGCCATCCGGAACGGAAACATACCAGCTCACCGCCGCTGGATGATCCGTGCTTACGCAATCGGGCTCGGCGCGGCCACGCAGATCCCCGTGCTGATGATCGCCGAGATCGTCGGGGGACACCCCGGTGACCTGGTGCGCGCCCTCCTCATGGCAAGTGCCTGGATCATCAACCTCCTCATCGCCGAATGGCGGCTGCGGCGCTGACCGCCTCGCTCAAGGACCTCAACCATGACCAGCCTCTTTCCGACCGTCATCACCATCGTAAGCCACACACCTCTCTGGGTTTGGCCGCTTTATGCCCTGCTGCTGTTTCTTGCGGCCCAGGGAACACATGACCGTATCGTGCCACTCTTCCGCCTGCTGATTCTGCCAACAGTTGTCGCGGCGCTCACGACGGTGACTTCGATCGCCGCAGGACCGAGCGGATTGCCAGCAATTGGCACGGGGTTCGTGCTTGGGAGCGCCCTCGGCTGGCTGCTCGAGAGCGAAGAGAACGTGCATCGCCTTCACGACGGCAGGGTCTGGCTGCGCGGCGAGTGGTGGTCGTTCTGCCAGTTACTTCTCGTTCTGGTCGTCCGTTACGCAAGTGCCATCGTGTCCGCGATGTATCCTGCGATCGACAACGATCCTGCGTGGCACTCAGGGAGCCTGCTCATCACCGCGGCGCTTTCTGCGATCTTCCTCGGCCGGATTTCAAGAAAGCTGCATCTCTACGCGGGAATGATGAGCATCACCGCATAGGACTCTCGTTCGGCTGCCAACTGGCGGCGAATTGGTCCTCGCTGCCGAGCGTGAGAAGCACATGGCTCGCACCGTATGCAAAGTCGCGCACCGCCGTTCACGCCTACGGCTGTCGGAATGGAACCATGCACGTTTTGCGCTTCATTCGTGCATCCAACGCCACCTATCGCTATCGCCGCTTTCGACCCCTGCAGGCATCCCGAAAGCACGAACGCAGCCACCTGTGCGCCAGATCTCCGTCCATTCGCGGGTGCCACAGCATCGATATGGTGAAGCCCGCGATCTCAAAGGGCAGTGTGAAGGTGCTGACACCGCGACGCAGGCCCTCTGTGTGCCGCTCCGGCACAGTGGCAATGAGATCCGTATCCCGGGCCAGCGCGATGGCTGCCGCGAAGCCGTTGACGATGATGCCGATGTGGCGCTCGGTTCCTGCCGTCCTCGCCGCCTCGTCGACCTCCGAACCATGGAAGCCCCTGCGAAGGATCTGGACGTGCCCGGCGGCACCGTACCGCTTGAGGGTGACGCGCGCATCGAGAACGGGATGTCCGTCCCTTGCGACTCCGACCCAACGGTCCTCGAACAGCGGGAGCGCCCGCATCTCGGGCGCTGTCGTCATGTCGATCACGCCCGTTTCGATGTCGACCTCGCCTTCCCTGAGCGGTGCACTCTCCTTGTCTGGCTTGGCCACGAACTGCAGGGTCACGCGGGGCGCTTCCTCTTGCATGCGGGCGATGAGGCGCGGGCCGAACGTTTCAACGAAGCCCTCGCTCGTGCGGAGGACAAAACGTCGCTCCAGCGTCGCGAGGTCGAGCTTCTCGGCGGGACGGAGGATCGATCGCGCACCGTCGACGATCGCGCCGACCTGACCGCGAAGCTCGAGGGCCCGCGGGGTGGGAACCAGGCGTCGCCCGGCGCGGACGAGCAGCGGATCTCCGGTGACCTGGCGCAGTCGCGCCAGCGCCCGGCTCATGGCCGAGGGGCTCAGACGTAGCCGCCGCGCCGCGCCGGCTACACTGCCCTCGGAGAGCAGGACGTCTAGCGTCACCAGGAGATTGAAGTCGGGCATGGGCATCCTCCGATATGGCGTTCCGTGCACGAATAAGATGCAAATGCTGCGTGTTCCGCAATAGCACCGACGGGCGTACTTCGCTGGCATTCGCTCAAAGGAGACTGCAATGCCAACTCGTTACGCCCCGATCCTGTTCGGGTTCATCCTCTCCGCCCTGATGTCGTTCCTCGTCTCGGGCATCGCCACCTTCCGCAACGCCGGCCTTGTCGACGGCTTCTTCAACATTTGGGTCAGCGCATGGCTGCCGTCCTGGCTGATCGCCTTTCCCGTCGTCCTGGTCGTAGCGCCGATCGCCCGTAGGCTGGTCGGCGTCCTCGTGAAGGCGCCCGCGCCGGTCTCACGCTAGTCCGATGACCTCGGTTTTCCCTGCCCGACAGGGCTGGCGTCTTGCCTCGCTGTCCCTGGCGATGCTGCTGCCGTCACTGGGCATCAGCGTCGCCAATATCGCGCTTCCGAGTTTGCGCACCGCGTTCGGTGTGACGAGCCAGGAGGCCCAGTGGGTGGTCATCGCCTATCTCGTCGTCGTCACTTCGTCGCTGGTGACCGCGGGCCGCCTCGGTGATCTGCTCGGGCGCAAGCTGCTCCTCCTCGTCGGGATTGCCATCTTCTCCCTCGCCTCCGTCGCGGCCGTGTTCTCATCCACGATCTGGATGGTGGTTCTCTTACGGGCCATTCAGGGCGTCGGCGCAGCGGTGATGATGTCGCTTACCGTCGCCGCGGTCAGCGATGCAGTCCCTGCCGAGCGTTCGGGCACAGCCATCGGACTCCTCGGCACGGTATCGGCGATCGGCACGGCAGCGGGACCGTCACTTGGCGGCTTTCTGGTGGGGATGTTTGGCTGGTCTTCAATCTTTGTTCTGATGGCGGGCGTGGGACTGCTCGCGCTGCTCCTGATAGCCACACAACTATCCTCAGGGGTGACGGCCAATGGCCGGACGACAGTCGACCTGCCGGGGGCCTCGATCCTCATGCTGAGCGTTGCGGCGTTCGCGCTGGCGACGACCCTCAGCCCAGTCACCACCGTCAACGGCATCCTTGCCGCAGTGGCCGTACTCGGCGCGATGGCTTTCGTCTACGTCGAACGCCGGGCCTCTGCACCGCTCGTGCAGCTTGGTATCGTCGCGCGGCGCGCGGTCGCCGCAGGCCTTCTGTCCATAGGCCTCGTTTCGGCGATCGTCATGACAACCCTCGTGGTCGGCGCCTTCTATCTCACCGGCGTGCTGGGATTGGACACGGCAAGTGCCGGTCTTGTGATGACGATCGGTCCGGCTGTCTCTGCCATCGTCGGCCTTCCTGCTGGCCGGCTCGTCGACCGCAACGGCGCCAACGCTACGACCTATGCCGGGCTGTTCGCACTCCTTGCCGGAACAGTCGGCATGATGGTGCTGCCAGGTATCATTGGGCTTGCAGGTTACATCTGCAGCCTCGTCCTCATTACCTCAGGCTATGCCCTATTTCAGGCCGCCAACAACACCGCCCTGATGGCCGGTGCCCAGAGGGACCAGCGGGGCGTGACGTCGGCGCTGCTGGCCCTCGGCCGCAATGTCGGCCTGATCACCGGCGCGTCGGCCATGGGAGCACTATTCACCTTTGCCTCGGGTGGGACCGCCACTGGAGGCCCGTTCGGTCTGCAGGTCGTCTTCGCCGCCGCATCTGCCTTTGTCGTGCTTGCCCTTGCCCTGTCGGCCTGGGCAGCACGCTCGACGGGGCCGGACTCCAAATGCCGGAGCCGGTAGGCATCGTTTTGAACGGCCCCGACATCATCGGTCCTCCTCTTTGGAGAGTTGCGTTACAGCGACCACGACCAAGCTCCGCCGTGCGCCAGAAGACGACACTCGTTCGCGAGCTTTCGACGCTGGCTTTGGCCTCGAACTCCGCGAGGTATGCATCAGCCAGCCGACGCGCCTGAATGAAGCTAGAGCCAAACATCAGTCGTCGATATTTGACGACGATAGCCACGCTCAAGGGACCACACTTGCACACTGAAACAGAAATTGAAGTTCAAGCGTTCGACAGGCGTAGCCCCACAGCTACAGCGGCC
>Ga0157371_10003140_pt1 | contig 15236 bp, 17 predicted proteins | sample C45metaG_FD_113462 | JGI IMG/M metagenome (GOLD analysis project Ga0157371, IMG submission 113462) | Corn rhizosphere microbial communities from Kellogg Biological Station, Michigan, USA - C4-5 metaG | ecosystem: Host-associated > Plants > Roots > Rhizosphere > Soil | place: USA: Michigan...
AAACGCGTAACCAAAGTTTCATACTTACCACTATTTAAGTCGTTCTCAACAATTTCTTCAATAAAGTTCAATGACTTCTCTTCACTCATAAAAACCTGTAAATTAGGAATGCAAATGTAAAAAGATTAGTCCAATTCTACTTGTTTTAGTTAATGATTAATTTGAGGACCAAAATTGATACATTTACATCAACTTAATATGAATGATGAGCAAAGTATTAAATCGGCCTATCCGCGTTTTAGTAGCTAAAGTTGGATTGGATGGCCATGACAGAGGGGCCAAAGTAATCGCAACATCCTTAAGAGATGCCGGCATGGAAGTAATTTATACCGGCCTGCGCCAAACACCGGAAATGGTGGTGAATACAGCGCTTCAGGAGGATGTTGATGCCATTGGAATTTCTATTCTATCTGGGGCACATATGACAGTTTTTCCAAAGATTATTCATTTTATGAAAGAAAAACAGTTAGATGATGTGTTGTTAACCGGAGGGGGGATTATCCCTGAAGCAGATCGGTTGAAACTGGCAGATATGGGTGTTGGGGAGCTGTTTCCTCCAGGTACCACAATGGCCAGTATTGTACAATATATTCAGGATTGGGTAACAGAAAACAGAAATTTTTAAGCTATGGCATATCAAAATTTAATCTCAGAAATAAAAGAAAACATTTTATACGTGACCATCAATCGCGAAAAGGCGCTAAATGCTTTAAATAAAGATACTTTGGCAGAACTTGCGGATGTAATTGCTTATGCAGGTAAAACCGACCAGGTAAGAGGTGTTATTTTAACCGGAGCAGGTGAGAAGGCCTTTGTTGCAGGAGCTGATATTAAAGAGTTTTCTGATTATAGCGGCAAACAGGGAGAAGATTTAGCAAAACTTGGTCACGATCAGGTTTTTAATGCTATTGAAAATTCCTCAAAGCCATTTATTGCAGCAATCAACGGATTTGCTTTGGGTGGAGGACTGGAGTTGGCTATGGCCTGCCATATACGCATTGCATCTGATCATGCTAAATTAGGTTTACCTGAAGTTACTTTAGGGTTGATTCCTGGTTATGGGGGTACCCAGCGCCTCACCCAATTGGTTGGAAAAGGTAAAGCAATAGAAATGATTACGACAGCAAATATGATCACGGCTTCATTGGCAGAAAAAATAGGCCTTGTAAATTATGTTGTTCCGCAGCCTGATCTGATTAGTAAGGCTGAAGAAATACTGAATGCGATTAAGCAACGTGCACCGCTGGCCATTTCGGCTGCAATAAAGGCTGTAATAGCAGCCGTAAATGACAACAATGGCTACGCTACCGAAATTGAAGAATTTGGTAAATGTTTTGAAACAGCCGATTTTAAGGAAGGCGTAACAGCGTTTGTTGAAAAGAGAAAAGCAAATTTTTCTGGAAAGTAGTACTGATGTAGTATTAATTTTACTTTTTGCATCACAAAAATGTTGCAAAAGCTTTTCAATGCAAATTTTTTTGAGTAATTTGTTATTTAATTATTAACCCTTGTGCATTTATCGCCGCATATGGGTTTTTATAATAATAACGCTGCTCATGAAAAAGATACTCATTGTTGACGATGAAATTAGCCTAGGCTTATTGCTTTCCAAATTTTTAACTAAAAAAGGATTTCAGGTTTCGAATGTAGCAACAGGTAAAAAGGCTTTACAAACCCTTGAAAAAGAGCATTTCGATTTGGTATTGTGTGATTATCGCTTGGATGATACAGATGGAAAAGAGATTTTAATCCACATTAGGGAGAACTATTCAAAAACAGGTGTGATTATTATTACAGGTTACTCGGATATTAAACTTGCAGTAGAATTGATAAAACTTGGGGCTTACGATTATATTGTGAAGCCGCTCTACCCGGATGAAATTTTAAATACCATAAATAAAGCCCTGGAAACCCAGGGAGTACTAAAATCTCCTGAAAACTTTGAAAGTATTAGTGGCAATGTCATTTCAGATGTTTTAAATTGCCCTGAATATATAAATGGGGAGAGTGAGAGTTCTGCTTTGTTATTAAAACAAATCCAGCTCATTGCAAAAACAGGGTATACCGTTATTTTAACGGGGAAAAGTGGGACTGGGAAAGAATGCGTTGCTAAAACCATTCACCTAAATAGTTCGCGTAGCGAAAAGCCTTTCATCGCTATGGATTGTGGCTCTTTAACTAAAGATTTAGCCGCCAGTGAATTTTTTGGACACGAGAAGGGAGCATTTACCGGAGCAGCTTTTACTAAAATTGGTCACTTTGAGCAGGCTAACGGTGGTACGTTATTTCTTGATGAAATCGGTAATTTGTCGTATGAGATCCAGGCAACTTTACTAAGGGCTGTTCAGGAGCGGAAAATAAAGCGTATTGGAAGTACAAAGGAAATTGAGCTGGATGTGCGGCTTATTGTAGCTACAAATGAAAATTTAAAAGAAGCGATTTTAAAGGGTGCATTCAGGGAAGATTTATACCACCGCTTTAATGAATTTTCTATACATGTTCCTTCATTAAAACACCGGGATAATGATATCCTTATTTTTGCCGGGCACTTTCTGGCCACAGTAAACAAAGAACTGAATAAGAATATTAAAGGCTTTTCTGATGAAGTGAAGAGATGCTTATTAGCATACAATTGGCCGGGTAATGTACGCGAGCTGAAGAATGTAATCAGGCGTATTGCTTTATTAACTGATGGTGATTGGATAGAAACTCATGTTTTACCGTTTGAGCTTGGAAGGACTGATTATGCTAAAACACCGTTCGGAAAAAAAGCGCCTTTTTTGCCACTAATATTAAATCATGATCAATCAGTTAGTTTACGAAATGCTGCCAAAGAAGCTGAATATTCCGCTATTTTAGAAGTGCTGAAAGCGGTTAATTTTAATAAAACCAAGGCTGCAAAAATCTTAAATATCGACAGAAAAACATTGTACAATAAAATTAAATTTATTGACGTTGGTGATGGACAATAAATTTTAAATAAGGAAAACAAAATCAGCCATTTTAGCATTTAAAGATTAATCCTATTATCTAAAAATGTCAGTATTCTCTTATAAACAACGCAATAACATTAACCTGGTTATTATTATTGCGCTTGGGGTGTTAATTGCATATTCCTTGCAAAGTATTTTTAGCGCCATTTTAAGTACTTTGGTACTTTATACGATAATGCGGCCAGCCTATATCTATTTAGCAGAAAATAATGGCTGGAACAGAAGAGTAGCCGCTATTTTCCTTATTGCCATCTCTATCATCCTTATTGTAATGCCTTTTTATGCATTAAGTAGTATGGTTATTAGCAAAATTTCGGAACTGAGGAACAATGAGGTTTTTTTCAGGAACTTACTGGTTAAATTACAGCACCTCATTCCATTTAAAATCAACCAGGATCTGATTCAGGAAGGATTAAACCGTTTAGGGAATTGGGCCACTCAGCTTTTTCCGTCTTTAATATCAAGTGCAGTAAATATTGTATTAAGCTTACTGGTGATGTACTTTTTACTCTACTTTATGTTAATAGAGCGCGAAAGATTCGAATTTTCATTGATTAAATATGCGCCATTCAGGGAGCAGAATGCCCTTCGTTTTGGCGATGAAATGAGAAATACCACTTATGCAAATGTATTGGGACAAGGCCTGATCTGCCTCGTTCAAGGTTCGCTCGTGGGACTCTCTTTTTATGTATTGGGTTATAAAGACCCGGTGTTTTGGGGGGTAATTACAACATTTATTTCTTTTGTTCCTGTTTTAGGTCCTCCTGTTGTCTTTGTTCCTGCTGCGATATTGCAGATTGCAAACGGAAATAATTTTGCTGGCTGGGCCATGCTTATTTTTGGTTTTGTAGTCATTATCAATATCGATAATGTGCTCAGGTTTATCATCGCAAAAAAAGTTGGCAATATTCATCCCATAATTACAGTAATTGGCGTAATTATTGGTATCCCTTTATTCGGAATATTGGGCCTTGTATTTGGTCCACTGCTGTTATCTTATTTTATATTGCTGGTTAAGATTTACGAAACCAGTACACTTGCATCAGAAAGATTGGAAAGAATTAAAACAAATGATGAGCATAGTGAGTTATAATATAACTTAACAACAAATAATGTAGTAATTTTATATTGTACATAATTGTTAACCCTTAAAATAAATTGATTATGAATGATAACTCAAAAGTTGTAGTTGCGCTTTTAGCAGGATTAGCTGCAGGTGCAGCGCTAGGAATTTTGTTCGCACCAGATAAAGGTGATGAAACCCGTGATAAACTAAGCCAATCGTTAAAAGATCTGGGCGATTCTATTAAAGATAAAGCTGCAGATGAGATTAATAATCTGGCTAGCCTGAAAGATAAAGTTGTAAGCTCGATTAAAACCAAATTGAGAAGCGTAGAAGAAGAATATAGCGACGACGTAGAGCACGCCTAATAAATAAATATTGCATGGCCGGGTATTGGTCCGGCTAAATCTCATCTGAATTATGCAGGAGAATAAAGATAAAAGTGTTGAAGATCTTGTAGACGATGCCAAGGGTTTTTTAGAGGCCAGGGTAGAGTATACCAGGCTTTATATTGTAGAAAAAGCATCGAAAATTTTTGCCGATCTGGTAACTAGTACTGCAGTTATAGTTTGCTTTATTTTAGCCTTTTTGTTTGGCTCTGTAACTTTGGCGCTGTATGTATCAGACCTTTTAGGCAGTTATGCAGGAGGCTTTGGCTGTGTTTCCTTGTTCTATATTTTACTGGCGATAATTGTTTATTTGACCAAAGACAAATACATTGAAAAAGCAATTATCAATGTAGCAATTAGAAAATACTTTGATAAACTTGCAGATAAGGAGGAAGATGAGAAGCTATAAAGACATCCGAAACTTAGAAGACCTGCAGGCTAGAAAATTAGAACTTAAGGTTGAATATACGCTTAAGCAGAATATGCTTAAATCGGATACAAAAACTTTCTTTAAGCAGTTTACGCTTGGTGCGTTGATTAAGCGTTATGCCACCCCTAATAATCTGTTCAAAGCAGACGAAAAATTAAATATCAGTGGTACGGCAATGTCATTGCTTTTGCCGATGGTGATGAATAAAACCATTTTCAGAGGTGCCGGGTTTTTAACTAAAGCGGCTGTGGGATTGATTTCAGGAAAAGTAGGTAAATCATTAGATGCAGAACACTTGTCAGCCATTTTTAACTCGGTTAAAGGTTGGTTTGGCAAAAAGAAAGAAAAAAAGGACAAAAAGTTTATCGATTATGGTATCCCGCCAGATAGTGAAACGTATTAGTTTAATGATTCATTAGTGAGCGAAAACACAAAAATGAACTTTAAAAATAAGCCTCAGAGTTTTTACATTCTGAGGCTTATTTATGCGTTTCGTCACCCTGGATTTATTTCAGGGTCTTCTTAAAAGATGTTGAAATAAATACAATAGTTATCGGATCAGCATGATAGATTTGGCTATAAATCCGTCTTAATTTTCAATTCCTTCAATTGTTTCTCATCAATTGTACTCGGACTATCAATCATTACATCTCTTCCAGAGTTGTTTTTAGGGAAAGCAATCACATCACGGATCGAATCTAAACCTGCGAAAATTGAGGTTAAACGATCGAAACCAAAAGCAATTCCGCCATGTGGAGGTGCGCCAAATTCGAAAGCATCCATTAAGAAACCAAATTGTTTTTGTGCTTCTTCTGCGCTAAAACCCAAATGTTTAAACATTAAAGCCTGTAATTCCCTGTCGTGGATACGTATTGATCCGCCACCAACTTCAGTGCCATTGATGACCATATCATAAGCATTAGCCCTTACGTTTTTAGGATCGGTGTCTAATAAGGCAATATCTTCCGGTTTTGGGGAAGTGAACGGATGGTGCATCGCGTGGTAGCGTGCTGTTTCTTCATCCCATTCTAAAAGTGGAAAATCCAATACCCAAAGGGCAGAGAATGTATTTTTATCGCGTAAGCCCAAACGGTTACCCATTTCTAAACGAAGTTCGTTTAACTGCTTACGTACTTTATCGGTAGAACCTGCTAAAATCAATAATAAATCGCCTTTTTCTGTTGAAAAGGCTTCGCTCCATTGTTTAAGGTCTTCTTCGTTAAAGAATTTATCTACTGATGATTTAATGGTTCCGTCATCGTTATGACGGGCATAAATTAAACCAGTAGCACCAATCTGCGGACGTTTAATAAAATCGGTCAGTTCATCCAGTTGCTTGCGTGTATAGCTTGCTGCTCCTTTAGCATTGATACCAACAACTAACTCAGCGTTATCAAATACAGGGAAACCTTTTCCTTTTACAAGATCGTTAAGTTCTACAAACTGCATAGCAAAACGGGTATCCGGCTTATCTGAACCATATAAACGCATCGCATCTGCATATTGCATACGTGGAACCTCTGGTAAGTCATAATTACGTACTTCTTTAAATAAAGTACGAATCAAACCTTCAAAAGTATTTAAGATATCTTCCTGCTCAATGAACGACATTTCGCAATCGATCTGCGTAAACTCCGGCTGACGATCGGCTCTTAAATCTTCATCCCTGAAACATTTTACAATCTGGAAATAACGGTCGAAACCCGAAACCATCAACAATTGTTTAAAGGTTTGCGGCGATTGAGGTAAAGCATAAAACTCACCCTCATTCATGCGGCTAGGCACTACAAAATCTCTTGCGCCTTCTGGTGTTGATTTAATTAACACCGGCGTTTCAACCTCTATAAAATCTAAAGCATCCAGATAACGGCGAACCGATTGTGCCATTTTATGACGTAAAACCAGGTTATTGCGCACCGGGTTACGGCGTAAATCCAAATAACGGTATTTCATACGCAACTCATCACCACCATCCGTTTCATCATCGATCATAAACGGTGGTAATTTTGCAGCATTTAAAATCTCTAATGCCGAAATTTTAATCTCCACGTCGCCGGTAGCCATTTTTGGGTTCTTGTTGCTTCTTTCTACGACGGTACCAACCGCTTTAATTACAAATTCACGGCCTAAAGTACGTGCGGTTTCGCAAAGCTCACGATTATCGTCCATGTTAAAAACCAACTGGGTAATACCATAACGATCGCGGATATCGATAAAAGTCATACCGCCTAAATCTCTTGATTTTTGTACCCAACCACATAACGTAACACTTTCGCCTAAGTTATTTAGGTTTAATGCACCACAAGTTACTGTTCTTAACATATATATAATCTAAATTGAGCGGCAAAAATACCGATTTTGTTTTAAAGTTGGTGCTATAGCTGAAGGTTTTTGGGCTGGATTTTTAGGATATTAAAAGTTTGCATTTTGAAAACTTTTAATTGCATTTGATTAATGAAAATTTTAGTGAAGAAAACCATATTGTATGATGTTAAAACTTATCCTTTGGCAGAAATACCATTATTGGTTTGGTTTCATGAATTTAGCAAGATACACTTTGATAATTTTAATCAGCTAAAAAGTGTATATGGAAATGCAAGTATTGTAGCGAACAACCGGGTTGTTTTCAACATCAAAGGCAACGATTTTAGGTTGGTTGTGTCTGTAAATTTTATACAGCAGGCCTGTTATGTGATCTGGTTTGGAACACATAAGGGATATGATAAAATCGATGTTGAAACAATTGCCTTCGACACTAAAATTTTAACAGATAATGATCTATAACGATGAACTGGAAAATATTAAAAAACGAAACCGATTATAATAAAGCATCAATGAGATTGATGGAAATTTTTCATGCCACACCGAACACACCTGAAAGTGATGAGCTAGAATTATTACTTGTTCTGATAAAAGATTTTGATGAAAAAAATTATCAACTACCAGAATTAGATGCCTTAGAAGTAATTAAATATAAAATGAAGGAAATGGGGATAAAAGCTAAAGATTTAGAACCTATAATCGGAAGCAAGGGACATGTATCTGCGGTATTATCAGGAAAGAGAGATATCACTTTGAAGATGGCTCAAAAACTTAAAGACTATTTTAGCATTCCCTCTGACGTATTTCTTCATTCTGCATAGATACGTTTGGAGAAAATAACCTGGCAGACTTAAAATTGTACCCTAAATTTATGCTTTTGATTTTAATCTGCTCAGTGTTTCCTGAGAAATATTCAGATAAGAGGCAACCATTTTGTTCGGCATACGCATCACCACGCCTGGGTTTTGGGCGAGCAGCTGGCGATAACGTTCAGTGGCATCGAGCGTAATAAACGACATCAGCCTATTGGTGTTGGTTACATACGCATATTCCAGGTAATGGCGGTAAAGTTTCTCCCACTGGGGGATAATTTGAAGCAGGTGATAAAAATCGTTTTGAGAAATGTAATATAGGTTCGTATCTTCTATGGCCTGCACAAATTCCTTTGAAGTTTCGTTGGTAATAAAACTAACCAAAGCAGTAGCAAACTGGTTTTCGAAAGCAAAATGCCTGGTAGCTTCGGTGCCACCTGCTGTTAGGAAAAAAATACGTAAGCAACCTGTGTCAACAAAGTAAATACGCTGACTTGTTTCGCCGGGGCTGATCAGGATTTCGTTTTTCTTTACCTGCATCATCTTAAAAAAAGATAATACCTTTCCTAACTCCTCATCGCTGATGATAATTTTGTCTCTGATATAACTGGAAAGTTGTTCGTGCATTAAGTTAGTATTAACCAAATGTAACAATGTTTTAGGTTTTAGAAGTGATCTTTTCTGCCAGTTTCCGTGCGTTGGGAATAATGATAAAGGCTGAGAAATAAGCTACAGGCAGCATCACGCTCCAGGCTTGTAAGAATTTGAGGAACCAACCTTCGCCAAAACCATAGTTACGCATTAAACCCACAAAGGCCATGATTAATGTCATTGGGATAACCACGAAAAGTGTGTTGATGTGTTTGAAATGTTCTTTTTTCATTTTGAATTTTTAATACGCCAAAGTTGCGGGTATTAAAAAACTTAACCTTTGATGTAGGTCAAAAAATGAAGGAACCTTCAATTTAAGTAATATGACAAATTTTAATGTTATTATTTTTTACGATTTTTCTGGGGTAAGGAATCTATAACTGTAATTTTTTTAAACAGCATAAATGAAAATAATTTATTATCCCGCCCAGGGACTCTATAGACACCTTTAGCTTTTAAAATATATGCGGAAATTGCAGCCATATCCCAGCCATCTACTATATCAGCAGACCATTCTGCATTAAAGAGACTTTTAAAACCTCTTTTAATGCCATAAGATCTAACCAGTGTAATTTCTCTTTTTACATTTTCTTCGATGGAAGAATTGCCCCAAGCCCACAGCCATGTATTTGATGTTAACGAAACGGATCCAACTTCCTCATAGTCAATAATAATTTTTTGCATCCCCTTACTGCTAAATATGAGTTTGCCAGTTGATTGGTCGTAATCCCATCTTTCATACTTTCCAATTTTATATTTTTCTTGGCAATAGGTTTGCTGGTTTTTGAGATATTTGCATGAAATTTTTGAGAGTTGTTCGAATGAAACCGTATCTAACGGATTGATTTTTTTTGAAGTAGATCTATTATTACAATTCGCAAAAAACATTGTAAGTATTATGATATAAAAAACCAATTGCTTAAGCATACAAACTAAGATTTAGTATTTCTCCTCCAGCACAATTTCAATGGCAATTACTTTCCATTCTCCTTTGATATTTTTCCAATGGTAAATTTCTTCCGTCTGTATGGTCTGTTTTTTAGAAAAAATAAGCAGCTTAGGTTTTAAAATAACCGATTTACGGGCAATTTTTTCGGTAAAAACGTCATCTTCTATAGATGATTTTATCCGGTAATGACTAGTATGGATTTCTTTAGCACTGTTGAAATACTTTTTTAAATCAATGGTAAAATCGCGTTTAGTTATGGTTGATTTTTCGAAAGGGGTAAAACTAAAAGCATCATCAAATATGGCCATGTAAGCCATTAAATCTTTATTTTCTAAAGCCAGGTTTGCTTTTTGGTGTAGCTCGTTAATTGCTGAAAGGATTAAATCGGTTTCCATGGCATGAAGTTAATGGTTTGTATCAGGGTTTTCAAATTTATGATGATTAGGGGGCTAATTTTCCACAAAAGGACAGGAATGCCCATTTCCTGGTAATTCATCATTTTTCATTTAGAATGAAGGGCGGCATTTCATGGGTGCTGATGTCCCGAGATTTGTTATCGTCCCGTATATAGCATAAACCGGTGCTTAAATCGGGAGCTGCTCATTTCCAAATCACTTGACATGCAAGTATATTTTTTCACGGAAATGAAATGCAGCTTATAATGCTCTGCCATTTAATAAATAAAGCGTTTTTATAGAGGTTAACTAAAAACTTAGAAGTCAAACTAAATTTCATCGTAACTTCATAAAAGTATGCCTTAGGTTTTGTACCTTGACACGTATTTATTTGTTGCCTAATCACATGAAACTCAAAATTACTCTCGCAATCAGTTTTCTATCCCTGCTTATTGTTTTTGGTGCATTTAAAATGGATGATGATCCATTTAGTCAGCTCTTGCAAAAACTCGAAGATTACACCAGTAAATATCCTCAAGAAAAGGTCCATCTTCATTTAGATAAGCCTTATTATGCCATTGGAGATGATATTTGGTTCAAAGCCTATGTGGTGAATACCAAGATCTCGGCTCCTTCCGACATCAGCAAAATCCTGTATGTAGAGCTGATTAATGAAAAAGATTCGCTAAAAAAAATGGTTAAATTACCCATTATGGGTGGAATTACCTGGGGTGATTTTAAGCTCACAGATTCGCTAGCTGAGGGTAATTATAGAATTAGGGCCTATACCAGTTACATGCGGAATTTTGGCGCCGAATTCTTTTACGATAAGACAATTAAGATCGGAAATAGCTGGGCTAACAAAGTTTTTACAAAAACCACTTATAACTTTACAAAAGAAAACAATGCCGATAAGGTTACGGCCACAGTTCATTTCGAAGATAAAAATGGCGTAGCTTATAGCGAAAACGAAGTGAGTTATGATGTGCAGTTAGATTACCGCTCTGTGAGCAAAGGAAAAGTTAAAACCAGTTTAACGGGCGATGCGGTGATTAATTTTACTAATAGTCAGCCGTTTCAAAATAAATCAGGAAAAATTATTGCAACCATAACGCTTGATAATAAACAAAAGGTGATCAAATCTATCCCGATTACTTCAACATCTAATGATGTAGATGTACAGTTTATGCCAGAAGGAGGGGCCCTTGTTGAAGAGCTGCCGCAAAAAGTGGCTATCAAAGCGGTTGGCTCTACCGGCCGTGGTGAGGATGTTCAGGGCAGCATTGTAGATGAAACGGGAAATGAAGTTACTTCGTTTTCTACCAATTACCTGGGCATGGGAAATTTCGTGTTTAATAGTCAGGCAGGTCGATCTTACTCAGCAAAAGTTAAGTTTAAAGATGGATCTGAAAAGATAATTAAACTTCCGGTAGCCGCTAAAAGCGGATATGCACTCTCTGTAAATGCGCTAGATACTGGTAAAGTGGTCGTTAAAATTATGGCCAGTGCCGATCTTGTAAATGGAGCTGAACTAAAAGTTGTGGCCCAGCACGGAGGCAATGTATATTATGGCTCTAAGGCTAAAATGGACAAACAGGTACTGGTAGCAAATATTCCAAAAAAGAACCTTCCAGCCGGTATTGTTCAGTTTACATTGTTTTCGAGCACTAATCAACCTTTAGCAGAGCGTTTGGTTTTTATAAACAATAAGGCCGAACTAATTGATGTATCGCTTAATGCATCCGGAGTATCTGCCTCAAAAAGAGGAAAAGCAGCTTTTACTTTCAGTGCAAATAATGATAGCAAGCCTGTTTTAGGTAGTTTTTCGGTTGCGGTTACCAACGCAACAAAAGTTACCCCTGATGAAAACAATGAATCGAATATACTCACCTCACTGTTACTTACCTCTGATCTGACCGGATATGTAGAGAATCCTAACCATTATTTTTTAAAAGATGATCTTCAAACACAAAAAGAACTCGATAACCTCATGCTTACCCAGGGCTGGAGAAGGTTTCTTTGGAAAAATATTATCAATAATGTTGGTCCCAATATTACCTATAAGCCCGAACAGTCTATAAGCATTAGCGGAACGGTGATGAAGGGCAATAAACCTGTACCTGGTGGGAAAGTAATGCTGATGGCCACAAAAGGAACCATGTACATTTTGGATACGGTAACCAATGCCGAGGGAAAATTTGTTTTCGATAATTTAAGTTTTGGCGACAGTACAAAATTTGTGGTTCAGGCAAGGACTAAAACAGAGCGCAAGTTTGTAGATATTAATCTTGATATTGTTCCCGGGCAGATTGTAACCAAGAATAAAAATGGAGCCGATATTGATATCAATGTGAATAATACTTTGATGAAGTATATTAAAGAAAGTGATAATTATTTTAATGAGATGACCCGCTTAGGCTTGCTGGAGCGGACCATTAAACTCGACGAGGTCACGATTACTGAAAAGAAAAATCCAGCGAAAAATTCATCCAACTTAAACGGTGCGGGTAGGGCCGATTTTATTATGACGGCCGATCAGTTATCCACCTGTGTTACCTTATCTCAATGTTTGCAGGGCCGTTTACCAGGTGTAATTTTTAGAAACAATGTACCATACCTGATGCGCAGTCAAGATACGCCGATGCGTATTATCGTTGATGGGATGCAAATGGAGGCCGATTTTCTGGATAACGTTACGCCTAATGATGTAGAATCTATTGAGTTGCTAAAAAGTATTGGTAATACTGCTATTTATGGTTCGCAAGGCGGTGGAGGTATAATTATTATTACCACTAAACGCGGCGACGGAGGTAGAAGTACAGAAAGATATGCGCCTGGAATTGTAACATTTAACCCTAAAGGATTTACTATTTCAAGAGAATTTTATTCGCCAAAATATGATGCAGCTAGCTCAGGCAACAGGTCTGATTTAAGAACAACCATTTATTGGAATCCACAGGTTGTTACAGATAAGGACGGAAAAGCACAATTCGAATTTTATAATGCAGATGAGCCCGGAACCTACCGCGTAGTATTAGAAGGAATAGACGCTGCAGGGCATTTGGCAAGAAAAGTTTACACTTATGATGTTAAATAGAGAAAAATAGATAAATTTGAATTAGTATGCATGCATAGTTTATGCTGCGGTATATTTATCTTGATACTCGATACTTAAACCTTGATACTGAATATTCAAATCTTGATACTATTTAAAATATGAATACAATAAAAGTAAGTGTTAAAGATCGCCTGGCAATTATCACATTAGACAGAGGAAAGTCGAACGCTTTAAACCGCGAATTGATTACCGAACTGGATGATATGCTTAAAAATATTGCCGCTGATGATAACATTGGCGGTGTAATTTTAACCGGTACAGCACCTTTCTTTTCTGCAGGATTGGATTTGGTAGAACTTTATAATTATAACGAACAAGAAGCAAAGTCATTCTGGGAGTTGTTTTTAGGTTTTACGGCAAATATGGTTTCTTTTAAAAAGCCAATGATAGCCGCAATTAGCGGGCATAGTCCGGCCGGTGGTTGTGTGATGGCCTTAGCTTGTGATTACCGGGTAATGGCAGAAGGACAATACATTATTGGATTAAATGAGGTTCCGGTAGGTATTATCGTACCCAATAGTATTTTTCAGTTGTATGCCTTTTGGATCGGCAAAGCCGAAGCCACCCGTAGTTTGCTTTCCGGTAAGTTGTATAACCCCGAAGAAGCTTTAAACGTCGGTTTGGTTGATGAACTGGTGAAAAATGAAAGTTTGTTAACGGCTGCAGAGCGTAAGATTAAGAAATATATGGAACTCGAAAGCAATACCTGGTCACAAAGTAAAGTGAGTATCCGCGAAGAACTCATTGCTGCGGTATCTGCTGATCAATCTGCTACGCTAGAAAAAATGTTGGCACAATGGTGGTCACCTGCAACGCGCCATATTTTAAAAACAATTTTAGCTAACCTGCAGAGAAAGTAATCAGTTTGCAGTTGTCGGTTTCCAGTTAGCAATTTACGAACTTCTACAGTTAGCCAATCACAACAATTAACCGATCAACCATTCCCAGCAATTTAGCAATAAAACAATCTAAATAATTAACCAGTTAACCAAATATTATGTTCAATTATAATGCACCCATGCTCAGAGAAGACGCTTTAAAAGGAAAAACCATTGTAATTACAGGTGGCGGAACGGGGCTTGGGAAAGCGATGGGCGTTTATTTTTTGAAGTTAGGCGCTAATTTAGTGATCACCAGTCGTAAGCAGGATGTATTACAAAAAACTGCCGATGAAATGGAAGAAAAAACCGGCGGCAAAGTATTGGCTGTAGCTTGCGATGTGCGGGACATTGAACAGGTGGAAAATGTATTGGCCAAAACTTTAGAAAGATTTGGCTCGGTTGATGTATTATTGAACAACGCTGCGGGTAATTTTATATCGCCAACAGAACGGTTATCAGCCAATGCCTTTTCATCCATTATCGATATCGTTTTAAAAGGAACTATTAATTGTACACTTACCTTTGGCAAACATTGGATTAAGGAAAAACAAGCAGCAACAGTTTTGAATATCATTACCACTTACGCTTTTACAGGCTCTGCTTATGTTGTGCCATCGGCCTGTGCAAAAGGTGGTGTGTTGGCACTAACAAGATCTTTGGCAGTAGAGTGGGGTAAATATGGTATCCGTACCAATGCGATCGCTCCTGGCCCATTTCCAACTAAAGGTGCATGGGAGCGTTTATTACCTGGCGATTTAGCCAAAAAATTTGACTTTAAAAACCGGGTGCCGCTAAAAAGAGTGGGCGATCACCAGGAACTTGCCAATTTAGCTGCATTTCTGGTAAGCGATTTTTCAGGCTACATTAATGGAGAAGTAATTACTATTGATGGAGGCGAATGGTTACAGGGTGCAGGCCAAATGAATGGCTTAGAGGCAATCCCGAACGAAATGTGGGATATACTTGAGCAAATGACGCGAAGCGCGAAGTAAGGTAAGATGAAGATGGATACTGTAAGACGGGAAATGAAGGCGATCCATAGGTACATCATCCATCTTACCTTTTCCCTCATACATCTTTTTCCATTTTCCCTCTTACATTTTTATTTATCTTTGCCGATATGAATATCTTACTTTTAGGTTCAGGCGGCAGAGAAAGCGCATTCGCTTGGAAAATGAGCCAGTCTTCGCACTGCGATAAACTAATTATTGCTCCAGGTAACGGTGGTACAGG
>Ga0157371_10003141_pt1 | contig 15234 bp, 14 predicted proteins | sample C45metaG_FD_113462 | JGI IMG/M metagenome (GOLD analysis project Ga0157371, IMG submission 113462) | Corn rhizosphere microbial communities from Kellogg Biological Station, Michigan, USA - C4-5 metaG | ecosystem: Host-associated > Plants > Roots > Rhizosphere > Soil | place: USA: Michigan...
AGCACCTGCGGCCGCCCCGAGACATCGGGATGGATGGTGATGGGAAAGACGGCATAGTCCATCTCGCGATAGACCCAGTCGAACTGGTCGCGCCACATCTCTTCCAGGTGGCGCGGATTGACGAAGCCGTGGCTGTTGGGTGCCTTCTTGATGAACATCATCGGCGGCAGGTCGTCGAGGTACCAGTTGGCCGGGATCTCCACCAGCTCGGTCTCCAGGCCACGCACCAAGGGCTTCATCCAGCGCTCGGGCTGCTGGCTGTAGTCGATCTTGGTCCAGCTGTCGCCGACCCGTACGTAGTAGGGGCTGAAGTCGTTGTGCATCAGGCTGTGGTCGTACTTGATGCCCTTCTTCAGCAGCAGCTCGTTGGTCACCCGGCTGAATTCCCACCAGGGCGCGACGTAGCCGGTGGGCCGCTTGCCGGCCAGGGTGGTGATCAACTCGATGGATCTGTCCAACACCGCCTCTTCCTGCTCGGGGGTCATGGCGATGGGATTCTCGTGGCTGTAGCCGTGGATGCCGATCTCGTGGCCGGCAGCCGCGACGGCCTGCATCTGTTCGGGAAAGGTTTCCACCGAATGCCCGGGAATGAACCAGGTGGTCTTGAGGCCGTAGCGCTCGAACAGCTTGAGCAGCCGCGGCGCCCCCACCTCGCCGGCGAACAGGCCGCGGGAGATGTCATCGGGCGAATCCTCGCCGCCGTAAGAACCGAGCCAGCCCGCCACCGCGTCGACGTCGACGCCGATGGAAACGAAGATTTCTTTGGCCATCGTTGCAACCTCCAGTACCCGGAAAGACACAGGTCGATGGTGGAGCCGGGCCCCCGCCACCGCCGCTTGAAATCAGGCGCTGACCAGGGCTTCCACGGCCGTGGCGGCATCGAGCAGGCGTTCGTCCGCGACGGCGGGGGCCACCAGCAACAGGCCGGTGGGCAGGCCCTGGGCAGCGCGACCACTGGGTAGCGAGACACCCGGCGCGCCGAGCAGGCTGCCGGCCATGGTCAGGCGCAGCAGCTCCAGATTGGTGGCGGCGAAGAGGTCGGCGTCGGCTTCCAGAGGAGTCAGTAGCGGCGCCACCCGACTGACCGTCGGCATCAGCAGCAGGGCCTCAGCGAATTCAGCGGCGAAGCGCGCTCGCAGCTGATCGCGGCGTTCATGCAGCCTGGCCAGGTGACCGTCCGGCAATGCCCGGGCCCGCTCCAGGCGTTGGCGCACCCGCGGATCCAGGCGCTCGGCCTCGGGGCCATCGAGCAACTCACGGTGCAGGGCGAAGGCCTCCAGGGCACCCGGCCAACCTTCTTCGGCGAGAAATTCCAAGGCGTCGGCAAAGACCGTGCGGGCGCGGCGCTCCACGCTCACGCCGGCGCGGGCCAGCCGCTCGGCAGCGGCCAGCAGGTTGGCCCGCACCGCCGGCTCTATCCGGGCGTCTTCCAGCACGCTCAGGTCCAGCACCACACGTAGGTTCGTCAGCGCCGGCAGCGGTCGGGCGGCAGCGCCTGTCAGCAGGCGATCCAGGCACTGCACATCGCGCAGGCTGCGCGCCAGCGGACCCGGCACGTCATAGGACGCCGCCAGCGGAAAGATACCGGTCGCCGGATAGCGACCCAGGCTGGGGCGATAGCCCACCAGCCCATTGAGCGCAGCCGGCAGGCGCACCGAACCGGCGGTGTCGGTACCCAGCGCCAGGGGCACGATTTCGGCGGCGACGGCCACCGCCGAACCCGAGGAAGAGCCGCCCGGTATGCGCACCTCGCCCTGCATCCGCGGATTGGCGGGCGTACCGAAATGGGGATTCGACCCCACGCCGGAATAGGCGAATTCGCTGAGATTGACCTTGCCCAGACTGACCAGGCCGGCCTGGCTCAGGCGCTGCACCAGGACGGCATCGGCAGTGGCAGGTGACGCCGCGCGGCGCAGCTCGGCGCCGCAGGTGGTGACCTCGCCCTGCAGGTCGAACAGGTCCTTCCAGGCCAGCGGCACCCCATCCAGTGGCGAGCGCGGCTGCCCGGCCTGCCAGCGATCGCGCGCGGCCAGGGCTTCGGCGCGTCCACGCGCGGCGGTCAGGGTGATGAATACGGCCGAGGATGCCTGGGCGCGCGCCAACGCCGCCTCGAAGACCGCGACCGGATCGAGGCTACCGGCGGCATAGGCCTCGCCGAGACCGACCGCATCCAGGGACAGGGCGTGGGTGGATTCCATGGCTGCTCCTTAAACGTACATTTTATAATTTGGTACGTTTCATAGAGCAGGCTTTGTGCCAGCTTGAGAAAAAGGCTGCTACTAAATCGCAAAGCCAGCGCTTAGCGGTCGCTCGATCCTTTCTTCACCAGCGGTCAGTAAAATGTACTTAAATTAAATAGATCCATTTTTGTGCAGAACCGTAACGCCCGCCCCGTTACCGTGCGCGTGCCAGACCCCGCCGGTAACGCCCGAAAGGCTGCTGGCCTGTGCCACAATTCTCGTCTCGTTACTGGAAAGCCCCCCGATGTCGGCAGCAGTCCCCGCCCCCCTCGATGACAGTCGTACCGCCGCGCGCTACGCGATGATCCGCAGCGCTTTGCGCGAAGCCATCCTGGCCGGTCGCGCCGCGCCGGGGTTGGTCTTGGTGGAGGCGCCCCTGGCGCAGCTGTTCGGTACCAGCCGGGTACCGGTACGCCAAGCGCTGACGCTACTGCAGGAGGAAGGCCTGATCCGCCGCTTCGAAGGACGCGGCTACCTGATCGATCCGACCGGCACCGCGGGTGAGCCGCAGCGCCAGCCGCTGACCCGCCAGCTGCTCGGGCTGGACAGCGGCGAGGAGCTGATCGACACCCGCTCCCTGGGCGAGCGGGTCGGCGACGAGATCGCCGCCTGTGTCAGCCACGCCATGCTCTTCGGTCACTTCCGGCTGGACGAACAGCCAGCCGCCGACCACCTAGGCGTCAGCCGCGCCGTGGTCCGTGAAGCCCTGATGCGTCTGCGTGATCGCGGCCTGGTGGAAAAGGAGCCCTATGGCCAATGGCTGGCCGGCCCCTTGACCGCCCAGGCCATCCGTGACGACTACGAGATCCGCGCCCTGCTGGAGCCTGAAGCGCTGGTGCGGAGCGCCCCGGGTCTGGCGCGGGACGAGCTGCTGGCGATGCTCGAACGACTGGAACAGTTGGCCGGCCACCCTGCCCCCACCTCCTGGACAGCGGTGGAGCGCATCGAGGCGGATCTGCATGGGCGTTGCCTGGCCGGCCTGCGCAATCGCAAGCTGGCCCAGCTCATCGCCCACAGTCAGAGTCCGCTGAACGTGTCGCGCATCTTCCACCAGTCCCTCGGCACCCCACTGGACGAGGCGGTGCTGGTGGAGCATCGCCTGGTGCTGGAATCCCTACTGGTAGGTAGCCCCGACGCCGCCGCCAGCCAGTTGCGCAACCATCTCCTGCGTGGTCGCGACCGCACCCTGCAGCGGCTCAAGGTGCTCTCGGTGCTACCCGACCCGGAGCTGCCGCCCTATCTGACGCGCCTCAGCTAACGCGCCCGCAGGTGCCGCACGTAGCGGTCGCCGATGAACTGGATGCCGCACACCAGCACCACCAGGATGGCGATCACCACGGCCATCACCTGGGTGTCGTAGCGCTGGTAGCCGTAGCGGATGGCCAGGTCGCCGAGACCGCCCGCGCCGATGGCGCCGGCCATGGCCGAGGCGCCGATCATGGCTACCAGGGTCACGGTGAAGCCACCGATGATGCCGGGTAGCGCCTCAGGCAGCAGCACGTTGAAGACGATGTGGCGCCGCTCGCAGCCCAGGGCCTGGGCCGCTTCGATCACCCCACCGCCCACCTCGCGCAAGCTGACCTCGGCGATGCGGGCGAAGAACGGCGTGGCGCTGAGGGTGATGGGCACCACCGCCGCCCAGACGCCGATGGTGGTGCCGGTGATCAGCCGTGTCAGCGGGATCAGGGCCACCAGCAGGATGATGAAGGGCGTGGCGCGAAAGGCATTGATCACCGTGCCCAGCACCCGGTTGAGAGTGGGCGCGGCAAAGATGGCGCCCCGGTCGGTGGTGACCAGCACCACTGCCAAGGCAACGCCGGCGAACCAGACGATGGCCGCGGAGACGCTGACCATGGCCAGGGTATCGAGAAAGGCCTTCCACAGCGCCTTGAGCATGAAGTCAGACATAGCCCAGCACCTGTGCCCGGGCGAACAGCCCGGCTTGGGTCAGAAAGGCGGCCAGGCGCCGCTCCGGGGCCGTGGTCGCCACCAGCAGCCGACCCAGCGCATGGCCCTGAATGCGGTCGATACCGCCGTGCAAGAGTTCCACCGGCGCCCCGAGGGCCTGGCCCAGCGCCTGGAAGTCGGGATCCACGCCCTGGCCGTCGTAGGACAGTTCCAGCACGGCCCGGGCTCCTGGCTGGCGGCTGGTGCTGAGTCGACTGGCGAGGTCCGCCGGCAACTGGGCGGCCAGGGGTGCCAGCAACGCCCGGGTCGCCTCCGCCTGGGGCGCGCCGAACAGCTGCCACACCGGCCCCTGCTCGACGATACGGCCGTGCTCCAGCACCACCACCCGGTCGCAGATCTGGCGAATCACCGCCATCTCGTGGGTGATGAGGACGATGGTCAGGCCCAGGCGTCGATTGATGTCCTGCAACAGCGCAAGGATCGACTGGGTGGTCTCAGGATCAAGCGCCGAGGTGGCCTCGTCGCAGAGCAGCAATTCGGGCTTGAGCATCAGGGCGCGGGCGATGCCCACCCGCTGCTTCTGGCCACCGGAGAGCCGTGACGGATAGACCTGCTCCTTGCCCTGCAGGCCCACCAGCTCCAGCAATTCCCGGGCACGGGCTTCGATCTCGTCGCGGCGAAAACCGGCCGCCTTGAGCGGCAGGGCGAGATTCTCCAGCACCGTCTGCGAAGCCAGTAGGTTGAAGTGCTGGAAGATCATGCCGATGCGCCGCCGCAACGCCACCAGCCGGTCGCCCTTCAGGGTGCCAATGTCGACACCATCGACCAGCACCTGGCCGGCGCTGACGTCCTCCAGGCGATTGAGGGTACGGATCAGGCTGGACTTGCCGGCGCCACTGCGGCCGATGATGCCGAAGATCTCGCCGCGGGCGATGGACAGGTCGATGTCCGCCAGGGCGGTGACCGGCAGCGCACCACCGGTATAGACCTTCTGCACCCCGCTCAGGCGCAGATGCTCGCGAGCGGGTGCGAACGGGAGGTCAACGAGCGGCTGAACCGTCGCCACGGATTTACGCAAGGCCTGGCTCATCGGGCAGCCTCCTGCCGGTTCAGCCAGGCCAGGCTGTAGAGCTGCGGATTGCCATAGGCCTGGGCGATGGCCTCGCGCACCCGCGGATCGTTCTGGAACACCTGGATGAAGGTGCGGATCGCCGGGTCATTGGCCTTGTCCGCCGTGGTCACGAACCTCAATGCATAAAGGTGGCCGTTGGCCTCGTCGTCGCTGAACAGCAGCGCGCTGTTGGGATCCGTGGTGCCGGCGGCGAGGATATGCGAGGGATAGCTCTGCGCCAGGGTCACGTCGTCCAGCACCCGCGCCAGCTGCGGACCGGGCAGTTCGATGAATGTCAGGTGCCGGGGATTGGCGACGATGTCCTGCAGGCTGGCCTTGGGGCCAGCGTCGGCCTTGAGCTGGATCAGGCCGGCACGGGCATAGAGCTGCAGCCCGCGGCCCTGGTTGACCGGATCGTCGGCCACCGCCACGGTGGCGCCGTCCGGTACCTCGGCAAAACGTTTCACTCGCTTGGAGTAGAGGCCGACCTTGTTTTCCACCCCGTAGGCGATGGGCACCAGGCCATAGCCGTTCTGGGCGTTGGCATTGTCCAGAAACGGCTGGTGCTGGAAATAGTTGACGTCGATGTCACCGTGAGCGAGCGCGAGGTTCGGCGTGTTCCAGTCGCTGAAGGCGACGATCTCCACCGCCACGCCCCTTTCCCGCGCCACCTCGGCGGCGCGCTCCAGGGCAGCGTTCTGCGGACTGTCGTTGATGCCGAGGCGAATCTTCTGCAGCTCGGCGGCCTGGACGGACAGCACCAGGGTGCCGCTCGCCAGGAGCAGCCCGAGGCGCTGGAAAATCGGAGGAATAGCCATGGGGAGACCTCGAGATGTCGAGGGCTCGTCCGGTGGTCCGGTGGAACCCGTTGGGAAAGATTCAACTGCCCATCTGGGCGGGCGAGTCGATGAAGAAACAGCCTTGCCAGGACGAAGGCCGATTACGGATGGCACCGCTGCGGTACATGAATTGCGCCAGCTTCAGCGTGTTATGCGGCGCCGTGTCGGAGCCAGGGCCAAGGGACGACGGGTGAAGGAAAGACGCAAGGTCATCGTGACGCACTCGTCCAGGGATTTGGCTTATAGCCTACTCAAGCTGTCCGGCATTTTTGAAATAAGGATGGGTTATATGGATAGGCCGGTACAGGTCTGGCTTTTCCCTCACCCCAGCCCTCTCCCAAAGGGAGAGGGAGCACCCCGCCGAACGCAGGTTGGCGCTGAGCAAAGCGAAGCCCAACACCCCCAACGCCACCCCCTCTACGCCCAGGCACCCCCCCGTAGGTTGGCGCTAAGCGAAGCGAAGCCCAACAGCCCCAACACCCGTATTGCCGTACCGGCTGCAGCCTGGGTGCTGCGCGCCGACCTGCCGGTGAAAGACGGCCAAACCCAGCAGCTATCGACGCGGAGCGATCTCTACCGGCGCCCCACAGGCGGCCATGCAGGCCTACCTGGACTAGGTGCTGTACGAAAAATGCCTGCGCTCGGTGATGCTTCGTTGAAAAAGGCCTGGATCGCCAGCCCCACCTAGGCGGCCCCGTCGCAATGCTCATTTACCGCTCGTAAACTCGCACCCGAGCCCGGTCCGCTTCCTCAGCCTTTTTCGCCTCGCCTGACCTTCGCTCGGCGACTTTTCGTACAGAACCTAGGAATGCGGCCTGGTCGAGCAGCTCAGACGCGATGGCACCAGTGGCTTCCAGAGGATCTAGCCGCTGGTCCGCACGAAGGCCGCCACCCAGGCCGCCGTCTCCACCAGCGCCTGGGTCTGGCTCAGGCCACTGCTCTTGAGCGGCTTGAGATCGTGGTCGGCGGTGGCGATCCACTGCACCTCGATGGCCGGCGCCAGGGTGTAGCCGGCCACCTCCTCCCGCGTGCCCAAGGCATCCCGCTCGCCCTGGACGATCAGCGTCGGCGTGGCCAGGGTCGCCAGATGCTCGGTGCGCAGGCGCTCGGGCTTGCCGGCCGGATGGAAGGGATAGCCCAGGCAGATGAGTCCCGCCGCGCCCAGCTCGTCGGCCAGCAGGCTGGCCATCCGCCCGCCCATGGATTTGCCCGCCAGCCACAGCGGCCCGCGTTCTGCCGCCCGCCAGTGCGCCACCACCTGGCGCCAGTGCTCCAGCAGGACCGGCGCCGGATTGGGCGGGCGCCGTTTGCCCTCGGCGCGGGCCCGCGCCATGTAGGGAAAGTCGAATCTCAGGGTACGGATGTCGCGCCGCGCCAGTTCTTCGGCGAGCTGTTGCATGAAGGGGCTGTCCATCCCCGCGCCCGCGCCATGGGCCAGCAACAAGGTCGCCAGGGGCGTACCCGCGGGCCGGCATTCGCGAAAGCTGTCGAGGTACAACTCGTCTGCCATGGGCTACTCCTCGTCCAAACGCCAGAGCTTAACCCGGCCTTTATTGATCTGGATCAATAAAGGCCGGAGCCTGCCCCTCACACTGGACACCTCGAAACCATTGGAGTCCGGCATGACAGCCGCCCTCGCCTGGGACGCCGACCTCATCGCCCGCTACGATCGCGCCGGCCCCCGCTACACCTCCTATCCCACCGCCGTGCAATTCCACGACGGCATCGGCCCCTTCGACCTGCTTGGCGCCCTGCGCCTGAGTCGTCAGTCCGGACGCCCACTGTCGCTCTACCTCCATGTGCCCTTCTGCGCCAACATCTGCTACTACTGCGCCTGCAACAAGGTCATCACCAAGGACCGCAGCCGCAGCGTCGGCTACCTGGACGCCCTGCGCCAGGAGATGATCCTCACCAGCCGGCATCTGGACGGCGGTCAGCGCGTGGAGCAACTGCACCTCGGCGGCGGCACCCCGACCTTTCTCAATCCCATGCAGCTACGCGGGCTGATGGCCGATCTGCGGCGCCACTTCACCCTGGCCGACGACGACCGCGGCGACTACTCCATCGAGATCGATCCGCGCGAAGCCGACTGGAGCACCATGGGCCTGCTGCGCGAGCTGGGCTTCAACCGCGTCAGCTTCGGCGTCCAGGATCTGGACCTGCAGGTGCAGCTGGCGGTCAATCGCCTGCAGCCCTTCGACGACACCCGCACCCTGGTGGAAGCCGCTCGCGCCCTCGACTACCGCTCCATCAACCTGGACCTCATCTATGGCCTGCCACGGCAGACCCCGGCCGGCTTCGCCCATACCGTGGAGCGGGTACTGGAACTGCAGCCCCATCGGCTGTCGGTGTTCAACTACGCCCACCTGCCGCAGCGCTTCCCGCCCCAGCGGCGCATCGAGGCCAGCGAACTGCCGGATCCCGCGGCCAAGCTGGAGATGTTGCAGCGCACCGTGGAACAGCTGCTGGCCGCCGGCTATCGCTACATCGGCATGGACCACTTCGCCCTGCCCGACGACGACCTGGCCATTGCCCAGGAAGACGGCACCCTGCAGCGCAACTTCCAGGGCTACACCACCCACGGCCACTGCGACCTGCTGGGCCTGGGCGTCTCCGCCATCAGCCAGGTCGGCGAGGTGCTCTGCCAGAACACGCCGGACCTCGCCCGCTACCAGGAACGCCTGGGCCATGGCGAACTGGCCGTCACCCGTGGCCTGCGCCGTTCGCGGGACGACCGGATCCGTGGCGCGGTGATCGCCCAGTTGATCTGCCACTTCCAGCTGGATTTCGCCGCCATCGAACGCAGTTGCGAACTGGATTTCCGCCAGTACTTCGTCGATGTCTGGCCGCAGCTCGAAGCCATGGCCGCCGACGGCCTGATCCGCCTGGACGTCCGCGGTCTCCAGGTACTGGCGCCGGGCCGCCTGCTGATTCGCGCCCTGTGCATGTTGTTCGACCGCTATCTGCCGGGCCACGATAGTCAACGCTTTTCCCGGGTGATATGACCCATGCCTGCCACGCCTGCTAAAGTTAGACTTTTTGAACCAGACGAGAAGCGACCCTCCGCCATGACCGAGCCCCTCAAGCTGCGCACCGCCCAGGCCCATTGCAAGGATTGCAGCCTCGCCTCACTGTGCCTGCCGCTGTCGCTCGATCTGAAAGACCTGGACGCCCTCGACCAGATCGTCAAGCGCGGCCGTCCGCTGGCCAAGGGCGACTACCTGTTCCGCCAGGGCGACACCTTCGGCTCGGTCTATGCGGTACGTTCCGGCGCCCTGCGCACCAGCAGCCTGAGCGATGGCGGCGAGGAGCAGATCACCGGCTTCCACCTGCCCAGCGAACTGGTCGGGCTGTCGGGCATGGACACCGAGCGCTATCCGGTCTCGGCTCGGGCACTGGAGACCACCACCGTCTGCGAGATCCCCTTCGAGCGCCTGGACGAACTTTCCGAGCAACTGCCCCAGCTGCGTCGGCAATTGCTGCGGGTGATGAGCCGGGAGATCCGCGACGACCAGCAGATGATGGTGCTGCTGTCGAAGAAAAGCGCCGACGAGCGCATCGCCACCTTCCTGGTCAATCTCTCCGCACGCTTCCATGCCCGCGGCTTTTCCGCCCAGCAGTTCCGCCTGAGCATGTCGCGCAACGAGATCGGCAACTTCCTCGGCCTGGCGGTGGAAACCGTATCGCGGGTGTTCACCCGCTTCCAGCAGAGCGGCGTGTTGGCGGCGGAGGGCAAGGAGGTGCGCATCCTCGACTCCGCCCGCCTCTGCGCCCTGGCGGGCGGTCAGCTGGAAGGTTGACCCCCTGATCCTGCCGCTCGGCCAGCGGCAGGTACTCCGGCCCTTCTAGAAGCTATAGCTGACCGTCGCGGTCACATTGCGCTCCTCTCCGAAATAGCAGAAGTCCAGGCTGTAGCAGGACGCCACATAGTCCTTGCCCATCAGGTTGTTGGCGTTGACCCGCGCCGTGAGCCCCGGCATCCCCAGCCGGGTGAAGTCATAGGCGAGCATGGCATCCACCAGGGTGTAGGCCGGTACCTTGCGCGTGTTGGCCTTGTCCGCCCAACTGGTGCCCACATAGCGCGTGCCGGCGCCGACACTGAAGCCCGCCAGCGGCCCGGCCAGCTCGTACTGCCCCCACAGCGACGCCTGGTGGCGCGGCGCCTGATTCGGCGTATTGCCCTGGGTGCCGTCCAGCGCCTGGGTGTACTCGATGTCGGTGAAGGTGTAGCTGCCCAGCAGCTTGAGGCGCTCGGCCAGTTGCAGATGGCCTTCCAGCTCCAGGCCACGGGAGCGGATCTCGCCCACCGAGGAATAGAAGTCCTCCTGGGGCAGCTTGGTCGCCACGTTTTCCTGGGTGATGTGGAACAGCGAGGCAGTGTAGAAACTGCTGCCGCCCGGCGGCTGGTACTTCAGGCCCAGCTCCCACTGCTTGCCCTCGGTGGGCTCCAGCGGATTGCCCGCCGCGTCGTTGTAGGCATTGGGATTGAAAGACGTGGAATAGCTCAGGTAGGGCGCCAGGCCGTTGTCGAACAGATAGAGCGCCCCGGCACGCCCGCTGGCCTGGCCACGGCGCGCGCTGCTGCGGGTGCCTGCCAGGCGATCCTCGATACCGATCTCCACCCAGTCCTGGCGCAGGCCGAGGGAGAAGCGCCAGCGGTCCAGTTCGATCAAATCCTGCAGGTAGACACCGGTTTGCTCCAGCTCGCGGCGATACTCGCTGCCGGGGTAGATTGTCACCTGGCCGCCATAGCTCGGCGCGAAGGCATCCAGCGGATCCGCCGTGCCACTGGGCCAATCCACGTGGGTCCAGCGGCGCTGATAGTCCAGCCCGGCCAGCAGGGTATGGCGGCTGCCGGCCCAGTCGAAATCCGCTTGCACCAGGTTGTCCAGGGTATAGGCGTGCAGATTCTCGCGGCCGCCGGAGTAGTAGCGATTGAGCAGGTTGCTGCTGCCGACATAGCCGTAGCCATAGACCTGCTCCAGTTCCACCCGCGACTTGGCATAGCGGAAGTTCTGCCGCGCGCTCCAGACGTCGTTGAAACGGTGCTCGAACTGATAGCCGACCATCTGCTGGGTCCGCTCGAACTTATCGTGGTCCGGCTCACCATCGAAGAAATGGTTGCTGATGTAGCGACCATTGCGCCGATAGAGGCTGCCCTCGGCCGGCACGCCGCTGTGATAGCCGCCATCCGGATCCTTTTGCAGATAAGCCTGCAGGGTCAGGGTGGTGTCGTCGCTCAGGTCGATGGCCAGGCTCGGCGCCAGGGCATAGCGTTCTTCCTCCACGTGATCGAACTGGGTATCGCTGTGCTGGGCCAGACCCACCAGGCGATAGGCGATGCGCCCCTCCCCGTCCAGCGGTCCGCCGAAATCGAAACCGGCGCCACGCTGGCCAAGATTGCCCAGGGTGGCCTGGACCTGGTGATAGGGCTGGTACAGCGGCTTCTTGCTGGTGAGCGCCACCAGGCCACCCGGCAGGCTGCGGCCATAGAGCACCGAGGCCGGCCCCTTCACCACGTCGATACGCTCGAGGAAATAGGGATCGACCTGCAGCGAGCTGAAGGTGCCGCTGTCGCCCATGGTCTTGAGGCCGTCGAGGAAAACATTGTCGACGCTGTTGTCGGCGAAACCGCGCATCACCACATAGTCATAGCGATTGGACGCACCGATCTGGCCGGTGAAGATGCCCTGGGTATACCTCATCGCTTGCTGCACCGTCTTGGCGCCCTGGTCATCGATCTGTTCGCGGGTCACCACCGAGACCGACTGGGAGGTTTCCAGCAGCCCCTTGCTGGTCTTGGTGGCCACGTCGCTATGGGTCGCCAGGTAGCCATCGGTCTCGCCCAGGGCATTGCCCAGGGCGAAGCCGGTCACCGTGGTATCGCTGAGGGAGGTCACCCCGGTCGCCGCCGACTCCAGGCGATAGCTGCCATCGGCCTGGCGCACCGCCCGCAGGCCGCTGCCCTGGAGGATCTGCTGGAAGCCCTCGGCCGGCGTGTAGCGACCTTGCAGGCCCGGACTGCGGCGCCCCTCCAGCCCCTGCGCGGGAGCCGAGAGCAGCACGCCGCTCTGGGCGGCGAAGGTGCTCACCACCGTGGCCAGGCTGCCGGCCTCGATACGGTACTCCTGGGCCAGGGACGCGGCCTGGCTGACCTCCAGGGGGACGGCCAGACCGGTGATGCCCAGCGGCAGGGCCAGGGCGAAGGCGCGCAGGGCGCGGCGCAGCGGATGCAGGTTGAAACGGGGATGGCGATGCATGAAGGGCCTCGAAGCAGGGATCGTTTCCCCTAAGCCCCGCGAGCGCGCGAAAGGGGAACCACCCGCGACGTTTTTTTCAGGCGGGCACGATCTGCACCCACCAGGGCAGGCGCCGCTCCACCCGCACCGGCAGGCTGTCGGCCAGGGCTGCCAGGGTGCGGTCGGTGTCATCGAGGGGATAGCTGCCCACTACCCGCAACTGGGCGACCGTGGCGGTGCAGGTCAACAGGCCCGGGCGATAGCGACCCAGCTCCGCCACCAGGGCCGCCAGCGACCAGTCGTCCACCACCAGCCGTCCCTGGCGCCAGAGTTGCTGCCCCGGATCGACCCGACCCAGCGGCCGCACGGCGGTAGGCGTCATCAGGGCACGTGTCCCTTCGGCCAGGGGCTCGGGGCGGGCCTGGCGGGGCAGCAGTTGCAGGGCACCGCGATAGGCGGCGACCTCCAGACCCTCGTCACGTGCGCGAACCGCGCAGCAGCCCGCACCGAAGCGCACCCGACCTGCCGTCGCGTCCAACACCACGGGAGCTGTCCCGCCTCGGCTCTCGAACAAGACCTCGCCGCGCAACAGCCGCCAGTGATTCGGTGCCGCCTCGCGCGCGAGTTGGCTGTCGGTGTTGAGCCAGACGCGTACCCCGGCCGCCAGGTCGAAGGCGCGGATCTCGCCGACCGCCGTACTCAGCGCAGCGCCCTGGCCCAGGCGCCAGTCGTCCGGCCGCGCCCAACCGAGGGCCAGACCACCCAAGGCCAGCCCCAATACCTTGAGTGCCCGTCGCCTATCCAGGGTCTCCCGTCGCGCCAGGGCCAGTCGCCCCGAAGGCGGCAGCCCCGTGAAGCGTGCGCTGATCTCTTCCACCCGCGCCCAGGCCACGGCGTTGCGGCTGTCCGCCTGCAGCCAGCGCTCCCAGGCCCGCTCAGTGACGGGATCCACCTCGTCAGCGGCCAGTTCGGCGAACCAGAACGCCGCCTCTTCCAGGGGGCCGCCGCGATCAGGCGTCAGCGCGCTCAAGACACCAGTTCCAGGCAATGCAGCATGGCCTGGGCCATGTACTTCTTGACCATCCGCTCCGACACACCCAGGCGCTGGCCAATGGCCGCGTAGGTTAGACCGTCCAGTTGTGCCAGCAGAAAGGCCTGGCGCACCCGTCCAGGCAGGCGGTCGAGCAGCGCATCGAGTTCGGTGAGGGTTTCCAGGATCAGCGCCTGGGCTTCCGGCGAGGGCTGCACCTCCTGCGGTCGCGCGGCGAGCGCGTCGAGATAGGCGCGCTCCAGGGCCTGGCGCCGCCAATGATTGGCCAGCAGGCCCTGGGCAACGGTGGCCAGGAAGGCCCGCGGTTCCCGCAGGCGCTCCAGCTCCCCTTCCCGCGCCAGCAGTCGCACGAAGGTGTCCTGGGCCAGATCGGCCGCCTGCCCCAGGCAACCCAGCCGCCGCTGCAGCCGCTCGCGCAACCAGCCGTGGTGGTCCAGATAAAGGGTCCGGATATGTCCGTGTCGGTCGGACTCGAGCGTCTGCATCACCATCCTCGGAAGCCGCTGACTTCCGATAATGATAATGCTTCTCGATCACAAGATACAGACTTGTCGCCGTCCGGGAGCACGATGGCCGCGATGGCAGCGCATTAGAGACTGATCGGCTTGCGCCCGGCAAAAGCGTGGGTCAGGGTGCCACCGTCCACCAGATCCAACTCGCCACCCAGGGGCACGCCGTGGGCGATGCGCGAAATGGTCAAGCCCTTGGGGGCCAGCAACTGGGCGATGTAATAGGCGGTCGCCTCACCTTCCACCGTGGGGTTGGTGGCGATGATCATTTCCTGGAAGTTGCCTTCGCTGACGCGCCGTTCGAGTTCGGGTACGCCGATGGCGTCCGGACCCAGGCCGTCGATGGGCGACAGGTGCCCCTTGAGCACGAAGTAGCGCCCACGATAGCCGGTCTGCTCCACGGCAAAGACGTCCATGGGCCCCTCCACCACGCAGAGCAGGCTGTCGTCACGCCGGGTATCGGCGCAAAAACCGCAGATATCGTCTTCGCTCAGGGTGCGGCAGCGCTGGCAATACCCGACGCCTTCCATGGCCGCGCTGAGGGCATTGGCCAGACGCAGGCCACCCTGGCGTTCGCGTTCGAGCAGTTGCAGGGCCATGCGCTGGGCGGACTTCTGGCCGACACCGGGCAAGACCCGGAGCGCATCGATCAATTGGCGAATCAGGGGACTGAAGCTCATGGACTACCGTACTGGAAGGCGGGAGAAACGGGTGTCCAACGGACACCCGCAGCTGGAGCGTCTGAGGTTCTGTATGAAAAATGCCTGCGCTCGGTGATGCTTCGTTGGAAAAAGGCCTGGATCGCCAGCCCGACCAGGGTGGCCCCGTCGGAATGCTCATTTACCGCTCGTAAACTCGTTCGCGAGCCCGGTCGTTCGCGAGCCCGGTCGTTCGCGAGCCCGGTCGAGCGCGAGCGCGGTCCGCTTCCTCAGCCTTATTCGCGAGGCCGCCTAGGCCTCGCCTAACCTTCGCTTGGCGACTTTTCGTACACGACCTAGAAAGGCATCTTGAAGCCGGGCGGCAGCTGCATGCCGGAAGTCATGCCGGACATCTTGTCTTGGCTGTTCTGCTCGATCTTGCGCACGGCATCGTTCACCGCGGCGGCGATCAGGTCTTCGAGGATTTCCTTGTCTTCCTGCATCAGGCTGTCGTCCAGGCTGACGCGCTTGACGTCGTGTCGGCCGGTCATGACGACGCTGACCAGACCGGCGCCGGACTGGCCGGTCACTTCGGCGTTCGCCAGCTCTTCCTGCATCTTCTGCATCTTTTCCTGCATCTGCTGGGCCTGCTTCATCAGGCCGGCCATGCCACCTTTCATCATGTCTGCTACCTCGAAC
>Ga0157371_10003142_pt1 | contig 15228 bp, 9 predicted proteins | sample C45metaG_FD_113462 | JGI IMG/M metagenome (GOLD analysis project Ga0157371, IMG submission 113462) | Corn rhizosphere microbial communities from Kellogg Biological Station, Michigan, USA - C4-5 metaG | ecosystem: Host-associated > Plants > Roots > Rhizosphere > Soil | place: USA: Michigan...
CCGCGAGCCTCAAGCCGACCGAATGGTACGGTTGGCCGCCTGCGTGACCGGTGAAAGCGTAGATCTCCTGTGCGACGTAGAGGCCCAGCGAGGTCGTGGCTGCCCCGAAGGCATTGGAGAATCGCTTGGGTACGCCAGCCGAGTTGGGGGCAGATCCGCGGCCGTGCGCAACCATGAATGGTCCGTCGACTATGGAGAGTGCATCCATGTCGAAGACGTATCCGCGCGGCTGAGTGCTCGGCAGGCCGTAGTCGACGAAGTACAGATACGGCTTGCGCACCCTGTCCGGATGCGCGGCTCTGTACGCGAAATAGCTCTCGAATGCGTCAGGGAGCGCGCGCGAGTTGCTGAGTGGCCGTACCGCGGACGCGAGCGCGCCGAGCGCGTTCCTGGTGCTGGTCTCGATCTCCTCGTTGTTGCGAGCGCCGGGCTTCAGTGAAACGCGGCCACTGAATACTGAGCCGATGGCTGCGCTCACGTTCCCAGTATGCGTCGACGCCAACGTCGTTGCCGAGCGGAGCACTCGGCCGTTCCTGCGAGATGCGGAATAGGCAGGATTGGCATTCGACCCCACGTACGCGACCGCAGTCGCAGCAATGAACAGGGTCGGAAGGAGGTTGAGGTATTTCCGTGATGCCATGCTGATTCCACAATCGCGATCGAGCCCGCGACCGAATGTCGGGGCAACAGGAACTGCTGCCGTCAGGGGGATGACGACCAACGCCTCGTTCATATTACACCAGGGAGCGCGATTGGTCCAAGACCCCCTGAAGGCGGGGGCCGAGCTGGAGGCCGACCCCCGATTCGGGGCCAAGGGGGAGGCGGCGAGCGCATTCTTTTCTTGACACTGTCTGTACGGGGTCGTACTGTAGATGCTGACAGACCCGTCCAGAGGCTCAATCACCACTGTAAAGCACGACTGAATGCGAATCCATCCGTCGCTGCTTCGATTTGTGATGGCCCTGACACTGGCGGTTCCCTTGCTTCTGGGAGCCAGATCCGCTGCAGCCCAGCAAGCCGACGTCATTCGCGGCCTCATTACGGGGCGCGACGGTGTCGCGATCGCCGGCGTGCGAGTGACTGTGACTTCGGTCTCCGGAAACGTGAGCCGCACCGCTCGAACGGACAACAGCGGGCGCTTCACGGTGATCTTTCCGGGTGGCGAGGGTGACTACTTCGTGAGTCTCGCCATACTCGGCTTTGCTCCCAAACGGTTCGAAATCAAGCGATCGGCCGATGAAGAGATTCTCATCGCCGACGCAACGATGAACACGGCTGTCACGCAGCTCGACACTGTGCAGGTCGGTGCCGGCCGCAAGCCACCGCCGCGCGGCGTTGCGACACCGGACATCAGCGGGACCGAACATAACGTCGATGTCCGGAACGTCGATCCCGCGCAGCAAGGCGATCTCGCGGCCATGGCAGCAAGTATCCCGGGTGTGACACTCGTCCCCGGCGCCGACGGAGACCCTTCCGGCTTCTCCGTACTCGGACTCTCGCCCGACCAGAACGCCACGACGCTCAACGGAATGTCGTACAACGGGTCGAACGTTCCGCGCGACGCTGGCATCTCCACCTCGGTCGTGACGAATCCGTACGATGTGTCGCGCGGCGGATTTGCAGGCGCACAGCTGAACGTGCGCTCGCAGCCTGGCTCCAACTACATCACGCGGTACACCAGTGCGAATGTGGATGCACCGGCGCTCCAGTGGACCGACGCGTCCGGCCGCGCGCTGGGACAACAGTACAACAACGTGTCACTCGGCGGACGAGTGTCGGGGCCGCTGGTATTCGACAAGGCGTTCTACAATCTTGCATTTCAGGCCGGACGAAGAGCGAGCGACCTGCGCTCACTCATCAGCACCGATGCGCTCGGATTGCAATCGGCGGGTGTGAGCCTCGACTCGGTGACCCGCCTCGTCAGCGTGTTGAATCGGGCCGGAGTGCCGCTGACCGCGGCCGGGATCGGCTCCAGCCGCGAAACGGATCAGGCCTCTCTCTTCGGGTCCTTCGACTTCGCTCCTCCAAGCTCCACGCGCGGGACGGCCATCAACGTAACGGTGAGCGGCAACGTGACGAGTCTGTCGCCTGCTGGCGCACTGAATACTGAGGTTCCAGCGCACGGCGGCGATCGCAAGTCCGCGCAGGGCGCGCTACAGGTGGGACACAGCACGTATTTCGGCGTGGGCATTCTATCGGAAACGCAGGCTAGCGTCTCGACGTCGGCCAATCATGGCGACCCCTTCACCGCATTGCCGAGTGCGAGCGTGCTCGTGGGATCGACGTTCGGCGACGGCACGAGCGCGGTGCGGAATATCGGATTTGGCGGGAACTCTTTCCTGGGTACCCGTCAGTCCACGACGACGGCCGGCCTGATGAATCAGCTGTCGTGGTTCAGCACGAACAACAAGCACCGGATCAAGCTCACGAGTGAGCTTCGGAACGACGCCTACTCGCAGGACCAGACGACGAACGCGCTGGGTACGTTCAGCTTCAATTCGCTCGCCGACGTCAATGCGAACCGGCCGGCGTCGTTCACTCGTCAGTTGTCGCGACGCGTGAGAAGCGGCAACGATCACATCGAAGCGTTGTCGCTGGGCGACGCGTACAGGCCGAGCACGACGTTGCAGCTGCAGTACGGATTGCGTCTCGATGCGAATCAGTTCAACACTCAGCCCGTCGCGAACCCGGATGTCGCGCGAATTTTCGGAACGTCGAACGATCACGTTCCGAGTCACGCGTACGTGAGTCCGCGGCTCGGCTTCTCGTGGGCATACGGGACCGGCGCTCAGGTGGCGGCTTTCGCCGGCGCAGCGCGTGGCCCGCGCGCGGTCGTTCGCGGCGGCGTCGGAGTATTTCAGGGCGTTCCACAGGCGACGCTCATCGGTGGCGCGCTGGACAACACCGGCCTGCCGGGCAGCATTCAGCAGGTGTTCTGCGTGGGACCTGCGACGCCGGTTCCTGACTGGGCCGCGTACATTGCGAGTGTCAACAGCATACCCACTGCATGCGCCGACGGTACGAGTGGCACTCCGTTCGCGAACACGGCGCCGTCGGTGACTCTGTTCGACCGGAGCTATGCTGCGCCACGCAGCGTACGATCGAATCTGCAGTGGAACGGCGCTGTGTTGAACAACCGCTTCAATACGAGCTTCGAAGGTGTGCTGTCGGTCAATCAACGGCAGCCGAGCTTCGTGGATCTGAATTTCAACGGCGTACGACAGTTCGTGCTGCCTGGAGAGGCGAACCGGCCGGTGTATGTATCGCCCGCGAGCATCGTCGCAAGCACGGGGTCGATCGGCGGAACGGACGGACGTGTGTCGCCACTGTTCTCACACGTGACAGCGCTTCGCTCCGATCTGACGTCACAGAGCCGGCAGTTCACCGTACGGTTGTCGCCGGTCGGTTTCAATACTCATTTTGCCTGGAGCCTCGCGTACGTTCTCTCGGATGTGCGCCAGCAGGCGCGCGGATTCACAAGCGCGTCGGGCGATCCGCGCGATGTGGAGCAATCCCGATCCACGTTCGACTCGCGGCATCAGATCACGTACAGTTTCGTTTACAATGCGTTCGACTGGGTGCGCATGACCTGGTTCGGCAATCTTCGCTCAGGAACGCCATTCACTCCGCAGGTAGCTGGAGACATAAATGGCGACGGATACTCGAACGACCGTGCGTTCATCTTCGATGCCGCACGGAGTACCGATCCTGCAGCGGCCGCGATACACTCGCTGATCACGAACGGATCGAGCGAGGCCCGTCGCTGTCTTGTTTCGCAGCTGGGTCAGATTGCGCGCAGGAACAGTTGCGAGGGGCCGTGGACATCGACGGCATCGCTCTCGTTCGCGTTCAATCCGCTCAAAGTGAGACTTCCGCAGCGCGCGCAGCTATCGTTCGCGGTCTCGAATCCGCTTGGCGCCGCAGATCTGCTGTTGCACGGCGAACACAACCTGCGCGGTTGGGGGCAGCTGGCAATCCCCGATCAGACGTTGCTCTACGTACGCGGCTTCGATCCCGTAGCGCGCAGTTACAAGTACGATGTGAATCAGCGCTTCGGTGCGACGAACGCGGCATTCTCGGCGATTCGCGCGCCCGTTACGCTGACGGCGATGCTACGCGTGGACATAGGTCCATCGCGTGAGCGCCAACTCCTTACACAGCAGCTCGACCGGGGGCGAACGCAGCCGGGTCAGAAAGCGAGTGAGACGATCCTCAAGATCACTCATGGAAGCGGCGACATTCCCAACCCAATGACGTCGATACTTCAACAGGCCGATACGCTGCACCTCTCAGGGCGCCAGGCGGACAGCCTTGCGACATTGAATCGCTGGTACTCCATAAAGCGCGACTCGATATGGAATCCTGTTTCGACATATCTGGCAGCGCTGCCGGATCACTACGATCAGGGCGAGGCCTATGCGCATTATCGGCGCGCGCGCGAGGCTTCGGTGGATCTGCTGCTTCCACTGGTTCCCAAGGTGCGGGGCGTGCTCACGGCCGCTCAGCTGCGATTACTGCCGGACTACATACGCGCATATCTCGACACTCAGTATCTCGCATCGATTCGCTCGGGGACGATGGGAGTTGGTGGCAATGCCAGTCTCTTTCCATCGCCACCAGGCGGTGGTCAGCAGACCTTCATCATGCGATGATGCGTACGGTCATCGCTCACTGGAGCTCGATCATGTCGATCCATTCACGCTTGTTCATCATCCTGACGCTCGCGGGTGGTCCTCTCGTCGCTCAGACTACGCTGCCGCCAGTACGGCCGCTCGGACAGATTACCGTCGCATCTCCGTCGGAGTTTGCGAGCATCTCGTCGGTGCGCGCGTTATCGGATGGCAGCGTGCTCGTGAACGATCTGACCGGGCGCAAGGTAACCCTGCTCGATCCCACGCTGGCACACAGCACCGTCATCGCGGATTCCACGAGTGCAACGTCGATGGCGTACAGCTCGCGACTCGGCGGCATCATCGCGTATCACGGAGACACGACGCTGTTCGTGGATCCACAATCCATGTCGATGCTGGTGCTCGACGCGGCTGGCAAGGTCGCGAGAGTGATGTCCGTACCGAAGGCACAGGATGCAACATTCCTGATCGGTGGACCATTCGGCAACCCCGGCATGGACCCGTCAGGGCGTCTCGTATATCGCACTTTGCTGCGGCCCAACTTCACGCCGCCGGGCGCTGACGGCAAGGTCGTCGCGCCTGTTGCGATAGATTCCGCGCCGATAATTCGCTTCGATCTCAACGAGCGTCGCGCTGACACTGCCGGTTACATCAAGGTTCCAGCACCTCGGGTGAGCATCAACGCCAGCGAAGGGCGAATGCGGGTAACGATGCAGATGAACCCGCTGAGCGTGACGGATGACTGGGCACTACTGCCTGACGGTAACATCGCCGTCGTTCGTGGTGCGGACTTTCGTGTCGACCTGTTGAAGCCGGACGGTACGGTGGTGAAGGGCGAGAAGATACCCTTCGAATGGCAGCGGTTGAACGACTCGAGCAAGCAGGCGATCGTCGATTCCACGCGAAAGATCGTCGAAGAGGCACGCACGCGTCAGCTTGCGATCATGCAGGGAAATGCGTCGGCGACACCGGGATCAGCAAACAGTGCGGCGCCGTCTGGAGGAGTCGTGTTCCAGATGCGCGTGGAAGGCGGGCCACCTGCGGCGGGTGCGCCTGCGACGCGGTCGGGTGGAACCTCGATCGAGCTTCCGCCAGTCGAGTTCGCGCCGCTGTCGGAGATGCCGGACTACCGGCCCGCGTTCTCCGCCGGCGCTGTGCGCGCCGATGCGGATGGCAATCTCTGGATTCGTACTTCCACCGTGTTCAACGGTGCGCAGGTCTACGATGTGGTTGGCAGCAGCGGGCAGCTGGTCGACCGCGTGCAGCTTCCCCCAGGTCGCACGATCGCAGGGTTCGGCAAGGGCGGCTTCGTTTATCTTGCCGTTCGCGACGGAACCGCCGGTGTCAGGCTCGAGAAGGCACGGACGAAATAACGAGTCGCCGTTGCGTTACGCTCGCGCTGGTGTCCGGCATCGTCATTCAGTCGGCGGCGCTCGATGTCATTGTCGCCCGCGTTCCCGTGATAGAGCGACTGCGACCTCGCCGATAAGGTCGTAGGGGATGGGCTCATTCATGGGAAATCTGAGATTGCCCTTTTCACCGCGATAGGGAAGCAGCGCTTTCTGAAGCTTGCTATCTCCCTTTACGGGCGGGTAAATGCCGATGTGCGTTTTGAACGCGGCGAAGTAGATGAATACGCGGTCCAGCTTGAATGCAGGCAATTTGTAACTGATCGTTTCGACCGCCGCCGGAACGCGGGCTTTCACGATCCGTCGAATCTCTTCGATAATGAATCGCGAGTCGGGAGGCAGCGATGCGACATACGCATCGATGGTCGCGTTGGGGGTGAGCCCACCGCTCATTTCGTCGAAACTTCCGCCAGTCGCTTCCGTACATCCGCTACCTGCGGCTGGAGATCGGGATCGGCATTCTTCCAGAGATCGACGAACGCTGCGTAGTGTGCAGCGGCGCGCGTGCGATCGCCCTTAGCCTCGTACAGCTCGCCCAGCCGTCGCTGTACCAGGGGCAAATTCACAATGTCGTTGGCGGGCCGGTCGATGGTCTGGCAATGAAGGTATTGCTCGAACATCGCTATGGCGGAATCGGGCATGTTTGCCCTGTCGAATGCGCGGCCCGTGTTGTACAGGACAGCCGACGGATCTTCGTTCACCGGTCCATCGGGAAGGCTATCCGCCTTCCGGAATTCGGTGACTGCATCGCGCGCTCGATTCTCCGTGAGCGCAATCTCGGCCTGGATCCGATGCGCGTCCGGTTGACGATTACGCCGCGTAACCGTGTCCGCAATCTGCGCGATCTGAGCAAGCACGGCGCGTGCGCGATCGGTGCGTCCCAGCGCAGCGTACGCGACGCCCAGGTCGCCGTATGGACGGTCCAGCTCAGGCAGTGATGCAAGGGGTAGCGCAGCAGTTACCGCGTCCAGTCGCTTCAACGCGCGATCGCGCTGTCCGCGCAGCCACCAGTCCAACATCGTGAACGCGATCGAGTCCGTGAGTGGCGGGTTGGTGGAGAGACCGGCCTCGTGTTGCATCGCAGTGGACTCGTCGTACAATCGGTGTCCCTCGGCGAGTCTGCCGTGAATCATTGCAAACGTGGCTCGGTTGACACGCATGGCCTGCCGCATCTCCGGACTCGCCGTAACACGGTCAACGCTGTCGGCAAGTCGCTCGGCGGCCACGGCGTTACCCTCGGCGTACTTCGTTATTACGATTGCCGAGAGCACTCCGGGCCCCTGGCTTTTCTGCAACGCGCTGGCCAATGCGGAATCCGCGGCGGCGGTCTTTCCCTCCGCGGCCAGCGCGAACGCGAGGTTCGTCGATGCGAGCGTATTGCCCCCCGGCTGGTGTACGGACAGGCGAAACATCTGTTCTGCCTGCGCAAACTTGCGGAGGCTGTTGTAGTTCACACCGAGATTGTTCAACGCGTACGCCGAATCATTTCCGGTCGAAAGCAAAGCCAGGTACGCTGTAATGCTCTTCGGCCTGTCCATTCCTGCGCCGGACCCATAGTACGTGCCTTCAGCCATGTACCGTTCCTGATCCGTCAGGCGCGATCGCAACTGGAACGCCTTCAGCATCGCTGCGGACGTCGCCGAAGGGGGGTATCCACCGTTCTGATAGGCCATGGCGAGTTTCCGCCACGCCATCGCGAAGCCTGTATCGATGGTCACGGCTTGACGCAGGAGAGGAATTGCCTTCTGATAGTCCTGTTGGTCGTCGAATACACGTGCGCCCTCGGTGTATGCCTTGAGCGCGTCGTACGAGGCAGTCGTCACCTGAGCCAGCGGCGGGCTGTTCTGTACGCTCTTCAGCGATTCGCCAATCTTTCCGCGCAGCTTGCGCGTCACTTCATCCACGCCGCTGACGAGCTGAGACGGGCCGTCGACGGTCGTCTGATACGACGCGAGCACGTCGCCGGAATCCGCGGAAACGAGGCGCAGCGCGATGACGAATCCATTGCCGAGTCCCGTTACGTCGCCCGTGACGATCGCCTTGATACCCTCGCGCGCCGCAAGCTGGCGTGCCAGCGTTGCTGTGAGCGGCGCGGTTGGCGGAAGCTGCATTCGCGCCAGCGCCGATGCGACACTCGCCGGACTGAAGAGAGTTATCGAATTCGACTGACTCAGATTCTGCCGTACGCCCTCGGCGACGACGTGTCCCACGCTCGAATCGGTGTGGCTCGTCGCGAAGTCTGCAATGAGAATCGGATCGCGTTGAGTGAGTCGGCCCTCGGCGAGGAGCGATCCGACCGGTCCGATTCCAAACGCGCGCATCACCATGAACGCAACGACGAGCACGGCAAACGTACCGAGCGCGTACACACCGCCGCGTGTGGTGCGCTGCCACGAAACGTGTGGGCTCGCGCGCAGTGCGATCGTCGCCATGGTTCCGTGCGCTTGCTGGCCGCCGCCAGGCGTGACCGCCGGCGTCGTCGTGAGCGCGCGACGCGTCACGCGCTGCACGTATCCCGTGAACAGGATCACCGGGAGCCCCAGCGCCATCACGGCGAGCGCGCCTGGCATGACCCAGTCGGGGAGACCGATCGTGATCATCGCGGCACGCACGACGACAGTCACGATGATCACGGCGACCGCGTACGCAATGAGCGCACGCCGGAACGCGCCCGGCCCTTGCAGCAGCACCGGTGGAAGCGATGGAACGCCCCATCCGCTGGTCACCACGTTCAGCGCGAGTATTACTTCAGCCGCGCTCTGCGGTCTGTCGTCGGCATCCTTCGCGAGGCAGCGCATCACGAGGTCGCACAGTGCCGCTGGTGCATCTGGCCTGAGCGACGCGATGGGTTTCGGCGTCTCGCTGATCTGTGCTGCGAGCACGCGTTGCGGTGTGCGATCGTGGAATGGCGGATGGCCCGCGAGAAGCTCGTATGCCATGCAGCCGAGCGCGTAGATGTCCGCGCGCGCATCGGTGTCCGGGTCGCCGACCGCCTGTTCCGGCGCCATGTATGCCGGCGTCCCCATCGAGGTGCCGAGCTGTGTGAGCGTCGCACCTGCGCCGCCGGTACGCGACGCACTCAATGCCTTTGCGATTCCGAAATCGGTGACGACAGCCGTGCCGCCAGACAGAAGAACGTTATCCGGCTTGATGTCGCGGTGCACGACTCCGCGCTCGTGCGCGTACTGGAGCGCGCGGGAGACGTCGCCAAGGATTCGTACGATGTCGAGGATCTGGAGTGCAGGCTGATGCGCGAGCCTTGCGCGCAGCGATTCGCCTTCGACGAACGGCATCGTGTAGAACGGGAGCCCGTCCGTATCCCCGGTCGAGAGCAGCGGTACGATGTTGGCTTGCTGCAGCGATGCAGCCAGCCTGATCTCCCGCTCGAATCGATCGGCGCTGATCCCTGCCGCGAGTTCCGGCGAGAGCACCTTGACGACGACCTTTCGACCAAGCCGAAGCTCGTCGGCGAGGAAGACTTTCGACATCCCGCCGCCGCCGAGCTCGCGTTCGAGGACGTAGGAGCCTGAGAGGGTCGTTTGTAGTCGGTCGAAGATGTCAGCCATGTGGCGACAGCGGATTTTGGGGGGCGAACTTTAGACGAATCTACGGCTTAATGTGGTGCGCGCCAGACAGAAACGCCGACGACGCCGTTCGCGCGCCTCCCCGCTCATGCAGGGAGGTGCCGAGCTCACCCTGCCCTGGAAGGTCATGGGTGAGTTCGAGGTCACAACGCCTGACCCCACGCTCGAACGACGTGGTCCTGTGGCACGTATGTTTTTCAGGGAAATCATCAACCCTTCACCTCTGCATGAGACTTCAGTGAGCCATCGCTCCATTTCTCGAAGTGTCGCGGCACTGTCCGTGGCGCTCGCTCTCGCCGCGCCCGGGCTTTCGGCGCAGCAAACCTGTCCGGCGGTCCAGCCGGGCGCTACCATGCCTCTCAAGTACAAGGGTGGTCCGACGGTCGCAGCCATCACTCCGTGCGACCTCATGACGCGCCTGTACATCTACGCCGATGATTCGCTCCGCGGCCGCGAAGCGGGAACTCCGGATGCGATGCGCGCTACCGCGTACATCGAAAGTCAGGTGCGGAAGCTGGGCCTCAAGCCCGCAGGCGATCACGGCACCTACTTCCAGAACATGCCGGTAACTGCGCGCAGCGTAACGCCGGCGTCGACGATCAGCGCCGGTGGGAAGACATTCCACGCCGACAGGGATTTCGTCCTCGCTGCACCGCCGGCCAATCACAAGGTGTCGGCTCCGGTCATCTTCGGCGGAACGTTCGGTGACACGACGGCCGAGCTCACTGCCGATCAGGCCAAGGGGAAGATCGTGGTGCTGATGGCACCGGCCGGCGGCGCCCGCGGCTTTTTCCGGCGCGCGCCCGGCAGCGCCAACCCGCTGGCCGACGCGGCGGCAATCGTCACGGTCACGGAGACGCTCCCGAAGCCGCGCTTTCAGCCGGTGCTCAATGACACGGTGCAGAATTCGGGTCGGGAGGCGTATGCTGCCAGCCATCCAAACGAAGCCAACGCACGCGGTGGACGCGGCGGGTTCGGCGGCGGTGGTCTCAACATCACAGTAACGCCGCAGGTCGCGAGCGCACTGCTCGGAAAATCAGTAGAGACTGCCGCCCGTGGTGACGCGGGACCATCCGCAACAATCGACATTCATGTCAAGACTGCAGCTGCGCCGACGCGCAGTGTCGTCGCCATTCTGCCTGGGACGGATCCCAAGCTGAGCAAGCAATACATCGTGATCGGTGCGCACGCCGATCACATCGGCGTTTCGGGCGTGCGCCCCGTCGTCGAGCACGATTCGCTCAAGGCGTACAATGAAGTGGCGCGCGTAGAAGGCGCCGACACTCGCAACGCGCCCGAGCCTACGGCAGAGCAGTGGGTGCGGATCAACGCAATCAAGGATTCGCTGCGGAAGATCTATCCGCCGCGGCTAGACTCGATCAGCAACGGTGCGGATGACGACGGCTCGGGCTCGGTGTCAATTCTCGAAATCGCGCAGGCGTTTGCACAGGGGCCGATCAAGCCGAAGCGGTCGTTGATCTTCATCTGGCAGATGGGTGAGGAGAAGGGACTCTGGGGCTCGGAATGGTTCACGAATCATCCGACGGTTCCGCGCGATTCGATCGTCGCGGATCTTAACCTCGACATGGTCGGGCGCGGTGCAGCGACCGACATCACTGGCAAGAACAAGGCTGGCGAGGAGCTCAAGGGTGCGAGCAATTATCTCCAGCTCGTCGGATCGCGCCGTCTGTCAACGGAGCTTGGTGATATCGCCGAGAGTGTGAACAGCAGTCAGCCAGTTCCGTTCACGTTCGATTATTCGATGGATGCGAACGGACATCCGCAGAACATCTACTGCCGCAGCGATCACGCCAACTACGCACGGTACGGCATCCCCGTCATCTTCTTCACGACTGGCGGTCACGCGGATTACCACCAGGTGACGGACGAGCCGCAGTACATCCAGTACCAGCACATGGCACGCGTCGACAAGCTGGTGTTCGACATCGCGACCAAAGTTGCGGATCTGGATCACCGTGTGGTTGTCGACAAGGCGAAGCCGGACAGTCCGTTCGCGCGGTGCCAGCAGTAGAGGCTTCGGCCAGACAGTAAGTATCTGTAGAAGAACAGCTCCGGTGTCGACATGTCGGCACCGGAGCTGTTTTGCGTGTGCACTGCGGTCGCGCATCTCATGGGTGTTGCTGCACGAGCGCGTTCGAGCGTAGGTTACAGGTATGAAACTGACCGCAGGCGCTGTGGCGCCGGATTTCGAGCTCGAAAGTACCGCGGGCACCGTGTCACTCGCCGGACTGCGTGGTTCGCGAGTGGTGCTCTACTTCTATCCAAAAGATGACACGCCCGGTTGCACGCGCGAGGCGTGTTCGTTCCGCGACAGCATGAGCCGGCTTCAGGGTCACGGCGCCACGATACTCGGCGTCTCCAGAGACTCGATGGATTCGCACCGCCGTTTCCGCGAGAAGTACGGGCTTCCGTTCGCACTCGCGTCGGATCCCGACAACACCGTGGCGAAGGCCTAGGGAGCCTTCGGAAAGAAGATGATGTACGGCAAGGAGGTCACGGGGACGATCCGTTCCACGTTCCTCATCGATCCTCAGGGACGCATCGAGCGCGTGTGGTCGCCGGTGAAAGTTGACGGACACGTGGATCAGATACTTGCTGCACTCGATGGAACTACTCCATCGGCGAGTGGAAAGAAGACGATACAGTGAAGCTCAGTCGCACCCCGCGCGCGTCGCCGCCTTCAACGCTCGGCATCGGCCGCACGGTGGACTGAGCGGGACCGCTACGGAGCCGGTAGCGTTTGCGGCGTGCCGCTGCTCGAGTGGCGGCCCCGAAGCGTGTCGACGTGTATACGGAGAAGTTGCACGCGCTGAGGCATCGGATCGTCGGCGGTGAGGATCTGCGGAACGGCCGTTCTCAACAGGTGCACCGCGGTCTCGAATCGAAACCAGTCGGCCGATTGCATATCCGGGGAAAGGAACTCGACCGCTCCCACGACTTCCACGGAACGCCAGTCATAGACGCTCTCGGCTTCATGCACCTCGAACGCTGCCCACGGATGATGCCTGGCCATTATGAGATCTTCGCCAAGTTCCGTGCGTATGTATATCCATCCCGCGGAATAGATGTAGTTGCACAATTTCAGCCGCACGAGGTCATGGAAACTGATTCCAACATGGCCCACATGATGCCGGCCGAGCAGCTCGAGCGCCTCGTCATTTGACAGCTCTCGCAGATCCACGTGCAACTTGGCTCGACTCGGCGTTGCGGCAACGCTATCGCCACTACCGGACGCGGCCTCGTGCGATGGATTGTGCGTGGATCCGATCATGGTGGCTTCTCCTCCGTGAATTGGTCGCCCGCTTGGCGGCATCCGGTCCCACACTGCTGGATCCGTGCCACTCAGAAGTGCCGTGGCTGATCAATGAACGGTTGTAAGCGGCGTATCGCTCAGCGCCGCTGCGACGCCTCCCAGCTCCGCGGTGGCACGCGGCACGAAGGAACGCGCATCGGCTGATTGGTGCGCTGATCGATCGGCGGCACTCGGCGGGTGCGCGAGACGAAAGTCGGATCTTCCGACGCTTCGTAAGCGAACAGCGCGACGAGCGTTGCGTTCCGCTTCACGTTGTCGAAGTTGATCTTGTCGTAAGTGTCGCGATTGGTGTGCCACGTGTAGTCGGTGTACGACCAGTCGGACGAGGTCAGAAAGAATCCAGGCGCACCGTAGCAGTCGAAGGCGTCGCTGTCGGTGCTCTCGTTGTGTGCCACTCCCGGGAACATGAGCGTGACGTTGCGCGTCATGTCAGCCGGCATGCGCGACATCCAGCGCGCGAGTGACGGTGTGGCGTCGATGAACCCGTTCGTCTGAACGCTGTCGATCTCGCCGGTGCCGTTGTCCTGATTGAAGAGTGCCTGCAGCCCTTTCAGTACTTCCGGATGATCGGCGGCAAACGCCGATGAGCCGATCTCGCCCTCCTCCTCGCCGCTCCAGTGACCGACGAGTATCGTGCGCTTTGGATGCGGATACGCTGTCTTGAGAATGCGCATCGCCTCGAGCATCGTGATCGTGCCGGTGCCGTTGTCGGTTCCACCACTACCTGAGTCCCATGAATCGAGGTGGGCCGAGAGCATGACGTATTCGTCCGGCTTCTCGCTGCCCTTGATCTCCGCAATCGTGTTGAACACTGGTGATTCGGTGGGTGCGAGTTTGGCGTTGGCCATTGCATGGACGCGCGGACTCTGTCCGTTCGACGCAAGCCTGGCCAGCAGAGAGTAGTCCTCGCACGACACGTCGAACGACGGAACGTCCGCAGCGCGCGACGATTGAATCTTGTCGACGCCCCAGCCGCGCGACCAGCCATTGGATAGGACACCGGCAACACCAGCGCGCGCGAGCAACGCGGGAAGTGTGCGACCATCGACGTGCGCCGCGGTGAATCTTGCGCGCCATTCCGTGGCCGCACTGTCACGCTGAAACACCGCGTGCTGATAGGTCGCCGAATCGGCCCAGCTGCGGATGTCAGCGTCGGGGCGACACGTCACTTGCGGCTCGCTGATCAGCACGAGCTTGCCCTTGATGGTGCCAAGCCAGCGTGCGAAGCCTGCACTGTCGGTGATCTGGCTCGCGGTTGGAATGATGACCACATCGGCTGTCACTCCCGCTGCTGGTGTGGCTGCACTCCACGCGTGCATCGTCGCTTCGAGAACCCGATATCGTGGCGACACCAGCTCGAGCGTGCTCTTGCCGCGGGTCCAGTCGCGCCAGGTGCCGTACTTCTCGTTCCGTGCGTCGATGCCCCACGACTTGTAGGTCTTGAGCAACCAGTCGTTTGCCGCGCGGTTCGCCGCCGAGCCTGTGAGCCGGGGACCGATGGAGTCCATGAGCGGTTGTGCGAGGCGCTCGAGCTGGGAGTGGTGCATCCCTTCGTCGTAGATCTTCTGGACGACGGGATCGCCCGAGGGATTATCCTGGCCGGACTGCGCGCTGGCGGGAGCCGCGCCTATGAGAGTAGCCGCGACGGCGGCGACGGTTGCAACGATGAGGTGTGATCGCATGGACCAATGGTACTTCCCCGAACGCGGTGATCGCCAGCCCCGTCCACCCACCCGTCCCTCGCGTCCATGATTGGCCTCGTTCATCGTCACCCGCGAACCCTGGTGCGAGCTTCTCACGGCTTTCTTCGCGCCTTCACATCGCTCGCCGTAATCTTCTTGCTGCTGTTTCCCCACGATGATCGTTCGTGGTTGATGATGTCTGCGATCTGTGTGTTGTTCAACAGACCACTGAATGGAGGCATCGCGCCCGGATAGACTGTACCGCCGATGTTCTGCCCCTGCAGTCCGTGCAGCACCACGTCGATCTGCTTGCCCGGATCGGCGTCCAGCACGACGAGATTACCCTTGAGCGGCGGGTATGCACCCGGTATCCCCATGCCGGTAGTCTGATGGCATGCGGAGCACGTGGTTGCGAACGCCGCGGCGCCTCGCGCTGGATCGTAACTATACGGGCCCGGCGGCTCCGGAGGCGCCGAGCTCGCGACGGCCGTCGTTGTGTCGAGCGCCGGCGTCGCGGCGACGGGAGCCGCGACTCTCGACGAGCCGACCGGGCGAACTTCGATGACGCCGAGTGCACCGACCATCAAG
>Ga0157371_10003144_pt1 | contig 15220 bp, 16 predicted proteins | sample C45metaG_FD_113462 | JGI IMG/M metagenome (GOLD analysis project Ga0157371, IMG submission 113462) | Corn rhizosphere microbial communities from Kellogg Biological Station, Michigan, USA - C4-5 metaG | ecosystem: Host-associated > Plants > Roots > Rhizosphere > Soil | place: USA: Michigan...
ATCCGGTGGACGGTCGGGCCGCCGCGCCGGGTGTCGCTTTGGTCGCTGATGTCATCGGTGATCAGCAAGTAGGCGTGGATCAATTCCAGCGCCAAACCAACCTGGTCAATGACTGCTTGGTCATCGCCGCCAAACATCCGGTAGGCTTGCTCGGCCATGCTGGCGCGAAGGCGTTTGCCGCCCCGGCTCATAAAGTCAGCCAATGCTTGCAGCGCGTGCTCGGATGCATTGCCGTAGTCTCGTTGCACGGCTGGCAGGGCCTGACGCCAATATTCTTCGATAACGCGGTCGAACTGTTGTTTCTGTCGGCCCAGAGTTTCGGTAAAGAAGGATTCGTCAGTCATGACTGGTTATTGGACGCTCATGTTCATGTGGAAGATGTTATTTGGGTCATAGGTTTGCTTGAGCTGGTGTAAGCGGTCGCGCGTTGCCACTGGGTAGGCGTCGGCAATACCTTCCGGCCGATTGTCGGTCAGGAAGTTAACGTACGCGCCGGTCGAGAATGGCTTGAGCGGCGCCCAGCTTTTGTCTGCGAGTGCGTTGGCTTCCTCGTCCGTAGACGTAATCGGTGCAAACGATGGCATGATAAGCAGCGCGCTGTTGCCATGGTGAGCAAACGCTGTGGCGTCGTTGTCGACGCGATTGAATTCGCCGCCTAAGCTGCGAACTTGCAGGAACGGCGTATTGGGCATGCCAAAGTGCTCGGCAATCGAAGTGATGAGCTGCGGGGTGAATGCTTTTATAAAACCGTTGCGGACGCGGATTTTAAAAGCACTGACGTCCATGCCCTTTTCCAGCATTTCGTAATAGGGCTTTGGTTTGACGTCGTCGTGGACGGGCGTATCGCCCAGCTCACGGAGCGGCTGGATGGCTGCTTGGGCTGCGGCTTCATCGGTGCCGGCGTAACAGACGATAACGATTACCTGTGGTGTTTGGCCCGGGCCGAAGCCTGGCGACAACATGAGGGTGGAATTTAGCTCTTCAGGTGCGGTGCTCATATACTCTGCCCACTTCGTCAGGATAGCCTCGCGCTCTTCCGCCGGATAGATGATGCTACCGGCTACGATACCTTGGCAGGGTGAGGCTTTGAACTCGAATGACGTCACGATGCCCAAGCCGCCACCGCCACCGCGAATGCCCCAGAAGAGATCGGGATTTTCGGTTGCGCTGGCACGGTGTTTTTGACCATGCGCGTCAACCATTTCGGCGGCTACAAGGTTGTCGATGGTCAGGCCGTGGCCGCGGACCATCCAGCCGATTCCGCCACCCAGCGTCAGGCCGCCCACGCCAACGTCACTGGTGTCGCCAGACGAAAGCGCCAAATTGTGAGACGCGAGCTCTTCTGCGACATCCCCCCATTGGGCGCCACATCCGACGCGCACGATGTGATTGGCTTCGTCGATGACTTCGACGGCATGCATCGGGCCGAGGTCGATGACCATGCCGTCGCCCGTTGATAGCCCCGCGCCACTGTGGCCACCGCTGCGAACGGCAATCTCCAGCTGGTGCTCCTTGGCAAAAGTAATTGCCGTGGCAACATCGTCGGCATCGGCGCATTGCACCACGACAGCTGGTTTTGCTGTCTTATTAAAGAGTGTCTGGCGTGCCGTGTCGTAGGTTTCGGAGTCGGGCGTTACGACTGTACCGTGTATATTTTGTGCGAGGGTTTTGAATGTTTCGTCCATGCCCCCTACTTTACCGTACTGACATCTCTTGACAAGCGACTAGCTATCGATGATGCTTAACATAAGCACTATTGAAGGGGGGCTACTCAGGCAATGGATAACGAACCACAACAGCAACCGCAATCACCTACGGAGCAACCAGTCACGCCGCCCGCAACCCAGCTGCCTAATGGCGAGCCCACCGCCCCCACCCCGCCGCCGCCGCTTGATGGGCCAAGTAATGAACCGCCAAAGCCCACCGGTCGACCTATTTTTGTGGTACTCGGCGGTTTGGGCGCGGCTATTGTTAACGCTGTCGGCGTCATCGTGAGCTTTCAACTGACCAGCAAGCAGACCCCGCCGCACATTAAGGTCGGCGTAATGATGGCTTTTAGCGGTGGCTCCAGCAGTATGGGCTACGGCGCCATGAAGGGCGTCCAGCTGGCGCTCAAGCAACTGAACGTTAGCAACATCGAGATCGTTAAAGTCGACTCCAAGTGTGACGCCAAGACTGCCGGCGAAGCGATTAAAGACCTTATAGCTCAGAATGTTGCTGCGATCATTGGCGAGGGTTGCTCCAGCGCCTCGGTGGCTGCCGTACCTGCCGCCAACAATGCAAAGATTCCAATGATCAGCCCGTCGGCTTCCAGCACGGCACTCACCAATCCTAACGATTACTTCTTCCGCGTGGTCCCCTCCGATAATTTCCAGGGCGCATTTATGGCGCAGACCATCTACGACCGTGGCATCCGCAAAGTTGCTGTCTTTTACACCAACGAGCCCTATGGCAGCAGCATGAACGCTGTCTTCCGCGAAAAGTTCGAGGCACTCGGCGGTAAAGTTGTGGCCACTGCTTCGGCTGAGCCGGACGTCATCGACCTGACGACGCAGATGAAAACTCTCGCCGCCGCCAAGCCGGAAGCCATGTTCATCGCACCAAACTCTGTCGTTTCCGCTACGGCTGCCATGAAGCTGGCGCGCGAAGCCGGCATTGCCGCTCCGTTCTTTGGCGCGGACATCATGTACGACAACACAATCATCAGCAACAACCCAGCCGTCGCCGAGGGCCTGACCATCTCGTCTTTCCCTACGGGCAACAAAGCTTTTAAGCAAGCGCTCCTGAATGAGTACGGTAAGTCCGAGCAGCTTTACGCTGCACCGCAAGCCTACGACATCATTCACCTACTGCAAATTGCCACTCAGCAAGGTGCCTCGACGGGCGAAGAGATTAAAGACGCTTTGCCGGGCATCACGCTTAGCGACAACGTATCTGGCTTTACGAAGTTTGACGTCAATGGCGAGGTATCTGATAAGAACTATAAATATGACTTATTCCAAGTAAAGAATGGCGCCTTCACCCTCGTCGAATAATCAGTTGGAAGCGCCGCTGCAACGACTGCGCGGTATGAGCATCCGGCGTAAGTTGGTGGTGCTGATGTTGGGTATTGGTTTGTTCCCGACGCTGATTGTGGGTGGCATTAGCTACCTCACCACCGCCAACGAACTGCGCACCAAGACCACAGACCAGCTGGTCAGTACAGCCGTGAAACAGGAACAGAAGATCACCGGTCTGCTGCAGCAGCGCCAGGAAGATGTGGTGACCTTGACCAACCGCTTTGATTTGCAGAGCGCGCTGGGTCAATATCTGGCCAGTAGCAAAATGGACGATCGTTCAGCCATCGATGCTATCTTGGAAGACCGCAAAGCCTCAGAGCCAGACCTCCAGGCCATCACCATCACCGACCTCAATGGCAAAGTTATCTCTACGACATCCGACGACAACACCGGCAAGACATTACAGCTGAGCGACTACGCACTGCAGACCGGCACTGACACGTCCGTTACGGTGCGTCAGGACCCGCGCGATAACATTAATAAGCTCGATATTGCCACGCGCATCAGTGTCAACAAGAAAGATATTGGCGTGATGCTGGCGGTCTTTCGTATGGACGATATCACGGCGGCGGTCCAGGACTACACCGGTTTGGGTTCGACCGGTGAAACTGTGGTGGCCTTCAAGAACAGTCTGGGCCACTCTGTTTCGCTGTTCCCTCTGCGTTTCGATACCGATGCGGCGCTGAGCCGTCAGCTGGACGGCCTACATTTGTTTGATTCGAAGGGCACAACGCAGACCGAGACTGACTATCAGGGTCACGAGGTGATCGTGGCGCCGCGTTCCATCGGCTTTGCTAACTGGGTGCTGGCCACCAAGATCGACACCAACGAAGCGCTGGCTTCCATTACGCAGCTGCGCAATGCTGTGGCATCGACGCTCTTGGTGTCGTCAGCGGCGGTGCTGTTATTTGCGCTGTGGCTGACGGGGTTCTTTACCAAGCCAATCCTCTACCTCGCCGAAGTCGCGCAGCGGATTGGTAAAGGTGACTTTGCGGTGCGCGTGAACCTGAAGCGCAACGACGAAATTGGTCTGCTGGGCGATAGTATCAACAGCATGGGCATGAGCCTGAACGACTTTGTGACGCACATTGAGTCACAGCGTAACCGTTTGGAAGTCATCCTCAACACGACCGTCGAGAGTATTCTGGCGATCGACAAGCAAGGCACTATCCTGACCGCCAACGCTGCGGTCACCGACTTGGCGCAAACCCCCAAGAAAGAGATAGTCGGCAAGAACATGAACGACATCTTTAAATGGACGCGCGAGCTCCAGCCGTTCAGCGTGCGCTACGACACCGAGGGTTCAGTGGTGTATCCGGACCTGGAGTACGTGGACCGTGCTGGTTCGACGCACTTCGTGAAGTTAATTGTGGCGCGCGTCAGTGGCGACCAGGCACAGGAAGCTATCCAGACGATTGTCACGGTTCACGATGAGACCAAGACGCGCGAGCTGGAGAATATGAAGATCGACTTTGTCTCCATGGCCGCCCACGAATTGCGCACGCCGCTCGCTTCGCTGCGGGGTTACATCGAGCTGATTGCCTACAAAGAAAGCCAGCACCTCAACGAAGAAACCAACAAATACCTCAAGCAAGCGCTCAAGAGCTCCAACGAATTGGGCGGGCTCATCAATAACCTGCTGGATGTGACGCGCATCGAGCGTGGAACGCTAACCATCAACATGGAGAAGCTGGACTTGGCAGAAACCATTGCCCAGGTCGTGGCTGACCAACGTTTTGCGGCCGAAGACAAGCACATCACGCTCAGCTACGATGGTCCTGCAAATGGCGCCTTGGTCCTCGCCGACCCTATCGCCCTGCGCGAGGTTATCAACAACCTGCTTACCAACGCCATCAAGTACACCGAGCCGAACGGCGCCGTCCACGTGGCGCTCAAGCATGATGGCGAAAAGTACGTTACCGAAGTCCGCGACACGGGCATCGGCATTCCCAAGAAGGCGCTCCCTTACCTGTTCACCAAGTTCTACCGCGTACACGGCGGCCTGGACAGTGGCAGTACAGGGACCGGTTTGGGGCTGTTTATTTCCAAATCGATCATAGAGCGTCATAATGGAACCATCGGCGTCACAAGCCAGGAGGGCGCCGGATCGGTATTCACCTTCAGTATTCCTGTATTAGACCAACATCAACAAGCTGAGCGCCAACAGCAAGACCAGGACGCACAGACATTCATAAGGAGGCACCGTGGCTGGGTTACGAAAAATACTTCTCGTTGAGGACAATCTTGAGCTCCGCAATTTGTACGAGATATTCCTGAAACAGCATGGCTATGACGTGGCAACAGCCGCGGATGGCGAGCAAGGCCTGGAAGCGGCAAAACAATACAAGCCTGACCTGATATTCCTGGACGTAATGATGCCAAAGAAGAACGGCTTCGAGGTGCTGAAAATTTTGCGCCACGATCCCAGCTATGGCTGTACTAAGACCAAGATCGTTATCCTCACCAACCTCGGTGATTCCGGCAAAGTCAGCGCCGACGTTCGCCGTGACATGGACGGCTATGTCATTAAGGCCGAGATTGAGCTTGGTAGCTTACTCGAAATTATAAAATCATTTGAGCACTAATCGTCGTGCTTGGGTAGCTTGCGAGAGAAAGTGTCGACGGCCATGAGGACAGGAATGGCTGCCTCGCCCAGTTCGGTCAGCTTGTAGCCAACCGAGATGTCGTCGGCTGAAGCGTTGCGGACGATAAGGCCGGCGTCCTGGAGCTTGCGTAAGCGATTGCCAAGCGTCACAGGGTTAACGCCACCAGCCGCACGCTGGAGGTCGCAGTAGCGCAACTCGCCGTCGCGCAAAGCGCCGATGATGTTAAGCGTCCAAAAATCCCCCAACAATTTCAAGCTGCGGGTACAGATTTTCTCGCTGACTGGCTGCGCTGTTTCCATAGACATAAGTCGTTATGTATACTTACCGTACCATCTGAATGTGTTTTTTGCAAGGATAAGCTTTTGTGTCTTCCACTCGCCGTGTCAAAGGACTATAATTGAACGTGGTTATGTATGTACTGGCTTCGGCTTTTTCACATACAGGCTCATACATTGTGAGGGGTACACACACTGAATCGCAACCTTCCGCAGGTACGATTTAAGCGTCACTGTCCCATATTCAAGCCTAGCTTCCTGGGGTGAACATCCATGAACGGTGGAGGTTCAATTAAACCAGGCAGCGCCTTTTAAACCCGTTCGCTGTTATCAGCAACTAGTTTTTCAAAAAGGAGCTTGTCTATGAACGAATGCACAGCAGTTAACAAAGAGGTGACGATTACAGCCATGTATTTCCGAAACCGCCGGGAGCTGAAAAGCTACCCCAAGCGCATGGAATACAACGGCAACACAGTCAGCTTTATGGAGTCGGGACTGCAGTACCTTATAAAGCGGGGTCAAAGAATGGTTCAAATCTTTGACATGTCAGACGGCCAGGACACCTACCGCCTGAAGTTCGATGAGCAAGAATTTAACTGGACGCTCGTCAATATCACCCGCAACGTCTAAGTCCAGTTGTACCCTAGAAACCGGCGTCTGCCGGTTTTTAGTTTGCAGCAGTTATGGTGTAACATGTAAGCTACAGTGACATGGTAGAACAATCGAGTCATCACCCGAGGGAACTTTTGATGCAGAGGGTTATTGCGACCGTCTGTATTTCTGTACTGTCTATTGTTTATTTGGCGGGCTACGTGCAGTGGCACAAGATCGTCGGCGACCCACAGCGTTCGGTAGCGTCTGCTCAGCTGACAAGTCTCACGCCAACCTCCCCTGCCCCGATGGTGTATGCGCCTGACGTCACGCTGCCGCCCGTCAAGGACGGCTTGGCTCCGCTGGTCTATACGGTGCCAACTAAGTTGCCAGTGGTCTTCCTGACTATCGACGATGGTGTGTACCGCGAGCCGGAAGCAGCCGCTCGCATGCGCGCCGCGCACGTACCGGCCTCATTCTTTTTGGTGCAAAGTTACGTGTCGCAGACGCCTGGTTACTTCAGCAATTTAGCCAAGCAGACTGGTTCTGTTATCGAAGACCACACCATGGACCACAAAGATCTGCGCGACCTAAGCTATCACGACCAATACAACGAGATTTGCCAGACGGCCGATATCTTTAAGCAAGTTTACGGCAAGCGCCCGACAATCATGCGTCCGCCCTACGGCGACTTTAACACCGATACCCAACGCGCTGCCGCTGCCTGTGGCATAAAAGGTGTGATTATTTGGCATGCGCTGATACAGGATGGCGCCGTGCAGTATCAGGTCGGCAATTCTTTCCGCCCTGGTGACGTTGTGCTGATGCACTTTACGCCGAACTTCAAGAAAGACCTGCAAGCATTCATCGATGCCAGCAAGGCCGCCGGCTTAACGCCGCAATTATTGGAAGATTGGTTCCCGGCTAACTAGTTGCTGGGGTGCCGTACTTGTCGCCCCAGGCAGCCATCGTCCTAAGGACGGGCACGAGGTCGTCGCCCTTCTGTGTCAGGGCGTATTCGGTGCACGGTGGCGTACTGACACGTGTGGCGCGGACGACAATGCCATTTTGCTCCAGCCACACCAGGCGTGCCGAGAGGGTACGCGGGTTGATATTGCTGGTGGCCTTTTGCAGCTCGCAAAAACGGCGCGGTCCTATTGCCAGTGCGCGCACGAGGAGGGGCGTCCATTTGTCACCGAGGATACGAGCTGTTGCTTCAATACAACCCGGCTTGTTTTCGATCACCATATTATTCATAAACATAGGCGAATATCTCTTGCAAGTCAAATTTCTTACCTATATACTACATTATATATAGTAACTATAAAACATATAGCAAAGGAATTGCCTATGACTAAAATCAAGATCATTCTGGGGTCGAGCCGCCCTACTCGTTTTGCCGAGCAGCCGGGTAAATGGCTGATGGAGATGAGCAAACAGGTTGAAGGCGCAGAGTTCGAGCTGGTGGACTTGGCAAAAGTTGCCTTACCTTTCCTGGATGAGCCGCTTCCAGCCTCGAGCAATAAGTACCAAAACGAGCATACCAAAGCTTGGTCCAAAGTTATAGCGGACGCTGATGGCTTTGTGTTCGTGGTCGCTGAGTATAACCACGGCTACACGCCAGTTATGAAGAACGCCCTGGATTATCTCAATAAAGAATGGAGTCATAAGCCAGTCGCTTTCCTAAGCTATGGCGCTGCCGCCGGTGGTGCTCGTGCCGTTGACCAGCTGCGCGCTGTGGTTGGTCACCTGGCGATGTATGATATTACCGAACACATGATTCTGCCAGAGTACTATAATAACCAGGATGAGGACGGTAACTTCCAGTTTACCGAACGCCACGAGCACAATGCGCACGTTATGCTCAACCGCTTGGTCTTCTGGGCCGACAAAATGGCCGACGCCCGCAAAGAGCTGGCCGCCCAGGCTTAAATATTCCCTCAAACACGCAGCACAACAGCTGCGTGTTTTTGTATTGCGGGCTGACGTTGGCGCGGCTATACTTATGACAAATGAACGGTCTATCGCGCATACGCTTGACGTACTATTATCCAGTCTTGTTCGTGATATTCCTTGCGCTCGTACTCAATGTGCACAAGATCAGCATGACAGGCGGACCGTTAACACTCTTCTCCGTTAACTCATTCTTGCTGGCTTTTTATCTTGGCCCAATTATGTCCGGTCAGAAGCAGCGCATTGACGATTTGGCACGAACTGTGCGCAGCGAAGGCCTGGCGATGCTCAGTGTAATGGTTCATGACCGCGAGTTGAGCGACACGCACCGTGCCGAGATTCGTAAACTCATCCGTCAGTATGTGGCTGCGTGCTCACGCGCTCACCAACCGGGTGAAGGCGAACGCGAATATGAGCGACTGCTTGCCTACTGCCTGGAGATAGAGGCTCGCGACAAGGGCGCTCAGAAAGTTATCGACACGCTCGTAGCTAACCAGCAGAATCGCGGCCAGATTGCTACGCTGCTGCGTGGTGCTGTATACAGTCACGAATGGGTTGTGCTGCTGGTGCTCTTCACTATCACCATTAGCTACATCGTGCTGATCGATTATGGCAACTCCATACCGCTGACTGTTGTAGCTGCTTTGCTCTGCGCCGGCCTGACGCTGTTGTTGCTCATTCTGCAGAAGCTCAATTCGCTCACTCACAAACGCGCCAAGCAAGTGTGGGAGCCATTCGACCGTCTGCTGAGTTCCAACCTCACACAGATTGACTAGTGCCGGACCTGGCCTTTTGACCCATTTTGCGGCATACTTATATACATGAACAGCAAAACGCTTTTGCGCGCAAGCGGCATTGGGGCGGCGGCTATGGCGTATGTGGCGCTTCTTATTTTTCACTTCGACATACTCAGTATTTACACTGTTCTTTTTGGTGTCTTGGGTGCCGGAGTGGGCATAGTAGTGGCGTATAAAGTAAGATTCAATTAAGGCAAGGAGCCAACGTGAAAGTAAAGATCGATATCGACTCATCAACCTTCGTGCGATTATTCTTCGTGGCGGCGGCTTTTGTGGGCGGTGTTTTTGTGCTGTGGAAGTTGACGCCGTCGCTTATGATCGTGCTGGTGTCGTTCTTCTTGGCCATGGCGCTCAACCCACCTGTTTCTTCCCTCGCCAATCGCCTGCCAGGTCACAGCCGCGTCTTGGCTACGACGGTTAGCTACATCATTGTGCTGTCGATCATCGGCTTCTTTGTCTATGTGGCGATCCCACCTATGGTGCGCCAGACCACTAACTTTATAAATGCTCTGCCGGGTTATGTCGAGGAAGTGAGTAGTCAGAAGGGCGTCGTGGGCGATTTAATCAAACGCTACAACCTACAGGATGACGTAAATAGCTTCGTAGAAGGCGCGCGCAACCAGGCTGGCAACATCGTCCAGGGCGTGGGTGGCAGCGTGATCACGGGCGTGACGAATATCTTGAGCGGCTTTGTGACGCTGGTGACGGTGCTGGTTCTGACATTCTTGGCGCTGATCGAAGGCCCGCGTTGGCTGGAGCGACTATGGAGTATTTATACGGATGAGCACAAGCTACAGCATCACAAATATCTCGTGAGTCGTATGTACACCGTCGTGACGCGTTATGTGAGCGGTCAGGTCTTTGTGGCCACGCTGGCAGGTGCCGCGGGTTTGCTAGTGCTCTTCGCGCTGACGTCGTTCTTCAGCGTGCCGCTGACGGCAGTGTTGCCGCTTGCCTTCTTGATCTTCCTGACCGACTTGATCCCGATGATCGGGGCGATCATTGGCGCCACTATCGTTGTCTTCGTGCTGGTCTTTAACGACCTGGGCGCGGCCGTTACCTTTGCAATTTACTTCTTCATCTATCAGCAGATTGAGAACAACCTCATCCAGCCGACTGTTCAAGCTCGTACCATCGAGCTGAGCGCGCTCGCGATTTTGGTTGCGGCGTTGATCGGCATCAACCTGCTCGGTCCCGTCGGTGGCTTCTTGGCCATCCCTGCTGCTGGTTGTATCCGTGTGCTGTTGATCGATTACTTCGAACGCCGTAAAAGCGTAAAACCGACCCGCAAAGGTTGGGGCCGGTTCGTTAGGTCAAAGCTGACTGAATCCTAAAGCCTATACCAGACAGTGCCTTGGTCGGTGTCGCGCAGGCCAATGCTTTGCTTGACGAGTTCGACGCGGATCTCGTCTGACTTAGCCCAGTCTTTGGCGGCGCGGGCAGCCTCGCGTTCGGCGATAAGTTGTTTCTGCTCGTCATCGATGTCGGCTTCGCTCATCAGGCGCAGGCCGCTCCAGCTGTCGATAAAATCGATCAGCTCGCTAAGACCTTCTGGGTTGATGGTGTCGAGTGGATGCGATTCGATGTGGCCGAGAATTTCGTCCACTTGGCTGAGCGCTTGCGGCGTACTTAAGTCGTCGGTCAGGACTGCTTTTATCTTATTGCTAACTTCCGCTGTGGCGGCGTGTTCGTCGTTGTTACCGGTGGCTTGCCAGCGCAAACTCGCAACGGCACGCCAGTGTGCCAGGCGTCGTTGTGCGGCCTCCAGGCTTTCCCAGCTGAACTTACTTTGCGACCGGTAGTGTGATTCCAGGATATGCAGACGCAGGGCCATCAGGTTGATGCCGCGCTCCTCAATGTCTTCCAAAGTGATGCCGTTGCCCAGTGACTTGCTGATCTTTTCGCCCTCCACACTAATGTGGTTGGTGTGCATCCAAACGTTAGCGAATGGCTTGCCGGTGATGGCTTCGCTCTGGGCAATTTCGTTGGTGTGGTGTACGGGGAGATGGTCGATGCCGCCGGCGTGAACGTCGAGGGTTTCGCCCAAGTACTTCATACTCATAGCCGAGCATTCCAGGTGCCATCCTGGGAAACCTTTGCCCCACGGGCTGTCCCATTCCATGTCACGCTGTTGGTCCTGCGGCGAGAATTTCCAGAGCGCGAAGTCGCTGGCGTTGCGCTTCTGGGGGTTATGTTCAACACGCTTACCGGCTTGCTGCTCATCCAAGTCGAGCTGCGCAAAATCAGCATAGCGTGGGAATTTAGCGGTGTCGTAGTAGATACCGTCATCGATTTTGTAGGTAAAACCCTTTTCTTCCAGCTTCTTGACCAGGTCAATTTGCTCCTGGATATGTTCGGTGGCTTTGGGCAGATAATCCGGCGTGTGGAAGTTAAGCCGTGCAAGGGCATCAACAAAGTAGTCGCCGTAGAATTTTGCAACGTCCCAAGCAGTCTTGCCTTCGCGACGGGCGCCCTTCTCTAGTTTGTCCTCGCCTTCGTCGGCGTCGCTGACCAAGTGGCCAACATCGGTAATGTTCATAACCCACTTTGGCTCGTGACCGCTCAGCTTGAGCGTGCGCACCAACGTATCGTAACGAACAAAGGTAAACCAGTTGCCGATGTGCGGATAGTCGTACACGGTCGGACCACAGGTGTACACGGTCACCGTCGGTTCATTGATGGGTGTGATGTCTTCCACCTTGCGGGTGAGCGTGTTGTAGAGCTTCATATTTACTCCTCGGTTTTATCGTATTCGGTCAGAATCCTGTCAACTGCGCCGATGAGGTCATTCTTTACTTCGTCGTAGTTGTCACTGTAGGTGCGGAATCCGGCGACGTAGGCGTGTCCGCCACCGCCAAAGTAGCCAGCGATTTGCTCGGCCACCTTGGTTCCGCTGTTACAGCGGATTTTTCCGGTGATCTTTCCGTCCGGGTACGTCTTGACGGCAATCGCCACGCGCACGTTGGTAACTAAGCGCATTTCGTCGATGACCAGCATAGAGGGATTGTACTCGTGACTAAACTCGGTAATTTCTTCCCAAGGAATGTGCACAAGTGCCAATGTGCCGTCGTTGTAGTACTCGACGCGCTGCAATAGGCGACCCTTGTATTCCAGGATTTTTGGCGACTTCTTCATGAACTCGCGACGGCGGGCGTCAATTTCGCTCAGCGATGCGCCCAGGTCGACCAGTTCGGCGACCGTGCGAATGCTCTCGCTGGTGGTGTTTTCGGTCATGAGCCCGAGCGAGTCGGCCATGATCGAGACGGTGAGATGGTCGGCGGCTTGGGCATTTACTTTCCAGCCGCTGTCTTTGGCCCAGGCATAGATCAACTCACCGGTCGCGACGCGCTTTGAGTCGGTAAGAGCGACGTGGTCGAATGGAATCGACCCCTCCGTCACGTGGTGGTCGATGACGAGCGAGGGATGCTGTTTGATGAGCGACAGATTCTCCGGTACGATAGCGCGCTCCAATAGTGTGGCGCTAGCAGTGTCGACGATGATGCTAAGGTCAAAGCTGCGCGGAAACTCGTCCACCACGCGGTCCCAGCCTTTGGCGTATCCAAGGTAACCCGGGATATTAACCGGGCAATACATAATAACTTCTTTCCCGAGGTCCCCCAGGATTTCTTCCAGCGCCAGGCTGCTGCCCAGGCTGTCGCCGTCGGGGTTTTCGGCCTGAATCACCACGATGCGCGAAGCAGCCTCAACAATTTTCTTTGCTTGATCAAACATTATGTGTCCATTGTACCAGATACGGCCTGGCTACAGTGGGTAAGTAGGTATCGACGTTGTAATTTGCTGCGTATCATGATATAAAATGTTAGTTCAGTCACCTACCCTTGAGGGGGATTAGTGTCGAATACCGACAGAAGGTTCCGCATGGTCCAGGCGCTCATCGCCGGCCATGTCCCCGTCCAGCTCAGCACCATCGTTGTGGGCGGAGACCGCCGCGACGAGCAGATCCGGATGTTCGTCTTCGCGTGCCTGTTCGCCCAGGTGCCGACCTACCAGGTCTTCCACACCAGCCGCCGTATCGACGTCGATGCGGACGCGCTGCGCCAGGAGATCGCGGAGTGTCGGCTCCCCGACCACGTGGACGTCCGCTACAGCGAGGTTCGGGCCCAGCAGGCTTGGACAACCTCGATGGGCGTCTCCACGACGCTCAGCGTTCCGATCGGCTTCTACGCCAAGGGTCGCTACGTAAGCGATGACCAGCCGGTGCAGTCCCTCGTGTTCTTCGGGGCGATACCGCCGAGCTTCTTCCTCAACAAACTCAAATACGTCGCACGGGGCTGAGTAAGCTCCTTCGGGCAATCCGTGGTCTCCTCGGCCCATCGCCCGAAGGAGACCACACGAACTTATCTATAATTTCTGGCGGCCTTCGAGGGCATGGCCGAGCGTGATTTGGTCGGCGTATTCTAGGTCCACGCCAACCGGCAGGCCACGGGCCAGGCGCGTGACGCGCACGTCGCGGTCACCAATCTGGCGCTGCAGGTATAGCGCCGTGGACTCACCTTCTACACTGGCGTTCATGGCTAAAATGATTTCTTCGACCTCGTCATCGTCGAGACGTTGGAGTAATTCTTCGATATGTAGTTGCTCTGGACCGATGCCATCGATTGGCGAAATAGCGCCACCCAGGACGTGGTAGGTACCCTTAAACTTCCCGGTACGCTCCAACGCAACAACGTCCAGTGGTTCTTCCACGACTGCTACGAGCTTTTTGTTGCGCGTTGGGTCGGTGTACAGTGGCGAAAGCTCCTGACCTTTCTCGATGAGAGCGAAGGTCTTTTTGCAGTAGTCTACTCCTTCGTGGAGATGTGCCACACTGGCACTGAGCTTAGCCGCGATGTGTGGGTCGGAGCGCAACAAATAATACGCATAGCGTTCAGCGGTGCGGGGTCCGACGCCCGGTAATTTACCGAGCTCTTCAACGAGGTCAGTCAGTGCCTTTGGCAGAATCTGCATATATACGTCTATGAATTAGAGGCCGAGGTTCCCGAGGCCGCCCATCAGAGGCTTCATCTTTTCGGCTGCGACTTGCTGTGAGCGGTTGATGCCTTCCTTGACGGCGGTCTCAATCCAACGCTCCAGCTCAGCGATGTCGTCCAAGTCCACGCGCTCTGGGTCAATCTGAACTTTCTTGATTTTCTGCTCGCCGGTGATACGTACGACGACGGCGCCGTCGCCAGCCTCAACTTCAATAATTTCGTTGGCCAGCTCTTTCTGAGCTTTCTTGATCTTCATGACCATCTTTGCTTGGTTAAACATGAGTAATAAGTCTCCTTACGGTTTGATTCTATTATAGCAGTTACAGAGGTGCGGGGCTACTACTATTGGCGATAGATGCGGAATCGTAGAGCATCGTCTTTGTGGTCGCTCACCAGCAGGCGCGATGGCACCACGGGTAGCAGCGCATGTTGAGCTACTGTCAGCTGTGATTCGGCGCTAACATCCAGAATGATATTGTTGGCAGTCTGCGCGCCAGCAAAATTGGATGGTGTGATGATGGTCAGGTTTTTGGCGATTGCTTGGTCGATTTGGTAGAGAGGCTTGCGTTCGGGCGTGGTAATCAGGACGATGCGTTGATCGCGATACGCCTTGGCGGCAAGCGTGTCGTGCAGCAGTAATGGGTCCTGGTTGTACACGGTAGCGGTGGCCTGCGCGTACGAAACTCCAGTGAAGTAACTCTGGTAGTTAAGTCCCACGATCGAAGCCATCAAGAGCAGGATTGGCAACAGACCAAACACACGGGCATAGGGGTTGCGCGGGAACAGGTCGTACCAATAGCGGAATAGCGACTGCATACCAATAGCGCCCAGCAGCATCAGCGGTACGAAGACAACATTGAGATGTGTCGGGTTGAGCCCAACAACAGGTGTCAGCACGGCCAACCACAAAAGCAAGACGTAACTACGCACCGAGTGATAATCCATAAT
>Ga0157371_10003146_pt1 | contig 15219 bp, 15 predicted proteins | sample C45metaG_FD_113462 | JGI IMG/M metagenome (GOLD analysis project Ga0157371, IMG submission 113462) | Corn rhizosphere microbial communities from Kellogg Biological Station, Michigan, USA - C4-5 metaG | ecosystem: Host-associated > Plants > Roots > Rhizosphere > Soil | place: USA: Michigan...
CTCTGCCGCCGCAAAAACAGCCGCGCTTTTTATCGTGAACGTAGATCCGAACCTCAAAATGTCAGAGGAGAAGTTTCAGTTACAACCTTTTGACGTAATCGCGATCCGTAGTTCTGCAGGTTATGAGGTTCAGAAGCAGGTTAAACTGGAAGGCGAAGTCTTATATCCTGGTACTTATACCATTGAAAAGAAAAATGAACGGATATCGGATCTGATCAGGCGTGCAGGCGGATTAAGCCCGCTGGCTTACCCGGAGGGTGCGTCTCTGAAACGACCGGGTGAAGAAAACGTAAATCCAAGAGATAAAAATGCGATCAGCGATAAGGATGAAGAGGCGAAAAAGTTTCTGAACCTGAAGCGTGCGCAGGAAACCGGCGTAAAGGATACCCTAAGTGCGGTTGTTGAACAGAAGCTTATGCAGTCTGACCTAGTGGGTATTCAACTGAGCAGGATCCTGGCTGCACCAGCATCGCGTTACGACCTCATTGTTGAGGACGGTGATGTGATCAGGGTACCTAAGCAATTGCAAACCGTGCGGGTTACCGGTGAGGTCCTGAACCCGAATAATATTGTCTATTCTCCAGGTAAAGGCTTTAAACAATATGTTAATGGTGCTGGCGGTTTTACCTCGAGTGCCCTTAAAAAGGGTGCATATATCAAGTACGCTAATGGATCCGTTGAGTCGGCACGAAAATTCCTCTTCTTCAACAACTTTCCAAAAGTGAGGCCTGGCGCGGAGATCCTGGTACCTAAACGTGCCGTTACAGAACGGCTGACGGCTCAAAGTTGGATTGGAATTGGAACCGCTCTCGCGTCTATGGCGGCCATCATTGTAAGCTTGCTGAAATAGGGACGACTTATGATGACGGAACACTATACGGAACAGTCTAAGCAGAATTCAGATATTACCCTGAAGGACGTGGTACGGAAAGGTCAGGAGTACTTCCGGTATCTCTTGTCCAAATGGCTGGTGATCGGGATATTGGTGATCATCGGTGCCGCTTTGGGCTTTGCCTACGCCTATAACAAAGAGCCGGTTTATACCGCCACCACCACCTTTGTGCTGGAGGGCGGGGATAATGCTTCCAGCCTTGGCCAATATGCAGGTTTGGCTTCGATGGTTGGTGTGAACATCGGAGACGGAGGTGGTATCTTTCAGGGAGACAACATCATTGAATTGTATAAGTCGCGTTCAATGATCAAACGGGCCCTTCTAAGCCCGGTTGTCTACAATAACAAAAAGGAATTGCTGATCGACCATTATATCAATTTCAATAAACTGCGGGAGCAATGGCAGGATAAGCCTCAGCTGCGAAACCTGCACTTCCGGGAATCAGAAGCCACAGGCGGTAACCAGGACCGTCTGCGCGATAGTGTGATCAGAACCGTAATATCGGCGATCAATGATAATTATTTGAATGTTCAAAAGCCCGACAAGAGCTTAAGTATTATACAAGTAGAAGTTAAAGCTAAAGATGAGTTTTTTGCTAAAAGCTTCAACGATCAGATCGTGAAGAATGTTAACGACTTCTACGTACAGACCAAGACCAAACGATCTTTGGACAACGTGAAGATCCTTCAGCAGAAAACAGATTCTGTACGCGCGGTGATGAACGGGGCGATCTATACGGCCGCTGCTGTTTCTGATGCAACTCCGAATTTAAACCCCACACGCCAGTCAATGCGTACCGCGCCGGTACAACGCTCGCAGTTCTCGGCAGAAACAAACAAGACCATTTTGGCTGAATTGCTAAAGAACCTGGAACTTGCTAAGATCTCCCTGCGCAGGGAAGCACCGTTGATCCAGGTTGTCGATCAGCCGGAGTATCCCCTGGATATTAAAGCGCTGGGCAAGATCAAAGGATTGCTGCTCGGTGCCTTCCTTTTCGGTTTTCTTTCTGTTGCGGTTTATTCATTCAAGTTTATCATTAAAAGCTTACTACATTGATGGAAAAAAAGCCGGTTGATAATAGTGGGCTACGGTTGGGTATAATCGTTCAGGCAAGAGTCGGATCAACCCGCTTACCGGGCAAGGTCCTGCTGGACTTTCACCAGGGACGGGGTATTCTGGATCTGGTTTTGGAGAAGTTTAATACACCAGCCTTCGCCGGTTTCAAAAGAGTATTAGCGACTTCAACCGCTCCAGGTGATCAGGCTCTGGGAGCCTATGCTAAAAAGTATGGTTACCTATTTTTTCAGGGAAGTGAGGAAAACGTCTTGCAAAGGTTTATTCAGGCTGCAGAAGAAAATGGATTTAGCCATGTCATTCGCGTCTGTGCGGATAACCCGCTTCTGAATGCGGGCTCGACGAAAGATCTGATCGCTGCCCTAAAAGCCGGCTACGAAGCTGGCCATGCGCTGGATTATGTGAGCTACAAGACCAGTACGGGTATTCCGGTCATTAAATCGCATCTTGGATTGTTTACGGAAATCGTGTCTTTAGATGCACTTAAGCAAACGGCAGCACGTACTTCCGATCCGCTGTACCACGAACATGTGACGAATTACATCTATGCCGATGGTCATGGCTTCAACGTGCAATTACTTCCTGCACCGGATGCCGTGTATGACCGCGCTGATTTGCGCTTTACGATAGATGATCAGGATGACTTTGAGACCATTGCTCGCCTCTACAGCCATACCGCTGCCTTTGCAGAGGATCTTGATAAACTCGTCGACTTTGTAGATACGAATGAACAATCCGGCTATAAAAGAACAATGATTGATAACATAAAAAAATATACAAAATGACCTATATAATTGGAGAAATCGGGCAAAATCACAACGGTTCCGTTGATATTGCTAAACTGACCATTGACCTTGCTGGTAGACCTATTGAGGAAGATTTGTTTCATCTGCCGCTTAAACCTATGGACGCGGTTAAATTAACCAAACGTGATTTAAATCAGGAGCTTTCAAAGAGCCAGATGAATCAGCCTTATACAAGCAAGCATTCTTTCGGTAAGACTTACGGCGAGCATCGCCAGGTTTTGGAACTGAATGATGAAGAACATTTTGAGATCTATCAATATGCAAAATGCAAAGGTCTGGATTTCGTTGAAACACTTTGCGCCATTGGATGCCTGAGCATTTTCAAGTTATTTACGCCTGACTTTTTAAAAGTTGCCAGTCGCGACCTGACCAATTTGCCACTTTTGGCTGCTATGGCAGAGACCAAGGTGCCTATTATCCTGTCAACAGGTATGGCTGATAAAAAACAATTGGATGAAGCTCTTGAAACTATTACCAGGTATCACTCCAATATTTCCATCCTACACTGTGTTTCACAGTACCCTACCAGACCGGAAAATGTGAACCTGAATACGATCAAGTATCTGCAAAAGAATTACGGACAATACAAAATCGGCTATTCCGATCATACGATCGGAATCTCGACGCCACTTGCTGCTGTTGCTATGGGTGCTCAGATCATCGAAAAACATATTACAGTTGACCGCAGAATGAAAGGTACAGATCAGGAAGGATCTTTAGGTCCGGACGGTGTGAACCGCATGGTTCGTGATATCCGCTTGCTGGAGCAGTCTTTTGGTGTTGAAGATATCTTTATGGAACCAAGTGTGGTTGCTGCGAAACATAAGTTGGAACGTTCAATTGCGACTAACAAGCCTATCCCTGCTGGTCAGGTAATCACAGAATCAGATATTTGCCTATTATCTCCGGGTGATGGATTTAAATGGAGTGAAAAGGATCAGGTAGTCGGCAAAAAAACCCTCGCTGAAATTCCGGAAAACGAGATCATCTATCCAACTTTAATTGCATAGCGGAAAGATTTCCGCAGCGGCTTCTGCTTAACTAAAAACTATGGTTCCTAAAATTGTATTGACTGACATTGACGGCGTTTGGACGGATGGTGGTATGTATTACGACCGCTTTGATAACGAGCTGAAGAAGTTTAATACAGCGGACAGTGCCGGCGTTCTTTTCTGCAGGCTATTGGGTATTGAGGTGGGCATCATCACCGGTGAAAACACGGAAATTGTAGCCCGCCGCGCCAAAAAGCTGAACATCGACGTATGCCATCTGGGCATTCGAGATAAGGTGGCCTGCGCAAGCAGCATCATTGAAGGCCGCTACAGTTGGGATGAGGTTGCCTATATCGGTGATGACATTAACGACATCCGTTTGTTGCAGCTCGCAGGTATCCGCGGTGTTCCGGCAGGTGCTCCCGCTTACATCCAAAAATACGCAAACGTACCATTGACCAAAAAGGGCGGAGAAGGTGTGTTCCGGGAGTTTGTGGAAGCTATACTGATGGAAAATAACCTTATGGATAAAGCATTAGAACTGTATCTGGAAAGCCATATCAAGTTGAAACAGTAAGCATGAGATTGTTGGAATTAGAGGTAGCAAAGGTTTAATGGAAAATCTGGAATTTTATAGGGATTTCCTGGCATTCGAGAAGGAGCAGAGCTTGTTTGACCTGCAGGATAACCAGGGTACCTACATCTGGGATATTATTCGCTTTGACATCTACATCAATCTGATGTGGAACTTTGAGGCCAAGGCACCGAAGAAAAGAGCCTATCTAGATACCGCCAAACTTTTCAAAAAGAAGCTTTTAAGCCTGCTGCGTTATGCAACGGATACCCGGATTACGGAAAACTTTTTCTTTCTCACTTCCCGCAATAATCGAAACGGTAAGCTGTTTGACCAGAATGCCATTGCAGTCGTGGAATCTTTTGATCCCTCCAGTAGCTTTATTCTGGAGAGTTATCTCGCCCCAGAACATGATCCATTAATTGCCGGTTCAGTTTATAGCTTTCCGCAAGAGCTGTTCCGTCGAACTTACCGGGGGAAGTCAGTTTTTAACTACAATCTGATCATAGATCAACTCACAAGCCGCTTCGGTTCATCTCGCTTTGATGAAGCTAGACTAGCTGGAATGGTGAACAACTACTACGCAGATCTTCGATTTTTTACCCGCCTTTTCAACCGGCACCAGGTAAAACGTGTGTTCGTTACGCAGAATGGCATTCAGAAGGGGATATTTGCTGCTGCAAAGGCATTGAACATCCCGACCTTTGAATTTCAGCATGGGATTGTTGATGGTGGTCATATCGCTTATAACTATCCGCACGTTGAATTCAAAAAACAACAGCTGCAGTTACCGGATGTAATTTTTTCCCTTTCTCCTTTCTGGTATAAAGATCTGCATATGCCTGGCGTATCGGTCCGCCCCTTAGGTAATGATTATTTCTCTAAGCCAATCGCTTCGATTTCCGAAAGCACTAAGGCTTTGACCATTGTATCTGCAGATGTATTCGGTTTGGCTTTAACGGATTTCTTGTTAGCCGCCCTGAAGAACGGCTCACTGGAGGGGAGAACAGTTTATTTTAAACTGCATCCTAATCAGTTCGTCGAAAAGGATTACTTCCTGAAGGTATTTAAAGACTATCCACAAGTGCAGGTCATTTCTAACGAGTACGCCATATCGGATCTCCTGGATCGCAGCGAAGTGATCCTGACGATCCAGTCTACTGCCGTTTACGAAGCTCTGCAAGCCGGTCGCAAGGTGATCCTCCTTATGGAAAGCAGTTATGAACGTCATAACGACATATTCTCCAACGGTAATGTATATCTACTTAAGCACGCCGAACAGCTTCGTGAAGCTTTAAGCCAGGCCATTGACCCGGAACAAAAAGTGGAGTTCTTTTCCAAATTTAATACCAGGGTCTTACAAGAGTTTATTTAAGCCGAGATGTCAAAGATATTAAAGCAAACCGCATTGTATTCTATAGGGGAGATCATTCCCAAAATTATAGGCTTTGTCTTGCTTCCTGTATATACCCATTATTTAAGTACAAAGGATTACGGAATTTTCAGCTATACGAATTCCGTAGTCATGTTTCTTTTTGTGCTGAGTGCACTGTCTTTAAACTCCTTTGTACTGCGCAGTTATTATGAGTTAAAGACAGATGAGGAGCGGCGGCGCTTAATTGGCAACGTCTTTCTCTTTGTCATGTTCGTTAACATTGCCCTGTTACTTTGTGGATTTGCCCTGATCCCGCACCTGATCGCCTACTACAAGGTGCAGATCCCCTGGGAGCCGTATTTCAAACTGGCAGTTGTTAATAATTCCCTGGAACTATTCTCCGTTATACCTTTGGTCATGTTTCGGGTAAAACAGCAGGCCAAGTACTTTGTTCTGCTCAGTTTGAGCCGGGTGTTGATCCAGTTTGGCTTGACCTACTACTTTATTGTCATCCAGGGATCCGGTCTGATCGGTAGTTACCTCGGGCAGTTTTATCCACTTGCAGGCTTCTTCCTGATCTATTGGCTGATCATGATCCGCAATGTTAAGCTGAACGTTAACCTGAAGCAGATCAAAGAAGGACTGAAGTTTTCTTTACCCTTACTACCTGGCGCACTTGCCTATCTGGCGTTGAGCTTTTCCGATCGGATTATCTTGGAGCGCTATGTTGCCATCAATGAAGTCGGTGTATATAACGTGGCTTTTATCCTTTGTTCTTCCCTGAACATCATTATTCAGAGTGGCTACAAGGCGATTGAGCCGGAGATTTTCAAGCGGTACAACAGTCCGGATTTCGCAACATTTATCAAGCAGGCTCAATCCATCTTTTTTGTATTTCTGTATTCCGGAGCTTTATTCCTGACCTTGTTCAGTCAGGATGTGTTCAAGTACATGACTTCCGAGAACTTTCATAAAGGCTATTTGGTTGTACCCCTGATTATGGTGGGCGTGATCATGACTGGTCAGAATGTGATCTATGGGGGCATACTGACTGCCGAGAAAAAGACGAAGATCATCGGATTGGCCACTATGTTTGGCGCGATCACGAGTGTATGTTTTAACCTGATCCTGATCCCGCACTTCGGTGTTTATGCCGCGGCATTCTCTTCTGCATTTTCCTTTGGCGTGATGAATTTCATCCTTTATTACAAGATGAATTTCGAAGAAAAGGAAATAAAAACGGAGTTGCTCGCCTTGGCCGTATTCATCCTGATCGCAGGTTTCCTGTTCTATGGTTTGAAGGTGGAAGTCTCCATAAAGACTATGTTGATGAAAGCAGGTATATTTGCGCTTTATGTCGTTTTTCTGGTTAAGATATTTAAAATATGGACATACTTATTTAAACGGCGGCATGTACAAACTACGTAGGTTATTTCAATTTCTTAAAACTGTATTATACTATAAGCTGCGGTTTAAACAAATTGGCAATCGCACAATTGTGCAATCGACCTTGAAGATCGAACATGGTGAAAACATCCGGATCGGTAATCGTGTGCTTATCGGCTACAAAAGCTGGCTCGCGGCATCACCTCAAACCGGGGCAGCATCCTGTCAGCTGGAGATCAAAGATGGCTGCAGCATCGGGAACTTTAACCATATTTACGCGACTAAAAGCGTGATCATTCATCAGAATGTACTGACAGCCGACAAGGTTTATATCTCCGACAATTTGCATGGCTATCAGGATATCACCTTGCCCATATTGCAGCAGAAGATCGTCCAAAATGGCGTTGTTGAAATTGGTGACGGATGCTGGATTGGGGAAAATGCGTGTATTCTGGGCGTTAAGATCGGGCGAAACTCAGTAGTCGGCGCAAATTCTGTTGTAACCAAAGATATTCCTGATTATTCCGTTGTTGTTGGTGCACCGGCAAAGATTATTAAACGATACTGTTCGGAAAGCGGGCAGTGGAAAAAGACAAAGCCAAACGGGGACTTTGTTTAAAATATATGAATATGAAAAATATTTTAATTACTGGGGGAGCTGGTTTTATCGGCTCAAATCTAAGTTTAGCGTTGATTGATCGCGGGTATACAGTCTTTGTACTGGATAATCTTTCACCACAAATTCATGGAGAAGATCCGCAAACCACCTCGCCATTATACCAGAGCATTGAAGATAAGGTTACTTTTATTAAGGCCGACATACGCGACAGAGCTGCGCTGGAAGCGCTGGTAAATCAAGTTTCCATCATTGTTCATTATGCAGCAGAAACGGGTACCGGACAATCCATGTACCAGATCCAGCAGTATAGTGACGTGAACATTGGGGGTACTTCATTATTGCTGGACATCCTGGCCAATCAGCCTCATACGGTTGAGAAGGTGGTTGTTGCTTCCTCCCGTTCAATCTATGGAGAGGGCAAATACCTGAGCAAGGAGCTCGGTGATGTCTATCCCGAACACCGGACAGACAAGTATATGTCTGCGGGTGATTTCGAGGTTAAATATCCAGGATCATCCGAGCTGACCCTGGTTGCTACCGACGAAAATTCTAAGATACACCCTTCATCCGTTTACGGGATTACCAAACAAGTGCAGGAACAACTGGTTATGACGGTTTGCCCATCCATCGGTATTGCACCGGTTGCTTTGAGGTACCAGAATGTCTACGGGCCAGGGCAATCGCTTTCCAATCCATATACCGGCATACTTTCGATCTTTTCCACCCGAATTAAGAATGGTAATGGCCTGAATATCTTTGAAGATGGCAAGGAAAGCCGCGACTTCGTGTTTATTTCTGATGTGGTAGAAGCAACTATTTTAAGTATCGAGCGTCCGGAAGCCAATGGTGAAATTTTCAATGTGGGGACCGGCCAGGCTATAGATGTGATTACGGTTGCTGAAAGCTTGCTCGATGCTTATGGCGTTAATGTTCCTGTGGAAATTTCAGGAAATTACAGGCTTGGCGATATTCGCCATAACTATGCGGATCTTGAAAAGATTGGCAGGCTGCTTGGATTTAAACCGACAATAGACTTTACAACCGGAATAAAGCAATTCGCTGAGTGGGTGAATGGGCAGGCTGTTCAGGCCGACAAATACCAGCAGTCCATTGAGGAGATGAAAGCCAAGGGTTTATATAAGTAACGGATGACCGACACAGTAAAAGGTAAGCGTATTTTATTGATCGGCCAGGTTTTCTATGATTACCACGTCCGGATCATGGCGGAGCTGGAAAAGCTTGGGGCTGAAGTGGTTTTCTATGACAACAAACTGTTCCCGGAGGATCCAATTCTTTACCGGAACAGTACAGCGAGCAAGCTTAAACGTTTACTAAATCCGGGTTACAAGAGGGACTATCATGCAGAGATCATTAAGGGAACCGAAGGGCAACATTTTGATGTCTTGTTTTGCATTGGTGGCTTTGCTTTGTCCCTGGAACTTATTAACACGATCAAATCACGTAATCCGGGCATCAGGTCAGTGATCTACTTCTGGGACTCCTTTGCTGTCTGGCCCTTTGCATATCTGGTGTCGGCTTTCGATAAGGCTTATTCCTTTGAACGGGCAGACTGCCTGCATTATAATATGGAATATTTGCCCCTGTTTTTCTCTAAAGAGCAAATACCGGCCTTGGTACCACTAGCTCGCCGGGCCTTAGATCTACTGTATGTAGGTTCGGTGGGTCCCGCTTCGCACAATAGGTTTGGAATTTTGGCTTGGTTTGCAAAGGCCTGTGCTGATCAAAAACTTAACAGTAAGTTATTATTGTTATATTCAAGACCAAAGCATTCGGCCGTTATCAAAGCCTTAAATGCAATCAGAAGATTTTTTGATAAGAGCTACAGCGGCTTTATGAAAGATCTAACGCATTACCGGGAAAATTTCGACTTTGTAATTGACAAGCCGCTAAGCACGGCTGAACTCAGTAGTCTGTTTCAGACCGCCAAATGTGTGCTGGACATTCAGGTGCCCGGACAAACGGGCTTGACAATGCGGACCATTGAGGCTCTTGCGCAAGGCTGTAAATTGCTGACGACCAATAATGCCATTATGAAGGAACCTTTCTATGATCCGGAATGGGTTCAGGTTATTGATCCCCGAAACATGCATGTTGACCGGAGTTTTTTATCCGGAATACCGGGAAAACCGATTTGTATTGACTATCTGTCCTTAGATAATTGGGTGTTGAACATAGTCGGACACCGGGGATAGCCTAATCGATGAACATGGAATCTACACAGACAGATCTGAAATCCAGTACGCGCTTTTCTATACAAAGCGTGATCAACCTGCTTTTTGTGATGATCGTGTTTATCGTTACCCGACAGGTTCCATTTTCCTTCTTGTCTCCCCTGATGAACCTGGCGGTTATTTCAATTATCACATTATCTGTTTACAAGAATAAGCCTGACCGGTATTCGACCTTGTTGATCTTTTTCCTGCTCCTGATCCCACTCGGCGGCAGTTTGCTGTATTCAATCGTGGTTACAGATAATAATGCAGTTCTGGCCATTAAGTTCTTTCTGGTCCTGGTATCTGTCGGCCTTGCCTATTTTGTACACGTTGACCGGGGGGCTTTAAAATGGTTTGTGCGGCTTTGTTTGCTGCAAGCTTTCATCATGCTGGCCATTTTCTTGTACCTGGTGGTGTTTATGAACATGAAAAGCTATTTACCGATCCGGTTCTTTTTTCTGGAACGGGGCTGGGGTGATGTGTACACCTACAACGGTTACTTTTACCGGATACAAATCAAGGGAAGTGCATTGATGTTGATTGCCTTTGTGTTGAACCTGGAACTAAAACTATTTAAACGGCAATACCTCGTTGCAGCCTTTCTGTTGCTCGGTGTGATCCTAGCGGGAAACTTCGCTTTTCTTATCTCCTTGTTTATCTATTTCGTATATAAGATCTTCAGCCTTCGTAAGATAAAGTCGGCTGATGCCTATCTGCTGCGCCTGCTCTGCATTGGGGTAGTCTCCGTTTTTGTCATGCCTTTTATTTATCAGTATGCCTTATCGGTCATTGAGCTGAAGAAGGACACGTCCCTGGGTACCCGCGGCGATCAATTCAATGAGCTGATGAAGAATCTGGGTGAAAATCCCTTTACCATATTGTTAGGCCAGGGACTTGGGAATACGCTTGATGTGAAGACTACGTTCCGTGACTACACGGGCGATACCTATTTTGAGATTCAGATTTTATATGTATTCAATCAACTTGGGGTACTTTTCTCCTGTTTGTTTATTGCTTACAATTTTTTGCTGACCCTGAAACTCTGGGGCAGAGGAAGTTTCATCTTATACTTTATCTATTTTATCTACATTACCTACGCGATTACCAATCCTTACATTCTGGATACGAATCATGTGGTGATGATCATTGTGTTGAATAGTATGTACATCATCCTAAAAAAATCGAATGAATACCAACAAGAGCGCCTCGGTTATCGTCCTTTACCAGCCTGATTGGGATCTGCTGGACCAAGTTGTTGATGCCATCTCTGAACAAAGTCAGGAGACCCTGGTGATTGATAACAGTCCGGTAGACAATGAAATGCTTTTCAAGGCGCGCTTTGAACGCTTTGATCATATCCGTTACCGTTGGCTTGGTGGAAACTTTGGAATTGCCTATGCGCAGAATCGTGGAATAGAAGATGCGAAAGCTCTAGGCTGTGCCTTTGTGATCTTTTTTGATCAGGATAGCATACCGGACAAGACCATGGTTGAATCGCTAAAGGATAAGTTCCTGTTCCTGGAGCAGCAAGGAATTCAGGTTGGGATTGTAGGACCAAGGGCATCCAGTCGCGCCACCGATCAGCCCTACAAAGCTAAGTTTGCAACAGGAAAGGATGTATTTTCCGGTGTCACCGAAATCCAGCAGCTTATCAGTTCAGGAAGTCTGATCAAGGTTTCTACGTTTGATGAGGTTGGGCTATTTGAGGAGCGCTTGTTTATCGATATCGTAGATTTTGAATGGTGTTGGCGGGCGCACTATGTGCATGGCTTTAAACATTTTATTATTGAGGATACCGTTTTATCCCATATGTTTGGCGAAAAGGAGCAGCGCGTTTTAGGCTTCCGGATTACAGTCCCTACGGCTTTCCGGATATACTATCAGTTTAGAAATTATGTGGTTTTGTTGCGCCGAAAATATGTGCCTCTCTATTGGAAAGTGTCTAATGGGGTTAAATTATCGGTTAAGTTTGTTTTATTTCCTGTAATTTGCGACAATAAATCTGAATATCTGCGGAGGAGCATCGCAGGTATTCGAGAAGGACTGAGGTATGGAAAATAAGAACCTTTTCAGGAGCAGTGATGTAGTGGTCTTCGACCTATGCGGAACGATATACGACTCGAATACGACTTTTGACTTTCTGGATTATCATTTCCGGAACCACCATAATTACCAGCGATACCGAAAGATCAGCCGTCTTTTTGCAACCCGGGCAGCCAACAAACTAAGTACCCGTATTTTGAATTACGATTTCATCCGCAAATGGGGGGTAAGCTTCTTTAAGGGCATCTCCAAAGCAGACCTGCTGGAAAGCTTTCATAATTTCTATGCGGAGGTTTTATCCGCTAAGGAAATCCAGGTTACCAAAATACTTCTTGAACAAGCCAAGACAGCCAATGCACGTATTGTGCTTATGTCAGCCTCCCTGGATATTATTGTAGACGAGCTTGCCAGCAAACTGGACATCAAGGAACGGTATGCTACACAGCTGACATTGGCCAACGAGCGGTACACCGGGCAAATTGCCGGAGACCTGCTGGGTACCAAGCACCGCCTGATCAAAATGTTGAACGCTGGAGACAATAAAGTGATTTTTATCTCTGATAATCTGAGTGATGCTAACGTGATCCGGCATGTGAATGAGTTTTATGCTGTATCTCCCGTGAAAAATCTGGAATTTTGGAAAAGCATAAAAGGCGTAACCCGCATCTATGAAGTATAAGCTGTTTTTTTATTTTCCAATCCTGTATTTTCTACATACGCGGATCGCCTCTATAGACAAGCTGCTTTCCTGGGTGATCATTTACTGTGTGCCCACATTTTATATCCTTTATAACTATTCTTCGTTGTCATTGGCGCATACGGCGATCAGCTATCTGCTGCAAATTTTGCTGGTTTACACGTTTTACGAAGTGGGTTACATTCAGAACGATTGTGAGACGATTAAGAATGAAGTCAATCCGACACTCCGCCTGAGCCCCGCTGAACTAGCTTATTATGAAAGGCATAAGGCCGGAATTTACTTGGTGCGTCTGGCTTTGGGTGCGTGTTTATCGGCCGTTCTATGGTATTTAAACAACGGACGAGATGCCTTGGCTTTTATACTGGTGGCGACCTCCATATTGCTGATCTACCAGGTGTACAATAAGATCCGGAGCAGAGTCACACTGGTGCTTCATTTTATTTTGGTTTGTCTTCGCTTTCTCTCTTACCCCATTTTGTTTGTTGGAACGAGCATCATTTTTGATTTTAACTATTATTGTTTGCTTTTGATATTTCCGTTACTGAACCTCATGGAAAGGGGTTCAAATAAAAAGTTCCGTGTTAAGTTTTTACAGGTCCTGATCCCTGATCCTAAGGACCTGAATTCGTTCCGGGTTTGGTATTACTTTAGCGCTTCTCTCGTGCTGGGCATACTTGTTTATTTACAATGGACACAATTGTGGATCCTGTTTTTAAGCTTATACTTCCTGGTGTACCGGTTTATGATTGTAAAAGCGAAGGTGAAATGATGGAGTTTAGTGTTTTGATGTCCGTGTACGATGCGGAAGCACCGGAATATCTGATCTTGGCGCTGGACAGTGTCCTGCATCAAACTTGTCCGCCTGCAGAGATCGTCTTGGTTGAAGACGGACCTTTAACTGAAGCGTTGAATGCTGTCGTTTCCAGATATACGGCGGAACATCCGAAATTGTTCAAGATCATTCAAATTCAAGAGAACGTTGGATTAGGTCCGGCGTTGAATCTAGGCTTGCAGGCATGTAGCAATGAAGTGGTTTTCCGAATGGATACAGATGATGTTTGTTATCCCGAAAGATTTGAAAAGCAAATTGGCTTTCTGGAAGCACATCCGGAAATTAGCGTGTTGGGTACTTCCATACAGGAATTCGACCAGACCCCAGGGGATATGGGTCGTTATCGAAATCTTCCCACATCAGACAAGGCCCTGCTGGACTTCGCCAAATATAGAAATCCGCTTAATCATCCAACAGTTGCATTTAGAAAAGCACATATCCTGGAGGTAGGCTGCTATCAGGACGTTCCACTTTTTGAAGACTATTTTCTATGGGCCCGTGTCATCATGGCCGGTCATACGATTCATAACATGGGGGAGGCCTTGCTGCACTTCCGAGTGGGTAATGATATGGTGGGCAGACGCCATGGCTTGAGCTATGGGCGCAAGGAATATGCCTTTTTACAACAGCTGAAAAGAATCGGATTTCTCAGCTCAAGGGAATTTCTGACATCGGTGTTGGTTAAGACTCCACTAAGGTTGCTACCTAAATCCATGTTACTCTTGCTCTATAAAAAATTTCTGCGTTAGGCTGAGCTGTAGCAAAGCGCTTGTATAAACCGTTAAGTTAATAATTCTAAAAATCCCTAAGATGAATATTCTTGTACTCGGTGGCTCTGGTCAACTCGGCCAATGTTTAAGAAAAGTTGCAACAGACAAAGGTCTTGATCAGATTGTTTTTGCGAGCAGTCGGGAAGCCAACATATCAGATCTTGAAGACCTGATGTTGGTCTTTGAATCAAAGAAACCGAACTGGGTGGTGAACTGTGCCGCCTATACCGCAGTAGACAAGGCAGAGGAAGATGTGGAGGCCTGCAGAGCAATTAACCATCTGGGCGCCAAGAATGTATCTCAGGCTTGTAGTCGATATGGAGCAAAATTAGTGCATATCTCTACAGATTTTGTCTTTAAAGGAACGCAGGCTAAACTTTGGAGAGAAGACGACCCGACCGAACCTGTAAATATTTATGGGGAGACGAAACTTGCTGGGGAAAAAGAAATTGCCCTGGCGTTGCGGGAACACTTCATCATCCGTACCAGCTGGCTCTACTCTGAATTTTCCGGAAACTTTGTGAAGACCATGCTGAGGTTGGCCAATGGCCGGACTGAGCTGAACGTTATTGCGGATCAGGTTGGGACACCAACATACGCAATAGACCTTGCTGAGGCCGTTTTAGCTATGATTGCTTCGGGAAGCACCAACTATGGTATTTACCATTTTAGCAATGAGGGTGTCGCATCTTGGTATGATTTCGCCGTTGCGATTTTTGAGATATCGGGCACCCCGATCCGGGTGAATCCAATCCCGACAAAGCAATATCCGACCCCAGCGGAAAGACCCAAGTTCTCTGTGATGAATAAATCAAAATTTAAGACGGTGTTTGGCATGCAAATTTCACATTGGAGAGAAAGCCTGGGCAACTGCTTGCTGGAAATCAGACAATTGTCATAGAAATCTATTGAGATTTATCCA
>Ga0157371_10003147_pt1 | contig 15215 bp, 11 predicted proteins | sample C45metaG_FD_113462 | JGI IMG/M metagenome (GOLD analysis project Ga0157371, IMG submission 113462) | Corn rhizosphere microbial communities from Kellogg Biological Station, Michigan, USA - C4-5 metaG | ecosystem: Host-associated > Plants > Roots > Rhizosphere > Soil | place: USA: Michigan...
AAATCTGTCATTATTCATATGATATCATACACTTTATTCACAGGCAATCATACACTATAGCATCCTCCGCTGTAACTCATTACCTTTTAATGCGCACCTTTTTGTAGTTTTTTGATGCTCGAACTGCTTAGTCGTCAATTAATCAAATGTTGCTAAGCCCATAAAATAATGCGTAATTTGCAATAACCAATATTTCCTTAACTTATACATGATGCCACAGTTTCCTGCTCTTGATGATAGAGAGCTTGCTTTATTATTAAGCGAGGGAAATGACGGCGCATTTGAAATTATCTACAACAAATACTGGAAAAGGCTCTTTAATGCAGCCTATAAGCGTATAGCCGACCAGACCGCCTGTGAAGAAATTGTACAGGATATCTTCATCAAACTTTGGGAAAAGCGCTTCGGACTTTCATTGTCAACCGGCCTTGAGAATTACCTGCTTGTTGCGGTTAAGTATAACACGATTGACTACCATCGGAAACAATTGGTGAAACATCGTTTTGAGCAAGTTTCGAAACTTTCAGAATATGACAATTCTACCGATGATATACTGATCGCAGCTGATCTGGCCCGGTATATCTCCAAACTTGTAGATGATCTACCGGGTAAGTGCAAAAATGTATATGTATTGAGCCGCCTGGAACACAAGTCCCATAAAGAAATTGCTGAAATCCTCGGGATCTCCGAAAAAACCGTTCAGGGCCATCTTACCAAAGCTTTGCAACACATCCGCTCAGGGATGATGGATGCGTTACCATTACTGCTCGCTTTTTTGTTGCACTAATTTTTTTAAAAAACAAGGGTGGCGGCAATTTGGATCGACTGTATATTATAAGCCATTATAAAATCTTCTTGAAATGAATCAAACTCAAATTGCTGAATTACTGCAGAAGTATCTTCAGGCCAACTGTACACCGGAAGAAGAATCGGCGATCAATGCCTGGTACAAACAATGGGAAGAGAAGCCAGACTTTACTGACAGTATTGACAATGACCAGCAGGAGCTATTGAAAAGCCGCATATTGGCAGCGATCAAAAAAGAAACAGGCTCCAAACAGCCGGCTGTTACAAGGCGGCTGGCGACTCACAAGTGGTGGATCGGCACCGCCGCGGCTGCGCTGCTTCTGATCTTATTTAAATTATCGGGATGGGAAGCAGCGGATAAGCATGGGCAGCCGGCACTGATGACCTACATCACTACCAATCACACCAAGACCGTCCTAAAACAAATGCTACCGGATAGCAGTGTAGTTTGGCTCAGCCCGGGGGCCAGTTTAAACTGGCCCGTCAAATTCAACAATCAGTCCCGCGAAGTTACCATGTCGGGGGTTTGCTTTTTTGAAGTCACCAAAAACTCACACCGGCCATTTATAATTACCAGTGCGCACGTGATAACGAAGGTCTGGGGTACGAGCTTCAGAATAATGGATAGCGACGCCATTAAAGTCGCTAAAATTACCGTTGTGACAGGTAAAGTGTCCGTAGCCAGAAGAGGCACGAACACGGCCGTACCTACGCTGACCAAGAATGAAATCATGCTGTATCCCAAACAGGAGGCCGTGCTGCGTAGCGATGAAAAGCAATTAACGACCAATAAAAAGGCAGATCTGACCGAACTTACGCTTTATGACCATCTGAGCCTGTCCTTTGAGAAAGCTACATTGCCGGCTATTGTCAGGGTGTTGAATAAACGATTTGATGTACAGATCAGTATAGAAAGTATAAGCTTAAACAATGCTGTCATGACCGCTGATCTATCTGAGCTGAACCTGCCCGATATTTTAGAAGTACTCAAAGTTTCCATGAAGCTGGATTATGAAATCTCCGGCAACCACATTATTTTAAAAAGAACCAATTAAATTATAAACCTAAAATGGAACGTATGAAAAAAGTAACATCGCCTTAATCATTTCCCCGCTCATTTCTTTTCCGAAAGAAGGGTACAAAGGTGCGGTAACACCTCTGTACCTGGGGTTTTCGGCCCGTGCATGACATCAATAAGATTGGTGACAGGGCCTTCTCATTATATTTTTTTACAAATACAACATTTCAAATTTATGAATTTATGTTTACACTATTCCCATTTCTGGTATAAGATTATGAGAATTACATTCGGCCAGTTTCTTTTGATTGCGCTGACAACCGGCATTACTTATTCAAAACCCACATCCGCGCAGGGCGTATTGGATAAAAAAATCAGTCTGACCGTTCAGAATAAATCGCTGTCCGATGTGTTGAGCCAGTTGGCTAAAGTACACAAATTGGAATTTATTTATAATCAGGACGTTATTGCAACCAATGATAAAATATCAGTAAACTTTAGCAACGAGAACCTAAAAGAGGTGCTGGACAAATTGCTGAGACGCTATCATATTGCCTATGCAGTTTTTAAAGGCAAGGTCATCCTGATGGATGCGCAACCGGCAGACCCGGTCGCCGCTAAATCACCGCAAAATGTGGTTATTACAGGTAAGGTTATTGATGAAAAGGACCAGACACTGATCGGCGTTAGTATCACCATCAAAGGCACTACCAAGGGCACGATCACAGACCTCAACGGTGATTTCAAAATAACGGCTGGCAGCAACAGCGATATCCTGGTGTTCAAATATATTGGTTATACCACGCTCGAGCTACCGGCTTCCGGCTCGGTTCCGTTCACCGTTAAAATGGTAGCGGATGCCAAGTCGCTCAACGAAGTAATAGTTTTAGGTTACGGTTCAAAGAAGAAGAGTGACCTGACCGGCAGTGTGGCCTCGTTGAGTGCGGAGGAAATAGCAAAAACAAAAGCCCCGAATGCGCAGGAGGCTATTCAGGGTCGGTTACCGGGTGTTGATGTAAAACGTTCATCCGGCAAACCGGGCGCAGATATGACCATAGAGATCAGGGGAGTAAACTCTATTTATGGCAATACCCAGCCACTGTATGTGGTTGATGGTATACCCGTGTCCAGCATTAACGATATCAACCCTGCCGATATTGAACGTATGGATGTACTTAAAGATGCTTCGTCTACCGCTATATTCGGCTCGCGCGGCGCTAACGGCGTGGTTATTGTGACTACCAAAAAAGGCACCAGGGGGCAGACGAAGGTCAACTATGACGGCTACGTAGGTGTCGTAAATGCTTATAACCTGCCCCGCATGATGACCGGTCCCGAGTTTGTGAACTATGCCCATGAATTTTACAATACATTGGGTACTAACGCCACACCACAGGTGACGTATACAGATGCGCAGATCTTTTCACCGACGGAGCTATCCAATATTGCCAGTGGTAATTTCACCAATTGGGTCGACCTGATCAAACACAACGGTCTTCAAACGAATCATAACTTGTCAATAACCGGTGGCGACGAGAAAACGACTTATTTTCTTTCGGCGGGTTACCAGGACTATCAGGGAGCGATCAAAGTGGAAGATACCAAAAAATACACATTGAAAGTGGGCATGGATAAATCCATCAATGACTGGTTCAAAGTCGGGGCATCCATGTATGGAACTTACGCCGATTATAACCTGGGCAGCGGCGAGGTATTCCGCAGTGCTTATCGTCTGAGAACTACAGGCAGTGCCTACAATGCAGATGGCAGCAACCGCTTTTTTGTTTACGAAACAGAAACACAGATATCCAACCCGCTGTTTGACCTGGAAAACGACCTTCGGGTCACACAGTACGTCCGGATGCTGCCTAATCTCTATGCGGAACTTGGCTTGGCTAAGGGTTTGAAATTCCGCACCTCATTTACACCGGACATTACCTTCCAGCGAGCAGGCACTTATGCTGACCAGTTTACAAAAACCGGTGCCGGCGTTAAACCAAACGCTGCCACAAATAGTACCAATCACTTGTTTAATTATACGTTGGATAACTTACTTACTTATAGCAAAAGCATAAATGATAATCATAAGTTCGATCTGACAGCAGGTAATTCACTCAACTACTACCAGGCTGATAATAACCAAATCAGTGTATCCGGATTGCCTTATCGTTCCCTGTGGTACAATGTCGCCAGTGCAACAGCTGTGACCATTAATGGTGCCACGATCCAGCCGTCAACAACGGTATCCAGCGCTTACAGCAAACAGACCATCAGTTCTTTTTTCTTTCGTGCCAATTACACGTTTAAAAACCGGTACCTGCTAACGGTAACCGGCCGGGCAGATGGAAACTCGATCTTTGCCGATGGCCACAAATGGGGCTTCTTTCCGTCAGCGGCATTAGGCTGGATAGCTACAGAGGAAAACTTCATGAAAGATATTTCAGCTATCAACTTTTTAAAGTTAAGGTTCAGCTATGGACGTTCCGGTAACGCGGCCGTAAATGCCAACTATTTTTATCCTTATGTAACGCAGTCTGCAGTGTCTACCACTTTTTATGATTTTAATGGCGCAACAGCTAATGGTTCAGGCGTTTCAACGCTGGCCAATTCAGACCTGACCTGGGAAAAAACTTCAGAGTATAACGCGGGCCTGGAACTGAATATATTAAAGAACCGCATAGGTTTTACATTCGATTATTATAATAAAACAGCAAAAGGTACGCTTCTTCCACAGCAGATACCGGCGGCAAATGGGTTTACAACGGTCGTCTCAAACATTGGATCCGTACGCAACAGCGGTGTCGAAATCGGTTTGAATACCACCAACATTAAACGAGGTAAATTCAGTTGGACGACCAACATCAATTATTCGCGCAATAAAAACCAGATCGTAGATTTGTTCGGCAACGGAGCAAACGATGTAGGCAACTCACGTTTTATAGGCCAAAAAGCCAGGGTAATTTACAACTACAAAGTGATTGGTGTATGGCAAACCAGTGAAGCTGCTCAAGCCGCTACTTATGGCCAAAAGCCAGGACAATATAAGATCCAGGATACTAATAACGACGGCAAGATCAACTCTGACGACCGGGTGATATTGGGCAGTGATATACCGGATTGGTTTGGCGGTATAACCAATACATTCAATTATAAAGCTATCGATCTTGGCTTTACGGTTTACACGCGTCAGGGAACTGTTCAACAAAGCACCTTCCTGGACCAATTCCTGAACGGCGATCAGGGAAGGGCCCGCTTTGACGCCTATTCACGCAGTTACTGGACACCGGCCAATCCAAGTAATACCTGGGCTAATAATGCAATTGAAACTGACTTGACCAGAAGGACAGCTGCAACCTATCAAAACTCATCATATACCAAAGTGAGCAATATCACTTTGGGTTATACGCTGCCCAAATCAGCTGCCGCGAAGGCAAAAATAAGTAACCTGCGCATCTATGCTACGGCTTACAACCCTTTTATCTTCACCAAGTTTATTGGTTGGGACCCTGAAACTGCTGACCTGAATTCTTTCGGTTTACAGGATTTTCGTACCCGTACATTTATTCTTGGTGTTAACCTTACTCTATAATTATTGACCGTTAAAGATTTTAAATATGAAACGATTAAAACACTCACTGCTGCTTTTGCTTGCTATAAGCCAGACCCTCAGCATGTTCAGCTGCAAAAAATATATCGAAGAAAGTAACCTGGGGGGACAAACTGACGCAACCTATTATGTGACCAAGGCCGGTTTTGAAGATCTTGTGAAATCGAATTATCCCAATTTAAGATATATTGTGGCTTTTACACCGTTATATAATTGGGGCACTGACTTATATTCTTCTTTGAACACGACTGATGTAAATGCGCTCAATATGTATAATGGCTCGCTAAACTCGGCTGCGCCGGAAGTAGACACTTACTGGAAACAACTTTATTATTCCATCGGTGAGGCCAATACTACCTTATACTGGGCTACACAGGTAAAAGAGATCGATGCAGCCACTTTGAATATCCGGATCGGAGAGACTAAGGCACTGCGTGCTTATTATTATTATTTGTTAGTGGAAACTTTCGGCGATGTCCCCTTGGTATTAACCCGCACAACAACCGCAAGTGTCGATTTTACCCGGGCACCCGAAAAAGATGTTTATAATCAGATCATAACCGATCTGAACAGTGCGATCGGCGCTCTACCCGCTACCACGAGAGATCAGGGGCGCGTTACGAAAGGATTTGCTCAACACCTGCTTGCCAAAGTTTATTTAACGCGCGGATACAAATCTTACGGGGCCGGAATCGCTGATTTCACCCAGGCAGCTAGCCTGGCAGAAGGTGTGATCAATTCAGGCAATTACTCATTATTACCCGTATTCGCGAATTTGTTCGATCCTTCTATAGCCAATTTCCAGATCAATCCCGAAGTGATTTTTTCAGTACAGTACAGTACAAACCCTGCTACTAATCCGGTTTTCTATTTGGGGAAAGTTCAGGCAACGGCTGTAGTCGGCAACAACTTGCACCAAAACTTTATATGGGACACTGAAGTCGTACCCCCGATAGGTCAAAGTTCGGTTTATAATAAGCCTTTACCTACCACGGTTGCTTCACCGGTACCTTATTTCTATACACTGTTTGATAAAGTACGCGACAGCAGATATTTAGCCACTGTTTATAACGCGTTGTATGCACAGGTAGCGGGAACTGTCAATGGAAGGACCTTTGCAGCAGGAGATACCGTTATTTATTATCCTGATGTAGCTTTTACAACGGCTCAAAAGGCAGCCCGGAAGTATTTTGTTTTTAATCCGAATGAATACCGTTCATCACCTTTTTCCGGCTTAACCCGTACTTACCCCGAATTCAGAAAATTCCGGGAGCTGAACCTGCCCTTTGCAGACAATAACGGAACCAGGGATACCTACGTGTTCCGCCTGGCTGAAACTTATCTGATAGCCGCCGAAGCTTACCTTCAGGCAGGAAATTTAGGCAAAGCATTGCAGTATTACAATGTCATTAGAACCAGGGCCGCCAAACCCGGCTTTAATCCGAGTACCGGACTGGCCTATAGCGCTGAACTGCAGGCAACCTCACTTACACTGGACGATATTCTGGATGAGAGAGCAAGGGAGTTAGCCGGTGAAGAGATGCGCTGGTTCGAACTGAAACGAACCGGCAAGTTAATCGCCCGGACATTAGCTTATAATGAGGAGGCGAAAGCCTCGAACTCCTTAAAATCATTTCATATGTTACGCCCGATCCCACAGTCACAGATCGACTTGAATCGCGGTACATTATTTCCGCAAAATCCAGGTTATTAATCTACTGCAGCGGTGCACCTATCAACGCACCGCTGCTTTTTACAAGCCGACCGAATAATGAACAATGATCTAAACATATCGTTGCTTTACCGGCGCCCTACGTTCCATTACCGCCCACTGTTAGTGATTTGATAAACTGCGGTGCAATATGGCACGACTTAAAGCGTAAATAAAGCCGATCAGGCCAAAGCTATAAATGGCTGTGCATTGCCTGCCAAAGATTTACAATGAGTAGGGTTATTTTTGGCATAAACGTTTTTGCTCTTTATATGGATTTATCGATAAAAATCAGATTTTGTTAATCATGACCCGACTTTATTTTAATCGTCTCGCCTTTAATTGCTTTAAATGACAACAGGTAAGCCTGTCCTGACTTTGACAAATTTCCCGCTTTTCCAATGATATGAATGGCTTGTTTACACTTAACAACACGCTTCGTATCAGTTAGCGCCTTAATCCCGGAGAATGAAATTTTCTGTCCTGCCATTCAATGGTAACCACAAATCCTCCACGGTGTCGCTTTATAATACCCCGTCACGAATGTAAACGGAGGCCAGACGAATACCAGTTGCGGTTATTTCAGTTGTAGCGGCCCTACAGACATTCAAACCTTCAGCACCACGGTTACCAGCGCGGATGTGTATCCTTCGTCTATAGGAGTTACACCAGGCATCAGCGGCAACACGATTACATTTACCATTTCGGGCCCAAAAAATTCTATGTCGATATCAATGGTGATCACTACAATGATTGTATGCATATCATTGCTGATCCGCTGGAAGTTAACCCTCCGGTACTTGGGGATCCAAATGTGATATTTATTCCTTCCGGCACCTATTAGACAGTACCGTATGAGTACCCAGTGGCAAAACGCTTTATATACAGGGTGGGGTAGCGGTGGCAGGGATAGGGCTTGACTATACGACGAACACCAAGGTGCTGGATCGTGGAATTATGTACCGTGCAGGCTTTGATGCGGTGTCTTTGAAGTATGCCACTAATGTTGCTATTGATTGAATTCTTGACTTTAACCATGGCTGGGGCGATGGCTGCTGCGGAATCAGGTGCGGGCAAAGCACGAATGTGTCAATCAGAAATGCTGTATCATTTAGCTCCAAGAAATGGGACGACGGCTATGATATTTTTTGTTCCAGTAACGTTACCCTGAATGATGAATTCATTCGCACAAACGATGATGACATTGCCTTTTATGGCGGAGGGAAAAGTGGGTTTACAGGCGATTGTAAAAACATGACGGTTACAAACTCGACATTTATACCCGACCTGGCCCACTCTTTTCACATCGGTGTATATGGTGACCAGAATATAGATACGCAGATCCGCGATATTACAGTGGCCAACGCCGACATCTGCGATCAAAGCCGGACGACGGATCAGGGTTGTATTTACTTTACCGTCGGCGATAGGGTACGGGCCGCGAACTTTAAATTCAATAATGTTCGTGACCAGGATTTTAAGGCTGCCGCTTTTATTACCATGGCGGTAGTTTATAATGGCACTTACAATTATAACGCCGGGTGCGCCATCGACAGCGTCTTCTATACCAATGTTAGTTACACCGGTTCGGGCACCCCATATTCATCGATCAACGGTAACGACGCAACGCGGAAAGCTACAAACGTGTTTATAACAATTTATTATCAAATAACTAGTGTGTTCTACGAATATGGTATGCTTAAAAGAAAGCGTCCTTTACCGAATCAATTAAGCACAGCACTAACGAATGTTGGCTGTTTAAAAAACATTGAAAGTTTGGAGCTTTTCAGCATTTTTGTAGCAAGATAATGGCGTTAAACAGGATTGCTGTTATAAATTAGGTGATATGGAGAAAGCAGTTAGTTTAGAAGAGTTTTACAGCCTTGCCGAAAAAGTTGGCTCAGTAAACAATTTGGGAAAATCATCCAGTTTTAGAGTTTTCAAACTGGATAATTTTGTAGGTCCTGACGCCAGTGCGATACCCTACAACCGAAAGAATTACTATAAATTTCTGCTCATTCTTGGCCACAACCGTTATCATTATGCCGACAAAACAATAGAAGCTGACGGACCGACACTATTTGCGGCAAGTCCGATGGTTCCTTATAACTGGGAACCACTGGAGGACGATCAAACCGGATACTTCTGCATTTTTACAGAGGAATTTCTGAGAGGCTACGATAAAATCAAAGAATATCCATTTTTCAAACCGGGTACCGTTCCCATCTTTTCGCTTACTGAAGAACAGGCGGGAGCGATAGAATATCTGTTTAAAGCTATGTTTGCCGAATTAGACTCGGCTTACGCTTATAAATACGATGTCGTGAGAACGTTCGTTGTGCAAATGATACACCAAGCCATGAAACTGACGCCTGTTGAGCCACAAGTAACAAAAATCAGTAATTTCAGCGAGCGGATTACGACATTCTTTTTTGATCTCTTAGAACGGCAATTTCCGATCGAATCACCCTGCGACAGGATAAAGGTTAGCAAGCCGGCTGAATTTGCTGCTTGCCTGGCTGTACATGTTAATCACCTGAACAGATCACTTAAAGCAGCTATCGGTCAAACTACTTCGCAGATCATCGCCGGCCGGATATTGCAAGAAGCCCGGATGTTGCTGAAGCGGACGGACTGGACGGTCCATGACGTCGGATATTGCTTGGGATTTGAGGAGCCTTCCCATTTCATCGCCTTTTTCAAACGCTACGAAAAGACAACACCCAAAAACTATCGCAGAACTCAGATGAATTGATGCAGTCGATCCGGTTTTATCGGCTGGAAGTGTTCCGAAATGCGAAGCCGATCCTTATGATCCACCGTTTGTTATGCTTTTCAATACACCAAGATGTTTCATTTTTGATATTTCCTGTTTGATTGGAGCTGTCTGTTGACACGAATTGATCGCCAATTTTGCAATTGTCCACCGCTTTACTGACTGGAACTTATACGCTAGTTCAGTAATGGAGATATAAAAAAAATAATTGTAAAAACATGACAACAGAAATCAGTAACCTCAAAACAAACAGCGGTTTAACCGACGAAGCTTTTAACCAAATAGTGCAGTTTTACAGAGTTTGGGATATTAATGATGCAAGTATTGTAGATGATATCTGTAATCCCGACTGGCAGGATATTCCGCTTGCACCAGGGCAACCTCAAGGTCCGGAGGGTTTGAAAAGCCTGATTCGGTTTTTCAACGAGACCTTCCCGGATATCGAAATAAAAATCTTGGATATTTTCGGTTCGGCTGATCGTGTTGCTGTAAGAGGAGAGATGGTGTTTACGCATAACCAGGCATTTTTGGGCATTCCACCTTCCGACCGGAAAGTTCACATTCCGATTTTCGAAATTCATCATCTCCGTGACGGAAAAATCACACACACCTGGCATCTGGAGGATTGGTTTGCTTTACTGCTGCAAAGCGGCGTATGGAAACAGGGATAATTCAGATACGCTCTCCATCAAAGTATTATGTAACATAACTTAATGGGCAATACCGGAATATGGATTTTAAACTGTGTTCTGAAGTTATGAATTTAGCGGACAGGGCTGACCAGGTTAGTCCGTTACCCAACCAATATCCTGGCTGGCCATCCACATCAAACTATAATCGGATGATCGCCAGATTCCTTCAAGGAGAGTCCGATAATGATGAACCAGCCCCTCCGGGGGTTACCTAGAAGACCAATTGATTTTAGATTTAACAAATTTTATGAACGCACTTATTATCAACGGCCATATATGCTGGCCGCAAATATCAGAAGGAAAACTTAATCAGCGTATTTTCGAAGAGTCGATTAATGTATATCAAAGTAAGGGTTACGATATTTTCACGACCCAAATTGATTCAGGTTATGAGATCGAAGAAGAAACCGAAAAGTGGCGGAATGCAGATTACATCCTGTTGCACTTCCCAATCAACTGGTTTGGTTACCCTGGTAAAACCAAAGAATACATTGACCAGGTTCTGATGAACGGTTATGGGAGGATATATGCAGGTGATGGCAGAAACAACGGCGGCAATTATGGCACAGGAGGCCTTTTGAAAGCAAAAGGAATGATTGTCAATACCTGGAATGCTCCTAAAGAAGTATTTGATAATCCAGAGCAGTTGCTGAAAGGGAAATCAATGGAGGAGTTTATCCTTCCGTTTACCGTAAATTTTGCGTTTCTTGGAATTGAAGTTCAGCCGTCTTTTGCATTTTATGACGTTTTCAGGAACGGAGAATTCATTGAAGGTGAGTTTATATCCTACAACCAGCATTTATGGCAGTACATCTGATAGTACAGCAACAGCGCTATATCTCGTTGCTTAACATTTATGACAGAGGTAGGTTAAGTAGAACTTGAACCGATACAAAAGAATACCTGTGCCTTATACAATAGAAGGCGGTTAGCTCAATACCGCTGTTTGCCTTAATCAGCATTTGAGTTTCAAACCACAAAATTATTTGTAAAAATATCAGAGGTGGGTTAAAGCCTTAAAGCAATGAGTGGTTAGAAAATTGAAAGTGTTTTTCGGCGCCCTATCGGTGTGCTTTAAAACAGTTGGGTAAAATGGTCCGGGTTCTCGACACCGTTCAATTAAGGTTAGGTCTGCAAAAAACCTTCGCAGACTTAATCTTAATTGATTTTCAAAAAAGTGGCGGTAATATGAATAATATTTAAAAACCTAAATTTAAGCACATCCGGCTCCAAAATCCTAATAGTCCCATAGGAACTGTTGTAGATCTGATGAACTTCATTTTAATGGTAAAAGCCAGTTACAAAAGGTTTCTGCTAGCATTGAAGAAGTACCATGCATTTTACTATCTCCGGGGATTGGTAATATTTATAATCTTGAAAAATGATCTGTTTTCAGAAAGCTAGCGTAAAAATCAGCCTTTATGAAAGCAATAGATCCTATAAATTGAACTTGAATTATTCAGTGGTCTAAATAAATTCTGGTATTTGTATGTAAAAGCTCTCTGTTAACTTACGGCAATTATGGTATCCTGCTCTATGAGATCGGTCAGTGCAATACTGGATGTCCACAGCTCAGATTGAAAATTTTTATTGTATGAATCTATAGAAGATTTTTTAACCTGTCCTTCTGAATAGTATATGCCATTCAGGCTGCGCAGGTCCGACGCATAAGCTAAGTTAGCCAGCCTGCTTCCGGATAATTCAGGTTTATTGTTTTTTTTCACAAGGAGAGGCATGATGAATTTTGCTATGAAACGCATCGGTGCTGGAAGCGTCCGCAGGAACCCGGTTCCGAGAACCTGTCCAGGATCAAAGGCATTGACCCGTATAGTTCGATCCCCCAGTTTTTCATGAAGCGCATAGGTGGTCAGAACATTGCACAGCTTGGAGGTTGAATAACGCCTTTGCGCCAGCTTGATCTTTTTTTCGGAAGACGGTTGAGGATAGGCCAGTTCCCTTCCGCTCGTATACACTGGTTCCTGAATTCCCGTTTTATTTGCAGGGTCGTGTACGCCGCTCGAAACAAAGGTAATGCTGCTTTCAAACGTCATATAAGGCAGCAGTAGCATGGTTAGGTAAAATCCACCAAGATGATTCGTACCGAATGTGATTTCAAAACCGTCCTTGGTATAAAGGGTGTCTCCAACAAACAAACCTCCAGCATTATTGACCAGCGCGATAATTTCAGGATTCGAGATTTTAGAAAACGCTTCTTTAAAGCTTCTGATCGATTGTAAAGAAGCCAAATCCAACATCATGCATTTCAGGTGACGATGGTTAGTTGCCTTCTTAATTTTTGTAGCTGCCGCATGAGCAGCAAGCTCATCTCTGCAGGCAAGTATGATTTGTTCATTTGGTGCAATCCTGGCCATGTGCATGGCACATTCGAAGCCAATTCCGCTGTTTGCTCCTGTTATGATAATAGATTTCATTTCTTCTCAGATCGGATAACTTAATCAATGATGTTAGAATGATTTTGCTTTAGGCAGGTTTATTTGCATGATAATATACCAAGCTCATTCATTTGGTTAAAGGCCAAAGTCGCTTTTTGCCAGGCTTGGTCTCCTTCATGTAAAGCAGACCAGATATAGGCCCAGCTTAGGCGTTGTACGAGGGCAACCCGTTCCGGACTTTCATCTTTAGCTTCTGCTGCATCATAGCCGGAAATGCCACCCAGGTTGTGCTCGCCACCGGAAAGCGTAATCAGGCATTTAGCACCAGTGCTGAATTTGTAGGGATCAGTGTGCCAATCCGCACCTCTTATGGTTTCTTGTGCAGATACGTCATTACTTCCCGCGATAATTAACGTGGGTGTGGTCATGGTTGTAAAATCTGGGCGGTAGTCGGCAAAAACCTTTGACATCATTGGGTTGAGGTCGGCGCCGCCATTACCGGGTGCGCTGAGCAGTAAACCCGCCTTCACACGCTTGTCCGCCAGATTAATCTTTTCTCCTTTAGCATCGGTAATTTCTTCTCCCAAAAGCAAACTTGCTGTAAATCCCCCTAAGGAATGTCCGGCTACTGCTATTTTGCCCTTATCCATACGTCCTTTCAACTCCGGAAACGCCTTTTCAATCAGGTCTAACTGATCCAGAATTTGTCTTATATCCTGCGCTCTTGACCGCCAAAAGAATGGACCACCCGGTCCCATGGGATTCATCTTTAAGGCTTTGGAATCCAGATGAGTAGGTTGTATAACGAGGAAACCATGAGCAGCCCAGAAGTCAGCCAGCGGTGCATAACCGTTCAGAGATGACAGATTGTTTGAGTTGCCATGCCCGTGGGAAAGAATGATAACAGGCAGGTTTTTTCCAGTGACGGGTGCGGTCACACGTATTTGCAGGGGCACTGGCCGGCCAGGCGACGGCAAAATGACCGGGCTGATGGATATTGTAGGTGCAGCTGCCGGAACAGGTATCTGATTGGCTTTACCCGCCAGCGGCTCCTGGGATAAGCCGGTTGTCTTCGAATTGGCCTCCTGGGCACTGGCAGAAATGGCTGCTACGCCTAATACGCTTACAACAGCGAAAATCAATGTAGTTCTTTTCATTTTTCGGATTGTATTTATTGTTTTCCATTTACACCAGCTCCGTGTGGAGCAGCGTAATATTGTCATGCAAAACTGCAATCCTTTAGTCTTAAACAATTTGCCATATGGCAAAAAGTGGATTACCTCCGATTTTTTCTGATCCGGCTCAGCGAAGACTGCGTAATACCGAGGTAGGAGGCAATATAAGATAGCGGAATTCGGTTGACCAGCAACGGATACTTTTCCAGGAAGTCCTTGTATCGAGCTGTGGCGTCCTGCGAAACCAAGGAGCTTCTCCGGGCTAACTTCTCGGCATGATTTTTTAAAATGATTTTTTGCATGATCTTCTCCCAGCTGATGATCGTATTGGAAATCTCCCGCCAGTCTTTTAAGGAAAATGCGATCAGCTGACAATCCGTTACCGCCTGCAAATATTGTGTGGGGATAATTTCTTCTTCAAGATCGATCCAGTTCCAAAGCAGACGGTTTTCCTCGAAAAAATAGTTCGTGACCTCTTCGCCGTTGTTTTTGAAATACAAGGCCCTCAAGATGCCTTCTTTAACGAAAGCAACTTGTCGTAAAGCTTTGCCGGCTTCTGCAAAAAATTGATCTTTTGCAATCGTTACTTCCCGCCCCTTTGCCGATATGAACTCAATCTGCCTGGCATTCAGATTGTCAAATTGCAATACATATGCTATAAATTCATCCATCTAGCAAAAGTAGCTATGATTAACGGTCCTCAATTTGTCATTTGACAAAAATCGAAACGTTCCGTGATTTTCGGCTGCCAAAAGATGTGATGGTCGCCAATACGTCCATTCACTGGGGCGGCCGCAGCTGGTCGGTGCTATTATGGCCTTTGCCGGAAGATCGCAATGAACGGGTTAACTTGCTGTTACATGAATCTTTTCACCGCATCCAGAAACAGATCGGTTTCCCCGCTAAAAGCCCGACCGCCGATCATTTAAGCACTATGGAGGGGCGCATATTTTTCTTTTTGGAGCTGCAAGCACTTAAAGCGGCGCTGCAGAAACCGGTCAATCGCAGGCAAACATACCTGGCAAATGCTTTAGCT
>Ga0157371_10003148_pt1 | contig 15211 bp, 12 predicted proteins | sample C45metaG_FD_113462 | JGI IMG/M metagenome (GOLD analysis project Ga0157371, IMG submission 113462) | Corn rhizosphere microbial communities from Kellogg Biological Station, Michigan, USA - C4-5 metaG | ecosystem: Host-associated > Plants > Roots > Rhizosphere > Soil | place: USA: Michigan...
CGCTTTTTGCAAATAAATGTGATCATTTTCATTGCCACCCTGGTCAGATACATAAAGGTACTCACTCGTTCCCGGCAAATAATCTACTGCATAAAAAGATTCTTTTGCCGATTGTGTCAACGGTAGCTGAGAAGTATCATTTACCGACAATTCATACAAATTCTGGATACCGGTTTTATCGCTGTTGATGAGGACTTTTGTCTCGTCCGGATTAAATGCAACTCCGTATATACTTTCATTGTTGTAGAATTGGCTTGCATCGTATTGTTTGACGTCTTTTGAAGATTGTTTCGCTGTGTCGCAACCTATTGCAAGGCTTACAAGCAGCATGGGAAGCAGTAATTTTTGCATGGCTTTTAATTTTAATGGAAAGATAAATATAATATTGGCGTCAAAAAATAAAATAAAAGGTTTTAGATAGAGCTATGCATGACAAAAAAAAACACCTTGCTCTGTTCCTTTTATCAAGACTATGCTTCTTTGCATTCGACAATCACTTCTGTATTGAGGGAAAAGTCCCGCCGCCCTGGTTCGTGTCTCAGGAACCACAGATTTTAAATTATAACTTGTATATTTAAAAAGTGAAAGCAACAGAAATTCGTAAATGTTATATGGATATTGGCAAGTTGTATTTTTGGACAGCTACCATAAATAATTGGAATAAATTATTGGAGGAAGATGAGTTAAAGGAGGTAATTATTTCATCGCTGAAATATTTAGTTTCGAATAAGAAGATAGAAATATATGCGTTCGTCATTATGCCCAATCACCTACATTTTATTTGGCAACTAATGAAAATGAATGGTAAAGAAAAGCCACATACTTCTTTCTTAAAATATACTGCGCATACTTTTGAAAAATACCTGCAAATAAATAAACCGGGATGAAAATGGGATTGATAATTTCGGATTTATAAAGCAGGTTGGAAATATTTTATAATAAGCGGTGTAATGGTGGTTCATGAGACAAGAACCATGGCGTGGGACAGCGTCTAGGATGCAAGCGATTCTTCATAAAAAACCTTTCGATCATGAAAAAGATTATCGCCTTTTTATCCATCATTTGTGCTTCCGGCCTTGTGATGGTCACCATTTACAATCTTATTGTGGACGCGAAAAGCTGGGGTGCCAATATTCCTGTTTCAATTCAAACGGTAAGAGATTATTATAGCCATGTAGACCCCAGGAATTTCTTTGCTATCGTCGCTCCGATTAACATGCTGCTGATCCTGTTGAGCATCATTTTATTCTGGAAGGAACCGGGTTTAATACGTACTTATTTCATCATTTCATTTTTGCTTTATGCGGTTATCGCTGCATTAACTTTCGTCTATTTTGTTCCGCGCGACAGGATCCTTTTCACTTTGCCAATAGAAGGGCATATAGAACAAATAAGGGCGGCTCTGTCAGAATGGAAAAATATGAACTGGCTGCGCACGCTTCTGGGATTGACGGGAGTGCTGTTTAGTATTAAAGGGGTAGATCGTTTTTATAAAATACATTCACGATAGTTGATTACGTAAATACGGAGATACAAGTTAAAGGTTCATTATGTTGAACGGGAACTTTTAAAAAAAAATCCGATACCAATATGGCTCTTGTAGAAACAGGAGCCCGGCGCTTAGCGCCAGATTGCAATTTGGATGTTAGCCCAAGCATCCGCTTGTGCTATTATTAAAAACAGAAATGTATATTTACTTTGTGAACGGTAAGGCTAATTCATCGATCAGGATAAAGTTGTATTTTATTTCATTTGCTACTGTGCATTGGATAGATGTTTCAATGATGGAAGAAATGAAAGGTGGATTGACAAATGTGTTGTAAGTCTTTTTTGGATAAAACATAAATTAGAAGTTAGACTAGTTAACTTCAGATAATAATCGTATTAATCTTTTTAAAGCGAATATCGTGTATCATTTCAATTCAAAACATAAAGTATGAAACAATCTACCAAAAGGTTATTTTCAAGAATCAGTTCTCAGCAATCAGTTTTGGAAGAAGCAAAAGAAGAATCACCCCAAGTGTACAAAGATGATCGGCGTAGTTTTTTAAAGAAAGCAGCACTTGGAGGCCTTTCGCTGGGGGCATTTTCTTTTGCTCCGATTGAAAAAACCCTGGCTTTTGCTACCCAGAAAATAAATCGATATTCCGGGCCGTCTGATCTTAAGATTACGGATATGCGGATTGCGGATTTCGAAATATGTCCTATTCTAAAAATATATACCAACCAGGGGGTTTATGGCCTTGGCGATATACGTGATGGCGCTGATAAACGATATGCATTGGAGCTTAAAAGCCGCATACTCGGAATGAATCCTTGCAACGTAGAAATGATATTTAAAAAGATCAAGCAATTTGGAGGGCCAAGCCGGCAGGCTGGGGGAGTTTGTGCTGTAGAAATGGCTTTATGGGACATAATTGGAAAAGTGTATAACATACCGGTTTACCAATGCTTAGGGGGTAAATATCGGGATCAGATCCGGATATATTGCGATACCACTGCTACCAAAAATACTCCGGAAGGATATGCAGAGCGAATGAAAGAACGGCTGAGTATGGGATTTACGTGGCTAAAGATGGATATGGGAATTGACCTGTTAAAAGATGTTCCGAATGCTCTTGTAAATGATGATTTCTGGAAACAGCAGAATGGTAAAATGAGCCAGTGGGGGAACAATGGTCCCACAAGTTATGCTCAAACAAAACATCCGTTTACTGCTGTTCAAATAACCCCCAAGGGAGTAAACTATTTGGTTGAATTTGTAGCAGATGTTCGTCAGGCAGTCGGCTTCGATGTTCCGTTATCTACCGATCATTGGGGACATTTTGGGGTAAATGAGGCTATCAAGCTTGCTAAAGGCATGGAACCTTTTGACCTGGCATGGATGGAAGATGTGCTTCCGTGGTTTTATACTGATCAGTTACGTACTTTAACCGAAGCTACCACTACACCAATAATTACCGGCGAAGATTGTTACCTGCTCAATGATTTTAAGCCTCTGATAGATAACCATGCCGTAGATATTATTCATCCCGATATTAATTCCTCCGGCGGTATATTGGAAACCAAAAAGATAGGCGATTACGCTGAGGAGCATGGTATTGCCATGGCTATGCATCATTATGCTACGCCCATCTCTTATATGGCCAGTGTGCATACTGCCGCTGCTACTCAAAACTTTTTAGTACTCGAAGATAATGGTATCTATTACCCTTATTGGGATGATCTTGTAACGGGTGTTAGTAAGCCAATTATCGATAAAGGTTATGTAAAAGTGCCTGAAAAGCCGGGTTTGGGTGTAGAATTGAACGACGAGGTGGTTAAACAACATTTAATAAAAGGTGGAGGATTTTTTGAACCTACATCTGAATGGGATCAACTTCGTTCATGGGACAGAACCTATAGCTGATCAAATAATATTTATCACTTTTGTTAGTAATTAATTCCTGATAAAACAGTTCAGCAACAAGTATTTACACTTAATTGTTTGTCTGTTTAAAATTAAATCTATAATTATATGAAAAAGGATTTGTTCTTATTAGCGACCTTGTTTTTATGCGTTTATTTCTGCGATGCGCAACAGGTGGAAAGCACGCCGAAATACATTGAGGCACTAACTTCACAATGGAACGGGCCTCGTTTGGAAGATGGTCGCCCTAAAGTTTCTGATGGAATTTTAAGACGGCTAAAAAATGTTGCGATGGAAGAAGCATGGGGCTATTTACGCGGCCATGGATATGAGAATCAGTTCGAAGGAACCTGGAGAGTTCTTCACCCGGATAGCGTCATGACCGGACGTGTAGTAACGGCTCAATACATGCCGGAAAGACCGGACTTTAAAAAACTCATAAGGCAGGAGGGATTATCTGAAGGTCGTGATTCCTCAGGTGGCACAAATTCCTGGCCTATTAATATTTTAAAACCGGGGGATGTATACGTTGCCGATGGATACGACAGAATCATCGACGGCACATTAATCGGATCTAATTTAGGAAATGCCATTTATGCTAATTCTAAAAATGGAGTAATTTTCTACGGGTCTGTCAGGGATGAAGGCGGATTAAGTGAAATTAACGGCTTTAATGCCTGGACAAGGGGCGAGGATCCATCTTATTTGCAGCAAGAGATGCTAACTTCAATCAATGCTCCCATCCGTATTGGCAGAGCAATCGTCTTGCCCGGTGATGTAGTTCTGGCTAATAAATACGGTACCATTTTCATCCCTGCTTACCTGGTGAATGATTTGGTACTGTCCGGAGAAGTTACACACTTACGCGATGAATTTGGATTTCAGCGGTTACGTGAAAAAAAATATACTGCCGGAGAGATTGACAGTAAATGGAGCAACGCTATCCAGGAAGATTTTCTAAATTGGCTTAAGAACTATCCTGATAGTAAATTATCAATGAGCAGGAAAGAATTAAATGATTATTTACGGGCTAGAAAAGGGGATATGTAGCCGGAGGCATCCAAAGCAATACATTTAAGCTGCAACACGCTGTAAGATCGCTTTACAGGCAATAGAAGAAGTGACTTTTAAGGTATGGAACGCTGACGGAGGGCGACGGTGCAGTTTTTACAGTGGAGATTGCGGCGTGAAAGTGTCTGAACCAGGATTTACAGGAGGGCAAGATTAACAGGATTTCAAATGTTTTTCTCAATCTTACTTTAGCTGGTTGCGAAACGTTATATTCTTTACGTTTGTTTCATAGCAAGCACTTACCGGATTTAACAGGTGTTATTTAAAATTCCTTGCTTCCGGAAAGATCTTTTCGGGTGCAGTTTCCCGCACCTGCGATCTTTTATTCAATGCCGGTGGGAATTCCTGGTAGTTATTGGGATCATCAGGGGATGCAAGTGTTAACACAGGCAGGTTCTCATTATTTTTTGGGGTAAGGGTTCTCAATAAAGAAGAAAAATTATAGCAACGCTTTACAATCACATGAATCACTTCGCCTTCAATTTGTAATTTACCTTCTACCATGATCAGCCGTGATTGTAAGATCTCTTTGCGGAACTTTTCAAACAAGCTTTCAAAGATCACTACGTTCGCAAATCCTGTTTCATCTTCAATGGTCATAAAGCAGACACCGCCGGCGGTTCCGGGCCTTTGACGCACCAATACGAGGCCGGCTACCTTTACCGAATCCCCATTTTTCAGAGAAGATAACTGCCTGGTAGATACGATCTGTAGCTGATCCAGCTTTTCCCTTATAAAGCTTACCGGATGCGCTTTTAAGGAGAGCGAGGTGACGGCATAATCATGCACCACATGCTCAGATGTTGTCATTGTGGGCAGGGATACATTTTCGCCTTTTGCATCTGCTGCAGATTGCCCGGAAAACAGGACAACCGGCCGGTCTTTTGTAGATACTTCCCACAAGGCCTGTCGCCGGTCAAAACCAATACTTCTGAAGGCATCGGCATCCGCCAGTTTTTCCAGCGTAGCTTCTGAGATGCCTGCATCACGAAGCTGATTCATGCTGCTGTAGCTTTTTTCCCTTTTCACCATCAGCAATTCCATATCCTCCTGCCTCAAGCCTTTCACCTGCCGGAAGCCAAGGCGTAAACGGCAATATTTTTCTGATTTTTCTTGAAGGCGGTTATCCCAGTCTGAATGATTGATATCCACCTGCATTACTTCCACGCCATGCTTCCTCGCATCAATAACAATTTGCGCGGGCTGGTAAAATCCCATCGGCATACTGTTCAATAAAGCACAGGCAAATACATCCGGATAGTAGCATTTGATCCAGGCAGAAACATATACCAGCAGGGCAAAGCTGGCAGCATGGCTTTCAGGAAAGCCGTAGCTGCCGAAGCCTTCGAGTTGTTTAAATACCCGTTGGGCATATTCCTGCGTGTACCCGTTTTGCATCATTCCCCTGATCAGCTTTTCCTGGAATTGGGTAACGAGTCCTTTTGCTTTAAAGGTGGCCATACTGCGACGCAGTCCGTCAGCTTCGGCAGGGGTGAAGCCAGCCGCTACGATAGCGATCTTCATGGCTTGTTCCTGGAAAAGCGGAACCCCTAAGGTTCTTTTCAGAATTTCTTCCAGCTCTTTGGAAGGATATTCAACCGGCTCTTCATTATTTCGCCTGCGTAAATACGGATGCACCATATCGCCTTGTATCGGCCCCGGCCTTACAATGGCCACTTCGATAACGAGGTCGTAGAAACAGTTGGGTTTTAGCCTCGGCAACATGGATTGCTGGGCGCGGCTTTCGATCTGGAAAACACCGATCGTATCTGCGTGGGAGATCATTTCATATACTGCAGGATCATCCTGGGGGATATTGGCAAGCGTAAGATCAAGGTCATAATTTTCTTTGGCAATATCAAAAGCTTTGCGGATGCAGGTTAGCATTCCTAACGCCAGCACATCAATTTTCATAAAGCCCAGCGCATCTATATCATCCTTGTTCCATTCGATGCACGTTCTGTCTTCCATGCGCGCATTCATTACGGGTACCAGGTCGCAAAGTTTGCCGCGTGTAATCACAAACCCACCTGTATGCTGGCCAAGCTGACGCGGAAAACCCATGAACTCCCTGGTGAGCTGTAGTACTTTGCGAAGATGTTGATCGCCGGGGTTCAGGCCCTGTTCGGTCAGTCGTTTTCCCTCAAACCATTCATCTGTAAATTCCCAGATGGAAGCCGACAAGCGATTGATGGTATCTACTGATAATCCCATCGCTTTTCCCACATCTCTTACCGCGCCTTTCTGATGCTGCTGCGTAACTGTTGCAACAATAGCCGCCCTGTCTCGTCCATATTTTTGATAGATATACTGGATCACTTCTTCACGGCGCTCATGTTCAAAGTCCACATCAATATCGGGTGGCTCATTGCGGGCAGTAGAGATAAAACGCTCGAACAAGAGATCGAATTTAGTGGGATCTACCGAGGTAATTCCCAGGCAATAGCAAACCGTTGAATTGGCCGCAGAGCCACGTCCCTGGCAGAGGATCTTCTGCTTCCTTGCAAAGCGTACAATATCATACACGGTAAGGAAATAAGCCGCATAATTCATCTGCTCAATAAATTTTAATTCATGCTTAATGGCGGTTATTGTTTTTGCAGGAAGATCATTCCCATAGCGTTCTTTCGCTCCCTGCCACGCGAGGAAAGTAAGCTCTTCCTGTGGTGTACGGCCATCAGTAGTGATCTCTTCAGGATATTCATATTTTAACTCATTCAATGAGAATTGACACGCTTCCACAATTTCCTGTGTGCGCATTATGGCTTCAGGGTAATGGCTGAACAAGCGAAGCATTTCTTCCTGTGGCTTGAGATACCTTTCAGCATTTGGATGCAAACGAAAGCCGGCATTGTATATGGTACACTTTTCCCGGACACAGGTTACAATATCCTGCAACTGGCGACGCGCCGGCTCATGATAATGCACTTCATTGGTGGCCACTAAAGGAATATTTAATTGGGATGAGAGCTGAGAAAGTTGGTATAAATATTTACTGTCATCGCCCTGGTAGCGGCGCGTTGCCGCGATGGAAAGATCATTGCCAAAAGCGTCGCGGTATTCTTTCAAAGCTGTGATAAAAGACGGGTCAAATTCAAATAATTCATTCAGCTCTGTTGGTGGCAGTACAACAAATTTTGAATCTTTTCCATATTGATACAGATCAGATCTATATAAGTGGCATTCTCCCTTTTCTGCCCGAAGATTTCCTGTAGTGAGCAGGTTACATATTTGCGAATAAGCTTTACCGTTAGTTGGATAAGCGAGCAGGCTGAGACCATCTAAAAGATCGAGGCGGCAACCCACGATAATACGAATGCCATGTTTTTTTGCAGCCGCGTGAGCACGCACGATACCTGCCAGGGTGTTATGATCAGTTATGGCTATTTCTTTATAACCCAAAGCCACCGCTTGTTCTACCAGTTCTTCCGGGTGAGAAGCGCCCCGGAGAAAACTGAAATTAGACGTTACCTGTAATTCTGTATAATTCATTTTTAGGTTTTATGCAAAGAAGCCATGAATAAACCATTGATACGATTTAGCTGCATCATAGTGCCCCGACCGGAACAGCCAATAGCGGTGCCCGTCTTCATCTTCCACAGAATAATAGTCACGGTGTTGCCCATCCTGCAGCCACCATTCCGCCTCAATTCTTTCGGGGCCATCTGCCTTCATTATTTTATGCAGCTTACCCCGGTAGCGAAACAACATGGGTGGATAATCGGGAATAGGTGCGGTGACTTCAATCCGTTCGGGCGTGGATAATAGCTGCAACGGCCTTGGCCTGTCCACCTTCCAGGTGGCTTGGATTGTTTCATTTAACGACGAAGCTTCTTTGAATGAACGCTCAGGCCAGTAATGCTCAGCAGGTATATAGCGATGGATGTTGTGTGCACCGATCTTTCCTGCTATCCGGTCCAATAGTTCAGATAACTCCACATTATCCAGGTCCATTTTATTTCCCCATAGTTGTTCCTGTACCGTTGGCAGGTCTTCTACTTTTGAAGCTTCGAGTGTAAATAATTCTATTCCTGAGGCAGGCTCGATGGTCTCGATTTTAGTCTCAAATAATTTAAAAAGATGGTTGAGATTACAGGATGGCCGGTTGGTGCCGATCTCCATCTTTTCAATTTTGCCATCCATGCGGTACCCTTTGAACAAAGCCGTACGAAGGCCTTTTTGTTCCTGTTGAAGACGATGGCATAAGGCATCCAGTAATCTTTGTAAGGCAATCTCAATTCCTGTTGCTGTTACAATCGGTTCCAGGCAAGGCAAGCGTTCCTGGTAAGGCTCGATGGGCTGTACCGGGTTGATCCCTTCTTCTTCATAGCCCAAAGCCTGATCCAGCCGCTCCAGGATCTGTACGCCAAAGCGGCGGCGTAAAGCAGAACGGGGCATACTGATCAGCTGGCTGATTTGCCTGAGACCCAGCTTTTCTAACCGTTCTATTGTGGAAGCTTCAATGCGAAGAGCTGCCGGTGGCAATGAAAGCAGGGCACTGTTTTGCTGGCCGCTTTCAATAATGCTATCGTTCTGTCCAAAGCGGGCAAGCGCCCACGCAGCGCCAATTGTATCGGCCAATGCTATGCCGACATCATAACCGAAATGTTTAAAGCGTTTATGGATTTCCGTTATATACGATTTTTCTCCGCCCCACAAATGGGCGCAGCCTGTCGCATCAAGAAGAAGGCCGTCGGGCGGGTCGATGGCTACAGCAGGCGTATAGCGGATGCACCATTCAGCAAGAGCATTCAACAAGCGACCTGAAGTTTCCGGCTGGTCGTCGAGCACTTCCAGGGAAGGAATAAGGGCTCTTGCATCTGCTACCACCATGCCTGGATCAATTCCTTGCTTTTCAGCTAAGCTGTTTGCTGCTGTGATCACCATTCGCCCGTGATCGGGCAAAGCAAGGACAAAAGGCTTATCATGAAGCACAGCCTGGCGACGAATCCACCAATCCGTTTTGAGATAACGGAACCATATTGAAATAAAGCGTTTCTGCATATCATCCCGTTTTCTTTTGCTGCTGCTGATGAATTACTTTCATTGTTGGAACCTGCTTCAACCGTCCGCCAACAAATTCTATTTGCCAGCTTCCGGGCCTGCCATTCCTCACTTTTAGCAAGTCTACATTCCACCGGGGAAAACCGACGCCCGGCATACCTGCTGGTAATTCACCGGGTAAAGAAGTTATTTTCCAGCGCGCCAGGCAAGCTGTAGTATTGAGGCTGCGTGAATTGCGGCGAACAATGAAGCCTGTAGCCTGGCTTTTCTCAATAGCCAGTTGCAGCCGCCTTGAAGCAGTAAAACTTAAATCCTGCACTTCGCCGATCACTGCTGATAAGCCATTGCATTTGAACGCTTCTTCCATTGCCCATAAAATCTCTTTTTCTTTTTTTAAATAAATGAAAATGATCTTATCAGGACTGAGACCAAAAGATTTCAATGCCGGTGGGAAAACGGATTGTGAGCCATTGATCCAGATGGAGGCGCCTGCGTTTTGCATGATTGAAGCCAGTATTGCTGCAATGAAACCAAAGGTGGTTGTAGCATCTTCCGCGCTGTCGGCGATCAGTTCATGCACAGCTCCTAAAGGGAAAGCCGCATTAGGAAAAGCATTTTTCATGGCCACAGGAATTGCATCCAGGGCGACGGTACTCAATCTGTTTTTGAATCCCTGCAAAGGAAGAATATCCTTTTTTAATTGAGCGATGATATTTGCTTTTGCGGTGTCCATGAGAGCATTCCAATGCTTAATATTTTGGGACAAAAATACTAAATATATTAGTAACAGCATGATTAAACCGATGGCCTTGATTATTTTTTTAGATCGGTAAAGCAAGAAATAACGGGGATTTTTATTTTATACCAACGTTAAGAGTTATAAGCTGCGCTGTTTTTTTTTGTGATAATCACATACTTCTCATGAACACGGTTGTGCAAATCTGAAACAAATTTATGAAATCTGAAATCGTTATTTTTACTGCATGAGGAGAGAATACAAAACCAACAAGCACATCTTTAAAATAGTTGCGCCCCTGCTTTTCAGTGTTATTTTTTTGAGCGCGATGGCGCAATCCTACAGGCCTCCCTTTTTTGCTGATCAAAACAGGAATGCAAAGATTGCTGCTACCTATGCCAGGTTGGATTCCATGTTTCAGAAATATGCTGCGGAGAAACATTTCCCCTCCATCTCTTATGGATTGGTAGTAGATGGGCGGCTTGTTCATTCTTTTTATTCAGGTACCATCAATTTTGAAAAAAATATCATGGCTTCACCATTATCAGATTACCACATTGCCTCTATGACCAAAAGCTTCACGGCAATGGCGATCTTAAAATTGAGGGATGAAGGAAAATTATCGCTCGATGACCCGATTGAAAAATATATTCCGGAAGCAAAAGGCATGAAAACGGTTACCACCGATGCGCCTTTGGTTACCATTCGACATTTGCTTACCCATAATGCCGGATTCCCGGAAGATAATCCCTGGGGCGACAGGCAACTGGGGAGAAGCGATGCCTACCTCGATAGCTTATATGCAGCCGGGATCAGCTTTTCTACTACTCCGGGCACCGGTTACGAATATAGTAACCTTGGGTTTGCCACTTTGGGATTGATCATCAAAAAAGTTTCCGGCAAAACCTACCAGGATTATATTACAGAAAATATTCTCAGGCCACTCGGGATGACACATACTTACTGGGATTATGATGATGTTCCCGCAAACCAATTGGTAATCGGCTACCGTTATGTAGATGGGAAATTTGTACCACAGCCTTTATTACACAGTGGTGCCTTTGGAGCCATGGGCGGACTGATCACCACGATCGGAGATTTTGCAAAATACATGAGCTTCCATCTTTCTGCATGGCCACATGACGGCCCTGACAATGGCCCCATTAAAAGAAACTCGGTAAGGGAAATGCAGCATGCATGGAATTTCTCGCGGGTGTGGACGGATGAAAAAAATGCAAAAGGAAAGGATTGTGATATCATTGATTCTTATTGCTATGGATTGCATGAATACCGGGATTGTGAGGGTGTAAGGACGATTACGCATAGTGGTGGCTTGCCCGGCTTTGGAAGCCAGTGGCGCATCCTGCCTGACTATGGTTTCGGCTTCGTCGCTTTCGGCAACCTGACCTACGCGCCGATGGGAGCGGTTTTGACTGCCGCCATTGATTCCCTGTTAAATTGGGCGGAACTGGAACCGCGGGTTTTACCGGCCTCAACGATCCTGGAAAAAAGGAAACAGCAGATGGTGTCGCTACTGCCATCATGGAACAATGCAAAGCAGTCAGGGATATTTGCAGATAACTTTTTTGACGATTATTTTATCGCCGACCTGCAAAAACAATCCGCAGAAGCGTTTAAAAAAGCAGGTAAAATTTTATCGGTTTCAGATGTGATTGCGACCAACCAGTTACGTGGCTATTTTATTGTAAAAGGTGAAAAAGCAAACATCAAAATATGGTTTTCTCTTTCTCCTGAACCGGATCCAAAAATACAGGCTTTTAAGATGGAAGTGTTGGAGTGATGGCGCCGGTCTGCCAACCGGTTTGTATTTTTCATGCTTTTAATTCCGGACAGAGAATTAATGTTTAGCGTCAAAACAACTATTTTCTACGCTCAAAAATCAGATCATAATACCCATGAGAAACCAGACGCGGAATAGTTACGATGCATATTTATTTTATCTTTTCACTAATTTTTTCACTCCATTCCAGTTGATTTGCTTTGATTATAGATTTTCTAAAAATCATTAGCAAGATAATAATCGTAACACAAAGGATTAAATAGCTATAAACAAGTGTCTGGAGGCCTGAATGGGGGAGAAAAGCGAGTAAAAGGGATATCGCAATAGACAGTACGATATAGGACCCGCCACTGGTAATGCCGCCGGCTGTTGCAGCGTTTTTAGGAAACCTTATGAGGCAGTGCGTAAAGAAGAGATTATAAAGAACACCTTCTATTAAGTGAATAACGACCACAAAAATCATCAAAAGAAGGATATTGTTCAAAGAACCCAACCTGTCGAGCATCACAAGGATGATTGCACATTGAATTAAAGAGAAGGCAATGGCTTTTTTTAATAACTGGTGGATCCCTATGGATTTCCCGATGATCCCTCCGGAAAAGAGTGCGATTCCTGATAATAAGGCACAATAGCCGGTAATTACCGGGGAAAGATGAAATATTTTTTCAACAACAAAAGGAATGACCATGTTAAAGGACATCACCAGGCAGAAGCTTAACCCGAGGATTGCTACGCCGACACTAAAATCTCTTGTATTCAACAATTTTAAATAAACGCTTGTAATAGACTTGAAATGAAAACGAGCAGGATTTTTAAGCGTTTCGCCACCGTATTTAAGTTCTGTGATTAGCAGAATGCTGGCATAAACTGCCAGGAAATAAAAACAAGAAGTCCAGCCAAGATGGACCTGGAGGTAACCGCCCAGGTAAGGAGCAACAATAGGTGCTACGCCCCAGACAATGGTCAATAATGAGGTATAGCTCTGCTGTTGCTTACCGGTATAAGCATCTACAAAAAAGGTTCTTTTTCCTACAGCAATAAAAGAAACGCAAAGGCCCTGAAGAACCCGGCATACATCTACTACCAATATATTCCTGGTCAGTATGATCGCGATGTTAGAGAGAATGAACAATATCAACGTAATAATAACGGGACGGTATCGCCCAAAACTATCCATCAGGCTGCCGGCAAAGAACTGGCCTATTCCATAGCTGATCAGAAAAACCGATAAGGTTGTTTGAATATGAGTCGGTGAGACGTGGAAAACCCGCGCCATTTGGGGGAAAGAAGGCAGGTATAAGTCAGTAGCAAAACCGGACAGGGGAACTAATGCAAAAGCTGATATGGAAGCAGACTTGCGATTAGAAATATTAATGTGCTTCATCTAAAAATAGCTGATTGCAATAATGATACCATGGGGCAAAATTAGATGAATTGAAGAGAACGGCTAAAGTAATTGCAAAAACAACAAGCACATGGAACAAAAGTAGAGCTCAACGATTCATCAATATTGAATAGAAAAAGAGCTGCTATACTGTTCCAAGCACGGAGAAACTATTATTTGTAAATACAAATCTGCGTTCTTTATTCGTTTACTGCGTCGGCTTGGCGTTGGCAGATCCGACAGAATCCAGTCGAAACGTAGATGTTGCGATGAAGCAAATATGAGGACTGATGCACAGGTCCGGAGATCGTGCGCCAGAGCGGCGAGCACCGAAAATACTAATGCAGTGAGAACAAAGACGCTAGTGCTCCTTGCGATTACTCTCTTAGTGACAGACGTTCATATCCTTCCCCAGCGGGATGGGCAGTAGGCTCTTTCAGTAAATAAACAATAAAGATGGTATTGGATACCCGGGCGAGAATTTCTTTCTGTACAGCTAGTATTTTTTCCTGAATTTAAATTAAATAATTACCTTAGCTGTCCGACTAAAAAACCTTAAACACCATTCTAGTTCAACTCCCCTGAAAATAAGGTTTTTTAGAATTGTGATTCCTTTCAAGAAATCAGTTTGCTTTTGCTATGATATTTTCTTTGGTCATTAAATTCTATTTAACGAATGAAATTATTTTTCAAATGCCTGCAACGAAACAATCATTGGAACGGAAACTTCTCATGCAGAAATGGGCCGTTGTTTTTCTACCCTGCTGGAAACTGATTAGTCAATAAGTCATTAATACAAAAAAAAAATTTAGAATGAAAGAAAAATTTAAATCGCTTGCTGCAAAGCTGAGCATGCCGGGCTTTATCATGATTGCATTTTCGGTGTCTTTTGTTTCATGTAAAAAAACGGATATTAAAAGTACCGCTCCAGTAATAGAAAGTTTCGCATCTAATGATAACGCAAATATCGTTGTTCCTGATGGTTCAAATATTTCAGAAAGAAAATCAGGTGCATCTGAAAAGTACAATACATTTTACGGACCCCAGGTTCAAATGGGAAACGGCCATGTAAGAACATGGGTAAACATTTCTCATGATGGAAAACCGACAACCATAGGAATTGAAATGACTGATGGTGCGCTTTCCAATCTTCCACAGGATCCGAATGATCTTGCTGCGGCTACCTGGACGCTTACCCTGCATCAAAAGGCGAAAGCGGTTACTCCTTTTGATCATGTAGTTATTGATTGGAATGTAAATGGCCACCCTCCGGTTGGGGTATATGATGTTCCTCATTTTGACTTCCATTTTTACAAGATTTCCGTGGCAGCGCAGATGGCCATTCCTCCTTACGAGGTAGATCCTTCCGGTTTTGATGCACCGATTCCAGACGGTTACCTGCCTCCGATGTATGTTCGAATTCCCGGTGGTGTTCCTCAAATGGGCACCCACTGGTTTGACCCAACTTCCCCTGAATGGCATGGCGGCGGTTTTACAAGTACTTTTATTTACGGAACGTACGCCGGCCACGTAACCTTTGATGAGCCAATGATCACGCTGGCCACACTTCAAAGTGGCACCACCATTCAGAAAGATATTCCACAACCTCAAAAGTTTGATCCGGATGAAACTTATTATCCAACTCAATATACAGTATGGGCTGCCAATGGCAGGCATTATGTGAGCCTAGGTAATATGGTATGGAGATAAATCTTCCGTACAATTTTAATCCGCCGTTTCAAAACTTCCCGTTAGCTGACGCTATCGGGAAGTTTTTTTACTGGAATCAGAATAGCTTCTTGTTGA
>Ga0157371_10003150_pt1 | contig 15207 bp, 12 predicted proteins | sample C45metaG_FD_113462 | JGI IMG/M metagenome (GOLD analysis project Ga0157371, IMG submission 113462) | Corn rhizosphere microbial communities from Kellogg Biological Station, Michigan, USA - C4-5 metaG | ecosystem: Host-associated > Plants > Roots > Rhizosphere > Soil | place: USA: Michigan...
CACCAATTCCTTGTCACCCAACTGCTGCTGAAACGCAGGATTAGTCCGACTGGCCTTACCCATCAACAAACCCAGCATCCACAGAAGAAAACGAAATTTCATGCGCACAGCCTCAAGAGAAAAGGAACGGCCGGCGCAGTGTAGCGGCTTCAAGCGAGAACGCCACTGTTGTGCAGTGATAGCGGAAGATGCCGTAGTTTTTGACGCTGATGACTACCAAGTCATTGACGAAACGCTGGTGTTTAAAAGCGAAGATCTTTTGAAGTTTCTACGTGCGACGCTATCGGAAGTTTCCTGCAACACGTGGCGCTGTTCGTGAACTAGGCAGCCCTGGGCTTCACCGATAGTCTTTGTTCGTTACCGCAAAATCGGTGACACGGACGTGCAAGTCCGAATCCAGGTGCGCAATTGCTTATGGCTATTCGTCGAGCGTTTTCCTATGCTCGCGAATCGTTATGGCGGCTGTGCGTCGGAGACCTTCGGGTCTGCCGGTTCCTGGACCGGTCTTGCACACCAACGCACAGCTGCCACCTCTTTCGAAGTGCAAAGCGAAACGGTGTCGGTCTCTTAATTCCAGGAGATGCATCCATGATCAAGCCAACGCCCAATCCACCAGAACACGAAGACACATCCCCCTACGAATCCAGCGATTCAAAGAAATTCCACGAAGCCGCCGAACGCGCCCTTGACCACCACTTCGCCCCATCCAGCGATAAACCCAAGCCTCGCAAAGGCAACCTCTTCGCCGTCTCCCCCAACATAGACACCGAAGCTCTCCTGGCCAACGCCTCGGAAGACCTGCTGTCCATCAGCGCCATCGCCGTTAACCTGGCGGATGATGTCGACGGAGCACGACGCTCTTTAGCCTTGGCGCTAAGCAGATTGGCGGATGGGGTTCGGTTGTTGGTGGAGCGAGCTCTGGATCACATTGATTCGCCGAATCCGGCGGAGCATCGGGGGAAGGTGTAACGGGAACACGAATAGAAAAAGGGGACTTGGCGTCCCCTTTTTCAAAATTGAAATTCGCTTCTTTATGACTTTCCGCCAGCTGCGATAGACCCAACAGCACATCGTCCATCCTGAAGATCAGGGATCAAACTTCTGTTTCCCGACTGATACCAGTCGGCCAGCAATTGGCTCTCGCAGAAAGCTTCTTTCTGGACATCGTAATAAAATGCCACCGTATGGGTCGCCATGGCGCCCCGATTCGGTAGGAAAACCTCCAAATCAAATACGACATCGGGCAAAGGACCATTCCTGTCAGCCATAAATTTTGGCGGCCCTGTAAATTTGCAGGGTGCTCCTGCAAACGCGGAATCCAGCAAGCCACTCTGATAAGTGTAGATGGCGCAGTTCGGTATTGAATCTTCAAACACCACCGCCCCCATTACACCGCCCTTCCAACTTAAAGCACCGAAGGGGATTGGATGAACGTCCTCTGCACGCATCTCATTCTCCGCAGCGATGGCAGCAGTTACAGCGACCGGCAACGATTGCTCCACATTCAACAGGGTGGGTGCCGCATGAGCCGACATTACAAATAGGGGAAAAATGAGACTGTAGAAGAAAACAGGTTTCATGCACGCCCCCCGAGGAAACGAAATGAAATCACCATTGGCAGCCCGTTTCTGGCGATGCATCCATACCGATATCTTGATCGAATGAATACTTCTTTTGGGTTTTGTAGTTTGTGTAAGTCATTCCGTAAATGCGGGCACCTTGGCTGACCATTTCATAATCTCCCGATACCACACCGTCGGAGACTTCGACCCAGGTCGTCGTAAATTGAGACGGCCGATCCGGATCCATGACTTCTTCCTCGGAATTTTGGTAGACAAGACCAATTGCCGTTTTTGACTTGCTATATTTGACGTTCGCGCCGCGCCATTTAACGACCGAATCGAAATAGCTTCTGAACTCGAAATTGATGCTTTTGCCTTCCTGCGAGCGGAAGCAATAGACCTCGGTTGTGATTTCGCTGTGAGCCGCCATTGGACAGAGGAGTAGCAAGGCTACAAAAAAAGAAGAAAAACATTTCAAACCGATCATTCCTTTAGTGGTTCATGGGTAACTGAAAGCGCATTCGCACAGCGCAATTAGCGAGATCTTCACGAAACAGACGGAAACTCATCTCGCACTGTCCGTCCGCATATTGCTTCCAAACCGGATCGTCGAAGTCACCCCCTCCGAGCAGATTGATCGAGGCCTTCAGACCGCTTTCGCGATCCTGCCCTGCCATCAACGAAGCAGCTTTGTAAAAGCCATCATTCGGCAGCCCTGTTTGTAGATAAATAAGTTCGCCCAACCGGGCATTGGTTGCACGCGCCAAACAAGCAAGATTTTCGATAGGCGCCTCCGCCCCCGGCAAAGCGGCCTGATACACATCCTCGCAATACACTTCTTTGAAGCGCACCCACTTTCTTTGCACATCGATCAGTTGCTTCTTGTCTGCGGGAGACAAGCTGGCCAGGGTTTTCTTGTATTGCTCATTCAACACAGCGTCGACTTTTTCGAAGCTTTGCTGGCCGCAAGTGATCAAATCGGGATTGGTAAAGCTGTCGGGTTTGCAGGTTTCCTGGGCTTTCGCCGAGATCATCGACGCCGCCCAAACGATGCCCGTCAACGCGATTACAAGCCTCTTAAGTGTTGTGCTCATTGCTGGGCCTCCACGCTACTGCGAAGCTCCAATTTTTTATTCGTCACAGCCTGCCCGCCCATTAGTCCCGCTCCTTTACTGCGCTCAGCCACTCGATCAGGAATCTTCGATCCCTTGCCCGCGCCGGTCATCAACGAGGCATACCGCTTGTAAGCCTGCGCCGCCCGCACTTTATCTTTCACGCCCCAGTAACTATCCGCGAGGTTCAGATAGGTCACTGTTCTGCCAGGGTTTCTGGCAATAACCGCGCTCAACAACACAATGGACTCATCGTAATAGCCGGACTCACCCAATAGAAAACCGACGTCGTTAGACCAGCCTGGCGATTGAGCGAAGTCATACTTCTGCGCGATGTAGCTGTACGGATAGCAATAGCCTTCGCCGCCATCCATCAAAAAATTCGCCATAACCCTTGAAACGGCCTCAGTCTCCCCTTTTCGATACAGCGCCAGCGCTTGGTCGAACTGGTACGCGATATCCGACATCATCAGTTTTTTGTAGTCCTCGGCGGGTCGCTTAACGTGAAGGTCATGCAACTGCTCAAACACCTTGCGCCCATCGAAAGACCTCAACGAGGCTTCACCGATCATGCTTATCGGTACTTCTTCAACACTGACTACCGAGCGATCACAGGACTCGTTGTTGGTTACCTGCGCCACGCTCCTCAGCTCAAACTGTTTTGAGTTTTTGTTGTAGCGAAACACCAGATTGAAGTTGTAAACGCCGTTATCTTCTTCGTTACTGACAAGCACAAGCGCGTCCCCAGCTTCAGCGGAAGACTGCTTGACTGATACGGGCTCCCCTTGCACATCGACAACCGTAAGCACGCCCGCCGGACTGTTGATCACGTTGACGCTGAAACCTTCACTCATGGCCGCTGAATATCGGCTTTGGATTAACGGTAAAGCGTTGGAAGTATCCAGCAAAATGTCGTCGCTGGCCCCTTGCTCAGGCGCGATCAGCAGGCGGCGATAAGCCTCATCGGTATCACCGGTCAGCACAAACACATTTTGACGTGATGCATCACTCATTAAATTGACCGGAATCTTCTTGATAACCTGCGGAGTAGCGAGCGCAGACGAAAGCGGCAGAGTGACATAGCACGCTAACGCGCTAACAAAGCACAAGAAAAAGCGATTCACTGTCTTCAATCCTCAATTTAATCGGGTGAAATACCAGGGATAAAACAACAGCATGAGGTGAAAAGAGCAAAGATTTATTTATCGATAGCTAACTACCTCATAAATAAATCTGTCCCTTTTACGAAATTAGCGCGATATAAAATCGCGTTTAGCAAAGGAAAGGGGGGGGGGGGGGGGAATTTTTTTTTTTTGAACAACACCCCCCCAAAAAAAATAGCCGCCCCTTTTCTATCTAATATCAAGGTTATTTCAACAAAGCTTTCAAACCTTCATGATCATAGCGTGTAAACGCTTTTTCAATTCCCTTCGCCGCCACTTCTAAATACTGAGGAAACTTCAAATCACTGACCTTATATACAGAAAATATTGTGCCAGAGTTGAACTGATGACGGATGCTGCCTTGCGTAATAGCAACTGATGGAGATTTAGACACCAAATCGTCCTGAGATTTATAGGTTCTCACCAAATGGATGTCCTTGTACTGAGCCTCATCCACATTCAAAGCCACCGCTGGAGTCTTAGTCAAAGACTCTATTGAAACTTTTCCCGCAGCATTCTTCCACTCGTCAGAGAACTCATAAATCGACTCATCATAATCCTCGACAAGCGATCTGTTAAGGTCACAAACAGCTTTGTTGATGAGAACACCGTTTCTGTCATTACGAATATTTGCATATATGCAATCGACAACGACATTGTCTCCTTGCCTACTCAGTGTAAAGTACGCTTCAAACGGGGTGCTCGACGCCAGGTTTTCATAGTGCAAAGCTTTAGCGCCATTAAAGTCAACGAAGTCCCTGGTAACTTCTCCTTTATCACCAATGACACCTTCAATAGTTTTGCTTCCGCCCGACCAGCTAACTTTCAGGCTCTGAGTCGCTTTATCTACTTCATAAACATCGCCCACAGGGACTGTTGCATTTTCAGCAGCAGATACGGTAAACGAGAGGCCAATGAACAACAATGCAAACAGGTTTTTCTTTTTCATTCTTATCGAGTCTCCGGCGCTACGGATGTAGCTCTCAAAATAGCTTCAAATTTAGTGGCATAACTCGCGATCAGAACTTTCTGATCAGAACCGTTGATAACTTTACGAGCACCTTGATAATCTTTGGTGGTGTTATTTACATAGGTGCCCAATTTTTGATTGGTAAAAATGCCCTCTTTCATGCCCCAAATCATAATGGGTACTGAATTTTTAAACCCAGCGGCCTCTTCAGGACTTCCAACAAAATCTATCCCGAAATAATCTTTGGCTTTCTGATAGTTGTTTTTCCATGTCAAATGCACCAAGCCACGTCCGCGGTATTTAAAACCGTCACCCTGGACGGTGTTTCCATTACCTACCGCTCTCTCCCTATGCGCAGCACTAGTTGCAAGAACGGGATCATATTTATCGAAATAACTAACCGGCCCGATCTCCGGGGCAGCGCTAAAGTACTCGGCAATAGTGTAGTTATATGCTTCATGCCTAGCCGTTGCGAACATATATGACAATTCATATATCGTCAGCATTTCTCTATTTTTATCAACGTATATATTTATATTTTTTACAATTTCCCTGAGATTATCCTTCGATTTTGCTGAAAGTGCGGGAGATTCAGCTTGGAAAGACGCGTGCTGTTCGGCATACATTGCAACGAATCGCTCTACATCGATGTATACGGATTGACTCATGAAATTATCAAGCAGCGCTATCGGATGAAAATGCCAAATCAAGCTAGAACTGATAGCCGCCTTTCCCGCGAGCTCATCCCAAAAAACATACTTGGTAATACGCTCTTTTTCGTGCTTCAACGTCTTCGGGGAGGTTTCCAATAGCTGATCCAGCTTGCTCCACTTTGCAGAGTCCGCTTTGTCCTTCCACTCGGTCGGATGATGAGCGATCAGCTTCGACCACCGTGAACGCGTTTCAGCATTTTTTAACGCATTCGCGAGCTCCGCTGAATCGACTTGACCGTCGTGGTTTGTGTCAATTTTGGCGAACAAATCTTTGAAGAACTGCGGCATGTCTTCGGGATCAAGGAAACCATCCGCCGTAGCGTTTGTTTCTTCAACAATCTGGAACCCCAGTTTTTCCCAGTCGTGCTGGGTGATGATTTTCGCTCCTGCTTTTTTTACCAGTCCGCTGACGGGTTGACCGTCGTCGGTGATGCTAACGCTGTACCAGTCTTCTGTACCGACTTTGATCACTTGGGCCTTCCCTAGGTCGACGGCGTGGTCAAGCTTTAGCGGAGTCGTGCCGGTCGCCGGGGCTACTTTCTTAAGCTCCGTTCCAGTCGGCAATTGAAGGTACTGCTTACCTGTTTTAAGGCCAGCGAGGTTTTTGAGAAAATCTTTCACTTCCGCTTCGGCGGTGAATATTTCGACGTGAACCTGAAATTTACTATCCGACGCGCCCTGCTCGCTGGTGAGATTTTCCGTCTGCCCCAAGTAGCCAATCGGGTCTCCCGCCTTGATGCCGGTGCTGGTGGCTACAACACTATCGAACTCGCTGGGCGTGACGGTCTCCCAACTTACGCATTTATTCGGCAGTACGTTCTCCACACAGGCCCAGAACGTCGGCGGCACAACACCATTCCCCCAAAGCGCACCACTCACTAATGTGCAAGCGGCCATGCGCAGCGTTTGATTGCCGACGGAAAGGTTTAGCACCGCTTTACTGTCGAATTCGATGACGCTGCCAACGTTCAGCTGCAGCGTCCCTTTCGGACTACCGGCTGGCTGTCCATTAGTGGGATCTGCAGGCGCATCGTATAGCGGCAAGCGCTTCACCAACTTCGCTTTAACCTTGCCCCGCCAATAGTTCGGCCGAAGACGCTCGGGCAGCAACTCTTCCTTCCAGATTTGAGTATTTGCGGTGTTTTTGTAGGGCTCCCCATTTTTCAGGTAAGCGAACCAGACTGCATCTCCAACGCCACGGGTTTTGGTCGAGCCTTTTTTAACGCTTCCGGAAAGAATTTTACCTTTGGCATAAGTCAGTTCACCGCTGTCCGCCGTTTCGAGAATTTCCAGTTGAGTGCCATTAGCCAGTTTTCCGTCGGCCTGCGAGACGACACCCGGCGGGGGCGCCGTTGGATAGGCATTGAAGTCACCGACTTTCATGGTGACTTTCTTGGCGGGCGTTTCTTCAGGAGCCAGCGGGTAACGAGCATGAGGCAACAAGTGCATGTAAAGGCTGTAGAAATTCAGCTTGTTTTGCTTGCCCTTGTTCGGGCCTTCTTCCGCATTCGGCGCGGATTTGTATTCGTGACGCACCAGGCAGAAGGAGTTGGAGTACTTCAGCTTTTTCTCGTTGTCGCCGAAAGTTGACTCTAGATAATCTTCGTTAAGACGATAAGCAACGACTTCGCCATCGGCGATGCAGCGAACTGGCTCATTCAGTACACATTGGGGGGCACTTGAATTGGTGATGTGGATGCCGCCATGCCAAAACTTGTTGCTGCCCAACAGGTAGTGACCCGAGGTTTCACCTTCAAGGACTTTGTAGATCTCCTCGGCGTCAGTGAACTGCTTCCCGTCAGCCTTCCTGAATGGATACTGGAAATTCATCTGAGGTGCAGGGCCTGCCGGGGCAGGTGCTGGAGCAGGAGCAGGAGCAGCCGCTGGCGCCGGTTGCGCCCCCGTCCTGTATTGGGCTTTCGGACGCAAAAACTTTTCTGGCATCGGCCAGTAACCGCTCTGGTGCCCATATTTAGCTGATTTCGGCCCAGAAGAAGATTGCGAGCCGAAAAAATTCCCCGCGGTCCGTACAGAGTTGATGTCCTCGACTACCCCCGTATGCCCGTGGAAATTGATCCAGAGTGCAATATCACCGGGCTCGACGCTCGCGAGCGGAATGACGTCAAAATGGGTTACGTCAACATTCAGCTGTCCCGTTGTCAGGTATGGAATTGAATATCCCGCGTCCTTCAGCATTCGGTACAACAGACCTGAACAGTCGATTTCCTTTCGACCGTCGCCGTCGGCATCGGCGTAACCTTTCGCTGGACCGTATTCATATTGGGTATGCGGGTAGTTAGCCCGCTGTTCGAGTAGTCCGGTACTCATCGGAAGCTTCCTGCTTTAAGACATTGAATTGAGTTATCAGCGACGACGCCTTGGGCCGCCAAGTGGTCAACACCTCGCGTACCGGAATCAGGGTCCGTTTTCTGAACCTCCTGATAACACGCCATTGCTCGGGGCAGGTCAGCAGTGACGATGGCGCCGACTTCATACACCTCACCCAGTTGGATCAGTGCATCTACTGAGCCTCGGCTCGCGGCGCTTTCCAATGCAGCCATTGACTGTTGCGGGTTGATACAGACGTGCTTGTCGTCGTATTCACCCTCATCGCAGTAAAAATTCGCAAGCGTCACGCCTGCGTCTGGAATGCTTTTTGAAGCAGCAATCAAAAGATCCACAATTTTGCTGTTATCCAGGCGTGGAGCTTGCCCAGAAAGACTGATTCCCGCAGCAGCGAGTGCAGCTTGCGGCGAACCTTCTTGCGCTCCGGCCAAGTAGCTATCTAGTGCTGCTGCGTACAAATAAACACCCGACTCAGGCGATGCATGATTAGCCAGCCTGTCAAACCATGCACCCTTCCTCAGCTCTCGCTGACCTGGCAATAGTTTCTCTGTCCGAGACACAACATCAGATACGTTTTCAAGCGACCAATCTTCGACACGATCCAGAACCCAACAGTCGCCGTGTTTGAAGACGAAAACCTTTAGAAATTTGCCCGCCTGGTCACGAACGATCAGCTTGTTCGGTAAATCGACTTTAATAGTTAGGCTCGACGCAGCAGCATTCTCCGGCACAAGAACGTTCAACTCGGCAGCGTCCAGCGTTTTGATATTGCGCTGGACAACCTTTGGCTTGTCGCCATCGGCAACCACTCGAAGTTCCTGAACCGACGAGGCAATAAATGCCTCCTGTATCCCAGGTTGGGATGAGAAAACCTGGGCGAACTCTGCAAAGTTGTCGCTCGGGCATTGCGGGTCACTGGGCGATGAGGCTACGGCGCCGCTGCACATACCCAACGTCAGCAGTGCGATGGAGCTCCACCTGAACTGTCTTGCGTTTTTGTTTGTTGTCATCACGAACTTCATCACTCAGAAAACACAAAAAAGGCCTTCGGTTTAAGCTTCTCAGGCACCACATTCCCCAACGCCTGATCCATCAAACTCCCCGCCTTATCCTTATCCGCAGCCCCCGGCAGCACCGGCGGCTTAATCCCAATCCCCGTCCCATTCCCGGCCGATCCACCCGCATTAATCTTCACCACCGGCCCAACAACCGTCACCCCACCGGCATCCAGTTTGATAAAGCTCCCGCCACCCAAAATGGTGAGTTCGCTGCCAGCCTCGATAACAATCTTCGCCCCAGCCTTCAGATGAATCTCTTTCCCAACGCTGGTCAGCTGCGCAGTCCCGAGCTTCACATGCTGGTTCTGCCCAATCGTCAGGTGATCATCCAGGCGCGCTTCAACTTTGCGGTCGGCGATGGTGGTGCGGTGTTCTTCGGCTTTCAGTTCGGTGTAGGTGTTCTTCACCACCGTGTCATGCCGCTCATTGCCGACGCGAATCTTCTGATCATGCTCAATGTTTTCATCCCAATCCCGCTGGGCATGAATGAAGATCTGCTCGGCGCCTTTCTTGTCTTCAATGCGCAGTTCGTTGAACCCGCCGCCCCCCGGAGAGCTGAGGGTTTTGAAGACGGTGCGAGTCTTGTTCGCTGGCAGTTCGTAGGGAACCTGGTTTTCCTTGTGGTACAGGCAACCGGTCACCAGTGGCTGATCGGGGTCGCCTTCGAGGAAGGTGACGAGCACTTCCATGCCGATGCGCGGAATGACGATGGCGCCATAGCGATCCCCGGCCCAACTCGAAGAGACGCGCATCCAGCAGCTGGTTTTGTCATCCGCCAACCCTTCGCGGTCCCAGTGGAATTGCACTTTGATGCGGCCGTATTGGTCGCAGTGGATTTCTTCGCCCTTGGGGCCGGTGACCATGGCGGTCTGGCTGCCGAGGACGCGGGGTTTGGGGTGTTGCAGCGCAGGGCGGTAGAACACGTTCCACGGGGTGGCGAGGAAGCGGTTGCGGTAGCCCTGGTGGAAGTCGTCTTTGTTGTCGGTGGTGTCGCTGGTCACGGACTCTTCGAGGACTTGCGGTTGTTTGCCTTCGTGGACGATTTCGGTGAGCAGCCAGAGGTCGTTCCACTCGGTGCGCGGGTGGTCGGACATTTCCAGGAAGTGGCCGCTGACGAGGGTGGTCTGGTCGCCACGGCCTTCGGCTTGCTGGTAGTCGGCGCGGTGGCGTTCGAGGGCGCGTTGGCTGAGGAATTTGCCGCGCGCGCGGTCGAGGAAGCGGCCGGGGTAGTCGTAATCTTCAAGGTCGGGTTCGGTGCTTTCGCCGTCGGGTTTATAGCCGGCTTCGAGTTGCAGGCGTGGTTTTTCGAAGTCGTAGTCGCGGCGGGTTACGCGGCCGGTGCGGCTTTCCAGGCGCAGTTTGAAGCCTTTGATCACCGGCTCGTCGGCGACCATGCCGCTGCCTTGGACATAAGCCGTTGGCTGGCCGAGTTTTGGAAACACTGTCTGGTCATCGCCGAATACCAAAAGATGACCTTTGGAACTGTGCTGGAAGTGGTAATGAATGCCTTCCTCTTCGCACAGGCGCTGGACAAAATGCAGGTCGGTTTCGTCGTATTGCACGCAGTAGTCGCGGTCCGGGCAGGGCTGGCTCAACTGGAATTTGTAGGCGTTGCCCTTGATGCCGTGCTCATCGAGGATCAGCGCGATGATTTTCGGCGCGGACATCTGCTGATAGATGCGCTGGTTGGTGCGGTGATGCAGGTATTGCAGCTGCGGCACCAGGGAGATTTTGTAGCGGGTCAGGCGCTTGCCGGCATCGCCTTGGGCGACGCGGTAGATCTGGCCGTGGATGCCGGAACCTTTCGGATCGAACGCCAGAAACGCTTGCTTGTGCAGGAGCTTTTCCAGGTCCAGGTCGGGGTTTTCGCTGACCAGTTCCAGGTCGAAGCGATACGGCTGGCTGATGCCTTCGGTGCCGGTGAACGACAGCACTTGCAGGTCGCCGGCATAGTCTTCGACTGTGAGGCTGAAATGCGTTTCGTTAGCTGAGTTGAACATTGCTTGCTCCCTGTTCGGTAGTCATCCGTTACGCCCGCAGTCGAAGGCGTTGCAGCAAAGACGAAGTGGCGCCCATGGCGTCACGCAATTGAGCGGCGGTGATGGTGCGCTTGGCCGCATCGAAAGCCAGCGCCGTTCGCAGGGCTGGCCAGCAGTGTTTCGGAAGATTGCGCGGTGCGTGCAGCTCGCGGTCGAGTTGACCGTCGCGGGCCTCGACCGACGACATGCGCCGGAATGGGTGTTTGCCACCCGCCAGTTCGTAAAGCACGCAGGCCACGCCATACACGTCAGCGCTGGCCGACAGCGGTTGGCCTTCGAGCAGTTCCGGGGCGGCGTAGCCCGGGGTCCAGGCGTTGAAACGGTCGCGGCTCAGGTGTGGCAGGCCGGGCAGGATGCCCTCTTCGGCCTGGCCCAGGCCAAAGTCGAACAGGCGCACGCCTTCTTCGCTGAGCATCACGTTGCTCGGTTTCATGTCACCGTGCAGCACACCGCGAGCGTGGGCGTAGGCCAGCGCGTCGAGCAGCGGCAGCGCGATGTCGCGCAGTTCTTTCCACGGCAGGCCCAGGGGCCGCTCGCAGAGCAGTTTGTCCAGGGTCAGCCCACGCATGAGTTCCATGGTGATGAAGGCGCGCTGGCAATCGGTGTCCACTTCAAAGCTGTGCAAGCGCAGCACGTTGTCGTGGCGCAGGCGCCGGATCAGGGCGAACTCGCTGTAGAGCAAGGCGCTGGCATCCGGCGATTCGGCAAATTCTTCGCTGAGGATTTTCAGCGCGATGTAAGGGTCGGGATCGCCGAACTGTTCGCTCAGCAAGTCCCGTGCGCGGTAAACCGCGCCCATGCCACCGGCACCGAGCAGACGCTCGATGCGGTAACGGCCCGCAAGCACGTCGGGCATTTCGCCGATGCTGGCCTTGGTTGGCGCCAGCGCGGGTTCGGCCTTGTGCGGCTTGTCGTTCAGAGACTTGGCGAACGCAAAGTAAGTCAGGTTACTGTCTTGCTCTTCGCTCACCAGCAGGTCGTCGAGCGGCGGCATGAGTTCAGTCATTGGCGGATCACCACGGCAGTCAGGTTGTCCCGCGCCGAGCCACGCAGAGCGCCGTCAAACAGACGCTCCAGCGCAACGTGTGGCGCGGTCAGGCTCAGGGCGTTGCCCAGGGCATCGCTGCTGAGCCCTTGGTACAAACCGTCGCTGCACAACAGGAACGTATCGCCGGGATAAACCTCGAGTTCAAGCACGTCCAGCGTCAACACATCAGCCGCGCCGACCGCACGGGTCAGCGCATGGGCGGAAGGATGCGCACGGGCGTCTTCGAGGCTCATCTGTTGCTCGTCCATGAGTTGCTGTTGCAGCGAATGGTCCTTGGACAGCTGATACAAACGCTGGCCGCGCCACAGGTAGCAACGGCTGTCGCCGGCCCAGATACAGGCCGCGCGATTGCCTTCCACCAGCAGCGCCACCACGGTGCTGCCCATGATGCTGTCGTGGCGCCCGGCGGTGACGGTCAACTCCTGGCCCAAGCGGCGGTTGAGCCAGTGCAGGCACTGGCGAATGCCTTTGAGTCGTTCGTCGAAGCCGTCCTGCACCGGCAATTCCGCCAGGCTGGCGACGATCAACTGGCTGGCGATGTCGCCCCCCTGATGACCGCCCATGCCGTCCGCGACCACCCACAGCCCCTGCTGTGGACAGTCGAGAAAAGCATCTTCGTTGCGCGCCCGAACCTTGCCGGCATCGGTACGCGCAGCGCTGCGCCAAGGACTGGCAACCAGCATCAGAGCTGCACCGGCATACGGAAGGTACGCAGCACGCCCATGTCGAACGGGTTCGGCGTGCGTTGGCTGCTGAGCAGGTAGTTGGCGCGCAGGCCGCCCACGTCCGCCTTGAGCACCATCACGTCGCGACCGTTCAGATACTCGGTCTGCATCAGATCGAACAAGCGGAACAGCGACCAAGGGCCGGAGTTCTTCTCGATGCCGATCGGGCGGCCGGCCATTTTGTCGAGGACCAGGCTGGTGCGACCGTCTTCAGCGTCGGTCGGCCATTTGAACGATACCGGCACGATCGGGCCGTGGCGGTATTCGATGGTCTTGTCGCCAAACTTGAACTCGGAGCGGCTGACAGCGGGGTCGAGGGTGTACGGCTCCAGTTTGAACTGCACTTGCGGCTCGGCCGGGTTGGCCGAGAAGAAGCTCTGGCGAATCACTTGGGCCGCGGCCATCTGGTCGAGGTAGACCTTGGAGATCGGCATGCTGTGACCGTCAATGCTGCGCAGGCGGTAGTTGCCCGGATCGCCACTGACGAACGGACGCATGTAGGTCTCGAAGAAGCGATCGTTGATGCCCTGCGCCTTGAAGAACTCGCGGAAGTCGCTGATCGCAACATCGCTGGTGCTGTGGGCGCTGAACGGATAACGCTTGTTGATCGCCTTGCCGTAGAAACTGTACAGCTCGCTCTGGTAACGCTGGTTCAGGTACTGGTAGGAATCGTTGAGCACCAGACGCCAGGTGTCTTCAGCCAGCACGTTGAACCAGACGCTGACCGGACGCGGCAGACGGTTCGACGCATTGCGCAAGTTGCTCAGCGCATCACGCTGGCCGCTCATGCGGGTCTTGGCCATTTCGAACGCGGCCTGATCCGGCGAGCTGGCACGCGCCAGGCTCGCCAATTGCAGTTGCAGGTCATTGAGCGCTGCGAGTGCCGGGGTCAAATCAGCGGCAGGGCCGTTGTTGTCGTCCAGCAAACGGTGCAGCGGTTCGAAGCGACGTTGCAGGGATTTCTTCGCGGTGTCCGGCAGGTTTTTGATCGCCGCCATTTCCGAGGCCTGACCCGCTGCGGCAGACGCCAGTTTGCCCAGCTTGCCCAACTTGCCTTTCTGACCTGCCAGCGCTTCAGCGGCATCAGCCGCTTGATCAACCGGTTCGGCCTCTGCCGGGAAACGGGTGTTCTCGCGCACTTCCACCAGCAGTTGCAGCACCGGAGAATTGGCAGAGGTCAGGCCCGCCAGTTGCTCGGCGCCCTCGCCCGCGTCGTTGATCGGTGGCAAGGCCACCTGGCCGACCGCTTCACTCCAGAAATTGGCGTAGTCGCGGAAGTATAGTTGCTCGAGTTCGACCATCAGGCGACGCAAGTCCATGCCGCTGATGCCCGAGCCTTCGCCCAGTACCCAGTTGTCGCGCAGGATGTCGCTGACCAGCGCACTGCCCTGGATCGAGAAATACTGCTGGTAACCCTGTTGGGTGTAGAAGCCCGGGATCACATAATCGGTGCCGACAAACAGCGAGGCCTGTGGCCCGATGTGTTGGCTCAAACGGTATTCCGGCAAGTTACGGGCCTGCTCGCGCAGCATCCGGTAAACCACATTGGCCAGCGACTCGCTGCGCAGCACCTGACGTGCCTGAGCCACCAGTTGATCGTTCAGCGGGTAGATAAACGGCTGCTTCAACAAGCGTTCGAAGTGCGTGTTCAAACCGTTCTGCACCGCGGTGTTGCCGGCGTAACGCTGGGACCATTCGGTGGCGACCCAATCCTTGAGCCATGGACCGTCGCGGCGATCCTTCATGTTCAGCATCAGGTACGCACGCAGGCTGTTGAGCAGGCGTTCGCGGTCATTCATGTTGGCGCGGATCTGCCCTTCCAGCAGCGTTGCGACCTTCGGCAGCAGTTGCGCTTCAAGCTCTCGCTCGTAGGCGTCCTTGACCACCGGATTGACCTCTTCGCCCTGATACAAACCACCGCGCTCGTGATACGACACGTCACCCTTGTTCGGGAAAACCTGGGTCGCCGCGTAGCTGCTGTCGAGGGGTTTGAGCACCGCCATGGAGTCATCACGCGCAGTCAGCGCCGAACGTTGTTGATTCCAGTTGGAGGCCAGGTTGCGCAGGTTTTCCAGACGCTCGTAGTTGGCGGAGAACCCGCCCGCCCACAACATGCCGAACAGCGCCAATGCCGCCAGCGCGCCCACGTACAGCGCACGTTGGCCCCAATGGATGCGGCTGCGTTCGCGCTTGTCCAGACCGGCCAGATCGGCCTCGGGGAAAATCACTCGGCTGAGCAAATGGTGAATGAATCGCGAACGGCCGCTGCGCAAGGTCGGCAGCACGCCGGCGTTCATGCCCAGGCTGGCGCCGATGCCAGCGGTGGTCTGGTCCATTTCCTGGTTCAGGTGCGGTGCGCTGGTCAGGTAGAAACCGCGCAACTGGCTGACACGCTGGTAGCGGTTGCCGGTGAACGCCATGTCGACGAACAGGCACAGGCGCTCGCCGATCTGCCCCAGTTGATGCGGGAA
>Ga0157371_10003151_pt1 | contig 15207 bp, 14 predicted proteins | sample C45metaG_FD_113462 | JGI IMG/M metagenome (GOLD analysis project Ga0157371, IMG submission 113462) | Corn rhizosphere microbial communities from Kellogg Biological Station, Michigan, USA - C4-5 metaG | ecosystem: Host-associated > Plants > Roots > Rhizosphere > Soil | place: USA: Michigan...
AAAAAACTGTATCCCCATCTTAATACTAAATGGAAAACACAACGAAAATAAAAGCAGCATAGGCGATCCCAGACTGAGCAATCTTGTAAAAACTACATTTATCAGTCCCCGGTTTAGATATACCTCATAACTGGTATTGTATTTATGAAGTGATACGAGACATTCTTCACACCGGCGGATGATTATAGATTCGGCCCCGGTCTCTGCAATGGTGTACAGGGTCAACAATACAAGACTGAAAACTATAGCTGCAAAATATTTTTCGTTGTTTAGTGAATAAGGTATCACGACATAAACCGTTACATAATAGTAGGCGGCCATGAGTATTGTACTGCTTAAATTGAGTAATAAATAGGCTTGGGTGGAGAAATCACGGTATACATTAAAGGATACATAACTTAAATATACTCTTACTGCAAACATAAAAATCCAGAACAGCAAATGCAGGCCTATCCTGAGGGAAGCTTTGTTATAAACTTTTTCTATCACTGCTGTGATTTGCATGACTAAATATCAGCTTTTTAGGGGTTGATTTGCAAATCTAAACGATCAGAACACTCAAAATTCCGATGAACGGGCTGAAAAAAGCAACTAAGAATCTGTTGTACTCTTTTTTATCTGGTTGGAGTTTTCGGTCGGTTGGACGAATAGTTAGAGTTACCCGTCGATTTTAGTTGTGTCGTTGCACAACCATATTTCTCTTTGTTAAAAAATGAGTGATATGAAAGCACGATTAACTTCATGGGCTGCCTGGGGAAAAGTATTGGTTTATTTCCTGGTGTTATGGCTGGCAACTGTTCTAGCCGGAATAATCCCTTCAATAAATGATTTGATTTTCTTTTTTTTAGTGTCATTAATGGTGAGCTGGATATTTATATATGCTGAGGACAGATCTATCCTATCCCTTGGCTTTGTACCCCGCATCAAAAGAGATTATAAAGAGCTTTTTAGTGGAGTGGTTATAGGCGGCCTGATGTTGATCACTACCGTTATCTTTACTTTACTATTGACCAAAGACCATTGGAGTTTCAACACGCAGGTTGACCCAATTTATGTAGGGATTGCATTCTTCACATGCCTTTGGTCAGCCTTTGTCCAGGAGTTTGTTTTCCGTGGTTACCCTTTCCAAACCCTGCTTAAACATTACGGTCCGCTGACTGCACAGGCTTTTATCGCTATTCCTTTTGGGATGATGCACCTTAACGGCAGGATGAACTTAACTGACATGGCTTCAGCGATGCTTACAACAGGTCTGGGATCGATACTGTTCGGCCTTGCTTATTTAAAAACACGAAAATTGTTTTTGCCCGTGGGACTGCATCTAGGCTGGAACTATGCCCAGCAACTAATACCCAGAACTGTAGGAGAAGGAAATTCGGGAATCATAAAGATAGCTGCTGAGCATGCCAACTATTCACATTTAATAATTATCGGTCCTTACCTTGTTGTCGTTATACTGGCGATTGCCTTTTTTTCGAATGCGCTGCGTTCAAAAGATATCTTAGGTGCTACGCAAAAGACCTAACCTGAATTTAACCAAAATAAAACACTGATAATCAAATTATTTTGCATACCTTGAAGTATCCCTAAAATATTTCACCAGAATGGTGAATCTATCTTTTTCGGACGAAGTGCCATGAAAAAGATTTTTCTACATGAGCCCGACGCCGCTGTTTTTGACATGATGACTTTGGTCCTGAATGATCAGGATTATGAAGTTAAAGCGCTGCCCAATCTAGATGGTTCCAATCTGAATCTTGAGCTGATTCAATATGAACTGACCTGGTCATGATCGATTGTTTTCGGGACATGCTTAAACCAGCTCACTGGTGCAGGAAGACTAAATCATTCGCTGCCGATATTTGCCTGATAGCGTCAAGCTGCAACAATGACATTGACATCACTTACAAAAAAATGGGGTTTGATAATTTCCTGCGTAAACCTTTCGACATCGACTATTTGACTCAGCTTGTCGCACAATACACGAGGCAATTCGCACATTGCTAAGGCCTTTACATTCCAAAACAACAGTTATCAGGCTTATTATACACCTGTAGGTCAAACGCTTACCTGTCTACAGTGTAACTCATAGCAGTAACACCAGAAGACAATTCTTTCGTTGATAACCTCTTTAATTTAATCTTTTGCTCTAGGTCAGCAAACAAAGGGATTCCACCACCCAGAATTACAGGATTAACAAACAACAAGTAATCATCAATCAGATTTTCCTTTATCAGTGCGCGCACAGCAGTTGGGCTGCCAAATATTAAAATATTCTTTCCAGATCGTCGCTTGATGCTGTTTATTTTTCCGGCAATATCATCGCTGATCAGCATGAGTTTATCAGCCTGTTTCTGTAAAGTTCGGGACAACACAATTTTGTCAACCTCATTATACCATCTGGAATGCTCGATATCGTGTTTAGATGCATTGGGTTGATCTGCCGCATTCGGCCAGTAGCCATCCATCATTTGGTAAGTAACCCTCCCATATAATGCAGTGTCAGCTTGATCTGTCAGCTGTCCAACGTAATCAAACAGCTCATCATCAACTATAATCCAGTCCATTTCTCCATTGGGCCCAGCAACAAAACCATCAAGGCTTGTGTGCATACATAAGATAATTTTTCTGCTCATAACTTTTAGTGTCAGGAATAAGTTAACGATAGCTGAACCCTTTTTGTGAACAGATATCCTAATAGCAAACATACCGATAAGAAAAACAAAAACCAGGTCTTGTAAACGACAAATTAAAGGGGCAATCGCGACCGCAGTTTAAGCCCAAGACCTACCTCTGGCAGAGCTGCACATATTTTCACCATACAAATATCCTGATAAATAAAAAATATTTATTAAAATTTAACCTATATTTATTGATAATCAATAAATAATCTTAAATTTACCCATATCATTTATAACAACTCAATTATGAAAATAGAAATTTCTGCAAAACACATCCTGAAGGTACTGCAGGTACTTTCCTGGATAATTTTCATTGGCTTATGCATAGAAGCAGGAACCATTGTTTTTAATTTGGTTTACACCTTTGCCGTTAAGCCGATTAACACCGATAATTTCTGGCAAGGGGCAGACTTATCGGACCTATACCAACATGACCATGGACATTTTACGGTCATTGCACTTTTTATGGTCATCGTAGCGGTAATGAAGGCAATTATCTTTTACCTGATCATCAAACTTTTTGAGGATAAAAAACTGAGCATTTCCCAACCTTTCACTTACAAATTGAGGGAGGTTATTTTAAATGTAGCCTTTTTAACCCTGGGCATCAGTTTCTTTTCCCACTATGGAGGTAAATATGTAGACTGGATGTTAGCGCAAAAGATAGAAATGCCTGACTTGATTAAATTGGATTTATATGCTGCTGATGTATGGTTTTTTATGGCCGTGATCCTGTTTGTAATTGCCGAAGTTGTAAAAAGAGGTATTGAAATTCAAACCGAAAACGACTTAACCATATAATTATGCCGATCATCGTAAATTTAGATGTTATGATGGCTAAGCGAAAAATGTCACTAAATGAATTGTCTGAGAAGGTTGATTTGACACTTTCGAATCTTTCCATTCTCAAAACGGGGAAAGCAAAAGCTATTCGTTTCAGTACATTGGAAGCCATTTGTAAGGTACTTGATTGCCAGCCTGCAGACATACTGGAATATGTAAAAGAAAAGGATTAGCAGCATGCGTGGCATTTAGCTTCATCAGTTCACATTAGACTCCGGGCTTTAAAATATCTTTGAGGACTACCGGGCGCTTGACCTGTCGCAGTGTAAATCACCCGATAACATAATTAATATTAAGTTTGTGAAAAATGTAAGTTTGTTATAGCTTCATCACTTATTTAACCATTAAATATGAAAATCGTAGTACTAGACGGATATACACTGAATCCCGGGGACCTTAGCTGGGATGGGTTAAAAGAATTCGGTGAAGTAACCCTTTACGACCGCACCCCGGTACATAAAGTTGTTGAACGCTCAAAAGGGGCGGATGTCATATTCACCAATAAAACACCGGTAAACGCGGAGGCATTAAACAATCTTCCGGACTTAAAATACATTGGAGTCCTGGCCACTGGTTATAATATAGTGGATACCCTAACGGCCAGGGAAAAGGGGGTAACAGTAAGTAATGTACCAGGTTACGGCACACCGTCTGTAGTGCAGCTAACCTTTGGCCTTTTACTGGAACTTTGCCTGCGTGTGCAGCGCCATAGTGATGCGGTAACTTCCGGTCGCTGGGCTTCCGCTCCTGACTTTTGCTTCTGGGATTATCCGCTGGTTGAACTGACAGGAAAAACCATGGGGATTATTGGATTTGGTCATATTGGCAGGCAGGTTGCGGATGTGGCCACTGCATTTGGGATGAAAGTTATTGGAACAAGCCGGAACCGGACAGATCAGTCTCACCGCAGTAACTTTAAATGGGCAGAAATACCCGAACTGCTGGAGCAGTCAGATGTTGTCAGTATCCATTGCCCTTTAACACCTGAAACCAAAGGACTGATCAACAAAGAGAGCTTACAGCGAATGAAAAGCAGCGCTTTTCTTTTGAATACCTCAAGGGGCCCTGTCATTATTGAAGAAGATCTTGCTGAAGCATTGAACAACAATACAATTGCCGGAGCTGGCCTCGATGTGCTTTCTGTTGAGCCGCCTGCAAAAGACAACCCCCTTATTGGTGCAAAGAACTGCATCATTACACCTCACATAGCCTGGGCAACAAAAGAAGCGAGAGCCCGGTTATTGGAGATAACTATCGGCAATCTGAGTGCCTATAAAAATGGAAATCCTGTAAATGTGGTGAACCTGTAACTGAACTCATTATGTATATCCTGATTTCCCCTAATGCTTTTAAACACAGTCTGAATGCAGAAGAAGTAGCGTTTGCTATTGAAAAAGGTTTAAGACTTAGTAAGGCCAATGTTACCACTGAGTGTTTCCCGGTAGCAGATGGCGGGGATGGTACAGGAACCTTAATTATAAAAAAATGTAAAGGCACATTGTTGGATGCAGCAGTACACGATGCACTGGGCAGACCAATAAATGCTGTATTTGGCCTGATCGATAACGGCGCGACTGCAGTTATAGAAATGGCAGACGCATCAGGTATAAGGTTACTTAAACCTCAAGAGCTTAACCCTCTGCGTGCCAATTCTTCGGGCACAGGGGAAATGATTAGAAAAGCACTTGATCAGGGGGTCGAAAAAATTATAATCGGCATGGGTGGGTCGGCTACTGTGGACGGCGGCACAGGTATTTTGAATGCCCTTGGTGTCCGTTTCTTAGGGGCGGACGGCAATGAATTAACCATTCTTCCTAAAGATCTTGGAGATTTAGCTACTGTTGACCTTTCAGCACTGGACGAAAGAATATTGAAATGTGAGGTGATTGTTTTGTGCGATGTAGACAATACACTATTAGGGGACCAGGGATCTGCAACTGTATTCGGCCCACAAAAAGGTGCATCCCCAGATGAGGTGAAAAAATTGGAGCAGGCGCTTAATAAACTTTCGGCCGTGGCTTTACATCATACAGGCAGAGATATGGCTGCGATAAAGTACGGAGGTACTGCAGGAGGGGCAGCTGCAGGCTTATATGCTTTTCTGAATGCCAGGCTGGTAAATGGGATAGATCATTTTCTTTCACTTACAGATTTTAATTCGGCACTGGAGCGGGCAGATCTGGTCATTACCGGCGAAGGAAGTATTGATGAACAAACCTTACAGGGAAAAGGGCCTTTTGGCGTAGCATACCATGCCAAACTTAAAGGACTACCTGTCGTTGCCTTCGCCGGGAAGGTACCACTGGAACGGAATGCTAATTTACAGGCGTATTTTGATGTGTTAATGCCTATTGGAAGCCAGCCCAGCGATCTCGCAACTGCGTTGGCGTGTACAGCAGATAATCTTACACGGACAGCTGAAACATTGGGCAATATGCTAGTCTTGATGCTAGAGAAAAGATGAGCCTCTCACTTCTTCAACCTCATCTAAAGAAATTGCAAGTTGCTTACCTAGCTTACGGTAACCATTTGCTGTAATTGCAAAATCATCTTCTACCCTTATTCCACCGAAAGACCTAAAGTCCTTTACCTTTTCATAATTGATATACTCAGAAAAAGAATTTTCTGCCCCCCACAGATCTATAAGCTCAGGAATAAAGTAAATTCCCGGTTCAACAGTTAATACGTTCCCAGAAACCAGCTCTTTGCCCAACCGAAGAGATTTAAGACCAAACTGACTGGTATTTTTTAAGATGTTATCATTATAGCCAACATATTGCTCTCCAAGATCTTCCATATCGTGTACATCCAATCCCATCATATGCCCTGTTCCACATTGAAAAAACAATGCATGGGCCCCTCTGCTCACGGCATCTTCCAGATTTCCCTTCATCAATCCCAACCCCTTAAGCCCCTCTGCCAGTGTTATACATGCTTTACGATGTACATCCAGATACTGTACGCCTGCTTGCAATAACCCCACCGCAGCAGAATAAGCATCAAGCACGATGCTATAAACTTCTCTTTGCAAAGAATTGAAGGTCTTTCCCACCGGAAATGTACGGGTCAAATCTCCGGCATACCCCATTTCAGTTTCTGCCCCAGAATCATTTAAAACAAGATCACCATCCTTTAAAGTATTCCCATAAAAATGATTATGAAGTATATGCCCGTTAACAGTTAGAATAATAGGATAAGCCAAATCTCCTCCTCCACTTAGCGCTTCCTGATGTATAGCTGCAGCAACTTCACTTTCCTTCATTCCAGGACGGGCCATTTTCATGGCCAGCAATTGCATGTCAACAGATATCGAAACCGCCTTATCAATTTCAATTAACTCAATTTCGGACTTCACTGACCGCTGTGCTACAACCGCCTTAATAAACGCAACAGAAGCAAAGCCTGAAACCTGATCGGGTACAATGTTAAAAAGAGCAGATAACCTCATCTTGTTTTCTGACCGATAAGGTGGAAGAAAATGAACATTCCTTTTCTTTTTTAATGCATTAGAGATGTAATCAACCAATTCAGTTCCGGCACGAACTTCCAGCACCCCGGTATCAAAAGCTGCTTCTTTAAGCGTTTTCTGTCTCCCCATCCAAACAATATCATCTATGCTCATCTCATCTCCAAATAGCACAATCTGCTGCTCGTCAATATCAATTACAGCCGATAAGCCTGGCTTCTGAATGCCAAAATAGTAAAGAAATGAACTATCCTGCCTGAAACGGTAGGTGTTATGAAGAAAATTAATCGGGCTATCTTCATTCCCTAAGAAAAGTAGAATTCCTGAATTAAACTTGCGGGAAAGTACTTCCCGTCTGCCAATGTATTCGTTCTTATCAAACATAACTTAAATTAACTGTTACCAGGCTGGAGGCTCCAACCCTAATAAATGTTTCACAAAATAATCCCGGCGCTTATGTTCACCATAGTCCCCTCCCGAAGTATGTTTCAGCCCGGGCAACATCAAAAAATCAAAATCCTTTTTGGCCTTTATTAATGCATCCACTACCTGTAGCGTGGACGAGGGATCTACATTATCATCCAACTCGCCAACCATTAACATCAGCTTACCCTCTAACCTGTAAGCATTATCTACGTTTGATGATTCAGCATATTGAGGCCCTATAGGATACCCCATCCATTGTTCGTTCCACCATATTTTATCCATTCTATTATCATGACAACCACATGAAGATACGGCAACTTTATAAAATTCAGGATGAAAAAGAAGCGCACCTGCAGAACTTTGTCCACCTGCCGAGGTACCATAAATACCCATTTTACTAATATCCATATAAGGATATTTCTTGGCAGCCGCTTTTATCCATTCTATACGGTCAGGGAAGCCGGCGTCTTTAAGGTTTCTCCAACAAACATCATGAAAAGCCTTAGAGCGGTTAGAAGTACCCATACCGTCCATCTGCACAACGATAAATCCTAGCTCAGCCAGCTCTCTTGAACCATTTCCCGGCAAAATTTCGAAGCTTTTGGGCACAAATGAATCATGAGGCCCAGCATATATATATTCAATTACAGGATATGTTTTTTGAGGATCGAAATTAATTGGTCTTGTTATAACACCCCATATATCAGTAATGCCATCTCTACCCTTGCCTGTAAATACTTCAGGAGCCTTCCAGCCAGTATTGAGTAGATTTTTGATATCAGCAGTCTCCAATTCCATAAGTACTTTACCATCAAAAGCACTTCTAACAACAGTTACAGGTGGCAAATCAACTCTCGAATACTGATCTACAAACATATCACTCCCTGATGAGAAGGTAGCAATATGATTGGCACTTTCCTTTGTTAAATTTTTCAGTCCTTTTCCATTAAAATTGATCTTATAATATTGTTTAAGGTATGGATCCTGATCTTTCTCTCTTCCGCTTGCAGCAAAAATTATTTCCCTTTTTTTCTCATCAATATACTTTACTTCCCGAACAACCCAGTTACCCTTAGTGATCTGATTTTTTACTTTTTTTGTAATCCCATCATAAAGATAAAGATGGTTCCAGCCATCACGTTCAGAAGCCCAGATAACTTCCTTTCCATCATTTACATCATAACGGTATTTCTTACCACTGTAATGAATAAAAGTTTTACTTTTTTCATCAATTAAAATAGTTGCTTCACCAGAGCTTGCATTCATTTCAATAACACAATATTGCTGGTGTCCTCTTTGATTGTACTCAATAGTAAAAGATCTGCTGTCCTTACGCCATACAGGAACAGACAAACTATATTGATCCCGAATCAGATCAGGCGACATGGCTTTCACCTTTTTACTCTCAACCCAAAATAATACTGGAGTAAACTGCTTAAGAGAATCCCCTGGCTTCAGATACTCATTGGTATGAAGTTTAGGCTGAAGCTGATCTTTAGGAGAGGACTCAATAAGATATAGTTTATGCTCTTTATATCCTTTAACTTTATTCACAGCTATTTTTTTACTATCAGGCGCCCACACTATTGCATCATCATAGTAATCATTAGCAGATCCATCAAAACTAAGTTGAATTTCTGCTTCTTTCTGCCCCGCTTTGCGGATATAAAGATTATAGTTTTTAATATAAGCTATAAGTTGATGGTCGGGAGATAAAATTTCCTGATCATTATCATTCGCAGATCTCTTTGGCCTCCTTACTTCCTCAACCTGCCCGGATAGGAAATTCAAACTCCACTCTCTATTAAAAGCTGCAAACTCTATTCCCTGATCATTGTCAGAAAAACGAAGCCGCGTTAGTGGTAAATGAGCAGAATCCACATCTTTACCTGTAATTTCACTTAGTTTTTTGGAGATAACCTGCCGGTCAAAAGCAGGCTTCTTTTCATGCTTACTTACGTTGGCCAATATGAATTGTTTGCCGTTTGCTGTACTTACAGCATATAGGATCTGACTTGTTCCTTTCGCCCAGGCAATATCTGTAGTTACGCCCAAGGCTTTATCTTTAAATAAATCCTTCAAACTATTTGCCCTATCATAATCCGACTGCTTGCCCTGGGCAATTAATTTTGAGGAGCTGACTATAGCTATGAAAAAAAATGCTGCAACAAAGAATGATCTCATGTGTGTGATTTAAATCAAATTTAAGTCTTCAATAACAAACCGCATCATCGTATTTTAACCAATATTTACTGTTTTTAGTCAAATAAAACTCTATAATTTATAGATTGCCCTAAGCAAACTCAAGCGTAGTAGCAATACAATTACTTATACTTAATTTTTATTAAAATTTCGCTTTCCCTTTACTTATTTACTGCTTGAGCAAAACAATAGCAAAAGAAAAGCAAAACAATAGCGAAAGGATAGCAAAAGAAACATGCTACCTTTTGTAAGGTACTATACAAATCTCTTCGGGTTATTGCCGCAAGCTAAATAGCTTAATACATAATGGTATAAGCCCTAAAGAAATTGCAATAAAAATAGCAACCCTAACATAGTTAAGCATCTGCCAAAGCGAAGTTCGGTTTATGAGATCTTTTGCTAAAGATGGAGTTTCGGCTACTTTTTGAAAATCAATGATGTTAGGTGCAAAAAATGATAATGTCCAAACCCTTACCGCAAAGTGCATTGCAAATAGAATTAAAAGCCAATTACGAACAGGATCGATCTTCCAGCAGAAAATAATGGCAAGTATGAATGCAATTTCATGCAGGGAATGAAACACAATCCAGAAGATTTTAAGACTTGTTCCTTTTCCATCCAATAGAAGTTTGAAATTATCCGGTGGAGAATCTATCCATTTAGGAACAAAGACAAGTGTCTCAAAGATTTGCGCTCCATTCATTAAAAAATAAATGAGGGTTGTAAGGCATAGCCATATTTCGGCCCTGGTTAAATCGTTAGTCATTTTACTTATTGTTTAAGCTGTTTGTAGTCTCTTTCATAATAGCTGTTGCTTCCGTAAAATAGCGTTCAATGGTTTGTATTTCTTCTATTGAAAAAGTTGAAATTAGTTGCATGGTTTTTTCTTGGAGTTTATCGAAAATAGGTTTTAAGAGCTTCATGCTATTATCGAGATTTGGAACGATGATTACCTTTCTTCTATCATCTTTAGTGAATTGTCTTTCCAGAAGACTCTTTTTTTCTAAACGGTCAATAAGGCCTGTTACAGCTCCGGTAGTTAATCCTGTTAATTTCGAAATCTCGCCCGCGGTTATTGATTTATGCTGAAGTATAAGCCCTAAATATTTATGATCAGTGCCCGAAAGCCCTGATTTTCTGGCAATTGCCTCATGCATAAAGGCCGAAGCATCTGAATACTGCCTGCTAATTGTCCTGAATTCCTGAAGAATTGTTTCTGATATATTTTTATTCATCATCTAAGTATCTTAGATACAAAGATAAATTTTTATTTGTATAAATAGGCTATAATGTTGTGTTTATTGCAGTGATGCCGATATTAAAAAGAAGATAAAAGATGCCGCCCATACCCCCCAGCATATTGTTCGGTTTGTTTGGCTATTGATCTGATGATCTTTAAATTCCTTAAAAATCAATTCACTTCGGCCTTTGCTCATTAAATACCGCTGAAGGATGATCAGGATAGTGATATTTACAGACAGTACAATTAGCTTGGTCCATGAACCCAATTCGCTAAGTCCCGGATCAACTAACACCCAAACACCCAACACGAGCCAGCATATGCTAAGTTCAACAAGCAGAACACTTCTGAAGTCGCCAACCCAGCTTTCAGGTTTGTTCCTGTAATGATATAGAAATGTGAAGTAATAGAACCTTAGCAGCCTCATATTATTTCTTATCCCCTTGATTCTCTTTTAAGATTTGTAGCGCTTCCGTATCCTCATATTTATTAATCTGCTTGTTCAGCTCTTTGTATAAATCTGCGGTGATGGTTTCGTATCCCTTTTTACCATATTTGTTATCCATTTCGTGCGGATCTTTCTGCAAATCGTACAATTCCCATCCCGAAACACGTTTATAGAACCTGATCAGTTTATATCTTTTTGTACGGATTCCGAAATGTGGTGAGACCGAATGTTCACCGTTTTCATAGTAATGGTAGTATAACACCTGGCGGCCTTTATCTGCTTTATTTTTTAATGCAGGTAACATAGAAATCCCCTGTATATCTTTCGGAATAGGCAATTTTGCTGCATCGAGTATGGTTGGGGCAATATCCAGGTTCATTACAAAACGATCAGAAACGGTACCTGCTTTTACTACTCCAGGGTACCTCATAACCATTGGTGTCCTAAAGGATTCTTCATAAATCCATCGCTTATCGAACCAGCCATGTTCACCCATGTAAAAACCCTGATCGGACAGATAAATTACAATTGTATTCTGGCGCAATCCGTGTTGATCCAGATAATCTAATGTCCGGCCTATATTTCGGTCTAATGAAGCTGCAGTACTTAGGTAATCGCGCATGTAGCGCTGAAATTTCCATTCCGTAAGAGCTTTCCCCTGCAGTTTCAAATTATTGAACTCCTTTTCTATTGGTTTATAATAAGCATCAATTTTGGCGCGTTGAGCGACATTCATCCGGCTAAAGTTTCCATCTTTACTTTCTTTATCATCAGAACCAAACATCTTCAGATCGTACCCCATTTGCATGGTTTTTTCGATAGACATGTCCTGTATAGCTGCCGCTTTTCGATTTTGGTAGGTATCGTAAAAATTGGCTGGGAGTGGAAAATTAACTTTATCAAACCGGCCAAGATCAGTGGTATCGGGTAACCAAACTCTGTGTGTGGCCTTATGTCCAATTACAAGGCAAAATGGTTTGGATTCATCTCTTTTATCAAGCCAATTTTCTGTCTCATCCTCAATTACATTTGATACATATCCATCAAATCTTTTTTTGCTACCGTCCATCATATCGAAATCCGGATTATAGTATTGTCCCTGATTAGGCAGGATCTGCCAATAATCAAACCCCTGCGGTTTGCTTTCCAAATGCCATTTGCCTATCCAGGCTGTTTGATAACCTGCTTTCTTTAATTGCTTTGCAAATGAATCCTGATCACCATTAAAAATTGAGCTTTCGTTATCCTTAAACCCATTTTTATGGCTATATTTTCCAGTCAGAATAACTGCCCTGCTTGGTCCGCAAATAGAATTAGTTACATAAGCCTTGTCGAAACGAACACCTTCTTTTGCAATCCGATCTATATTTGGGGTTTGCATCAATTTGCCACCATAAGCACTTATTGTCTGGTAGGCATGATCATCTGAAACTATGATCACAATATTTGGTCGTTTTGCAACTGTTCCTGATTGATGTTTCTGTGCAAATAAGGGCATACAGCCGTTGGCAAATACAAGGAATAGTAAAATCTTTTTTAGTTTCATTTAATTTCTGTGGTGTTGTATAAAAAAGAGCTGAAATAAACATGCTTCTTCCAGCCCATCCTAACCTTTGAGAATGGCATAGCTATACAAAGCTATAAAAAAAATAATTCTACAGTTTTTGTGAATTGCTGTAAATCTCTAGTTTTGTATATTATGGACGCGTATAAAAAAGAATTGATAGACCTGCTTTTAAAGCAAAACTACCCTGGTTGGCGAATAGCCGATGATCGGAGTAACATTTTCATTAACATTCCAGAAGATCAGGAGTTGGAAGTTGCGCTGGAAGAATTTAAAAAGAAGATGCGTACGCTAGCTACGAAAATCAAAAACAAGCCAACCAAATTGGGCTTCTTTATTGGCAACAGTAAAGACAGCAGATTTTATGAGTTAAATGCATAGGGTTTTAGCTCATTATCATTTATACAAATGACAACCTTTGCCGATAGGATTATAGAATTTAATAAGCAATTGGATTTTCATGGTTTGCTACCGCACAATATCCGGATAATGAATCCTTACAGAGAAAACCCGTTGGCTCTAACGTGCTCCTCTGCTTTTTATAAAAAATATTATAACGATAATAACCCCAGGCATTTGATACTGGGTATTAATCCTGGTCGCTTTGGTTCAGCAATGACTGGAGTATCCTTTACTGATCCTAAAAGAATGGTGGCTAAATGCGAGATACCATTTCCCGGACAAATGACACATGAGCCTTCATCAGAATATGTTTACGATATGATCGAAGCTTATGGTGGTATACAAGAATTCTATAGCAAATTTTATATTCACTCTGTATGCCCTTTAGGCTTCACTATTAAAAGCCTAAAAAGTAAAGAAGTTAATTATAATTACTACGACAGTGCTGACCTTTTAAAGGCTGCATACCCATTTATAGTTGAAAATCTGGAGAAACAAATTGCAATTGGTTTCGAAACTGATATTTGTTTTTGTTTTGGAACAGGAAAAAACGAATCCTTTCTAAGGAAACTTAATAACGAAAAAAGGTATTTTAAAGAGATCATTCCACTGGAACACCCCAGATACATAATGCAATACAAATCAAAAAACAAGTCGGACTATATCAAAAAGTACCTTAATGCATTCAAAAAAATCTGATTTTATGCATGCATAGTAATTTGTTTTGGCATATTTATTTTTAACTTAGCAACACTAATAGAAAATCAAATGGTGGCACAAATCATATTTATAGTAATTACAGTGGCTGCAATAGTTCTGTTTAGCTATAATATTAAAAAAGTTATCCGAAACATCCAGTTAGGCAAGCTGGCAAACAGATCAGATCAACCTCAAAAAAGGTTTATGACGATGCTTAAAGTAGCATTTGGTCAAACAAAAATGTTTTTCCGACCAATCCCTGCTTTTCTGCATCTGATAGTGTATGCTGGCTTTGTTATTATTAATATCGAAGTTCTCGAAATTTTGATTGATGGGATATTTGGGTCTCACAGAATATTTTCCGGTGCCGGTTTTATTTATGATTTTCTAATTGGCTCATTTGAAATTCTGGCCCTTGGGGTATGGGTAGGCTGTGCGGTCTTTTTAATCAGAAGAAATATCCTTAAACTTAAGCGGTTTAGTGGCGTAGAAATGACCAAATGGCCTAGATCTGATGCCAATTATATCTTAATATCTGAGATATTATTGATGACAGCCTTTTTGCTGATGAATGCTGCTGATGCTAAACTCCAGATTATAGGAGCCCAACATTATACAAATGCCGGATCTTTCCCTGTTAGTCAGTTTCTGCAAAATCTTTTGCCAAGCTCAGAAACCGCCCTTGTTGCTATTGAAAGGGGTTGCTGGTGGTTCCATATCATCGGAATACTTATATTTTTAAATTACCTGCCCTATTCTAAACATTTCCATATTTTATTTGCTTTCCCTAATACCTATTTTTCTAATTTGGAACCTAAGGGTGAGTTTACTAACATGAAAAGTGTTACAAATGAAGTAAAAGCTATGCTTGATCCTTCATTTACTCCTGAAGAGGCTGAGCCGGGTCGTTTTGGCGCAAAAGATATAAACGATCTTACATGGGTAAACCTGATGAATGCTTACACATGTACTGAGTGTGGAAGGTGTACTTCTGTATGTCCGGCAAATATTACTGGTAAGCTTTTATCGCCCCGTAAAATAATGATGGACACCAGAGACAGGATGGAAGAGGTTGGGAAAAACATTGACAAAACCGGCAATGGTTTTGATGATGGCAAATCACTGATTGACAGTTACATTAGCCGTGAAGAAATATGGGCTTGTACAAGTTGTAATGCATGTACAGAGGCCTGCCCTATTAACATTGATCCTCTGTCAATTATTACTGAACTGAGA
>Ga0157371_10003152_pt1 | contig 15196 bp, 9 predicted proteins | sample C45metaG_FD_113462 | JGI IMG/M metagenome (GOLD analysis project Ga0157371, IMG submission 113462) | Corn rhizosphere microbial communities from Kellogg Biological Station, Michigan, USA - C4-5 metaG | ecosystem: Host-associated > Plants > Roots > Rhizosphere > Soil | place: USA: Michigan...
ATGAGAGTGCCAAGCGCCTCGGTGATGGCCTTTATGAACAGCGCCTGATCCAGCAAGCCGTGGTCGCCCGGACCGGTCAGCGTTTCCTCGACGGCCAGACCTCGGATGACGCGCTGTTTCGATACCTGATGGACAACGCCATCCGCAGTAAACAGAGCCTGGACCTGTCGGTGGGCGTGTCGCTGACGAGCGAACAAGTCGCGGCGTTGACACACGACATCGTCTGGCTGGAAGAGCATGAGGTGGCTGGCGAGAAAGTCCTGGTACCGGTGCTTTATTTAGCCAATGCCAATCAACGCCTGACGTCGAACGGGGCATTGATTGCTGGCCAGGACGTTAGCTTGATCGCCGGTAAAGACCTCGTGAACGCGGGCACCCTGCGCGCCACCAACAATCTTGCGGCGGCCGCGGGCAATGACCTGGTCAACAGTGGCCGGATTGAGGCAGGCAACCGTCTCGATCTGTTGGCAGGCAATAACATCGTTAACCAGTCTGGCGGAGTGATCGCAGGGCGCGACGTGACGCTGACTGCAACGAAGGGTGACGTGCTGAATGAGCGCAGTTTCACCGGGTTAGGCATGGGTGAAGGTAACCGCAGCTATTACGGAGACTCCGCCCGAGTTGAAGCGGCAAATGACCTGAGCATCAACGCCGGTCGCGATTTTACCAACAGCGGCAGCGTGCTTAAGAGCGGCGGCGACACCCTCATTAATGCCGGGCGCGATATCAATATCATTGCGACTCAAGCGCTCGACTCAGGTGATGGTGGGATGTGGATGCACACCTCCGCCGTCACTCAAAGTGGCTCTGCGGTGGCTGCCGGTCGCGATGTGCAGATGAATGCCGGGCGTGATCTCAATGCAATCGCCAGTGAGATTGATGCCAAGCGCGACATCGTCATGTCGGCGAAAGAGAATATGAATTTGGTTTCGGCAGCGGATGAGGAGCATTCGTTAGCGAAGAGTAAGAAAAAAACCACTCAGGAAGATCACGTCAGTCAGGTCAGCACTGTCGTGAGTGCAGGTGCTGATATCCGCCTCGGTGCGGGGAATGACATGTCGCTGATCGCAAGTCGGGTGAATGCTGGGGATGAAGCTTATCTGGTTGCTGGCGAGCGATTGGATCTGCTGGCGGCGCAAGACAGCGATTACTCGCTGTATGACATGAAGAAGAAGGGGAGGTGGGGGAGTAAGCAGGCCAAGCACGACGAAGTGACCAAGGTGGTCAACGTGGGAAGTGAGGTCAAGGCGGGCGGGGATGTCGCGCTAATCAGCGGTGGCGATCAACACTACCAGGCGGCCAAGTTGGAAAGTGGCCAGGACCTGATGCTGCAGAGTGGCGGCGGAATTGTCTTCGAGGGTGTGAAGGACTTGCATCAGGAGAGCCATTCAAAAAGCAAGTCGAGCTTCGTATGGAACAGCATGAGTGGTAGGGGCAATACCGACGAAACTTTCAAGCAAACGCAGATGACTGCCAAGGGCGATATCGTTATCAAAGCTGTTGATGGTTTACATATCGATGTCAAACAAGTCAATGAGCAGACGGTTAGCCAAGCTATCGATGCGATGGTCAAAGCTGATCCGCAACTGGCTTGGCTCAAAGAAGCCGAGAAGCGTGGTGATGTGGACTGGCGCAAGGTCCAGGAAATTCATGAAAGCTTCAAATATAGCGACTCAAGCTTGGGAGGTGGCGCAGCACTGGTGATCGCTATCATCGTCACCTACTTTACTTGGGGATTGGGTGCCGAACTTGTAGGCGTTGCAACCACTTCCACTACAGGCCTCGCCGCGAGCGCTGTGTACACGGGAGTAGCTGTAAAAACCGCAACGAGCACCATCAATAACAAAGGGGATTTGGGAGATATCGCTAAGGATGTGACTTCTAGTGACAGCTTGAAAGGTTACGCGATTGCAGGACTTAGCGGCCCGATAGCAAAACTTTTCGGTGTGACCGGAGCGTTTACTGCGGCAGATCTGGGTAGACAACTTGCGGTCAATTCGGCGCTTAAAACTGTCGTGAACGGCGGTAGTTTTACCAAAAATGTTGGTCAAGCAGCACTTGATCTCAGTGCGAGTCTTCTATCTGGAATGATTTACGAGCAGGTGGGCTCGAAGCTGGTTGGCTCAGAGCTTCCCACTAAAGTAGCGGTGCACGCGATCGCTGGGGGGCTGATCGCAGAGGCGGCGGGCGGAGATTTCGCATCGGGTGCCATCGCGGCAGGCGCTAACAAAGCGTTGGTGCAAACTTTTGGTGAGAATTTGTTCCCAGGTGAGGCCCACGAACGGCTATTGGCTATGACCTCTCAATTGATCGGAATGACGGTTGCGGCTGGTTTGGGAGGGAGTGCAAAAGACCAGGAGGTTGCAGGATGGGTAGCGCAGCAGGGCACGGTTTACAATTATTTAGAGCACAGCCAGCAGGAAGCGCTGGCTAAGCAAATAGATGGAACCTGTAAAGGGAAAGTTTCCTGCATTCTTGAAAAACTTGATGAATGGAGACCGTTGGCAGATAAGCAAAATATCTTTACGCCTGCTGAGCAGGTGCAATACGACCAAGCCCAACAAATCCTCACCCATAAGCTACTGGAAAATTGTCAGTCAGATTTTTGTAACATATATACGCTGATCAACATGAAGCAGGCGGGTCTTAGCTGCGGTGACATCTCATGCCTGCGGGAGTCGGCATGGACGGCTCAGAAAGAGCAATACATTCGGCAAGGGCAATGGGGTAAGCTGCTTCTAGAGGCTGTAGGTGATGGCGGAGCCATAGCAGGTGCGTTGGCTCCCATTCTAACAGGCGGGTCGAAAGTTGTATCTGGAGCGGGTGCCGCTGTTGATGACGCAGTAGCAATTGCGAAAGGTAGCGGCAATAATTTAGGGCTAGCAGATACACTGCTGCCTGACGCCGATTTTATTGGGCGCGGCATTGTTCGAACAGACCTTGCGAATCACCTCGTTAATACTGCTGTCTCTGGAAAGCAAATATCTGGGGGGCATAATCTGGAGAATTTTATGCAGGCGCTGAAAGACGCTTCTGGCACGATTTCTAGTAAGTTAGAAGTGGCGCCAGGAATCTATAAAATAGAATATCAGCTGCCAAGTGCTACCAAGGATGCGGTTAAAACGGTGTTCGATCCTAAGGTTTATCCAGAAATGTCGAGTATGGCCAATGAAGCTGCCCATAGAGCGCTGATACAGTATCAGGTGTCGGGTGAGGCGTTGCAGGAAGTTATTGTTTGTAAGTTGAGGTTTCAGGTGCCAGTGAATATAAAAAATGGTGAAATGTATGTTCCGACTGCGTTTCCAATTGGAGTTGTAAAATGAGGTGGGGTGAATTGCCGGGTGATAGTGAGGACTTGTTGTATTGGGTTCTTTGGTTTGCTATTGGTGCATTTTCTGATGGTGACTTAGATGGGCTTTTGCAAAGGATGTTCATACATTGCAAAGGACTTTCTGGGGATCCTGGGTGGTGGTTTGAATATGAGTCGGATGCCTATTCTGGATACTATATTTTCTCAGCTGATCAGGACATGAGTGGTATTTCTCCTGAGTGTCGGATCTACAGTGTTGAGGTGGTTAAGAAAGCTATGAAGGTATCTCTTCTTGCGCTTGGAAATAAATATCCTGGTAGAGCTGGTGGTATAGAAAAATTGATATGTAAGTACGGTCTTTAAACGGTTCCTCACAGAATTCCGGTGAATACAAAGAAAAAATAACGAAAAAAGGGCGCAGATTTGAATAGCACTTACTTAGCAGATAACTAGCTGAAGTAACTGCAAAGCCGCACAAATACCTGATCGAAACCAACCCGGTGCTCACCGACCTCAAGCAGTTCATGAGCTCGGACTACCTGCTCGCCGGCCTCGGCTACAACCCTGATGAGAGTGCCAAGCGACTCGGTGATGGCCTTTATGAACAGCGCCTGATCCAGCAAGCCGTGGTCGCCCGCACCGGTCAGCGTTTCCTCGACGGCCAGACCTCGGATGACGCGCTGTTTCGATACCTGATGGACAACGCCATCCGCAGCAAACAGAGCCTGGACCTGTCGGTGGGCGTTTCGCTGACAAGCGAACAAGTCGCAGCGTTGACCCACGACATCGTCTGGCTGGAAGAGCATGAGGTGGCCGGCGAGAAAGTCCTGGTACCGGTACTTTATTTGGCCAATGCCGACCAGCGCCTGACGTCGAACGGGGCATTGATTGCTGGCCAGGACGTTAGCTTGATCGCCGGTAAGGACCTCATCAACGCAGGCACCTTGCGTGCCAGTAACAATCTTTCGGCGACCGCGGGCAATGACATGGTCAACAGTGGCCGGATTGAGGCAGGCAACCGCTTGGACCTGTTGGCAGGCAACAATATCGTCAACCAGTCCGGCGGTGTGATCGCTGGGCGCGACGTAACACTGACTGCGACGAAAGGTGATGTCGTCAATGAACGTAGCCTCACCGGCTTTGGCACGGGCAATCGTAATTACTACGGTGATTCGGCACGTATTGAAGCCGCAAACTCACTCACCATTAACGCCGGGCGCGATGTTACCAACAGCGGTAGCTTACTTAAGAGCGGTGGCGATACAACGATCAACGCTGGGCGTGATATCAACATTGTTTCGACCGAGACGCGTGATTCTGGGAATAGCGGGATGGGGGCGCGCTCCTCATCTGTTACTCAGAGCGGTTCTACTGTTGATATCGGCAAAGACCTACGCCTGACGTCCGGGCGTGATGTAAGCGTCGTTGCCAGCAGAATCGAAGTTAAACGCGACCTTGCCATTGCTGCAACTGGAGACCTGAGTATTTCGTCTGCAGCGGATGAGGAACATTCCTCGAGTAAAACCAAAAAAGTAACTCGCTCGGAGGGCCACATCAGCCAGGTTTCCAGTGTGCTTAATGCCGGTGGTGACGTGTCATTGAGCGCCGGCAAAGACCTTGAGCTGACCGCCAGTCGAGTCGCTGGCGGCGGCAACGTGGCGCTTGAGGCGCAGCGTGATCTGAGCATCCTGTCAGCGCTGGATGAAGACGCTTCGTTCTATTCGAAGAAGAGCAAAGGCTCGTTCGGTCGCAGTAAAAGCGAGCAACGCGAAAGTTACGACAGCACCAACGTTGCGTCTGTTGTCGAGGCGGGCAAAGACCTGACGGTCAACGCCAGCAAGAAAGCCGACGGGGGTATGAATATCGAAGGTGGGCGTGATGTCACCGTGATCGGCAGCCAGCTGAAGGCCGGTGGCGACATGCTGCTGGGCGCCACGGGCGACATCGCAGTGCTGTCAGGTGTTGAAGAGCATGGCTCCTACAGCAAGAAGACCAAGTCCGGATTCCTGGGGCTTTCCAAGAGTAGCAAGAGTCAGCTGAAAACCACGGCCAGTCAGGTTGGTAGTGAGCTTGAGGCGGGTAATGACGTGGTCGTGGCTGCGGGTAATGACATTCGCTTGCGGGCGAGTGAGGTAAATGCCGAGAACGATGCTGGGTTGCGCGCCGGTCTGGTGAAGGCCACCGGTGACATCAACCTGATATCTGCGAATGACACGGCCTATAGCCGCAGTGAGAAGTACGAGAAGAAAACCGGTTCGATCTCCGGCGGGTTTATCGCGCTTACCTCGGCGAAGAAAGCCGGGCAAGAAGCCCAAAGCAGCACCAGCGTCGGTAGCCAGGTCGTGGCAGACCGGGATGCGACGTTGCAGGCTGAGCGAGATATCAACTTGGTGGGCAGTGGCATCAGCGCGGGACGTGATGTCAGCCTCAATGCAGGGCGTGACGTCAATGTTGTAGCTGCGCAAAACTTTAAGAGCGAACGCGATTGGGCCAAGTCGAAACAGACGGGTATCGGGGTGTCCAGTGATGCCAACGGTGTTACGTTCTTTGCCGGTACCGATCGCAGCGCCGAGAAAAATCGCGTTGAGCAGCAGACTGCGTCTGCAAGCCAAATCAGTGCGGGTGAGAATATTGCGATCACCGCGAAGCGCGATATCAATCAGCGCGGCTCTGATCTTGCGGCTGACAACGACATCGACCTGAAGGCCGGGCGCAATATCAATATTGATGCAGCTCGTGAGCGGTTGTTGGTAGAGCAGCAAATTGAGAAAGAGCGCAATGGGATTAGTGCATCGCTAAATCATAACTATGGCAGTACTAAGGATGCTGTAAGTGGTGCAGGCAAGGGTGAAGACAATGTCAGCAAAGGGTCGAGTGCCCTTCAAGGCGTTGATGCTGTGGGTCATTTTTTGGCAGGCCCGACCGGCGACCTCAAAATTGGCAATAGCAGCCAAAGCACCAGCACGCAATCTATCGAAGAGACCAATCGCTCATCGACGCTCAAGGCTGGCAAAGACCTCAACTTGACCGCCAATAACGATGTGACTGTTGCGGGTAGTCAATTGAATGCCGGACGGGACATCAACGTCACCGGTCGTGATATCAACCTTGATGTAGCCAAAGGTGCCATCAAGCAAGATGACACCCAAAGCCAGAGTTGGGCAGGTATCCATGGTGGTACCAGTGGCGGCCTCAAGCTCGGCGTTGGCGGCAGTCATGGCGTTGCGAATGAAGAGGCGAACCACGCGACCTCGACTACGACCGTGGTAGACGCCGGCAGAGATGTCAATCTGAAGGCCAGTAATGACCTGAACCTTATTGGTACTCAAGTTCGATCGGGTCGAGATATCGATCTCCAGGCCGGTAATGACCTCAACGTTCGTGCGGCTCAAAATGATAGTGACAGCGAAAGCAGCAGGAGCAGCGGTGGCGGTGAGGCCGGGTTGACGTTTGGTAGTCAAGGGGCTGGGATCTATGTCAGCGTTAGCATGGGTAGGGGGGACCTTGAAAGAGAGAAACAAGGCCAACAAAACGCTTATCTATATGCTGGGGATCGTCTCGATTTCAAAAGTGGGCGAGACACCAATATTGCAGGTGCCGAACTAAGAGGGGATGAAGTCATTGGCCGAGTGGGCCGTGACCTGAATGTTTCTTCTGTTCCTGACACTGGCAAGGTTAAAGGCAAAGAGTTCGATATCAGTGCAACAGTAACGATTGGTCCAGGTGCTGGCGTCAGTGGCTCAGTTGGTTACGATCAGACCGCAGGAAAAACCAATTGGGTAGAAGATCAGACTCGAGTGACCGCGCGCGACAAGGTCGATATACGCACTGAAAAACACACCCAGTTGGATGGGGCGCTGATTGCTTCAGACACTGGCAATCTTAAGCTGGATACAGGAACACTTGGATTCAAAGATATTGCAGGCAAAGACAACGAGCATGGCTATTACCTGAATGTAGGTGGTACATACAAAACCGGTGACAGCACTACTCAGGATCCAAGCCAAGAGGGCAAAGGAAAGGCCGGTGATAAGGGGTGGAGTGTTTCAGGCTGGAAGTACGACAAGGAACGGGAACAATCGGTCCGCGCAACGGTGGGTTCGGGAGAGATCATTGTTCGTGATGCTGCAGATTCGGCTTCGGCCGTCGCAGGTCTCAACCGTGATGTGAACAAGGCCTCTGAGATAACAAAGGATAAAGAAAAGCGTACCAATCTCTACATCACCGATTCGTCATTAACGGCGGTTACCAACCCGACTGCAACGATCAATCAATGGAAAAAAGATGCCAAGAAATATGGAGACCATACCGAGGAAACTATAAATCAACTGATTGATCTTTTCAGTGCGGGTACAACGCTTGCGCAGGGAGGGAATCCCGATGATGTATCTCGCGCTATGATGACGAAGGCGTTCGTCAGGCAAGTGGGAAGCCGGAATGCAGAGGATCGTGCGGCGGCGATCGGAAGAGCGATTGGGGGTATTACTAGCAGAGAGCAGGCGCCGGATAACCAAGCACTCGTTGATCGCCTTACGAAGATTGCTGGTGATGACCCAAGTAAAGCCTTGGTGATTCTTGGCCTCCTAACAGCTCTGAAAAAGCCTGAATCTGGGGCAAGTAATTGGGTGATGTTGCCAGCAATGGCGGGAGCAGCAGTGGCTGCTGTAAGTGCCGCGCTGTTAGCGACAGGAGCGGCTACGCAGGAAAAAATGCGCATCGCCGCCAATACGCTTGTTGAAGCGGGTGCTAAGGCAGGTAACAGTGCTGTAGAAAATTTCAGGATCAATGCGGCACTTTGGGATTTTTTGTTCGATACACGTTTCCCTATTCACTCGCTAGATCCTAAGCTATTGATATATATCACTCCCATTCTAACAGTTGATGGGGAGCATCCGAGCAGCGGTGGTCTCGCTGGTAGCAGCGTTGTTAACCCCGCTACCAATACCGGTGGAACCCAGCTTGATGCGGAGCGGGATGATGGGAAATACGTAACGCCTGAGCATCAGCTTGATCCGGGAAATATGTATAGTGAGGAGAGTTCTAGCTCAAAGGGAATAATCAAGGCAAGCGAGACCATTGGGCAGCCGATCGAAGCTGTTATAGGTGGGCGTAAGCGCCTGTTGCGGGTTGATATTGAACCCAATGGTAAGCTTCAAATACAGTCTGGAGGCGGCAAAGACTCGATAGTAGATTTTAGACCCGATCTATCGAAACCATTGGCGCCGCAGATCAACCAGGCATTCAAGCGATTACCTCAATCAGCAAGAGATCAACTGATCAGGAACGCTGAGAAAGGATTGAAACGCCTCCAAGACACAGGAAATATGTAATGAGCGATAAATATGTCGTGGTTTTGGATGCAGGTTCGGACTTGCCCGAAAGAGACTACTTGATCAGCAATGCTTGGGGCGACGCCCCCGTCTCTTATGTTCATGATGAGGTTGCTTTCAATGATTGCAACTTTCTAGATTTGAAAGTGAACAAATGGGAGGTCAATAATGAATGGAGTAAACAGCAGGTTAGTGAGCCTTGGATAAGGATTGAAAAAATGGAGGGTGAAGTGCTTAACGACTTCTTCCTAAGCGAAGGCTCATCTTGGCCTAAAGAAAATGTACCAAAAAAAATAATAACTATTGAACTAGATGAAGGTGGTCGTGAGGTTGATGAGATACTGCTGCAGCGACTGATAGCAGTTTTCTTTGGTCGATTCAAGGTCTATAGGTGCTCTGATAGAATTGAAGAAGTTAGCCAAGGTACTATCGACACCATACCCACGTTAGACGCCATCCATGAACGAATACGCAGGTGTGAGTAGCGTTTTTGTAGAGTATGATAACTATAGGTGGTGATTATTAGTGTCGCCTCGCGATATTTATTGAAAGTTTTCGAGTTGTAGTGGGGTTGTTGGTCCGAGTATTGTCATATGTATGTGGGGCGGGGAGTGCTCGGGGAACGGTTTTTTAATAGCCCCTCCGTACGTTGATATACGGAGTATTTGCTCAGTCGCTGCGCGTATTGGGGGGGGGGTAATGCTCGGAATAGTAGCAATAATTTCCCAGAGGTTTGACGGTTCAATAATTCGATTTATTCGAAGTTGAGAGTAGAAGTGTGCCGAGGTTTTCTTGTGCTTGATTGATCTCTAGGGCTTCTTTGTGTGAGTTCCGTTTGGTTTCTGATAGGGAAATGGATGAAGTTGGTGCATGGCTTTTGGCTGGCAGGCTTTCAGGAGAAAAAGGGGACGGATTTAAATTCTCTGAATAAATAAATCTGACCCCATCTCTCGCTAAATCAATCGATTCAGAGTTAAGCCCCATGACAGTCGCTGCAGTCGTTTCAACCAAAGGCGGGCCGGGTAAGACCACGGTTGGCGCCAATTTAGGTGCGTTCTGCGCCGATGCAGGGATCCGCATCCTGCCCATCGATCTGTATAATCAGCCGTCGCTGTCGTCGTTTTATGCGCTATCGCATGAGGCGCTTGAAAGGATCGACTACCACTTCAATGAGGACGAGAGCATTACTGGCATTCCCAGTGGTTTGGAGGCGATGCGCCAGATCACAGGCGGCTTTCAAGATGCTGATTTGATCGTCATTGCGGCGCGTCCTTCTATGGGGAAAACCAGTCTGACATTTAGTGTCGTGGATGCAGCGCCTCAACAGAAGCCAACCAACACGGTCCAGATCTAGAGACATGTCGATGGGAGACAAACGGCCTCCAGCACAGACAATCCGGTAGCGACCGCAGCGCTTACCCTACAAGACTCCCTTGAAGCAGTGATGGCTCGGAGACATCATTGCTATCAAAGCGTTCATAAGTTGTACAAAAATAAATATCTGTACAACTTTTCATAAAGTTCTCAATCTCAATGCCGACAGGATGTCTGAAACGTTTAATTACATAAAACGTGATTAGCCGAATGAGCCAGACAGAGCCAGGCATTCGAGAAAATGGAATGTTCTCAACTACACATCAACTACAAACCGTCCCATTCCGGGCTGTGAGAACTCCATGAACATCCTTGCTCCTGCTGTTCACCTGGCTGACCGATTACGCTTCTCCACGAAATTCGGTGTGCTTGCAATCATCGTCCTAATCCCTTTGGTTCTGCTCGGTACGCGCGTGATCCATCAGATCAACGGAAGCCTTGAGGTCATTCGCTAGGAACAAGTAGGCCAGCGCTATCTATTGGACGTAACGCCTGTACTGCGTTTTTCGATGTTGCAACGTGCGCTCACCAACCGCTTGCTCAGCGGGGATAGAACCGCTCAAGCCGATCTGTCGGCCAACCAGTTGAAGTTGGAGGACGCGTTTTCGAAACTGGCTGCAACCGACCGACAACTCAACACACAGCTGGAAACCGGTGATCGAGTGCAGCGTCTGCACTCTGGGGCGCAGCGTTTGATTGAGCTGGCGAAAGCAGATGCCAATCAGAGTGCCATCTTCGACGACTGGAACGATCAGCTCACCGAGACGTTGAACTTCGTGTACTACGTATCGGCCACGTCGGGCATGGTGCTGGATGAAGATTACGCATCGTTGTTCATGATCGATCAGAGTACCTTGAGGCTGCCACGACAAATCAATATGGTCGGGCAATTGCGCGGGCTGGCCAGCGGGCTACATGACGGGCAAACGTTGAGTGCGGGTGCGCGCAGCGTTATCAAATCGATGCTCAAAAATGAGTTACTCATCCATAAAGAACTTCAGCAAAGCCTGGCACTTTTGCGCCGCAGAGAACCCGCCCTCACCGATAGTATTCAGGCGCCGATCACCAGTGCTTTTGCGAGCCTCGACAGCTTCCGCGCCGACCTCGAAGTATTGATTGGCGCGCCAGGCGACATCATCAGCGGCGTGCAGAACTTGCCGGCCAAGGGCAATGCGGTGGTGGCTGAGTTGTACAAAGCTCAAGACACGCTGCAAGACGCACTGTTGAATGCGCTTGAACGCCGAGTTCAGGAAAAAACGTCGGAACGGCTATTCATTCTAGGTATGTTTGTCGTTCTTGGCCTGTTGCTGGTGTATGTGTTCAGCGGCATCTACAGCGCCATGCGTCGCACGATCAACGATGTTTTGATTGCCACCCAACTCATTGCTCAGGGCGACCTGAGCGTGCGAGTTCAAGTGCGCGGCAAAGATGAAATGGCCGACGTGGGCAACGGCCTTAACCATATGGTGCAAGCCTTTGGCTCCTCGCTTGCCCAGGTCGAGCGCAGTTCACAATCGGTCTCCGATGCGGCGGAGCGCATTGGGGTGTCGATTGACCGGGCTAAACGCGCGATGAGCGCCCAGCAAAGCGAAACCGAACAAGTCGCTACGGCTATCAACGAGATGACCACCAGCGTTGCTGACGTGGCGCAAAACACCGAGGGTGCCGCCCACGCCGCTGGGCACGCCAGCCAGTCCTCCAACACCGGCCTGGCGAAGATGCAGGAAACCCGCGTGACTATTGAAGCCTTGGCCGATGAGGTAGAGCGCAGTGCGCAAAAGGTTTCGGCACTCGCGCAACACAGCCAGCAGATCGGCGGCGTGATTGAGGTGATCCGCAACATTGCTGATCAAACCAACCTACTGGCGTTGAACGCGGCCATTGAGGCGGCCCGCGCCGGTGAGCAGGGTCGAGGATTCGCGGTGGTCGCCGACGAGGTCAGAACTCTGGCCTCGCGCACACAAAACTCAACTGAAGAGATCCGCCGGATTATCCAAGAGCTGCAACTGGCGACAGGCGACGCCGTCGAGCAAATGAAAGCGGGCAAACTGCGCGCGCAGGAATGCATCGAATCCGCTGATCAGGCCTCGACTAGCCTGGATGCAATCAATGACGGCGTTGAGCAAATCGTAGGAATGAACACCCAGATAGCCAGCGCGGCGGTTCAGCAGCACGCCGTCTCGGAGGATATCAATCGCAATGTGAACGAGATTCGTAACGGTAGCGTTGCGCTGATGGAGGGCATAGAGGACAACGCTGTGACTGCGGAGGAGCTCACGCTGCTGGCAGGGGAACTGCGTACTGTCGTTTCGCGTTTCAAGCTGTAACGCGGCAAAGGGGGGCCGAATTTGTTGGCAATAAAAGATTTGTGGCACAGTCCGTTTCGGGTAAATGGCGGGTAAATGGGGTCTGACCCGAATGGCACTTACTTAACGGCTAACCAGCTGATATAACTACAAAAAAATTGAAAAAGGCCGCCCTTGGTCTACGGTGATAGTTGCGAACACACACCACTAGAACAAGGACAGCCCGCGTGAATCGTAGACGTCAAATCGTCAGGCATCAACAGCAGCGCATTCAGCAGCACGCCAAAAACAGCAATGCCCATGCGTTCTTTAAGCTGCTAGCCGATCCGGCGCTGCTACAGGGTGCCGAGTCAGTGATGCCCAAGCATCGTCAACGGTTGTTCCCGCCGACTTAAACACTGTCGATGTTTCTGGCTCAAGCCATGAATGCCGACCGTTCCTGTCAGAAGGCCGTGAATGATTTTTCGATCAAACGTTGCTGCGATGGGCTAAGCCCCAGCAGCGTGTACACCGGCGCTTATTGCAAAGCACGGGCGCGGTTACCGGTAGAGATGGTTTCAACGTTGTTGCGCTCCACGGGATCAACGATGAGTAACAACGCGTCACCATCCTGGCGCTGGATGGGGCGTCCGGTACGCCTCGTAGATGGCACCACGGTGGCCCTGCCAGACACTGCGGCCAACCAAGCTGCCTATCCGCAATCGCGTGGTCAGAAAGCATGGTTGGGTTTCCCCATCTGCCGTTTGGTAGGAATCATTTGCCTGGCCAGCGGTGCTGTTTTAGATGCATCGCTGGGACGCTTTCGAGGCAAAGGTGGCGATGAACAGACGCTGCTCAGGACGATGCTCGATACCCTGAACCAAGGCGACATTGTGTTGGGCGATGCCTACTACGCAACGTACTTTTTGCTGTGCGAACTGCAACGTCGTGGAATCGACGGCGTGTTCGAACAATATGGCGCCAGGCGGCGCAGCACCGACTTCCGGCTCGGGCAATCGCTGGGGCCGGAAGATCACTTGGTTGAGCTGACAAAACCCAGGAATCGACCTTCCTGGATGAGCCAAACTTATTACGACGATGCGCCTGAAACACTGACAGTACGCGAACTGAAAACTGGCGGAAAAATCCTGGTAACCACCTTGAACTGCCCACAGCAAGTACCTAAGGCTGGGCTCAAATCACTGTACAAAGACCGATGGCATGTTGAGCTGGATCTGCGCAATATCAAGACAACGCTGGGGCTTGAAACGTTGAGCTGCAAGACGCCTGGCATGGCTGTAAAAGAGTTATGGGTGTATCTGCTAGCGCATAATTTGATTCGGATGATCATGGCCAAATCAGCGCTATTAGCTGATTGCTTGCCACGCGAGCTTAGCTTTAAACATAGCCTTCAATTATTCCTTGCGATGCGGCAATACAGCTGCGACGAACCAGACGATAGGGTGCAGGATTTACTCAAGTTGATCGCCAGGAAACGTGTCGGAAACCGGCCGGGACGGATTGAGCCTCGCGCCATAAAACGAAGGCCCAAGCCTTACCCGATGCTGATGCAGACGCGCTCGGCGGCAAGGGCCGAGGTCAGGAAAAATGGACACCCGAAGAAGGTTAAGTAAGTGCCATTCGGGTCTGACCCCAATTAGTTTCCAATTAGTTTTCTAACAAAGTGGGTGTGACTAAGCCTATATCTGATGTCAAAGTTGATCCGGCTGATTGGGGTAAGGGCAAATGGGGTCTGACCCCAATTAGTTCCGAAATGCGTTCTTTGAATGTTAGGCCAATAAACTTCCGGAGGTTGTATAGTGGTTACTCAAGACCTACAGTTAGTAAAGCAAATTTTTGAATTGCTAGATGCTGGAATCGTAGATGGCTACGATTCTTTTTGTTATGAGGTAGCAGTAAGCGTTGGGTATATAGAAACGGTTCTTACTGTTGAGAAGGAAGGGGTTCGGGTGACGGACGCAGAAACGGATTACAATGGAGCAATTCTCTATCGTTTGGTGAAGGAGTTGAAAGAGTGCGCCACCAGACGTGGTGAAAATTGGAATTCGTTTGCGATGACTTATGCGCGTGGAGAAGAAGTTAAAACAAAATTTGACGGTTGATTAATAAGAAATCTTATATCAAAAAAGATCGGTGAAAGTGGACGAGAAAGGGCGAGGCTATCTGTATGCGGCGAGATCATGGGGCCGAGCTGGGGCAGGATCCAGGCTCATCGCTCCGGATAAGCGAGGTTGTTTCTGCTAAAGCATTTGCAGTGAAGGAGGCACTAATGCCGACTTACCTTTCCCTTTTATTTATTTGCTGAACAGATCACTATATATTGGAAGTGCGCGTTATCAGGCACCTTTCCAGACAAGGCATTCCAGTTTGAAATTGCTGACGATCTTCTCGATGAATATGGGGTTTGTCTGATATTCTGGCAACTGTAGTTTAAAGATAGCGCAGAAATGGTCCAAACTAGGTGGTGCCTAATCCAGGTAACGGTAAATGCGGTCTGACCCCAATTATTTTTGGCTCTGGCAGTGGAAATTTTGTGGCTGATTCGGTGCCTAACAAGGCAGGTTAATTGGTTCGTCGAGACATTGATACGGAATACAAAATTCTAGACAATATAGCTGATCAATTAGGGAGAAACACCTCAGCCAGCGGAACCGTAAATATCCTGACAGAGAAAGCGGCCTGTGCAAGCTGTCTAAATGTAGCGGAGCAGTTCAGGGCGAAGTATCCTAATATCACTGTGAATATTTTCGATAATCAGGGCGTCATGTTGCGTCCACCGAGGAAGGCTCCGTGATGGAAGAAAGAGTGACTTACGCTGAAATTAGGGCTTGGTTTTTGGGCAGTTACTACAGCTACTGCAGAGTAAAGCTTAGGCA
>Ga0157371_10003155_pt1 | contig 15188 bp, 16 predicted proteins | sample C45metaG_FD_113462 | JGI IMG/M metagenome (GOLD analysis project Ga0157371, IMG submission 113462) | Corn rhizosphere microbial communities from Kellogg Biological Station, Michigan, USA - C4-5 metaG | ecosystem: Host-associated > Plants > Roots > Rhizosphere > Soil | place: USA: Michigan...
ATCTTTCAACAGTGCATCATCCGGATTTGTTATTTGCAATTTAGATCTTCCATATTCACGCTTATCGCTTTTTTCTACATTGCCTCCGTACACTTTTGCAATCAATTGTGCACCGTAACAAATCCCCAGAACCGGAACTTTCTCATTAATCTTTTTCACATCAATCAGCAAAGCATTTTCATCATTCACAGAAAAAGGTGAGCCGGAAAGAATCACTCCTTTTAGTTCATCCGAATATTCAATTTCTTTGTTGAAAGGGATAATTTCGCAATAAACATTTGCTTCTCTTACAGTTCTTGCAATGAGTTGCGTGTACTGCGAACCGAAATCAAGAATAAGGATTTTTTCAGTCATGCGTGCGAAGGTAAAAAGATTAAACGTTCTGAAAACTGCATTTATTCATTTATTAAAATGAATTTAAACCGAGCCAAAATTATTTTAAAAAATAATTTATCTTGTTACCGAATCTGATAAATAAAAACCAAAAAATAAGAAGATGAAAAATCTGATCATTCTTTTAATTGCTTCTACCAGTTTTATTTCGTGCGCTTCCGTTTCAGGAGATGGAAACGTGCGCGATGAAAAAAGAGATCTTTCAGAAATACATGCTGTAAAAACTTCCGGCTCCATTGATGTGGAGATTAAGAGCGGAAATGAGTATTCACTTGTCGTTGAAAATGACGAAAATTTAATTCACTATGTAATTACCGACATAGACAATGGTACTTTAAATATTCATTATAAGCATGGTTATTCTGTCATGAACGATCATGCAAAAGTGGTGGTGACAGCGCCCTCATTGGATAAATTAGTTACTTCCGGTTCCGGTGATATTATTTCTGAGGGGGTGATAAAAAATGTAAATGAAATTCAAATAACTACTTCTGGTTCCGGTGACATAAACGTTAATGTTGACGCGCCTTCTGTAAAAGTTACCGGCTCTGGTTCCGGCGATGTTTCTTTATCGGGAAGGACCGAAGATTTTAATTGTAAAATAAGCGGAAGTGGCGATGTAAAATGCCAGAATCTTAAATCAGAAAACGCGGTTGTTCATGTTTCAGGAAGTTCTGATGTTCATGTTTTTGCGAGCGTTAGTTTGAAAGTAACTGTGAGAGGCAGCGGTGATGTATACTATGCAGGCAATCCGACTTCACCGGAAATTCATATTACCGGAAGCGGCACCGTGACGGCGGAAAAGTAAAGATTCAACCATTAACGTTGAACGTCAAATTTCCCTATCTTCGCAGCCCAAAAATCAGTTCTTAAGAAATGTTAAGCAGAAGAAATATCCGGGTAAAAGTGATGCAAACGCTTTACAGTATTGAATCTATGAATAAACAAACGAGACCCGGAGAACCGTTACAAATTCTAAAAAAGAATCTCGAAAATTCGCAGCAGCTGTTCACTTTTCTTGTCTATTATATTCTCGAAGTGGCCCGTTATTCAGAAAAAGACGCGTTACAAAAATCACAAAAATATTTGCCTACTGCAAATGATTTGAAAGTAAATACCAAGATTGCCGGAAATCAATTGGTATGGGAAATTTATGAGAATAAATCATTTCAAAAATCACTGGAAAAATTTAAAATTAAATATCTGATTAATGATGAACTGATCAGGAAATCTTATTTCGCTTTGATCAGTTCAGATCAATACAAAGAATATATTTCTGTGCAATCGCGTGATAAGAAATCAGAGAAAAAAATTCTTGAATATATTTTTTCTGACCTGATGATTCCTGATGAATATTTTCTGAGTGATGTGGAAGAAAAATTTATTCATTGGGATGACGACGCAGAAATGATGATACTTTTAATGAACAAATTTTTACAAAAACCGGCTGCTTTTAATTTTGAAGAAATGATTGGTGCTGAAAAAATGAAATTCGCCGTCGATCTTTTACAAGCAGTAATAGATAAAGATGTTTATTGCCTTGAGTTGATCAAACCAAAATTAAAAAACTGGGATTCAGAAAGGATTGCGTTGCTTGATATGATCTTAATAAAAATGGGTGTTTGCGAATTATTATATTTTGAAACGATTCCGACAAAAGTTACCATTAATGAATATATTGATCTTGCAAAAGAATATAGCACAGAACAAAGCGGACATTTTGTAAATGGAATTCTTGATAATATTCATAAAGAGTTGCTGGCGCAAAATAAAATACATAAGACCAATTATAAAAACAGCACTTTATAATACCTTTGCAGGATAAAAAAAATGATATGAAAAAATTGCTGCTTATTTTTTGTATTGCAGGAACATTATTTTCCTGCGATATCCGGCATAACAAAAATAAACCGGGATCCAACACAGCAATTGGTACTCATTTTAATGATTCTACCTCTGTTCAGCTAATTGATTCGGTATATAATTTTGGAAAAGTTACTGAAGGAGAAAAAGTAACGTATAATTATCGCTTTAAAAATACAGGAACCAAACCTTTGATCATCTCTTCCGCCACCGCTAGTTGTGGATGTACCGTTCCGGAAAAGCCTGAAGAGCCTATCAAGCCTGGAGAAACCGGGTTTTTAAAAGTCGTTTTTAACAGCCAGGGAAAGGTAGGGCCAACGCACAAAACGATCATGGTTGTTTCCAATGCGTATCCACCTTTTCCTCTTTTACAATTAAGCGGCGAAGTAGATTCGAAAAAATAATTTTCAATAAAAATAAATTTCTTAACCGCTGTAACACAGCAAACAAAACAAACAATATGAATTTAGCAACAGTATTTTTAATGTTAGGACAAGGCGGCAAGGGCGGCGGAGGATTTCAATTTGTGTTTTTAGGATTGATGGTTCTTGTGTTTTATTTTTTTATGATTCGGCCTCAGGCAAAAAAAGCAAAGCAACAAAAAACATTTATGTCAGGTTTGCAGAAAGGCGATAAAGTTGTTACCATTGCCGGCATCCATGGTATTGTAAATAAAATAAATGACGACGGCACTTTCATGTTGGAAGTAAACCCTGGGTCTTATATTAAAATGGAAAAAAGTGCAGTAAGTATGGAAATGACTGCGAATTTGAATAAAACGGCCGCTCCCATAAAATAGTAGTTGCATGAAATATTTGATGTACGAAGTACGATGTAATTTTATATCGGCTTCGTACATTTAATTTTAAGGAATGTTCAAAAAAACGCACATCTCACCGCATACTTCATATCTTCAGAAACGATGCTTCGAATAGGAATCACAGGAGGAATTGGCAGTGGCAAAACCACTGTTGCCCGCATTTTTAATGTGCTAGGCATTCCTGTTTATAGTTCCGATGATGCCTCAAAAAGCTTGATGAATAACGATGTAGAATTGAAAAACAATATCATAAAAGCGTTTGGGAAAGAAGCATATTCGAATGGTGAGCTTAACCGAAAGTACCTGGCAACAGTCGCTTTCAGCCATCCTGATAAAATTCAATTGCTGAATTCTTTGGTTCATCCGGCAACGATAAAAGATGCCATTGCATGGATGGAGAAACAACATGCGCCCTATGTTATAAAGGAAGCGGCTTTGATTTTTGAAAGTGGATCAGATAAATATCTTGATCTGGTAATCGGTGTAAAATCGCCGCTGGCTTTAAGAATTGAAAGAGCGATGAAACGAAATAATACTACCGCTGAGGAAGTTGAAGCCCGCATCAGATTGCAGATGAATGAAGAAGAAAAACTTAAGTTATGTGATTATATTATTGTGAATGACGAACAACAAATGTTGATTCCACAGGTACTTTTATTAAATGAAAAATTTTTGAAAGAAGCAGAAAAAAAATCACAGGCGGCGTTATTAAAATAAAAATCAATCATTGCCCTATACCCGAAGATTAAAGGAAATATTCGATATTTGTTGCTTTACTGATGAACGGTAATCTAATTACTTTTTGACGGTGTTTTTACAGTTTTTTTAATGAATGTAGAAAATGAAGATCAGCTTTTATATCAGATATTATACAGTTTTTGGAGAAGAATTATTTATTTCCGGAAACAATAGATTCCTTGGAGACAACGAGCCTTCTAAGGCAGTTGCTCTTAAATGGTACAACGAAGATTTTTGGTGGGTAACTATTTATTTTCCTGAGGACTTTGATGACAATATTCAGTATAAATACATTTTAAAAGATAAAAAAGGAGTACAAATTTTTGACGGCGAAGAAAATCGGTTTATCGATCTTTCTTTAAAAAAAACAGATTCTTATTCTGTTTTTGACACCTGGAATGCTGCTGGAAATGTTTGGAACGTTTTTTTTACAAGAGCTTTCAGCAAAGTTTTATTACCTCCTGTAACTAAAATAAAAATTCCAAAATACAAGAGGGCAAATCATATTTTTCGTGTAAAAGCGCCGTTATTAAAACCCGGTGAAACTATTTGCCTGTACGGCTCTACAAAGAATTTGGGCAATTGGAATATTGATGAACCAATTATTCTTGCTCCTGAAAATAACTGGTACACAACAAGTGTGTTTCTCGAAGAATATGAGTGGCCGGCAAGTTATAAGTATGGCATTTATAATATTATTGAAAATAAATTAGTCCGTTTTGAAGAAGGAGAGAACAGGATCATCCGCAAATTTGAAGAAGCGGAAAAAGGGATAACGATTTTTAATGACGGATTTGTAAATTACCAACGCGGACTTTGGAGAGGAGCCGGTGTTTCTATTCCTGTTTTTAGTTTGCGTTCGCAAAAAAGCTTTGGTGTCGGAGAGTTTTCGGATATTAAATTATTAATTGATTGGGCAAAGAAAACTGGATTAAAATTAATTCAGCTTTTGCCCATTAATGATACAACTGCACATTTCAATTGGCGCGACTCATATCCTTATGCCGCCATTTCTGCATTTGCGCTGCATCCAATTTATATAAATCTTGAAAAGGTTGCCGGTATTGAGTTTTCTTCAATTCTTAAACCATTAAGTAAAAAACAAAAACAACTGAATGAGTTAAAAGAATTTGATTATGAACAGGTAATGAAGTTTAAGCTTTCTGCTTTAAAGGAATTGTTTGAAGCAAAGAAAAATGATTTTAAAAATAACCTTGATTATTTTGAATTTTTTGAATTGAACCGGCATTGGCTGGTTCCTTACGCGGCTTTTTCATACCTGCGGGATAAATATAAAACGCCGGATTCTAGCAAATGGAAAAGTAATAAAACGTACAACGAACAAGCGATTCAAAAATTAGTTGCGCCTTCGCAAAAGCATTATGACCAGATTTTATTTTTCTATTTTATTCAGTATCATTTGCATTTGCAAATGAAAGAAGTGGCCGATTATGCACACAGTGAAAAGATAGTTTTGAAAGGTGATATTCCAATCGGTGTTTATCGATATGGTTGCGACGCCTGGGTCAATCCTGCTTTATATAATATGGACGAACAGGCTGGTGCACCACCTGACGATTTCTCTGTAAAAGGCCAGAACTGGGGCTTCCCAACGTATAACTGGGAAGAAATGAGTAAAGATAACTACAAGTGGTGGCGCAGACGTTTTGACCAGATGAGTAATTATTTCGATTCTTTCAGGATTGATCACATTCTTGGCTTTTTCAGAATCTGGAGTATTCCCATGGATTCATTGCAGGGAATTATGGGAAAATTTGTTCCGGCGATTCCTGTAGATATTTCTGAATTCTACCAAAGAAATATTTCCTTTGATCATGCCCGTTATTGTAATCCTTTTATAACCGACAATATTTTATCAGATATTTTTAAGGATAGAAAAGATGAAGTCGTAAAAAAATTCGTTCTAAACGATTCAGATGGAAATTATAGATTGAAAGAATCTGTCAATACCCAGGTGAAAGTAGCAGATTATTTTAAGAATAGTGACGATGAAATGATAAAAAATGGCTTATTCGATTTGATAAGCAATGTAATTCTTTTCGAAGAAGAAAATTCCAACGGACAAAAATTTCATTTCAGAATTGCTATTGATAAAACATCTTCTTTTTTTCTTCTTGATAATTATACAAAAAGTGTTTTGTGGCCTCTTTACATTGATTATTTCTATGTTCGTCAAAATGATTTTTGGAAAAAAGAAGCAATGAAAAAATTACCTTCTTTAAAACGAAATACAAACATGCTTGTTTGCGGCGAGGACCTGGGAATGGTGCCACCATGCGTTCCCGAAGTAATGAGTGAATTAGCAATATTAGGGCTTGAGATAGAACGCATGCCCAAGTCTACAAACTCCGAATTTTTTCATCCCAATGATGCGCCCTACTTATCTGTTGTAACTCCATCCACACATGACATGAGTACGATCAGAGGATGGTGGGAAGAGAACCGCGAACAGACGCAACGATTTTACAATTACATGCTCGGACAATATGGCGAAGCACCTTTTCATTGTGAACCGTGGATCAATAAGAAAATTATTTTGCAACATTTATATTCACCTGCAATGTGGAGTATTTTTCAACTGGCCGATTTGGCAGGTATGGATGAACAACTACGGCGTAAAAATCCTGAGGAAGAAAGAATTAATATTCCTTCTGATCCAAACCATTACTGGCATTACAGGATGCATTTCAATCTGGAAACTTTATTAAATGAAAATGGATTTAATGAAGAATTGAAAAAATTTATAAACGAAAGCGGGAGGGCAGGAGAATGAATTTGAAATATCGTACTTCTGATCTTCCTTTCAAACATCCCTTCACGATTTCTAAGGGGACGAAAACACACCAGCCTGCTTTATTAGTGGAGCTGGAATTCTTTGGTATCAAGGGTTATGGCGAGGCGCCTGCTATTGCATACTACAATATTCCTGTAGAAAAAATGATTGCGGACATTGAATCCGAAAAAAGGTTTATTGAAAAATTTTCGTTCACAGAACCTGACAGATATTGGCATTATTTGCATCACCTGATTCCTGATAATCCTTTTTTAATATGTGCGTTAGATATGGCGGCATGGGATATTTATGGAAAAATGAAACGTAAGCAATTGTACCAGTTATGGGATTTGGATATTTCAAAAAACCCTTTGACAGATATTACGATCGGTATTGATTCCATTGAAAATATGGTTTCTAAAATGAAAGAAACGCCATGGCCAATTTATAAAATTAAGTTGGGCACGCCTGATGATATTCACATTATGGAGGAACTAAGAAAGCATACAGAAGCTGTTTTTAGAATTGATGCGAATGCCGCCTGGAAAGCCGAAGAAGCGCTGGAAAAAATAAAGGTGTTTAAAGAATTAAATGTTGAATTCATCGAACAGCCTTTAGCAAAAGATGATTGGGAAGGGATGAAATTTTTATATGAAAAATCTCCATTACCGCTCATCGCCGATGAAAGTTGTGTTTCAGAAAAAGATGTTGAAAAATGCGCCGGATTTTTTCATGGAATAAATATCAAGCTTACCAAATGCAGTGGCATTACGCCTGCTTTAAGAATGATAAAAAACGCACGGAATTTGGGAATGAAAGTGATGGTTGGGTGCATGAATGAAAGCTCTGTCGGAACCGCCGCCATCGCTCAGCTACTGCCATTGCTGGATTACGTGGATATGGATGGTCCGTTACTTCTGGCAGCGGACGTAGCAGAAGGAGTGCAATTTGATTTTGGAAAAATTATTTATACAGATGCTTACGGGTTGGGCATTACAATTCCTCCTTTTCAATAACAATATTAATTTCTGAATACGAGTTGTCTCACAATTTTTTATTTGTCAGGCAATAATATTTGCAAGAATGTTCTCAGAAAAAAAGGTATCGGCCAACTTTTTAGACCGTTCTAAAATTTGTGGAATTGTTTTTTGATTTTCGTCACAAATTGAATAAACTAATTGTTCTACATCTTCCTTTGTTTTATAAACATCTGCAATACTTTGTTCCAATAAAGTAACTTTTAACCCACTATCTTTCAATTTTCCCAGCTCGGCAATCATCCAGCTCAATGCGTAAAAATAATTTGCGTTCAGCATGATATGATACTCTAAAGCACTACCGTCGGGCATGACATTAAACGGCGAAGTAACAATTTCCGGCGTGAGATATTTTTTTAAAAATTCCGGTGGTTCCGGGTTGGATTTTAATTGCATTAATCCGCCTAAGGCCTGTGGATAAATACTTAACCATCTTAATTGCCGTCTGAATTCATGAACATCATTTTCTATATCCGAGAATTGCCTGTTTTTTCTTTTATATTTTTTAATTACTTTTTTAATATCGTCATGATAAACATCAAGGATAGCAATGGTATCATTCTTTTCGTCAAGCCATTTTATTTCATCCAGATCTTTATGAATTTTTTCGAGTCGTTTTTTATGCTTGCTGATCCAGTTTTCTTCTTTTAAATAATGATTAAGATCTTCTAATTTTTCACCTTTTTTTTCTTTTAAATAAATGGTAATTAAGCCGGGGATTTTTTTTTCATTTATAAATTGTTTATAGAAACCATCATAGAAATCGATCGCTCCAAGCCTGTCTTCAATGTCTTTAAAAATTTCATTCAGCTTCTTTAATTTTTTATGATTATTGATCTTTTTATAAAGTCTGCTCAATCCCTCTAATCTAAAAAGTGGAGTGCGCATATCTTCTTCATAAATAAGCTGCGCCGGATTTTCAGCTAATTCTGCTCTATCTAAAATCGTTTGCACTTTGTTCAGATAATTCACAAAACGTGTTTTTCCGACAGGCATATAAGTATTCATAGAATCTAATTTAAATTATAATTTATTTTATGTACATAAATTGTGCTGCTTTTTATTGCATCTTAAAAATCAGGAAATACAAATCTTCTTTATTTGTTTATCTACTATTAGAACATTTTCCAATTATCAAATGTTACCAGGCTAATCGCATTCTTCTTTATTGCAGTTTTCATGGGTAAACTCGGTTTCCAGCGTGATATGTTGGATGTTCATGTGTTGCAATGTGTGCTTCAGTTTATTCTTAATGACACAAATTTCACGATTATCTTTATGCTGGTCAACCACCAGGTGCGCAGTCATGGCGTTTTCGGTAGTGCTCATAGCCCACACATGGATATGATGAAGGTCTTTTATTCCTGCGATCTTTTCCGCTTTATTTTTGATCGCGGCTATATCAATATCTTTCGGAACAGCATCAAGTGTAAGAGCAAGGCTTTCTTTTAATAACCCCCAGGTGCTCCATAAAATAACGGCAACAATAATAATGCTCGCCAACGGATCAATCCAATATAAACCTGTGAAATAAATAATGATTCCGCCAATCATTATTCCTGCACTTACCAACCCATCGGCCATCATGTGCAGGTAAGCGCTTTTGATATTGAGGTCGTGTTCCTTATTTTTTAAAAATAAAACAGCAGTAATAAAATTGATGACAATCCCAATTCCCGCCACGATGGCAATTGTTTTTCCGGGCAAAGCAGGCGGGTTTGAAAATCGTTGAATCGCCTCATAAGCGATTACCGCAATAGAGATCAGCAGAATCATCGCATTGAATAAAGCGGCTACTATCGTCGTTTTCCGGTATCCATAAGTATATTTATTATTCGATTTTATTTTTAATAAACGAAAAGCAAGTAACGACAATCCCAGGCTTCCAACATCAGCAAGGTTGTGACCGGCATCTGATAAAAGAGAAAGAGAATGAATAGAAAAGCCGACCACGGCTTCTATTAAAACAAAAAGAGAATTAAGTAAAATTCCGATTACAAAAGCGCTGTTTACATTTGTAAGAACGGCCAGATGGTGATGATCGTGATGTGAATGATTTTGTTCCATTTTACAAATCCCATTAGTGTAAAAATAAGCAAATTCATTAATGCTGGAAGAATGCTTCTGAGTTTTGCAAAAAGATAAAGAAAGGGTTGATAAAGATGAAATCAGCGTGCAGTTTAGTTCGTTGTAAAGGAATTTGCGGAAAACAATTCAAAAGCTTACCAGTATTTAAATGCAAAGGCGATAATTGCATAGATCATCGTCATTATAAAAATTCCTTTTGCAGTTTTATCCCGATAACCGTTTATATAAATCGTAAATAAAATCGCATTGGCCATCAATGAGATACTGATAGAAACTGTAATAAGATTTGGATTAAACTTCATCCATTGGAACATTTCTGCAAATGAGAGATTTTTAAACTTCACCAATTTATAAAGCAAAAATCCAATCAGCGGAGCAATTAATCCCAACGCCAGTCCAAAAATCAAATTGTCTTTTTTGAAGATCATAAAATGTCCCAGGTTTTTTCAAGTTCTTCTTTCAGAGTATAATTAGTAAGATCAAATTGGACCGGAACGACGCTCACATAATTGTGTTCCAAAGCCCACACGTCTGTGTCTTCGCCGGTATCAAAGTTTTTAAATTCACCAGTTAGCCAATAGTATTTTCTTCCATGAGGATCAAGGCGTTCATCAAAATCTTCCTCATATTTCGCATAGGCCTGTTTGCACACTTTTATCCCATTCATCAAGTCAAGTGGCACTGCGGGAAAATTTACGTTAAGCAGAAAATGCTTTTGCATTTTTCGTTCCAAAACACTTTTAACTATTTTATGAACGTAAAATTCTGCGGCAGAAAAATCTGCTTCAATGCTGTAATCCAGTAAAGAAAAACCAATGGAAGGAATGCTTTCAATCGATGCTTCCATTGCCGCACTCATCGTTCCGGAATAAATTACATTAATAGAATGATTAGCACCGTGGTTGATGCCGCTTAAACAGATATCTGGTTTCCTGTGAAGGATTTTATCAACGGCCAGTTTCACGCAATCGACCGGAGTTCCATTCGTTTGCCACGCTTCTGCCCCGGCAAAAAAATCTTTTACTTTGTCCAGTCTTAAAGGAACGCCAATCGTAATTGCATGCCCCATTCCGCTTTGTGGTTTATCGGGAGCGACTACAACCACATCGCCTAAATCTTTTACTGCATTTACTAAACTATGGATACCCGGCGCTGTAATTCCATCATCATTTGTAACTAATATAATCGGTCTTTCTTCTTTTATTTCAGTCATTTATTCTTTCCGGTTTATAGGAAAATTAGGTTTAAGAATGTTCAGATAATTTTTTACTGTATTCAAGAGCCAATTTTTCACCATCTGAACCATGGCCTTGCAATTGCTTCTCTAAACGGCCACGGAATAGAAATTAGTATAATTAATAGCGCAATTCCAAAAAATATCAGGCTCTTTTTAAATTTTGCCTGCGACGTTGCCGCTTTTTTCACAGAAACTCTTCCCGCATGAACCAGAATCCACGCGATAATCATCATCACTGAATGTTCAATGGTAAAAAAACGTACCATTGGATCTTTCATGCTTTCACCAATATGCTTTAAACTTTCAAACCAACCATCGGAAAAATAAAGGATAAGACCTATCAATAATTGGATATCCATTGCCAGCATGAAAAAAAAGTTGCTTCGGCTGTCAGCAGCTGTATAATCTCTTTTTGTTGTCAATCCGCTAATCGCGCTTATCACAGTCCAGAAAGCGAATATTAAAATAAGCCACCGAATTAAATTGTGTAAAACAAGCAGAGTTTGCATAATAAAAGTTTTGGCAAAAATAAGGGGAAAGAAGGAGAAGTAGATGTAGTGTGTTATCTCCTAAACTTTCTGTTTTAGTTATTATGACTTACCAAGATGGTTTATTTCTTACTTAAAATTTCCCAGAATTCATCCTTTGATAGTCCAAGTGATTTTAAAGCATTTCTAATAATAAATTCAGGAATGGGATCAATATGAGTTTGAAAAATTATAGGACGAGTTAATTCTTTTTTTGTCCAAACTTCATGCCCGTCACTTGTTCTAACATATTTGCAACCGCTTTTGGATAAAAATTCACGATACATGCGCAGCGACACGTTTGTTAGCTTTCTTGTACTCATTATGCAAATGCAGGTATTTGAACATCCAAATCAAATTTTTTAAATGCCTTCTTATTAACAATGTTTCTAAAAGATTTATTTGTTTCCAACAAAGAAAAAACATCTGGGCTATTTAATGTTTTGTGATCCTTATCAATCTTCCAACCGTATTTTTTCAAATCCTTTTCAACTGTTTTTTTATCAGTTGTGTATTTTACATATTCATCTAAAGAAACCTTAAAGCTATGTCGGGCTTCATGTTCATCATTGCCATAACCATAAAGATCCAAAGCGGGCGAATAAACAACGTGAACATTATCTTCTATAAAAGTGAATAGAGATAATTTAACTGAAACTCCTTGATTAGGGAATTGACCCTCAATTTTAATCTTTGCCATTAATCAAAAATATTTTTGCAATCTTATTAAAAATTAGACAATGAACAATAAAATTTCTAAATGATCATTCTTTAAAAAAAATGTCCTGGCTTAATTAATTCAGGATATTCCTTTTGAAACTTTTTTATTTCCGGAATAGAAACATTTTGAACATAACCGCTGCCAGGATTTTTTGAAATATAATCCTGATGATATTCTTCCGCTGGCCAAAATTTTGTCAACGCAACAACCTGTACCGCAATAGGCGCCTGAAATTTTCCGGAAGCATTTAATTGTTTTATATATTCCTCAACCTGATTTTTTTCTGAATCATTTTCATAAAAAGCGATGGATCGATATTGACTGCCAAAATCCGGCGCCTGCCCATTTGTTTGTGTTGGATCCTGTCCTGCAAAATAAACTTTCAATAAAGTTTGATAAGAAATTTTTGAGGGATCATAATAAACAGTTACACTTTCTGCATAGCCGGTATTTTCGTTTTCAACCATTTCATAATTTGGATTTTTTTCAGTTCCGCCTGCATAACCTGAAATTGCCTCATCCACTCCTTTTACGCTTTCAAAAAGCGCTTCTTCATGGCAGAAACATCCGGCAGCAAAAGTGGCATGACTATATTTTGATAGATCTTTTTTGGGATTGTTTTCCATCTTTTTATTCGACGATTGTTGCGCACATGATACAAATGCCGTTGTCATTGCCATGCTAAAAATTATGCTGATAAATAATTTCATAACTTATTTGTTTCCCAAATTTACGTTTTAAGTAAAGGTGCAGATGTTAAAACGATGCAGAGCGAGGTACCTTTTTATTTTAATTGAAAAAATCTGTTTGCTGAATCTTTTCAAAGAAACATTCAATCATTTCTAAATGTTTTGTGAAAAGAAGGAAATCGCTTTTCCATTCATCCATTAAAAACGTCTGTTACCTGAATGTATCCGGCAGCAACGAAGATTTTTAATTAAATTTGCAAATTGTATTGATCCTGTTTTAAAAATTCATTATGAAAAAAATAATTCCAATCGCATTTTTACTTTTATTTTCAAATATACTTTTTGCTCAGATTCAGAATCCGGTTGAATGGAGCGCATCCAGCAAAAAGATCTCTGATAAAGTTTATGAAGTTCATTTAACTGCAAACATCGACAAAGGCTGGCATATTTACTCACAGACAACTCCTGAAGGCGGTCCGATTCCTACCAGTTTAACTTTTACGAAAAATCCTTTGCTTACTGTTGAAGGAAAGCCGAAAGAAATAGGCAAAATGGAAAAACATCATGAACCTCTGTTTGGCGTTGATGTAAAGCAGTTTTCAAATACTGTGGATTTTGTTCAATTAGTAAAATTAAAAGCACCTGTGAAAACATCTGTTAATGTAGCTGTGGAATTTATGGTGTGCAACGATAAAGAATGTTTGCCTCCTGTAACAAAGAAATTTTCTGTAGCGCTTAAATAATTTCTTTTACCAAAAAAGTTTTTAATGAAAAACTTTACCAGGCTTTTTGCTTTATTGTTTTTTGTTTTTCTTACCGCAAATTCGTTCTCACAGGATTCTTCTGCAGTTAAGCTTTCTTATGATTATCAAAGAGCAAATGATAGCGAAATTATTTTTAACATTCATGCGAAAATCAATCCAGGAATAAAATTATTCGCGCTGCACAAATCTCCAAAAGATATTTTGTATTCCAGTGTTCAGTTTGATTCAGCAGAGAAAAAAATTTTAAAAGATTCGATCACTTTTAAAGGCAACAAACAAAAAGCAATCGATCCGTCATTGCAAAGTGAAGTTCATTTTTTTACAGATTCTGTTGAATGGCAACAAAAACTTTCCGCTTCTTTAACTGATAGTTTCTTACTAAAAGGAACAGTAAGTTATATGATTCAAAAAGGCACTGATTATTTGCCTGGAGAAAATGAATTTAAGATTTTTATTTTGCCACAATCGAAAAGCAATTCAGCAAATGCTGCTGAGCTGAAAGCCGCTAATACAGGCGGTTCTGTTGCAACAAGATCGCTTACATGGATTTTTTTTACTGCATTTGCTGGCGGCTTACTCGCATTGATTACACCTTGCGTTTATTCGATGATTCCTGTTACCGTCAGTTTCTTTACAAAAAGGAGTAAAACGAAAACTGAAGGCATTAAAAATGCATTCTATTATTCTGCGTCCATTGTTTTTATTTTCACGCTATTAGGTTTTTTAATTACAATTATTTTTGGTCCAACGGCATTGAATAATCTGGCTACGAATTGGATTGCCAATCTGATTTTTTTCCTGATCTTTTTAATTTTTGGAATTTCTTTTTTAGGCGCCTTTGAAATTGCTTTGCCAAGTTCATGGGGAAATAAAGCCGATAGCAAAGCCAGCACAGGAAGCTTTATCGGTATCTTTTTTATGGCCCTTACCCTGGTGGTTGTTTCCTTTTCATGCACCGGTCCGATCATTGGAAATTTGCTGGTAATTGCTGCAAGAGGAAGTTATTGGGGACCGCTTATCGGGATGTTTGGATTTTCACTCGCGCTTGCATTGCCATTTGCATTGTTTGCATTTTTTCCCGGAAAATTAAATGTTTTGGGAAAAGCCGGCGGTTGGCTGAACGCAGTAAAAGTGACTCTTGGATTTTTGGAACTTGCGCTCGCCTTAAAATTTTTATCAAATGCCGATCTTTCAAAAGGCTGGCGGTTATTGGATCGTGAAGTATTTATCAGTTTATGGATCGTGATTTTTATGTTGCTTGGAATTTATCTTTTAGGAAAAATAAAATTCAGTCATGATGATGAATTGCCAAAAAATGATTTCGATATTCCTTATTTGAGTGTTACCAGGTTATTCTTTGCAATTGCTTCATTTTCATTTGCAGTTTATATGATTCCCGGTTTATGGGGCGCTCCATTAAAAGCAATCAGCGCTTTTCTTCCGCCTATGGGAACTCAGGATTTTATTGCAGGTGGCGGAAAAACGGCTGCCTTACAAAATAATAATTCTTCTTCTTC
>Ga0157371_10003156_pt1 | contig 15182 bp, 12 predicted proteins | sample C45metaG_FD_113462 | JGI IMG/M metagenome (GOLD analysis project Ga0157371, IMG submission 113462) | Corn rhizosphere microbial communities from Kellogg Biological Station, Michigan, USA - C4-5 metaG | ecosystem: Host-associated > Plants > Roots > Rhizosphere > Soil | place: USA: Michigan...
GCGGTCGCGGTCGCTCTCCGCGTGGGGGACCGCTTCGACCGTGGGTCGGCCGATTTCGGCCTTCAGCTCGGCGGGCGTGCCCTCGGCGACGATGTGGCCGTGGTCGATGATCCCGACCCGGTTGGCGAGCGCGTCGGCCTCCTCCAGGTACTGGGTGGTGAGGAAGACGGTGACCCCGTCCTCGGCGGCGAGCCGCGCGACCTCGTTCCAGAGGGCGGTCCGGCTCTGGATGTCGAGCCCGGTCGTCGGCTCGTCGAGGAAGAGGATGCGGGGGCGGTGGGCGAGCGCCAGGGCGAGATCGAGCCGGCGCTTCATCCCGCCGGAGTAGCCGCCGACTTTGCGGTCGGCGGCGTGGGCGAGGCCGACCCGCTCGAGCAGTTCGCTGCCGCGGGCTTCACGCTCGTCCTTGCCGAGGCCGTGGAGGGCGGTCTGCAGGCGCATGTGCTCGCGGCCGGTCAGCAGCGGGTCGAGCGCGGCCTCCTGGAGGGCGGCGCCGATCGAGGCGCGCACCTGCGGGCCCTCCTTGACGACGTCGAAGCCGGCGACGCGGGCGGTCCCGGCGGTGGGCGGGAGAAGGGTGGTCAGCATCAGCACCGTCGTCGACTTGCCGGCGCCGTTGGGACCGAGGAAGCCGTAAATCTCTCCTTGGGCAACCTGGAGGTCGATCCCGTCGACCGCCCGCGGCCCGTTCTTGAACTCGCGGACGAGGCCTTCGACCTCGATCCCGCCGCTGCGCCCGTTGCTGCTCTCCATGACTGGTCTCCGCTCTCTCGTCGCTCGAAGGAGTGAGACTACGGAGGCCAGCCGACCTCCGGCGTGCATAACGCATACAACTCCGGAGCGATGTACGAGCGCACCCGCACCTACCGCCTGGCGATGACCGTCAACAAGCCGGTTGCCTGGTGGGGGCGGATGCAGGTCGAGGGCCTGGAGACGGTGCCGGAGAGCGGACCGCTGCTGATCGTCGGCAACCACGACAGCCACTGGGACCCGGTGATGGTCGGGATCGCGGCGCTGAAGCGGCGGCAGATCCGGGCGCTGGCGAAATCGGAGCTCTGGGACGTGCGCGGCCTCGGCCCGATCCTCAACGGCATGGGCCAGATCCCGATCCAGCGTGGGAAAAGCGACAAGGACGCGCTGGCGAAAGCGATCGAGGCCCTGCGGGCCGGCGTCTGCATCGGCGTCTTCCCCGAGGGCACCCGCTCCCGCGGCAAGGTCCTGCGCGCCCGCAGCGGCATCGGCCGCCTCGCCCTCGAGGTCCCCGAGGCCCACGTCAGCCTCGTAGCGATCGAGGGGACCACCGACCTCACCGGCTTCCCCCGCCGCCCCCGCGTCCGCCTCCGCTTCTTCGATCCGGTCGGCGGCCAGCCCCGCCCCAACGAGGACCCCGGCGAGCTCTCCGCCCGCCTCCTAGCCGAGATCCGCGAGCTAGTCCCCCCATCCCTCAGCTACCGCAAGCGCGCAAAGCTAAGCGGCGTCACCGAAGACTGAGCGCCAAGTCGTGGTTCCTTTGTCCTGAATAGGCGGACAAAGGAACCGCGGGATCAGCTCGCGAGGTGAAGTGCGCGGCTGATTCGCTCGAGCACGCCAGCGGTGTCGCCGTGGATCTGGCTCCAGGTCACTCTCAGGACGCGATAGCCGGCGGCGGCGAGGAACTGGTCGCGCCGGCGGTCGTCTTGAAAGGCGGCTGGCGTCTCATGCGTCTCGCGCCCATCCGTTTCGACGATCACGCGCTCTTTCTCCCAGAGGAAGTCGATGAGGAAGCGCTCACCGTCGATGTGGATTGGAGCGTTGGTGTGCGGACGCGACATTCCTCGATCGAGCAACTGCGGCAGCACCAGCGTCTCGAAGTCGCTGCGGACGTCCGGCACCTTGCCGTCTTTGGTCCGGTAGGGGAGGAGGGCGAGTTCGAGCTTCTTCAGCCCGCGCCGCCCTTTGGCGTTGTAGATCGCGATGTCGATTGCCTGGAGGTCGAGCTTCCTGCGAATTGCGGCCCGCCCGACGACCTTGCGGAGGACGGTGAGATCGAGGATCCCAGCGAGGTCGACGAGGGTCCGAGCCAGCGTGGTGACTGCGATCTCGTAGCTGACCTCAACCTCCTCCGGCTCCGGATAGCGGCAGCGCCGGCAGCGAATCCCGTCGATCTTCCGTCCCGCCTCGACAGGCACGGTCACATCAATGAAGTGCGGCCACTCGTCAAAGAGTCGATGGAATGCACCCGCGGTCGCATGGGAGACAACAGCTCCCTCCCCGCAAGCCAATACCGCCGCTCGTAGGTGCGTGTATCGCGAGATGGATCGATGCCCCACCGCGTAGACGCTGCGATGAATGCGGTGAAGCTTCCCGGCATCGGCGCGTTCTGATGCCCGACGCCGCGATACTCCCTCCTCTCTCAGTTGATCAAGCGAGACGACGCCACCCTGTGCCGTAGCCGTCTCTGCGATCCGGCTGTGCGGCACGGCCCTGCTAGTTGTGCGGTTCCTTTGTCCTGACATGCAGGACTAAGGAACCGCGCGATCAAAACTCTCCCCCCGCTAGGCATCCTGTGGTTCTTTTGTCCGCCTATCCAGGACAAAGGAACCACGCGATTGGCGCCGATCCCTCTTATTCGGTGACGTGCTGGCCGTTGCGGCGTAGGGCGTGCCACTTGGCGCCGAAGGCGGTGGTGCCATTGGCGTCGCTTTTGCCCTGGCGTTCGCCGCTGTGGGTGTAGAGGGGGTGGCCGGCGTAGGTGAGCTGGATCGTCCCGTCTTTGCGCTTGCTGGTGCCGACCAGCTTGCGGGGAACGTCCACCGCCCTGATCTTGCCTTCGGTCAGCGCGGGGGGCCAGGCCTTGGCGCAGGCGCCGTAGCAGGTGGACACCGAGCCCTTGTCGCCGTCGAAGCGGTAGAGGGTGTGACCGGAGAGGTCGAAGAGCATGATCCCGTGTTCGTTTTCCGCTCCGAACACCGCGCCCCAGCTGCCTTTTTTCGGCTTGTGCGGTTCGGGGTTGGCGGCGGTGGTCGTGCCCTGGGTCGCGGGTTCCTTAGGTGCTTCTTCGGCAGTGCTGTCGTTGCCGCCGCCGCAGCCGGCGACGGCAAGAACCAGCACAACAACTAGGCAATAAGTCAGTTTCTTTAAAAGCAAGGCGGGGAGTCTAGTCCCCCGCCTCCTCGCCGCTGCCCTTGAGGGCGTACCACTGGCCGCCGAAGGCGCTGACGTCGTTGCCGTTTGCTTCGCCCGGTTTTTTGTCCTCGACGAAGGTGTAGAGCGGGTGCCCGGCGTAGGTCACCTGCATCGTCCCGTCTTTGCGTTCGGTGGTCCCGAGCTTCGAGGCGGAGGCGCCGTTGCCGACGGTCGGTTCGCCTTCGGTCAGCATCGGTGGCCAGCCTTCGGCGCAGGGGCCGTAGCAGGAGGACGTGGTGCCCTTGTCTTTGTGGAAGTCGTAGAGGGTCATGCCGCTGGAATCGACGAGGACCATGCCGAGCTTCTGGGCGTTGCCGAGGGAGACGATGCGGGCGCCGCTTTCCGCCCCGGCCGGGGATTCGCTGCTGGCGCTCTTATTTTCGCCTTCGCCTTCGCCTTCGCTCTTCGCCCCGTAGCGGTTGCCGACGCCGTTCGAGCTTTCGCTGGAAGCGTTTTCGCTGCTAGAGGACTTTTCTTCCTTCGATGAGCTCCCGCCGTAGCTGCTTCCGGTCGAGCTGCCGCCGCCACAGCCCGCGATTGCGATGGCCGCCACCGCCAGCACGGCCAGCAGTGCGAGCCCGTTCGTCTTCATGGTCACGTCGATTCCTCCTCTGGGTTGATGTTTGCCGTGCTCGGCGCCCTCCCCAGAGGAGCGACGAAGGTTCGTTTGCCGGCGTGGACGACGACCGCGCGCGTCCGCGAGAGGTCGAGCGCCGAGCCCAGCACCGCTTCGGAGTCCTCGCCCCAGCGGTAGCGGAAGGTCCCGGCCGGATAGGAGACGCCGCCCGGGCCGCGCAGCGAGACCTTGCAGAGGGTCCCGGACTCGACCCCGTGGACGTACATGCGGATCTCGGTGCCGTAGGCATGGGGCTCGAGGGTGGCGTCGATGGTGACGCCCTGCGAGGCGAACTTGACCTGCTTTGCCGGCTCGCCTCCACTGCCGCCGCCGAGGACGAAGATCGCCAGCACGGCGGTGGCCAGCGCCGCCGTCGCCCCGCCCAGTGCGAAACCTCCGAACACCCGACGGCGACGCCGCTGCTCGGTCCGCTGGCGCTCGCCGGCGATCGTCGCCGCGATCCGCGCCCCCAGCTCCGGTGGCGGCTGCGGCGCCGACTCGAACCGCTCCGGGTCGGCGTGCGGCAGCATCTGCGCCACCGGCATCAGCAGCGCCAGCTCCTCGCGGCACTGGGCGCACCCCTCGAGGTGCGCCTCCAGGCCGACCTTCTCGTCGTCTTCGAGCCGCCCCAGCGCGTACACGCCGAGCAGCTCGCGCCAGTCACGGCACTCGTTCCTAGTCTTCATAGCCCATCTCCTCGAGCACCACCCGCAGTGCTCGCAGTCCGTAATAGACGCGGCTCTTGATCGTCCCCTCCGGGACACCGAGTTCCTCGGCGACCTCGGCGTAGGGGCGGCCGCGGTAGTAGGTCTCCACGATCACCTGCCGGTGGTCGTCGCCGATCCGCCGCATCGCCTCCTCTACCTGCCACGAGAGCAGCGCCTCCTCCAGCGGCTCGACGCTCGGCTCGATCCCGCCCTCGGCGACGCCGGGCCGCACCGCCCGGGCCCGGCCGAGGTCGATGACGACGTTGCGGAGGATCGCGAACAGCCAGGTTCGCAGCGAGCCGATCCTCGGGTCGAAGCGGTCGCCTGCGCGCCAGGCGCGGACAAAGGTCTCCTGCACCGCCTCTTCAGCGAGGCCAGCGTCGCCGAGCGAGCGGACCGCGAAGCCGTACAGCTCGCCGGAGTGGGCGGCGTAGGCCTCGCGGACGTCGCGTTCGCGGCTGAGCGCGCCCCGGGTCGAATTTCCCCTCTTCAGGGTCTCAGGGATCATCCGACCCGGCATACGCTCCCCGGCCGCGCCGGGTTCAAATCTCTCTTGGGAGAGCCCTAGTTGAGTTTTCCGATCTTGAAGATCTTCGTCCCGCAGTCCGGGCAGACGCCCTGGATCGCCGGGCGACCGTTCTTCATCGTCACCTCTTTGGGGTCTTTGATCTCGACCTTCTTGCGCTCCTTGACGCAGTAACCCTCAGGCATCTAGGAACCCTCCTTTCGTCGCCGCCGGGCGGCAGAGCTCGCGATAAACGCGAGGTGGATTGAGGCGAATGTAACGCAGGTCCATGACGCTGCCGCGAAACTTCGTGACAAACCGCACGAAACGCCCATGGCCCACGTCAACTACCCTCCTGCCGCAGTCGCAAGCCCTTCCCAAGCCTTAGAGGAGATAACGGAATGCCCGAAGCAGTGATCGTCGACACCATCCGCACGCCAATCGGCCGTGCCTTCAAGGGCTCGCTGGCCCAGCTGCGCCCCGATGAGATGGGCGCCTACGTGGTCGACCAGCTGCTCGAGCGCAACCCCGAGGTCGACCCGTCGATCATCGAAGACCTCTTCTGCGGCGTCGGCATGCCCCAGGGCCTGCAGGCCTTCAACCTCGCGCGGATCATCTCCCTGCTCAGCGAGAAGCTGCCGCAGGAGGTCAACGGGGTCACCGTCTCCCGCTACTGCTCCTCCAGCCTCGACGCGATCCGCCACGCCGGCAACGCGATCAAGGCCGGCGAGGGCGACGCCTACCTCGCCGTCGGCGTCGAGTTCGTCAGCCGCTACAACGAGCGCACCGAGCCCGCCGGCGAGGCCGACCAGAACGAGAACCTGAAAGGCAACAACGGCCAGCCGAACGCCTACATCGCGATGGGCGAGACCGCGGTCAACGTCGCCAAGAAGTACGAGGTCAGCCGCGCCGACATGGACAAGTTCGCGCAGCGCTCCCAGGAACTGGCGGTGCGCTCGCAGGAAGACGGCTTCTTCGACCGCGAGATCGTCCCGGTGAAGCTGCCCGACGGCAACGAAGTCAGCAAGGACGACGGGCCCCGCGCCTCCTCGACCCTCGAGAAGCTTTCCGAACTGCCGGAGGCCTTCGGCGGCGGCGGCGTCACCGCCGGCAACTCCTGCCCGCTCAACGACGGTGCCGCCGCGGTGCTGCTGATGAGCGCCGAGAAAGCCAAGGAGCTTGGCCTGAAGCCGCGGGCGCGGATCATCACCGCCGCCACTCACGGCAACGAGCCGGAGCTGATGGGCGTCGCCCCGATCGGCGCGATCAAGAAGGTGCTGGACCGCGCCGGGATGACGATGAACGACGTCGACCGGGTCGAGCTGAACGAGGCCTTCGCCGCCCAGGTGATCCCGATCATGGCCGAATGCGGGATCGACGAAGACAAGCTCAACACCCACGGCGGCGCGATCGCCCTCGGCCACCCCTTCGGGATGACCGGGGCCCGGATCATGGGCACCCTCCTCAACGTCCTCGAGACCGACGACAAGCAGGTCGGCCTGGAGACGATGTGCGTCGCGGGCGGTCAGGGCAAGGCGATGCTGGTTGAACGCCTGAACTAAGCAGCCTTTGGTGAGTTGACCTTCCTATAACAAGGTCAACTCACCAACCACCGATTAGGGTCGGCTTGTGGAGACGCTTCTCTATGAGGTCGACGGGCGCGTTGCGCGCATCACCCTGAACCGGCCCGAGCGGGGGAACGGGATCACCGCTCGGATGCCGGTCGAGCTGGCCGAGTGCGTCGAGCGGGCGAACCTCGATCCTGAGGTGCACGCGATCGCGCTTGCCGGCAACGGCACGGGGTTTTGCGGCGGCTACGACCTGGTCGCCTCGGCCGAGGGCGACATGAGCGAACTGGGCGGCGACGCACCTCCGCCCGGCTCACCACTCGATCCGGCGGTGATCGGCGCCAACCACGCCCCGAACACGAACTGGGACCCGGTCACCGACTACCAGTTCATGAGCCGCAACGTGCGCGGCTTCATGAGCCTCTTCCACTCCGAGAAGCCGGTCCTCTGCAAGGTCCACGGCTACTGCGTCGCCGGCGGCACCGACATGGCGCTCTGCTCGGACCTGCTGGTGATCGCCGAGGACGCGAAGATCGGGTACCCGCCGGCCCGCGCCTGGGGCTCGCCGACGACGGCGATGTGGGCGAGCCGGCTGGGGCCGATGCGGGCCAAGCGCCTGCTGCTGACCGGCGACTCGCTGACCGGCGCCGAGGCGGCGGAGTGGGGGCTGGCGACCGAGGCCGCGCCCGCGGACCGGCTCGACGAGCGCTTCGAGCGCCTGCTCGAGCGCGTGGCGCGGATGCCGATCAACCAGCTGGTGATGATGAAGCTGCTGGTCAACCAGACCGTTCACGCCCAGGGCCTAACGCAGACCCAGGTCCTCGGCACCTTCTTCGACGGCATCGCCCGCCACACCGAGGAGGGCCACGGCTTCGTCCGCCGCGCCGCCGAGTCCGGCTTCCGCGAGGCGGTCCGCGAGCGCGACGAGCCCTACGGCGACCACGGCCTCGAGGGCTTCGGCCTCGACCCAGGCGAATAGGCTGCCGCCCCGGTGAGCGACCAGCCGCACCCCAGTTCGATGATCACGCCGGAGACGGTCCGCAACTTCCTCCCGGGCAGCTTCCCCGGCGACCTCGCGATCGAGCCGCTCGAGGTCGAGGACTCGCACGCCCGCGGCCAGATCGTTGTCGACAAGCGCCACCTGCATCCCGGCGGCTTCGTCCACGGCGGCGTCTGGACCGCGCTCGGCGACACCGTCGCCGCCTGGGCCACCTTCCGCAGCATCCCACCCGGCCACAACTTCACGACGATCGAGCTGAAGCTGAACGTCTTCGCTGCCGGCATCCTTGGCGACGAAATCGAGGCCCGGGCCGAGCCCCTGCACGTCGGCAAGAGCACGGTCGTGATCGAGGTACGGATCGAGCGCCGCCGCGAGGGCACCGAACCGCGCCTAGCGGCAAATCTGATCGTGTCGCAATTTGTGCTGCCCCCTGCGGCCGACTGACCAAGCGGGTCAAGGACGCAGTGAGCGTGGCGTGCTCTGCACGCGAGCGAGCGAGGACGCCGAGATGCGCCGGTCAGGCGGTCGCAGGGACGTCTCTACGAAGTGGCGGAACAGCGCCGCCTCGTAGGCGCGGTGGACCAGCGTCTCGGCGTGCCACTGGACGCCGATCAGGAACGGACGAGAGGGGTCCTCGATCGCCTCGGGCGTACCGTCCGGGGCGCGGGCGGTGATCTTCAGCCCGTCGCCCAAACGCTCGATCGCCTGGTGGTGGAAGGAATTGACATCGAGCTCGTCGCGCACCTCGACTTCGTCTTCGCCGAGCGCTGCTGCCAGCCGGCTCCCCGCCTCGATGTCGATGGTGTGGCTCGTCTCATTTCCCGGCGCTGACTGACGGTGGGCAAAGCCGGGGGAGGCCTCGGGCAGGTGCTGGATCAGCGTGCCGCCGCGAGCAACGTTGAGCGCCTGGGTGCCGCGGCAGATCGCGAGGATGGGGATTTCGCGCTTGTCGGCGCAACGCGCGACCGCGAGCTCGAAGCGATCGAGGTCGGGCTCGATCGGCCCCAGCTCGGGATGCGGGTCGGCGCCATAAGTCTCAGGGTCGAGATCGGGGCCGCCGGAGAGGCAGATACCGTCGAGCCGGTCGAGCAGCGTCCCGATCGCCTCCTCCGGCAGCGGCGGCACCACCATCGGCAGCGCCCCGGCGGCCTCGAGCGCGCGCAGGTAGGTGAGGCCGAGGACCATCTCGCGAACTTTCGGCTCGCTCTCCGGAGTCTGCTGGATCCGTTTCGGCTCCCGCACCTCCGAGGTCGTGACCCCGATCAGGGGCCGTCCATGCCCGGCGCCTCGCTTCATGACGGTGGATTCTCCACTACCCAGGTGTCCTTGCAACCGCCGCCCTGCGAGCTGTTGACAACCATCTCGCCAGCGCCCTGGGCGAAGCGCGTCAGCCCGCCGACCATCGCCGCCTGCCCGTCGCTGCCGCTGACGACGAACGGGCGCAGGTCGATCCGGCGCGGGCGCAGGGCGCCGCTGCGAATCGTCGGGTGGCTGGAGATCTCGACCGGCTCCTGGGCGATGAACCGCTCGGGCCGCCGCCGCACCACCCCGACCGCCCGCTTGCGCTCCGGCTCGCTCGCCCGCGGCATGATCGTCACCCCGTGGCCGCCGAAGCCGCCGCGCGGCTTGATCACCAGTTCGTCCAGCCGCTCCATCGCCACCCGCCGATCTTCCTCGTCAGAGAGGTCGTAACTGGGGACCGACTGCAGCAACGGCTTCTCGCCGAAATAGAACTCGACCATCCGCTCGACGTAGGCGTGGGCGAGCTTGTCGTCAGCGAGGCCGGTCCCAAGGGCGTTGGCGCAGCGCAAGCGGCCGGAGCGCAGCGCCGGCAGCAGCAGCTCGCCGAGCTCGGTGAGGCTGCCGTCGGGCTCGGTCAGGCGGTCGGCGTCCTGGCGGCGGTAGATCACGTCGATCTGGACCCGGCGCTCGCGCGAGAGGCGGGCGAAGATCCGCTCCCGGCTCAGCTCCAGCTGGCTGGGCGTGACGATCGGGAGCCCCAGCTCGCGCCCGATCCGCTCGTGCTCGTACCAGGCGCCGTTCTCGGGCCCGTCGGAGAGGATCGCGACGACCGGTTCCTCTCGTCCCTCGGGTGCGGTTGACCGCAGCGCCACGCCCAGTTGCTCCAGGTAGTCGCCGTGCCCGCGCGGGCGCAGGGGGCAGTCAACCTCCGCCGCGACGATCTCCCGCACCGCGAACGCGTAGGTGGCCCCCGACGGCATCCGCAGGTTGTCCTCCAGTACCCGCAGCTCCCCATCCTTGCCGCGGACGAGGTCGAGGCCGGCGACGGTCGCCGGCGGCACCGCCGAGTCGAGCAGCCCCTGCATCGCCGGTGCGTAGCCCTCCGAGGTCTCCAGTAGCCGCCGCGGCACCACCCCGGCGTCGAAGATCCGCTGCGCTCCGTAAGCGTCGAGGAGGAACGCGTTCAACGCCCGCGCCCGCTGCAGCAGCCCTGCTTCCAACCGCTCCCACTCCTCCGCCTCGATCAGCCGCGGCACCGGATCGACGGCGATCGCTTCTCCCTCGCCGAAGGTGAGCCCGTTGGCGGTGACGCTCCGCTCGACCCGCTGGCTCAGTTCCTTCAGGTCGCGCGCTTCCAGCGCCTCCACGAGCGGCGCGTAGTGCGGCCGCGGCATCCCCTCAGCGTCGAACGCCTCGTCGAAGCAGTCGGGTTCCAATGCGTAGGAAGCAGGACTCACGCCTCAGCTTCTACCCGCCACCCCGCAAAGGGCACGCGAAGGCCCGGACTAGTTACTGCATAGCTGCTACAACGGAGTTCTTTGAATTTCTTTGAACAAAAGTGCCTCCATCGGACCAAGTAGACCCCGTGTCAAGTTCGCGTCATGTGCAACCGGCGGGCCTTGGAGGTTTTCGAAGGCAGTTATCTGGACACCCTGTAACTTGAGTTCAAATTACAACAATAAACTCGAATAATAGGTATAGGTTTTTCATCGGACGTCCGGTTTTGTGGCCCCCGTGGGCGACTCGACCGAACGAAAACGATGGCTTGCCGTATTCACGGCCTTGCTGGTGATGTGCTCAGTAACGCCCGTGCTAGCGGCCGAACAAGCTCCTCCGTCGCCGGCAGAAATCCAGGAACCACCAGCGGCCCTCGAACTGACGGCTGCCGACGCGCCTGAATACCTGCCCGACCAGCAGGAGGTGACCCAGGGGATCGAAGCGGTCGAACGCGAAGAAGAACGGCGCGCAGAAGAACTCGAAACGCCCGCCGCCGAACAGGAACGGGAAGAATCGCGCGAAGCCTTCACGGACCTAAGCTCCGAAGGGTCCAAGGAACTCCTGCTCGAATCGTTCCCGGAAGAGCTCGAAAGCCTGGAAACCGACCCGGCTCGCTTCTTGAGCGAAGCCACCCTTCTTCACACGGCGGGGGAAGAAGCCGCAGTTGTGCGTCAAGAAGGGGACACGTCCTTGCTCGAAGCCGGGATCCCGGTACGGGCGGAAGACGAGGAAGGGGAACTCAGCAAAGTCGATCTCAGCCTCGTCGAAGCGGAAGGCGGCTTTCAGCCCAGCAACCCACTGGTCGACGTGCAGATCCCCGGGTCCGCGACGGACCCGGTTCAGGTCGGCGGCGAAGGCCTGGGCATCTCGCTGGCCGGGGCGGCCGCAGATGCCCAGCGTCTGGGTGAGCAGAACGTCTTCTACCCGGAAGTACAACCCGACAGCGATCTGTTGGTGTCTCCTGTCTCCACCGGGGTCGAGCTCTTCGATCAGCTGCGATCGCCCCAGAGCCCGGAAACGCTGCGCTTCCATGTCTCCCTGCCCGAAGGAGCTGAACTACGCGCTGACGGCAACGGGGGGGCTGAGGTCGCCCGGGAAGGTGAAGCCCTCGCCTCGATCCCCTTCCCCAGCGCCGTGGACGCGCAGGGAGCCGAAGTGCCGGTGCAGCTCCAGGTCGAAGGTGACGCGTTTGTCGTCGAAGTAGCCCACCGAGAAGGTGAATTCGCTTACCCCATCCTGGTGGACCCGGTGCTCGAGGACTGGGTCAACTCCACTACGAGCTGGTACACCGGACACAACTACCAGGCCCTCTCAAACGGCGCTTGGCAATGGACGAGCGAACCGTATGGAGAAATGTACATCGGCACCTCCTGCTTCTACACCTGCTGGGGGTCCGGCAGGGGCCTGTATGTGACCGCGCCGAGTCGCAATTACGGGTCCGAAGTTCATGCCCACTGGGCCTACTTGGCTCCGACCCTCGGCAGTTACGTCTCGAAAGTGTGGCTCAACCCCTTCTGGCGCGACGACCATGGATGTAGCAAGGACAGTTACCCACAGCCGCATGACTATGACGGCTTCTGGGGGGACAACCAGTGGAACCTCTTGCAGACGAATGAAGCGATCAACGTCGGCAGTGTCGCGGTCGAATCGTGGGGCCGGTCGTTCGTAGTCGGACTGTCTTCTGCCGGTGGAGCCAACATCCCGTGCTGGCGAGACCTCATGGTCGGCGGTGCGGCCGTGTGGCTCGACGAATGGGGCGCGCCGGCTGAACCCAGCGTCACCGGGATCCCATCGGGCTGGATCAAGAAGAACAGCTCCCACACGCTCGGCGTCGAAGCCTCCGACGGCGGCCTGGGCGTTCAGGAAGTAAGGCTGATCGCCCCCGGCGAAAAACGGTGGCCGTGGAACCAGGCCTGGTGCAGCGGAACCTATGAAAACCGCTGTGCCGCCACCCGAAGCGGCCAGCTCACCTTCAGCACCGAAGCCTTCATGGAAGGGGAAGACCCTGTAAGTGTCAACGCGGTGTCGCCTACGGGGAAAGTGGGTCCCCCGCGGAGCTACACCCTCAAGATCGACGGCACCGCTCCCGTGATCACCATGAGTGGCCAACTGGCCACCGCCACCGCCCCGGAAGGAGTAGACAAGCTCAGCCTCCCCGTCTACAACCTCACCGTTAAAGCCAAGGATCTCCTCTCGACCGGTGCCACGGGCTCAGGAGTGAAGAGGATCAAGGTCTTGATCGACAACAAAGAAGTCGAAGGTAGCGGTCCGACCTGCAGCTCCACGTCATGCCCTCTGGAATACACCCATACCTATCAGGTACCTCTCACCAGTTTGACGGAAAAAACTCATGGCCTGGAAGTCCGTGCCGTCGACTTCGCCGGTAACGAATCGCCAAGCGGAACCTGGCTGAAGAACTTCGATTACATCCCCGCCACCGGGATGAAAGAAGAATACGTCCTGCAGCACTTCGTTCTTCCCGACGGGAAGAACCATGAAGGCGAAGAATACGCAGGCCCCGAACTCGCTGTGAACGCGATGAACGGCAATGTCGTGTATCACGAACGCGACCTCCAGGTTCAAGGTGAAGGCGGCCGGAGTCTGGAGCTCGAACACATCTACAACTCTCAGCAGCCGAGCTCGCGTGACGGCCAGTGGGGACATGGCTGGAGCGTTGCGCAGACGCCGGAATTCACGCCGGAAACCAGCGAACCCACCAGCGCGAAGATGTTGCGCACGAGCGCGGTGACGAGCGCGGTCAATCTCCCGAGCAACACGGGTGAAACCAGCTTCAGCTCGCGGCTGCATGCGACGGTGGCGAAGACCAAGAGCGGCAACTACGAAGTCCGCAGCGCGAGCGAAGAAGAAACCCAGGTCTTCAACTCCAGTGGCCGCATCGAAGAAACTCGCCTCTCGAGCGTCTCGCCGGAAGTAACCCTTCAGCCCAAGTCGATCTTCCCGGTCTACGCCGAATCCATTGGCTCTCCGGGTTCCGGCAGCGGCCAGCTCAACCATCCCGCTGACGTCGCCGTCGATTCTGCCGGAAACCGCTGGATCGCCGACAAGGGCAACAACCGCATCGTCGAGTACAACGAAGCCGGTGAATTCATCCGCGAAGCGGGCAGCCTCGGTTCCACCGGCGGCAAGCTCAGCTCGCCCTCCGGAATCGCGATCGACTCATCCGGCAACCTCGACGTCACCGACACCGCCAACAACCGCGTCGCCCAGTTCAGCTCCACTGGCGCGTTCATCGAGGTGATCGGCGCCGGCGTCAACAAGACGAAGGTCGAAGCGGGCGGCACCGCGCTGGAAAAGAACCGCTGCACCGCCGCCTCGGGCAACGTCTGCCAGGCCGGCACCGCAGGCAGCGGCGAAGGGCAGATGGCCGAACCGATCGGGATCACGACGACCGGCGGAACCAGCTTCTTCGTCGTCGAGCGCGCCAACAACCGCGTCGAGAAGTTCAATACCCAGGGGGAAAGGCTAGCTGGGTTCGGCTCATTGGGCTCCGAAAACGGCCAGCTAAAAGAACCCACGGCGATCGCCTTCCATGGCTTCCTGCTCTGGGTCGCCGACACCGGCAACGAACGAATGGAGGCCTTCACCACCTCCTACGTCTACTCCCGAAAGTTCGGCGGCGAAGGGTCCGGTAACGGGCCCCTCGGCAAGCCTGTGGCGGCCGAGACGGACGCAAGCGGCAACGTCTGGGTAGCCGAGCAGGCAAGCAACCGCCTGCAGGAGTTCAGCCAGACGGGCGACTACATCACCCAGTTCGGAGCGGAAGGACAGTTCGCGTTCAGCTCCCCGGTGGGGATCTTCCTCGACTCAGGGGGCGGCCTCTGGATCACGGACTCCGAAGGAGGGCAGGTGCAGGAGTGGTTGACCGGCGAATCCCTCTTCGCCGGCTCCCTGATCGGCTCCTACGGCACCGGTAGCGGCCAGTTCAACCACTCCGCCGACGTCGCCCTTGATGGCAAAGGCGGCCTCTGGGCGCTTGACAAGGGCAACAACCGCCTCGAGAAGTTCAATGAAAAAGCCGAATTCGTCCTCGCCGTTGGGGCAAAAGGCGGTGGAGCGGGACAGCTGAACGCCCCTTCGGCTCTCGCCATCGATCCCAGCGGCAACCTCTGGATCGCTGACACCGCAAACAACCGCGTCGAGGAGTTCAACGAAGCCGGGCAGTTCGTCCTCACCTTCGGCCGGGAAGTCAACAAGACCAAGGTCGAAACCGCCGGTGCTACCGAAGCCGAAAAGAACCTCTGCACCGCCGCCTCGGGCAACGTCTGCCAGGCCGGGTTGGTAGGGAGCTCTAACGGTCAGCTGAAAGCCCCGCAGGGGATCGCTGCCACCTCCGGGGGGAACCTCTGGATCACCGACACCGGCAACAACCGGCTGAAAAAGTTCGGCCCCACCGGCTCCCTGCTGAACAACTTCTCCTCAGAAGGCACCGAAGCCGGCAAGGTCAAAGAACCGACGGCGATCGCCATGGGTCCGGAAGGTTCGATCTGGGTGGCCGATTCGGGGAACAACCGGATCGAGGAGTGGAACTCGAGCCTCACGTTCGTGCGCCAGTTCGGGTCCGAAGGGACCGGCAACGGCCAGTTCGAGCGCCCCGTCGGCCTCGACATCGACTCCGCCGGCAACGTCTGGGTGGGGGATCAGGGCGGTGATCGCGTTGAGCAGTTCAGCTCTACCGGCGAATACGTCGCCCAGCTTGGCAGCTCCTCCAAGTTCGCCTTCAGCGGCCCGATGGGTCTCGCCGCTGACAACAAAGGTGGCCTCTGGGCCACCGACACGGACCACAACCGTCTCCAGCGCTTGCTGACCAGCGAGTTCGCCGAACCGATCGCCACTCAGGTTCCCGCGGTCGACTACACCTATA
>Ga0157371_10003157_pt1 | contig 15180 bp, 9 predicted proteins | sample C45metaG_FD_113462 | JGI IMG/M metagenome (GOLD analysis project Ga0157371, IMG submission 113462) | Corn rhizosphere microbial communities from Kellogg Biological Station, Michigan, USA - C4-5 metaG | ecosystem: Host-associated > Plants > Roots > Rhizosphere > Soil | place: USA: Michigan...
CGGTTTAACATCACCTACGTTAATCACCCACATCGTCCGGGCCTGATTTTCCCAGGCCTTATGAAACTCTTCCCACATCAATGCCGGGGCGGTAGAATTGATCCAGGTATACGAATGAGGACCACCGTAGTAAGATAAGTGCCAGTATAATCCGCTTCCGCCAGACCGCTTCCTTTCGGTTGGATTCGATAAGCGGCGAATGTACCCAAAATTGTCATCTACCCAAATCAGAGTTACATCATCAGGTACCTTTAAGCCGGCATCATACACAGGCAATACCTCTTTATAAGGAACAAAACATTGGGCAACAGGCCCCCATTGTTTATTGACGTATTGATTAATAAGATCTCGCTGGTCTTTAAATACCTTTTCTAAAAGGGTTATCCTTTCAGGTATACCTGACGGTGGCGATTCCATACCACGATCATGTATACCACGTATACCCATTGTCCAAACTGCTTCTTTGTCTTTTCTGTCCTTAGCAGTTTCTTTCCAGTATTTATAAATACTATCAGGATTAGTGCTATAATTCCATACACCTTTAAGTTTCTCGTTCCAATGCACGTTATTATACAGCATCGGTTCGCAATGTGATGAACCTGCAACAATACCATAATGATCGGCCAAAGCTACATTCTCGGGAGTGTCGCCAAATTCTTTAGACACTTCATGCATAGCAGGCCAAATATAGTTGAGCCGCAAACGCAACATCAATTCAAATAATTTTTCATATATTTTGGGGCCAATGCCATGTGCAAAATCCTTTTCAAAGTTTTTCCTCGCCCATTGATTTATTCCCCAGTCTTCATCGTTAATAAAAATACCGCGATATTTAACTGCCGGTTCATCCCAAGTTGGTTTAGGTACGGAGATCGTAACTGTTTTTCTTTTAGCAGTAGGAACATCTGCCCACCAATGCCACGGCGATACACCTATTTTCCTTGAAATTTGTAAGAGTCCATAAACTGTCCCTCGTCTATCGCTTCCAACTATAATGAGCGCTTTTTTTACACCAGGTGCGGGGTTGTTAACTATTTGCCATAATGAAGCCTCCCAACGGCCTTTAATTTTATTAATATCTTTGATCTTGTGTGCAGCTATCAACCTATCAATAGCTGGGCTTTTACCAATAGTGCCGGCAATAATCATTTCACCGGCGGGGTGTTGCAAAGTAGTAATAGCAGGCGAAGTTCCGGTAACCTGTTTTATATCGTCAGCAAAAAAGCCAGCCGCAAGTTTCACCGCCTGGTAATCAGAATTATCAATAGCTAAACTTATACTTTTTTGAGCAGTGGCCACTGTAATATCTGTTGATTTTGAGGCTAAAGCAGTTTTTACACTCAAATTTTGAGCACTAACGCTTATTGTTGTTAAGGTTACCAGTAACAGTAGCGGTGTTGCTTTTAATATACTGCGGTTATAATATCTATAATAACTTATGCGGGTATTCAAGAGTGATTTTAACATTTATAATATTGTATCATGTGACCGTATTAAAAATCAACCGAACTCGTGAGTTAAACCACCAGTTTAGTTAGGTTATTAATATCCGTAATTCTGCTCTAATTTAGCGCCTTTATTCTATTTTTCAGCGGCCTTTATAGGCCGTAGTTATCGGCAGCCATAGGTAACTGTAATATCGGTTACATTTTTTCACCCTATCATAAAATAGCCCAGGCTGTTAATGTCGATCGGGGTTGTCCAGGCAGGATTAGCATTTCGCCCGCTCTATATTTGATAAAAAACAGTGAAAATTTACGCAAACGTTTGTCTTTGCAGTAACAAACGTTTGCGTAAGTTTCAAGGCTCCAGGGCATAGAATTATGCATAATCTTTCCATAAAATTTTAGTTAGTTTCGGACATATTAACAGAAAAAAACCAACAAATTTTTATGCGAAAACCAACCTGTCTGCTACTTTTATTATTGCCTATACAGCTTTTAGCGCAACAATTTGATCCTGTAAAAGCACTGGTTAAAAGGCGCGCGCCGTGGTTAAGCAACCATATCGTTTTTGAACCCTTAAAAAACACCAGTTCAGAAATAGTTGAACTGCAAACCATCAAGAATAAACTGGTTATCCATGCTTCAGGAGCCAATGCGGCGGCTGTTGGTGTAAACTGGTATTTAAAATATTATTGCCATCGTTCTATGTCGCACATGGGTGATAACATGTCGCCCGTGTTTCCTATTCCTAATGTTAACAAAAAAGTAACCGTACAAGCTGCGGCCAAGTATCGTTATGCGTTAAATTATTGCACCTATAACTATACCATGAGCTTTTATAGTTGGCCCGACTGGGAACGGGAGCTTGACTGGATGGCGTTAAATGGTGTTAATACAATGCTTACTGTTGAAGGGATGGAAGCGGTATGGCAAAACACGCTGAGGAAAATAGGATACACTGAAAGTGAAATTAACAGTTTCATTGTTGGGCCTGCTTATACCGCATGGTGGCTGATGGGAAATATTGAAGGCTGGGGAGGTCCCATGCCGCAAAGCCAGATAGACAACAGGAAGCTGATTCAACAGAAAATGATGAAGCGGATGCAGGAGTTGGGTATACAACCTGTGTTGCAAGGTTTTTATGGCATGGTGCCAAGCACATTAAAAAACAAAAGTAAAGCACATATTATTGATCAGGGCACCTGGGGTGCTTTTAAAAGACCTGATATACTTGACCCCACTGATCCTGAGTTTAGCCGCATTGCCGGCATCTACTATAGCGAAATTCAAAAATTATACGGTAAGAACATCCATTTTTTTGCCGGCGACCCTTTTCATGAGGGTGGTAAAACGGAAGGTGTTGATTTGAAAAAAGCAGGCACTGCCATACAGGCATCGATGCAAAATTATTACCCCGGTTCAACATGGGTATTGCAGGGCTGGCAGGATAATCCCAAGCAGGCCATGCTTGATGGCCTCGATAAATCAAAAGTATTGGTACAGGAGCTTTTTGGTGAATTTACAAATAACTGGGAAAAGCGTAAGGCTTACGATAATACACCATTTATATGGTGCAGCGTTAATAATTTTGGCGAACGGCCTGGCGTATATGGAAAACTGCAGCGCTTTGCCGATGAGGTATACCGTGTCCGTAAAAGCACTTACAGCAATTATCTTAAAGGTGTGGGGATTATGCCTGAAGGCATCAATAACAACCCTCCTGATTATGACCTGATGCTTGAACTGGGCTGGCACCAGGAACATGTGGATACCCGGAACTGGATCGATAAATACGCTCTATATCGTTATGGTAAAAGCAATGGGCATGCAAGTAATGCCTGGCAAGGATTTTTACAAACCATTTATCAAAGCCTTCCCGGTTACCAGGAAGGGGCTGGCGAATCCATTTTTTGCGCAAGACCCGCACTTAAAGTTAAATCAATTTCCAGTTGGGGTACGCTCACTCGTAATTATGACACGGTTGCTTTTGCAAATGCGGTAAAAGAATTTGCAAAAGCAGCACCAGATCTTAAAAATTCGGCCACTTATAAAATAGACCTCATCAATATGGTGCGGCAACTGCTGGCTAATAAAGGCACGCTCACATTTAATGAAATGGTAACTGCTTATAACAGCAAGAATCTGCAAACATTTAACGCAGCCAGCGCAAAATTCCTGCATATGATAAGGCTGACAGATGACCTCTTAAATACCGATCAATATTTCAGGCTCAACACCTATCTCAAACAAGCTATAGATAACGGCAATACCGCGGAAGAAAAAGCAAACAATTTAAAAAACGAATTAATGCAAATTACCTATTGGGGCGAAAATGTGCGTACCGAAGACAATCTGCATGAGTATGCTTATAAAGAGTGGGCCGGCCTGATGGATAGCTATTACTTGCTCCGCTGGGAGATTTATTTTGATTATCTGCGCAGCAATTTGCAAGGTAAAAACGTTCAGGAACCTGATTACTTTTCCTGGGAACGAAAATGGGTGGACGACAACCAAAAGCTAAACCCTGAAAAGCCTCAAAGGCCTTTACTGGAAGTGGTTGATGAAATTTTATCAATGTAAAAACATCGCCCTTTTTTAACACTCTTTCTTAAAACTGACGTCAGCTATCCTCCAAATGAAAAAAACGTTAACAGGTATTTTATTGGTTTTTATTGCATTTTCCCCTTTATATGCCCAAAAGAAAATAGGAACAGAAACACCCGAACAAAAAGCCAAACGTATGTCCTGGTGGACTATTGACCGCTTTGGTATGTTTATCCATTGGGGGCTTTATTCGCAGGCAGCAAGGCATGAATGGGTAAAAAGATGGGAGCGCATGACGGATGCGCAATACCAGCCTTATTTTGATGAGTTTAATCCAGATTTGTTTAATCCCAAAGAGTGGGCAAAGAAAGCTAAGGCAGCCGGGATGAAATATGCTGTGCTTACTACTAAACATCATGAAGGGTTTTGCCTGTTTGATTCAAAATATACTGACTACAAGGCTACTAAAACCGCTGCTAAAAGAGACCTTGTAAAGGAGTTTGTTGATGCATTTAGAGCCGAGGGTATAAAAATAGGTTTTTATTATTCACTGTTGGATTGGCATCACCCAGACTTTACCGTTGATGTTTTACACCCCCTGCAACCGGCAAGCGAAAAAGATGAGGATTATGATAAGCTGAACAAAGGCCGCGATGTGGCCAGGTACCGCACCTACATGCATAACCAAATTAAAGAACTGCTTACCAATTACGGCAAAATTGATATGCTATGGCTCGATTTTTCGTACCCTGATAATGGCAAACATGGGAAAGGGGCCAAAGACTGGGGATCTGTTGAACTCGTTAAAGAAATAAGAAAATTACAGCCCAATATTATAATTGATAACCGCCTCGATTTAAATGAATACCAGGATGGTTGGGATTACCTGACACCCGAACAGGTAAATTTATCGGAGTGGGTCAAAAAAAACGATTACAAAACTTATTGGGAAACCTGCCAAACGTTTTCTGGTTCCTGGGGTTATTTCCGCGACGAAAACAGCTGGAAAAGTACCACGCAATTAATTACCATGCTGATAGAGGCTGTAAGCAAAAGAGGTAACCTGTTGCTTAACGTGGGCCCTACTGCACGCGGTTTATTTGATAAACGTGCTAACGAAAGGCTGGACGGAATAGCAGCCTGGATGAAATATAACAGCCGCTCCATTTATGGATGTACCGAAGCTCCGGAAACCTTTGTAGCCCCGGAGCACACCCTGCTTACCTATAATGCAAATACCCGGCGCTTATACGTGCATTTGTTAGCATATCCCGGCAAAACACTTACTTTACCAGGCTACAAGGATAAAGTAAAATACGTTCAGTTTTTACATGACGCGTCGGAGATACAACAGGATAGCAAATCAAAAGGCACAGGTAACGACCTGATATTAAATCTACCGGAAACCAAGCCCGATAGTGAGATACCGGTAATTGAATTGGTTTTAAATTAATGTTTACTCATCTACCTATGAAAACAAAACTATCAATGTATTATATCATCATGATCCGAAAACTTTTACCCTGCCTGTTTATTTTAGGATGCAGCCAGGCGGTATTGGCACAAAACGAACATAAAATGTCAGATACGTACCAGCTTCCTAAAGATTCGCTGGTACGGCAAAAACTTGCCCGCTGGCAAGACAAAAAGTTTGGTTTATTTATGCACTGGGGAACATACAGCCAATGGGGTGTGGCCGAAAGCTGGACTATTTGCCCTGATGACTGGGTTACACGTACCGGCCCCTACAGCAATGATTATTTCGCCTATAAAAAAGCATACGAAAACCTCCAAACCACCTTTAACCCTGCCAATTTTAACCCCGAAAAATGGGTTAAAGCGGCCAAGGCTGCGGGGATGAATTACGTGGTGTTTACCACTAAACATCACGATGGTTTTAGCATGTTTGATACTAAACAAACAGATTATAAAATTACCGACCCTAAAACTCCGTTTTCGAAAAATCCGCGAAGCAATGTCACCAAAGAAATATTTAACGCCTTCCGTAACGACAATTTTATGATCGGGGCATATTTTTCCAAACCCGACTGGCATAATGAAAATTATTGGTGGCCTTACTTTCCTCCTAAAGATCATAATGTAAATTACGATCCGCAACGATATCCTGAACGCTGGCAAAAATTTAAAGATTTTACTTACAACCAAATTGAAGAATTAATGACCGGTTATGGTAAAATAGATATTTTATGGCTCGATGGCGGCTGGGTACGGCCATCAGTTACAAAGGATAACGACCCGCAACATTATAACCAGGACATTGATATGGCCCGGATAGCAAAAATGAGCCGCAGCTATCAGCCGGGTTTGATTATGGTAGACAGGACAGTGACCGGCGAATTTGAAAACTATACCACGCCCGAACAGGAAGTACCGGACAAGCCCTTATCCTACCCATGGGAAACCTGTATGACCATTGGCAAATACTGGAGTTATGTTCCTGATGACGAATTTAAGCCCGGCCGCCTATTGGTGCAAACGCTGATAAAAATAGTTTCAAGAGGAGGTAACCTCTTGCTTAATATAGCCCCCGGACCGGATGGCGACTGGAATCCGACTGCCTATCAGAGGTTACAGGACATTGCGAATTGGATGAAGATTAACGAAAAAGGAATTTACGCTTCCGAACCTGTTATACCTTATTCTGTTGGGAACATATATTTTACAAGGTCAAAAACAAAAAAAACATTATATGCCTTCTGGCTATCAGAAAAAGATAATGTAACCCTTCCGGCCGAGGTAAGTTTCCCTGTAAACAATATTAAACGGATTAAAAAAGTAAGCCTGTTGGGCAACTCTGAAAAGTTAAAATGGGCCTATCAAAATGGGCAGTTGCGTATTCAAATTCCCAAATCTTTACAAAAGAGCAGCATATTAAAGTATAGTGACACTTTTGGAATATTAAAGAGTATACAAACAACAAGCCTATCAACTTCTACCTTATAATTCAAAAAAAACGAGGCGGTATGATGAGCCTCGCTTTTTTGGGATTTTTCAGATACTAAGCGATATATAGTGTTGGGTTGGATTTACACTGTTAACAAAGAGGGGTTAACAGGGTTAACACAATTCGGGGTTAACACCCACATATATATTTAATAATCAACTTATTAAGTGTAATTTCTAAAAAATATGTAAACCCCTTTTTGTATAAATATTACCCGCCAATGCTTTATGCAAATCAAAACCCGAACTTCTTTATAACCTTATCCTATACATTGGTACGCCCTCTGTGAGACACCATACTGGAATCAAATACCGCATGATGGAAAACCGGGGTTAACGACGCTTCACTGATGCGATCATCAATTATTTTAAAAAGTATTTCGGCCGCTTTTATGCCCTGCTTTTGGGGAAATTGTTCAATGGACGCCATTGGCGCACTATCCATAAAACTCCAAATAGGAGAATTTGCAAAACTGACAAAGCTAATATCGTGATTGGGAGCCAGATTATAGTTCTTCAACAACTTAATTGCATCGCGTGCCACATAATCGTTAAAAGTGATAATAGCTGTAGGTTTATCTGCTAAAGATAATAGCCGCCGCATAGCATAAGTATTTTGGGCAGACGACAGATCCGAAGAGACTATCAGGTCCGTATTTACTGCTATCTGATATTTATCAAGCCCCTGTTTGTAAGCATCCAGGCGCTCTTTACTCGCAGCCAGTTGCGATGGACCATTAATTAACCCAATACTACGATGCCCTTTTTCTATTAAGCAATCAATGGCTTGTAGCATTCCCGATTGGAGATTACAAACCGAGTAATGAATATCTTCCATGCCAGGAATACGGTCAAAAAACACAACAGGAATGTTATATTTTTTCAATTGTTCAAACACTTCATAATTCGTGGTATTTTTGCTTATCGAAATGATAATACCGTCTAACCGATGGGTTTTCATTGTTTCCAGGATACGTTTTTCCTTATCAGGGTTTTCTAACGATTGCCCAATAAAAACGTTATAATTCCTTTTGCTGGCGTAATCTTCTATCCCACTGAGGGCCGAAGAAAAAAACGCGTCAGAAAAATCCGGAACAATTACACCAATAGTTAATGTTTTTCGTTGTTTAAAAAATACAGCTGTTTGATTTCGCTCATAATTTAGTTCGCTTGCTACCTTATTAACCCGCATGGTAGTTACAAGGCCAATGCTGGGATGACCATGAAGAGCACGGGACACTGTTGAAGGGCTTACTTTTAAGCGTTTAGCTATCTCTTTAATTGTGGGAATCTTTTCCATCTTGTAATAAAGATTAAAAACAATGGGTATTGATTATTGATATGCCCCTTTACTTATCTGCTTATTTACGATACGCGTATTACCATCAAAATCAACCGTACCGTTAACGCCATCAGATATCACCTGCCCGCTATTTTTTGCTACTGAGGACGATTGCAGGTGAAAATCAAGGCCGGATGTATTGACAAATAAAGGATCGGTGCCATATGTTGAACTGGCGTCTCCACCGCAGGCTGCATTCCATAAATTATAGTCGGTATAGGCCACGCCGTTCCAGGTCCACTGCGCGGGGCCTGTGGTGTAATACAGGTTATAATCTATGATATTACCCGATCCCCGGTTGGTATATTTATGAATAAACATATCTGATGCCCCGCCGTAAATGATATTATTTTTTATAACATTATTAGTGCAATCTTCCCTGATGCTTATCTCTCCTTCTATCTCGCCAAAAGCACCTAATGCCTGGTTATTATTGTATAAAGTATTATTTATAATGGCAGAGTTACTTGTACCGGCACCTGTATAATTTAAGTACCCACCCATGTAAATACCGGCACACCAACAGTTATATACCAGGTTATTCCTTATAGTAACATGGTCTGTTGGAAATCCGTTGGTTTCGCTCACTGCGCCAATCCCCCTGTCTGTAACAGACACCCTGTTTTTCTCTACTATCACATTTCTGCCACCATCTACATAAATACCTATAGCGCCATGCCCGCCAAGCGGCCCTCTTTTACTTTCAATATTATAGAGGGTATTGCCACTGATAACACCGTTACGGGCATAGTTTAGTGCGGGATCGCCATTGGCCGCATAGCCTCCTGCTGCATCTATCCCAATATTTTGAGCATTATAAATGGTATTATTGGTGATGGTAAACCCATCAACGTAGCCATTGATGGTTAAATTTTCGCCGTACCCGGTTTTACAGTCATGGATTGTATTCCCGGTAACGGTAATATTAGTTACGGGATCGGTAGTATTCCCGATGATCAGTATAGCATTTCCGCCTCCATTGAGCGGGAGCTGAGTATAATCAATACCGTATACCATATTGTTTTTTATAATAATGTAGTCGGATCCACCTTCAACCATAATGGCTTTGGGATCGCCGGTTGCGGTTTTAAGATTGCGTATTTCAAAGCCATCTACAACTATATACTTGGCCTTATCAATGGTTACCAGGGCTTCCCTCCCATTAACACTAAAAGCACTACCGTCAATTATAGGTGTTTCCCCACGGTAAGCTTTCAACGTGATATACTTATCCATTACGCCAGATTTGGGAAATACAACCTTTTCGCTATATACTCCACCCCTTACCATTACAGTATCGCCGGGAATGGTATGGGAAAGCGCGGTATTGATAGTTTGAAAAGGCGCGTCAATTGTTCCTTTATTTGACTCTAACCCGTTGGCAGCTACATAATAAACATGAGTGCTCCCAGTAATTGTAACATTACCGCTGGGATCGTTCTTTTTACTGCAACCAAATGCCTGTATACCAAAACCAAGCATTAAAAAAACATAGACATTACATTTCATAAGCATACTTTTTTAATTAAACATCTTACTGCTGTGCGCCTTTACTTATCTTATTATTTACAATGCGGGTATTTCCGTCAATATCTGTGGCGCCATTTATATCGGCAGAAATTACATTTCCGGTATTTTTTGCAGGAGAGGCCGCTTGTATATGAAGATCGGGCGACGAGGTGTTCAGCAAAAGAGGGTCTTGCCCATTTGTTGAATTGACATCGTTACCGCTGGCTGCGCGCCAGGCATTTAAATCGGTATATGGTGCGCCGTTAGTGCTGTTCCAGATCCATTGGGAAGTGCCTGTGGTATAGTATAAATTATTGTCGATAATGTTATTGCTGCCTGTTGTGGTATACTTATGAATAAATACATCAACGGGCCTTGCATAAACTATGTTATTTTTAATCACGTTATTGTCGCAATGCTCCGTAAGCCTGATCTCTCCTTCAATTTCGCCAAAAGCGCCTGGCACACGGTTATTCTGATATAAGGTATTATTTACAACGTAACAGTTTTTAGTTCCGCCGGATGTGTAGTTCAGATAATCGCCCATGTATATACCTGTGCGATAGCAGTTATATACAAAATTATTTCGCACGATGGTGGTTTTGGTTGCATACACGTTGCTTTCACTTACCAGTCCTATCCCCCGGTCGCTGTTGTATACTGTGTTTCTTTCGATAATGGTATTAGCACCGCCGCAAACATAAATGGAGATAGCACCGTACCTGTCGGGGCCCCAGGTTTCCGGGGTCCTGGTCATGGTATTATCGTGAAAAATATTATCACTTATCACTCCATTGCGGGCATAGTTGGTAGATACATCTCCTTTAGGGTTTAAACCATCACCACCGGCAACAATTATCCCGATGTTTTCCGTATCATATACTTTATTATGGCTAAAAACAAAACCGTCAATATTACCGGCCAGCGTTACATTTTCACTTGTACCGGTCTGCGTGTCATGTACAGTACAACGCGTAATAACTAGGTTAGTAATGGCAGTAGTTCCGTTACCAATTGCCAGTATGGCGTGTCCGCTTCGCCAGTCGTTCAGGGATGCGTTGTTCTTTATGTTATAAATGTTGCAGTTTTTGATAGTGATATCGTGCGAATTGCCATTGATGGCGATCCCTTCAGGATCGGTATTAAAAGTTGAGCTCGTGAGATTGCAGATATCAAAGCCATCCAATGTTATATATCTTACATTGCTCAGTGTAACCAGCGGCACCCAGCCCGAAACAATTATTTTACTACCGTCTATCATCGGCCTTTCGCCGGGGTAAGCCTTCAATGTGATCAACTTATCCATTGCTCCCGATTTAGGAAACACCACCTTATCATAATAGCTGCCGCCTCTAACCATAACGGTATCACCGGGCAAGGCATGATCTAAGGCGGCATTGATGGACTGGAAAGGGGTATTGATTTTGCCCGAATTTGCATCAGAGCCGTTAACTGATACATAGTAGATATGTGTATTACCGGTTGAGACTATTACGTCATTACCTACCGTTTTTTTGCTGCAAGCCATTGCCTGAATGGCAAAAACATGTATTAAAAAGATATTTATATAATGTTTCATTAAATTTATTCTAAGAAAAATTGGCGTAGCAATTGTTTGACATGCATTAAGTTTATTCGCACTTAAAACCGCGCAGTACCTGCCCGTAGCAGAAACACGTTTCTGCTACGGAGTACCCTTAAATAAACCCAAACAATTATTAACTACTACTCATATTTATCCCGGACAACAAGGATATGCCTGGGTTGAAAAATAAACTGTGATAGTATCTTTAAAAGGATCGTTATTATTCCGAAACTATTTTTCTTATCCGATTGTTGTTTTTATCCAAAACATACACGGTTCCATTCTTATCAACAGCAACACCGGTTGGCGCGCTGAAAAGCGCAGATCCTCCTATCGCATCAGCATAACCTGTTGTACCGCTGCCGGCAAAGGTGCTTACGTCAAAAGTATTCGCCTGTATAAAGCGGATACTTTGATCGGGGTTATAGCTGCCGCCGTCCCATGTTCCGTTGCCTGCTACATAAATATTATTGCTGTTATCAACCGCGATACCCCATGGATAAGCAAATTTTGCAGTCGTAGCGGCTCCGTTTAAATAACCAGAAACACCAAGTTGCCCTGCTATGATGCTACCGTTCCAGTTGCCGGCACTGAACTTCCTGATAACCTGGTCGCCGTTAACTGATACATATAAGTTACCGGCTTTGTCAAATTTGATTCCTGCAGGATAATTAAGGCCGGATATAACCTGTTTGGTAGTCCATTGAGCTGATACCTGGTAGATATTTCCGGGACTTGAGCAGCTGGAGTAATAAACAAAACCCGTTGTCTTGTCGACAGCAACACTCCATGGCGATTGGTTTCCCCAAGCCCAGGTGGTTGCAGTACCATCTGGGCTTATTTTGCGGATGTCATAATTTCCCGGATCAACGGAATACACATTTCCCTGGGCATCAACGGCAACATCATAAGGTATGGAGAAATTTGCCGCGCTCCCCTTACCATCAGCATAGCCCGAAACCTGGGGATTACCGGCGAGTGTAGATACGTTGCCCACAGTGTCAATTTTCCTGATGCAATGATTTCCGGGATCGGCAACATAAATATTCAGGTTATCATCAACGGTTACTCCGCAGCTTCGGTACCAGCTTTGCCCGCTAAAATCAAACATAGCATCTGTTCCTTTACCATTTGCAAAGCCGGCTTTACCTGATCCTGCCAGCGTGGTGACAGTCCTGGTATATTGATATGTAAAATTATCAGTGCTTGTTGCGGTTCCTTTTCCAATAGTTACGACTATTGGTCCGGAACCTGCTTTCTTAGGCACTACTACCATCATTTGTTTGGTGTTGGCACCGATGACCTTCAGTTTAAACCCATTCAGGGTAACCGAAATTTGCGAAGTATCTGTTGAAAAGTTAGTACCGGAAATCAATACTTCGGTACCACCGCCACCCTGTGCCGGGATAAACGTACTGATACTGATAGGTGATGCAGGATCATGTGCAGGCACTTTTTCTTTTTTACAGCTCATAAAAGCTATCATGATAAAAAACGCCCCGGCAAGCAGGTATTGATTGATGCCTTTTGCCAATATATTTATGAATGTTTTCATTTGAATAATTACGGTTTAATTATTTATTTCCAGACCTTTTACACCCTGTAGGGTAAATAAGAGCCAGCATTACCAACCAGGGTTTTGTACCAATGCCCTATCGCGGTCCAATTGGTACTGGGATATTGGGAACAGGTACATTTTATTGTTCCATACCCTTTTTTGAAAAAGCGTTTTGTTGTAAAGCCCGGTAAATGCAAATCCCAGGCCCTGATCGTCAGTATTGACATTAAGGCCATGAATAGTCTGATTTTCATCGGCACCCAACAACAGCCTTCTTACAAGGGTAAAGTATCTGTCGCTTTCAAAACAAAGTTCTACCTGGCGTTCCCTTAAAATATATTTCCGCATTAAGTCCTTATTTCCAACAGCTCCCGAATAAACGGTTTCTATGCCAGGCAAGCCGGCCCTGGTCCTGATCTGATCAAGATAAAGCACGATATTAGGGTTTGAGGGATCATATTCATTCAGGGCTTCTACATAATCCAGCAATATCTCGGCGTACCTGATCAATATGAACGGCCTGTAGTTGGTGGCATCCATCCTTATATTATCGGCAGGGCTTACATTTTTTAATACATCATATCCGGTAATGTTATTACTTGCGCCGCTGGCTTTTGCGCCGGCTTTACCGTTATAATAAAATTCAACCCGGCCAGTGCCGTCAATATTCGCTGCAGATGAATAATAGTTTTTATCATCAACGGTTGGCGCAGGCAATACCGGCCGGCCATTATACTGGATATAGGCATAAAACCGCGGTTCGCGATTGGCATACATGTTCCATTGCCCTTTGCTGTGTTCCCAATATTTTGAGCCATTACTTTGAGCAAAACTTGTGGCCGTATATCCCGAAAGCGGATCATCAATGGTGCGGCCGTTATTCATATAAAACGCGTCCACAACATTTTGGGTGGCATTGTACATGCTATATCCTCCCGGTCCCGGCGATACACATTTGGTATACCCCCAATAATTCCAGGAGTTTCTTGAAAATATGATCTCACTGTTCCAGTTTGTTAAGAAAAGGTCCCTGACAGACAGATAAGGATCAAACTGGGTTCCGCCGTTATCCAGATTTGTAAATAACTTGTACGAACCAAGATCAATTACAGCCTTGGCTGCATCGGCAGCTATTTTCCATTTGCCAGCATCAAATACTGTGGGTGCCAGCGGAGTGCCATCCTGGTTTTTAAAAGAAGCAAATGATGGGTTACCGTTCCATAATGGGCTTGCCGACAGTAAGGCCAGCTGAGCTTTTACAGCAAGACAGGCACCTTTTGTTGGCCGACCGTAATTGCTGGTTGAAGGCCATTGCGCCGGTAAACCCGAAGCAGCCTGATCCATCAGTTGGTTAACGTAGTCCTTACATTCGTCAAAAGACGCTCTCGGGTACTTATTGAAGTCGTCATTTAAGCTTAACGTTTCCGTTACTTTTACAACCGGGCCATATTGTTTCATTAACTGCCAGTAAAACCATCCGCGCAAAAACCTGGCTTCGGCTTTATATTGATTTTTTAAGCTGACACTTAGCTGGGTAGCAGGAACCTTATCAATGTTGGCTTCAAAAATGAAGGATGACCGGATGCCGGTGTAATACCTGTCCCAATAATCAAAATAAGCATTTACAGGGCTCCAGTTGCCAACAACCATTTGTCTTACATTGGTACCCGGAATGGATACCGACGACTCGTCACTTGCGCCCATCGCGCTATAATCTCCCCCATCGGTTTGTACAATGTAGCCGTAAATGTTATACAGGTACGATTCGGCATTAGCCCTTGTGCTCCAGATCAAATCTGATGTTAACAGGTTGTCCGGTTTTTTATTGAGGTAATTACAGGAAGATAAACAGGTACCCAGGAAGCAGATCCCAACTACCATTATTAGTATGTTTTTTTTCATTTGGCACACTTTAAATTCTTTTGAAACTGATTTAAATTCACGATCTCTATAACGCAACCCTTAACCCTAAAGCAAGTATTCGTACCGGTGGATAGCCTGCCCCGTTAGAGCCAAGTTCAGGGTCCCAAAGTTTGAATTTGGAGAATGTTAGCAGGTTTTGCCCCGTTAAATAAAGGTAGACTGAGTTAATACCCGCCTGGGTAAGAAAGGAGGGCTTATAAGTATAACCTAATGTGGCCTGTTTTAAACGGACAAAACTCGCATCTTTTGACCACCATGTACTCGGCTGATAATTATTGCTGTTTTGATTAGCAATGCCTAAACGCGGATA
>Ga0157371_10003158_pt1 | contig 15179 bp, 10 predicted proteins | sample C45metaG_FD_113462 | JGI IMG/M metagenome (GOLD analysis project Ga0157371, IMG submission 113462) | Corn rhizosphere microbial communities from Kellogg Biological Station, Michigan, USA - C4-5 metaG | ecosystem: Host-associated > Plants > Roots > Rhizosphere > Soil | place: USA: Michigan...
CAAATGGCTACTAAATCTACATCATCTCTCTTTAATAGTAAATCAAGGTGATTTTGACCACGTAAGCCTACACCAATTATTGCTATTTTAACCTTATCTGCCTTTGAGCTGGCAAACAATGGGTTCTCTGGCAAAATAGTAACAGCTGCTGCAGTTAGCCCTGAGTTTCTAACAAATTCTCTTCTGTTCATAATTTATTTAGTTCTTTTCTACGTTTTGGTTAGCTAATTTATTTTATCTCCCTTAACTAACTTGGAGAATCATGACACAAGGTATAGACTATATCATCAATCACTAAATCAAAAACAGGAAAAAAACACGCAAACGTTTGATATTTTGTCATTATCGGCTTTTTTAAAAGGAACCAATAAAAATTATCCGGCCACGACTATATAATTGAGCCATATTTCTCAAAAACTCTTAATTTTAAATCTTTTTTAAAAAATTAAGGACCTTTTACGTGTTTAGCTACTGTTTTAGCAACATATACCCATCACTTACCGGTGGTTATATTAAATATTTAACAGGCAAACGTTTGCGTGAATTTATGCGTATATTGGTCTAAATCAATTAATAAAACAGTTTTTTATTAAAATTGTAAGGTTATTCAAAGTTTATTATAATATTTGGCCCTAATGTCTGATAAACCAACAACTATAAAAGAAATTGCTAAAATCCTAAAGATTTCGGTATCAACCGTATCAAGAGCATTAAACGATCATTCAAGCATTGGATTAACCACCAAAATGCGTGTTAAAAAACTTGCTTCAGAGCTCAACTATGAGCCCAACCAAAAAGCAATCCAATTTTTACACGGAAAATCCTTTATCATTGGAGTTATTTTACCGGAACTATCAGAATCATTCTTTTCAACCGCTATAAGTGGCATAGAAGATATCGCTTACAAAAGAAATTATACTGTGTTATTGGCTCAGTCGCATGACGATGCCGAAAGAGAAAAGCTTCTTGTTGAAAAAATGAAAACCCAAAGAGTTGATGGGTTGCTTGTTTCTGTTTCAAAAACGACAAGTACCTATGAGCATTTTGAGATATTTAAAAGATTAAACATCCCAGTAGTATTTTTTGACCGTATCCCTCCTATTAAAGATATACATTACGTTGCCTCTAATTTAGAAACCGGAACATACGAAGCTGTCAATTTCCTATTAAAAAAAGGCCACCGTACCATTGGCATGATAAATGGCCCTAACACACTGGTCGCCAGTCACGAAAGAAAAGAAGGGTATATCAAGGCAATGCTATCAAATCGTTTAAAATTTGATCCAACGCTAATCATCAACTCAGATCTAACAGAAGCAGGAACAATTGAAGTGATGGACAACATGCTCAATCACCGAAGAAAACCTACTGCCATAGTAACATTTAACGACTATGTGGCACTCTTTGCCATCAGATATACCCGTTCGCTTAACTTAAACGGAATTGATTTTGTTAGTTATGCAAACCTGCCTATTATCAACTACATGGACTATACCCCTATAGCCTCAGTTGAGCAATTCCCCTACAAACAAGGGAAAAAAGCGGCCGATATTCTTATCGACCTTATAAACAAGCCTAAAAACGAGTCAGGAGCAGATCAAGCCTACTTTAATGTCGTTGTAGAGTCAGTTCTTGTTGTAAATGATCCTAAGTAATTTTGCGCAACCGTTTGCACACCAGTTTAATAAACTGAATTAGTTAGGTTTGGGTAAACAATCAAAATTCTATTAAGCGCATGTTCGAAAATATTTTACCATTGTATGGGCTCAACTCTGATAAAGCTACAGTAAAACTATTTGGCGATGGGTTAATTAACCATACTTGGAAAGTAACTACAGATACCCAAAACTATATATTACAAAAAGTAAATAACGAGGTATTTAAAATGCCTAAAGATATTGACAGGAATATCTCATTGATTAAACAATATTTAGATGTCGAATATCCTAACTATTTGTTTGTTTCGCCTGTAAGCGATTTAAATGGGCATTCTCTTTTAGATACCGCTAACGGTTATTTTAGATTGTTTCCTTTTATTGAGGGTTCAACCTCGCTTAATTCGTTAACCAATAAGGAAGAGGCTTACGAGGCTGCAAAACAATTTGGTAAGTTCTCCAGAATCCTTGCCGGATTTGATGCTACACAATTAGGAATTACCATCCCCGATTTCCATAACCTAAAATTAAGATACAGTCAGTTCCAGATCGCCTGCAAAAACGCATCTGAAGAAAGATTGGAAAAAGCTAAAGACAGCATCACCTTTATTACAGAGCACAAGGGAATTGTTGATACTTATATCAATATCGTTGCTAACAACGAAATACCATTAAGGGTAATACATCACGATACCAAAATAAACAACGTATTATTCGATAAAAAGAACAATGGCTTATGTGTTATAGATCTTGACACCGTAATGCCCGGTTACTTTATCAGTGATGTTGGTGATATGATGAGAACCTATCTAGCTGAAGCCAGCGAAGAAGAAACAGATCTATCAAAAATCAGCATCAGAAAAGAATTCTATACCGCTATCTACGATGGCTACATGGAAGAAATGAAAGATGTATTAACGGAAACCGAAAAGCAGTATTTTACTTATTCAGGTAAGTTCATTATTTACATGCAGGCAATCCGGTTCTTAGCCGATTACCTACAAAACGACATCTATTACGGTGCAAAATATGAGGGACACAACTTTAATAGGGCACTTAATCAGATTCAGCTTTTAAAAGAATACATAAAATTAGAAGGAGAGCTATAACTCTCCTTTTTAGTTACTTAGGAAAGTTTTCTAAGTTCATTGAAAATGTAGCCATAAAATATCTGGTTATTTGCTTGCTCCTGTTCTCAATTATCATATTACCAGAAACGGCCCTGAACAAATTATTTCCCTGATTCAGCAGATCATAAGCTCTAAGATTTACTGACGCCCTATTGTTCTTAAAAAACGACTTAAAAACACTTGCATTAATCAATAAAGGATTATTAGCACCAGACGTGTAACCACTGGTAAAATTCTTGGAAGCATCAATTGAGGTATTAAATGATTTGCGGATTTTAAATACCAGATTCATATTAAAGTTCCAGCTTTCCAGATTTTGAGGTTTAAAATTGGCAATGGTATAATTGTTTTCACTATAAGAATAAGAAGCTCCAGCGCTGCCAGATAACGATTTCAATTCCATATTCACCCCTATATTCTGAAAGAAATTAAGTCCCTTATTGTTATTTTTCACATTATCAGTAAAAATTACTGAATTATTGAGCCCTATATTTCCACCTATTGAAACCATATACTTACGGTTGCCAAAAGGTAAACCGATTGTATAATTGCTATTAATATTATAATTACCATTCACATTCACATACCGAGTTTCCTGCTTTAAGCTATTTAAAGTATCCTTAATCAGGATAGTATTGCTTACCACCTCATTCTGTGTGGTACTGGCATTTACACCAATCTGCAATGCCTTTCCGCTGGTAATTCCAAACAAGCTATAACTAACATTTGCATTATGGTTGAATGACGTTTTCAATTCTGGATTACCAATAATCACATTCTGCAAGTTCCTGGTATCGGGCACAGGCTGCAGCTGATCAAACCTTGGCGCATTACTACTCCCGCTATAATTCATATTTACCGATTGCGTTTTAGAAATAACATAGCTAAAGTTTCCAGATGGAGATGAATTGAATGTCTTTTGATTAATCTTATCGGTTCTGCCCTCATAACTACCCGTCAAAATGCTTGGTTGCAATGTAAAACCAATTCCATAGTTAATCTTAGATGAATTATACCTATAACCTCCCCTAATGTTCTGATTGATAAACATTGAGGTATAAGCATTACTTAAAGAATCAATAAAGCTTATTTTACCATTTATATCTTTAACCCGTGTTTCTAATTCATTATTGTTAGAACTCACACTAAATGAATAAGAAAACTCTATACTTTTCTGTATGGTATCCTTCGGATTACCCAATGTCCTGGAATAGTTAAAACCCGCATTTATTGCCCTGTCTCCATTTCTGGTTTTAACCAACCGGTTTAATAAAGAGTCCTTAACCTTTTCATTTGTATCCTTATCATAATAATCGATATCAGTAAGAATATCCTGATTCCCTTTACTACCACCTGCCCGGCCAGAAAAATTAAGTGATGCTCTCCCCTTTTTATCTTTACCCCCCAAACCCAGACTCACATTTATATTTACATTTGGGCTATTCTGTTTCGAAGTGCTGCTGGTAAATAAATCCTGACGGATTACTCCAGTCTGCAAAGATGATGAAGTATTCTCTGAATTATTGTTTGACAACCCTGCATCTAAATTACCAGCAAAAAACTTACCTGTTTCCTCGCTGTTAAGCCCTAAATTTAAATTATGATTACCATTCCCCGCATTAAACTTATCCTCATTAACACTATTTATAGTTCCCAAACTATTAGCGCTTTGAATATTGTTAAAATTTGTACCACCATAAGTGCCATTACCCATGTTATAACCAGATCTTAAGTAAAGTTTTTTGCCGATTTTATCAGAAAAACTCGCTGCGCCATTAGCACTGTTATTGACCTGGGCATCATTACTTGTATTATTAAAAGAACCACCACCACTCATCTGCTTACGCCCCTTCCAGACATTAGCATTCCCGTTTAAACCGTAACTATTACTTGTTGCAGCGCTGGTACTAACGTTTGCAAATGTCCCCTTATCTCTCCCTGGTTTGGTAACCAGATTTAATATCTTTCTAGGCTGTCCCACTTTTATTCCGGTAAAATTAGCTTCATCGCCATAGTCATCAATTACCTGAACGTGAGAAAATATGCTCGATGGCAATTTTTTAATGAACTCAGCAACATTACTGGTAAAAAAATCCTTGCCATTTACCCTAAGTCTGGTAAGTTCCTTACCCATCGAGGTAACCTTTCCATCGTCCTTTACCACCATACCAGGGAACTGCTTTAACAGATCCTCTACATAATCGCCTTCTCTTATCACAAACGCTTCTGTATTGTATTCAATGGTATCTTTCATTACCCTTATGGGAGTGATTTTGCCCTTAATCACCACCTCATCAAGCATATTAGACTCTGTTTTGAGTATAATATTGCCAAGGTCAACCTGTTTTTGTTTGTCAAGAAAGGTAACGATTGAAGCATATGGCTTGTAACCAATACTGCGGACCAACAGGTCTGAACTCTGAGTTGAAATATTGGAAATAGAAAAATCCCCCTCCTTATCGGCAATTACAGTCAACGTATCTTTGCCTGTAATTACCCTAATGTAGGATCCGGGTATTCCCTGGTTGGTACTGTCTTTTACACTACCTTTAATTGTACGTTTTATTTGCGCTGTTAATTCTTGGCTGGAGAGCGTACAAATAAATACAAGTAAAAGGATAATTCTCTGAGCGTTCAAATTACTTACTTATTATACGTATTCAGGCTAAATATAGTGCTTTACATCAATTATTAAACTATTGCAATTCTATTTTGATAATTGTAGCATCAGCCCCGTTTAGCTCGTACTTAAGCGTTTTATTAATTGCAAAACCTTTACCAGAGAAAAGCTCCTTTGCTTTGTAAGATGACTTTTTAATACCTAATCTATCCAATGGAACCGTAAAAACCTTCTTTTTACCATCAAAGTTTAAAATTGCCAGATATAAGCTATTGCCTATCTTTCTAACAAACAACTCGTTAGATTGCTCACCCGTATTTCCATTTACAGGCATAAAAGCAACTCCTGATCTTGGTATGGCCAATAAATCCTCATTCTGCAACAATTTCTTAGCCGTTTCATTCCATACCCCTGCAGAAGAAAAATCATCGCCCAGTATCAATGTTCCACTAATTAAGCCCGATGTTAACCTTGCTCTGTTCACACCCTCTTTCTCATCGGCAAATACAATATGATCAGCATCTACAAAATTGTAAACATAAGTTTGCCACCATCCGTAATTAACACTATTTAAGGTATACTCAGTATCCTTAATCGTCTTCCAGGCATCACAAGCAATCCTTTTAATGTGGGCATATCTTCCTGTAGCCAAGTTGGGAGATATAGCAGCATAAACAAGCATTTGCCCATCCATCCTATCGATAAGATACTCCATACCCGCTTTATAAGCCTGCATCCCTGTGGTAACAGACTTATCATAAAAAACATCCGACTCAGCAGCAGCATGGCCTAAAAAGTCAATCTTGATCATTTTAAAACCACAAGCCTTTAACTTATCAATAATATAATCGATTCTTTTCTTGGTTCCCGGATGTGTAGGATCAAGTGCTCTGGCACCATCAAAATCATGATAATTGCCACCAACTTTAGTCCACATCTCACTGAATTTATACTTACTGCCCTCAGCTTCCCTATCGCCGCCAGATTTAAAACCCCAGTCGGTAAACGGAGCCCAATACACACCCGGCTGTAAACCTTTTTGCTTGCAGTAATCAGCAAATTCTTTCAGTTTGCTATAATCGCCACGCATACCGCCGGTAAAATTGTCCCAAAATGAATCAAGATCTATATAAGCAGTTTCATCATTTCTAAACTTTGGAAGCTCATTTGCAAAAAAATCAACGTTCTTTACTGCCTTTTCATAAGTCAATTTTTCCTGAATAACGCCCCAGCTGTTCCATCCAAAAGGAACCGGCTTTGTCCAGTTAAAAACAAAAGGAGGCTCTGCAATTCTGTTTGCCTTGCCGTAAGCTTCCAATCCGATTCTCCAATCAGCAAAATAACCAACAAATACCTTTGGCGACTTCACCACTGAGCCAGAAATAGAACCATGGATTGTTTTATCCCTGGTCACTTTCTCGTCTGTATATCCACCCCAAATGCGCAGCTCAGATAGGTCATCGCCAACGCCTTTGGTAAGCACCCCTGTTTTCCAAATCAAGTGCTCTACAGAGCCTACTATTAAGCCTTTTCTGCTATGGTTTTCATACACCGCGCCCACTTCTGCACTCGTGTTTTCTACTACAGCAGCACCCATAGATTTTGCGTTATAACGGATAAAAGTATCGTTATCAAAAGGAACAAAAAGCGTTCGGTTATCGCCTTTGGCCTGAATACTTGCGCTGTTAGAGATCAACGGAGCCATATAATTACTCTTAACATTACTGCCTTTTAAAGAAACTTCAGTAAAAAAGTAATCGTGACCCGGATAAACATAAAACACCTGTTCCATCTGTGGCAAACCGCTTTTAGTCAAAATTATGGTGTATTTTTTGCCAACTCCGAACTTGTCTTTAACAGCCGTTTCCGAGTACTTAATCAGCTCATAATCCTTACTGCTTATAGATTGTTCCTTGTTTTTAACAATGGCGTACGCATCAGCTATTATTTTTTTCTTGTTTGCAAATACTTCATAAGTACCTGAACTTAGGTTATATACAACTTCAGATTCCGCTCCGTAAGGAATATTAACAACCTGAGGATCATTACCTTTTCTATCAAAAGAGAAACCTTTAACAGATGACACAAGCAATACAAGAGAGAAAATAAAGATGCGTTTGAGCATGATGGGGGATGTTAATTGATTAAAAAGTTTACTATTCTACAGGCAGTTCCTTTACTATTTTGGTTCTTTTCTGCGCTGATAGTAACTTTTAATACGTGATCAGTATCGGCCAAATTGCTCCCAAATAAAACATACCATGGCAAATGTAAAGATTTACTCCATTGTGTAAACAAATCAAGTTGTTTCTCTGCACCATTATCAATTGAATAGTTAACAATACCGGCATCGGAGCCTGATACTATGGCCATCCCAATTGCAGTACCTTTAAATTTCAATGTAAAAGACGATCCGGCAACGACACTAACCAGCATAGGCACCTTTACAAAACCCGGGCGGGTACCCAAGCCATCTTGTGGTATCCAGCTCTTTACCAGCTCCCAGCCGTTTTTATTTTCGGCAGTTTCTATACTAAGATACTTTCCGCGGGTAAAGCTTCCTTTATTTAATAAAGCAGGCAATTTCATAACCTTTTGCTGCTTACTGCCTGCTTTACTTAGGCTGGACGACAACAGATCTTCTATGGCTTCAAAATACAATTCCTGACCAAAGGGCGATGGATGCAGGTCTTTAAAATCCTTTTCCCAGCTAAACTCATTGTTTGCCAGCATATCCCGTATAGCCTTAGCCAGGTTAATAGAAGGCAATTGATAGTGATCTGCAACCAGCTCATGGTTGGCTACAGAAGTAGGCACAACTCCCGAATCATACAATTTTGTCTTATCAGGATCGGCAAACGACATCATCACAATATCCATTAACGGATTATTGGTTTTGGCATGCCTAACAATACCTTCAAGTGACTGAACCTGAGTAACACTATCCGTTCCGTTAACCTGATCGTTCACTGCCGCCTCCAGAAATAGAAGATCTACTTTACCCGAATCCAGCACATCCCTGCTTAATCTGAAGGTATGCGGCAAGCTTCCCAACGAAGGGATGCCAGCCGCAATAAAATGAAATTTTGTAGCCGGAAAACGCTCTTTTAAATAAGCGCATACCTTATCTCGCCAGCCACTATTATAAGTTATTGAACCGCCCAGAAAAGCTACAGTGGCATTTTTCTGTATAGAAATAGCATTGTAAGCATTCTGGAGGCCCTTTCTTTCTGTAATATACTTGCTAAATGGTAAGGTTTTAACCTGTGCAATAACTGAAGCACTACAAACTAAACCCACTAAAAAACACAGTACAAACTTTCTCATTTAAAAATCTATTTAGAATTAGATGAACTTTGAATTTTTAAAGTCCATGCATATTTACCAGGTAATTCAGTTGGTAGTTTCACAACCACAGAATCGTTGTTTTTAGTCCATTCCAGAGGTTTATTTACCCCCAGCATATAAACTTTTGAACCTTCTTTTGGCTGAACCGCTGTTAAAACCAGTTCATTATTTTCGGCCTTGTTAAAGATCACATAAGTGCTTTTTCCATCCTTACTTTGCGTAAATCTGATATTGTCGCCTTGTTTATAGTTTTCTATACCTTTAGTGGCGTATATGGCTTGCTTGTTAATATCCAACCACTTGCCCATTTCTCCCAAACGCTCTACACTTGGTGCAGGAATTTCACCTTCGGCACTTGGGCCAACATTTAATAAGTAATTTCCGCCCTTAGCAGCTACATCAACAAGATTATCAATTAACGCCTGTGCCGATTTCCAATTTTGATCGTACTTGGCAAAGCCCCAGTTGTTGTTAATTGTCATGCAGCTTTCCCAGTAGTCCTGAGAATTGGTTTTTAAAATCTCTTGTTCTGGAGTTCCAAAATCACCGGCAGCATCCTGGTACTTATTCATACCTTCCATACCTCCGCGCGCTTTACCGATGCGGTTATTTATAATTAAAGAAGGTTTAAGATTACGCAGATAGTTATAAAGGTCTTTTCCCTGCTCTTCTGTCCATTCAGGAATCCACTCTCCATCAAACCATAAAATGGTTGGATCGTATTTCTTGATCAATTCAGCCAGTTGAGGCTTTAAATACTCTTCTCTGTATTTGTTGAAATCTGGTTTTACATCAGGCTTTTGCTTAGGATTAGCATCTGGCTGATGCCAGTCCATAATAGAATGATACAACCCGAACTTAATTCCGGCAGCTTTACATGCATCAGAAAGTTCTTTTAAAATATCTCTTTTAAAGGGAGTAGCATCCATGATATCATATTTGGTCACTTTACTGTCCCAAAGACTAAAACCGTCGTGGTGTTTAGAAGTGATAACGATGTATTTAGCACCTGCCGATTTAGCAATCTCTACCCATTTTTTAGCATCAAACTTCTGTGGATCAAATTGAGCAGCATATTTTTCATATTCGGCAGTTGGAATGTTATGTGTTTCCATAATCCACTCTGCTCCTCCGCTTTTACCATTATATTCTCCGGCCGGAACTGCATATAAGCCCCAGTGGATAAACATACCGAAAGTAGCATCCTGCCACCATTGCATACGTTGGGTTTTAGCTGCTTCAGACTCTTTTAAATAATCTTTTTGTGCAAATACCGAAAATGACATAACCAATCCGATAATAAGCAAATTTAACTTTTTCATACATTAGTAATTTGGTTATAGCAAAGAAAAGGATATTGGATATTAATAATTCTATTATTATGTCAATTCATTAAGCAATTTTAGCACACTTCGTTATTGGACCATTCCGTTATCTCGACGATAAAAGAATTCTTGAATGAGCATAACCAAGAGATCTCTTCTATCGTCGAGATGACGATGTGCATACAGTACACCCACACCCTTCTCTAAAATAAGTACTTTGTACTCAAAAAGTTAGAGCTGTTGCTATCAACAATTGCATTTATCAAATGCTTGTTGTTTTCATTTAGTTTGGTGGCAACTAACGACCTTATAGAAAACGATCTTAAAGCATCTACTACTGAAAGCGTACCCTCGGCACTATCTTTTCTGCCAGTAAACGGAAATACATCCGGACCACGCTGACACTGGCAATTCACATTTACTCTGCTCACCTGATTCACCAAAGGATCAATAAGTTCAGCTATTTCTTCATCATCGTTACTAAAAATACTTACCTGCTGGCCGTGTGTAGATTCGATAAGGTACTCAATAGTTTCTTCCAGATCATCAAAAGGTACAACCGGAATAACCGGACCAAACTGCTCTTCGGTATATAACTTCATGCCCTTTTTAACAGGATAAACAATTGCAGGGAATACAAACGATTCATTTGTAGCACCACCATTTTCATTTATCACATGGGCACCATTGGCTATGGCATCTGCAATACACTCCTGTATATATGCAGGTTTATGAGGTTCAGGTAAAGGAGTTAATGATACACCATGCTCCCAGGGCATCCCAAATTTAAGCTGCGCCACAGCTTCAGAAAGCTCCTTTAAAAACACATCAGCAAGGCTGCGATGTATAAATACGATTTTTAACGCCGTACATCTTTGTCCGTTAAACGATAAAGACCCCAACACTGTTTCCTGTACTGCTAGCTTAACATCAGCATTTGCGGTTATAATGGCTGCATTTTTAGCATCCAACCCAAGTATTGCACGTAAACGGTTTACTTTAGGATGCAGCTTTTTAAGCTCATTGGCTACCTTACTTGAACCAATAAGGGTTAACACATTTATATCGCCCGATTTCATCAGGTTAGGAATGATCTTATTACCACGACCATATATGGTGTTTACTACGCCTTTCGGGAAACAGTCTCTAAATGCCTCCAACAATGGGTAATGTAATAAAGTACCGTGTTTTGGTGGTTTAAACAATAAAGTATTGCCCATTATCAGGGCCGGAATTAAAGTAGTAAAAGTCTCATTCAACGGATAATTGAACGGCCCCATACATAAAACCACACCCAAAGGAGAGCGTCTGATCTGTGCAACAATACCCTGTTCAATGCTAAATTTAGACGACTGACGATCAAGGTCTTTTAATGCATCAATTGTTGCATAAATATACTCTACCGTACGGTCAAACTCTTTAACCGAGTCTGCATGAGATTTACCAATCTCCCACATCAATAGTTTAACTACTTCGTTTTTCTTTTCAATAATTTTGTGCGTAAACTTCTCTACGCAGGTAATTCTATCAGCAACGCTCATGGTTGGCCATTCGCCCCTTCCATTGTTATAAGCATTAACTGCAGCCTTTAGTGCTTCCGAAGCCTCAGCTTCATTACATAAAGGATAAGTGCCAATTACTTTACGCTTTAGTCCTGTTGGAGTTTTGATACAAATTGGCGACAGTACTTCGTGTACTTCTCCGCTCCAGGAATGCATTTTTCCATTACTTAAGTATTCTCGCTGATGAACCTCTTGGGTTAACCTGAATTCTTCAGGTATGTCGCGTTCGTCAACAAAAATCGAGTCAAGATGATCTTTAAAAGTCATTAATATATAGTTAGAGATTAAAATAGATTATATGTTAAAGATCACTAATTACTTTGTATTTTGGAACTAATGTTTTCATTATTACCCAAGCCACCAGGTAGGCAACAGCACATATTGTAAACATAATTGTGTAGCCGGTTTCAATATGCCCTAGAGCCTTATAATGGTCAAATAACCCACCACCCAGTTTTGTCATAACAACACCGCCAAGGCCGCCAAGCATACCACCAATACCTACAACAGAACCAATTGCTTTTTTAGGAAACATATCTGAAACTGTGGTAAACAGGTTTGCCGACCATGCCTGGTGCGCAGATGCACCAACACCAATTAACAATACAGGCATCCAGAAAGATATATGGCCCAAAGGCTGTGCAGCAAGCACAACAAGCGGAATTACCGCAATCATTAACATTGCTTTCATACGGCCGTCATATGGTTCATATCCCTTTTTAATAAAATACATTGGGAACCAGCCACCGCCAATACTTCCAACCATTGTCATGCTGTACAATACCGCTAATGGGAGCATGATCTGAGTATCCATCATGCCATACTGATCTTTCAAATAAGCAGGCAACCAGAACAGGAAGAACCACCAAACACCATCCGTCATGAATTTACCTACAGCAAAAGCCCAGGTTTGTCTGTATGTAAGGAGTTTAAACCACGATACTTTTGTTTCTTCAGCTACACCTTCACTATTGATCACTCTGGTATCAACATCATCTGCTTTTATGTAAGCAAGTTCTTCGGCCGAAAGTCTTTTTTGTTCTTCAGGTTTTTCATAGTATTTATACCAAAATATAAGCCACAAGAAACCTATTGCACCTATAAATAAAAAGGCGGCTTCCCAGCCCCATTTTGCTGCAATAAACGGGACACTTAAAGGTGCTAATACCGCACCAATATTGGTACCTCCGTTAAAAAATCCGGTAGCAAAAGATCTTTCCTTTTTAGGAAAATACTCTGCAGTAGCTTTAATTGCAGCCGGAAAATTCCCAGCCTCGCCAAATCCCAATACTGCTCTGGCAACCATAAAACCTACAATAGAAACAGAGGCAACACCAATACCCATAAAGCCAAGTACTGTGGAGATGCTTTGACCTATTGGAATAGCAAAGGCGTGTATAACTGCACCTACCGACCAAATAATGATGGCCCAGGCATATCCTTTTTTAGTTCCAAGTTTGTCGATTATCCGCCCTGCAAAAAGCATCGATATAGCGTAAACAAATTGAAAAACAGAAGCAATGTTTGCATAGTCGCTGTTGCTCCAGCCAAAAATCTCTTCTAAATGTGGTTTAAGTAAGCTTAACACCTGTCGATCAAGATAATTCACAGTAGTTGCGAAAAATAATAATGCACAGATAGTCCACCTGTAATTACCTACTTTTTTTTCGTTCATTATATTTGGTTTAGTATTTGGTTGGGTTGTTTTTTTATTTTGTTTTGGCTAGTGCTTCTGTAATGCCAAAGGTTTTTATGTTGTTATAATTTTCTTCTACTGTTTTAATAAAATCTTTAAGGCCTGGCAGGTCGGTTTCCCATAACTGCTGATCTGACAATACTGAGTTTACATACTCAGCTTCGTCAATCTTGCTTTTTTCATAGAAATAAGCAGCCTGATCGTCAGTAATCAGGTATTCCTTACCATCGTATTGCCCAAAGTACTGATTTTCTTCCTTTTTTTGAGTTCTCATGAAACATAAGAATGCAGCAAAACCGAAAGCGATACTTGATGGAACCTTATTAAATAGCTTATAATATTGAGTTAAAACAGGTAATATCCTTATTTTCATTTTCATGGTATACTGAAAAGTGATATTGATCCATAAATGTTTAATGTATGGATTTGCAAACCTGTCCAGAACCGCGGCCGAAAAAACCATGGCCTCATCGCCCGGAACTTCGTAAGGTATTGCAGGCACAATTTCCGATTGCATTACCTTTACGATATAGCTTTTTATGGCTTGATCGGCCATTGCATTTGCTACGGTATCTATACCAGCTAAATAGGCAATCCCAGATGATAAGGTATGAGAACCGTTTAACAGCCTTACCTTTAGCTCTCTGTAAATTTCGATATCAGGTTTTACAATTACGCCCTTATCTGCTTCCTTAAAGCTTAATAGCCCGGCAACTTTTTCGTCACCCTCAATAGCCCATAAACGATAAGGTTCAGCCATGATCAACAAGTTATCACTGTAACCTAACTGTTCCTCTAGCTTCTCTAAAGTTGCGACATCAGGCTTACCGGGAACAATCCTATCAACCAGAGAATTGCAGAAATGAGCATGCGCTTTTAGCCAGCTTACAAATTCAGGTTCAAGCTTATTAAATTCGGTAAGTTCAAATACAATTGATTCTAATTTTTTTCCGTTTTCAGGAATTAGTTCTGTAGCAATAATCACAATATCAGCAGCATTAATATCTCCAAGCGCTTTATATCGTGCATAAAGCACAGCCAATAGCTTTGCCGGAAAAGAAACTGGAGGAGCTAAATCAATGCTTTCTTTTAATAAGCTAATACCAACCTCCGTTGTATTGGAGACAACAACCTGTAAAGCGGGACTTTGTCCGATTTTAAGTATATCGCTCCACTCCTTGTCGGCCGATAAAACTCTGCTGATGGACGAGGATATAATGTTCTCTTTAACAGTTTGTCCGTTCTCCAGACCCCTTACGCTGATTGTATACAATCCATTTTGCTCATTAAAATCTTTAAGGTCGCCTTTACTAGTCGATTTAACAACAGCTACCCTGCCATTAAACAAACCCTTACGGTTTGCTTTATCAATAAAATAATCTGGAAGCCCGCGTAGTAAAACACCGGTTCCAAACTGCAATACCTTTTCAGGAAGATTTAATAATGTGTTATCAGGAATGATAACGTTTTCATTTTTTAGGTTCTTTAAAATATCTTTAGAAATAGTCATGTTGAAATTTCGCTCTGTCTAAAACAATTCTACATAAATATTATAAAGAATGAATGTTTTAAGAGGAAATTATTTACGCAATCGTTATCGTTACAATCTGTTACAATTGCCTGCTAAATCCGTAAGAAATGTACTATCCAAAAAGATCACTGCTCAAATAGCGGTCGCCCCTATCGCATGCAATGAACACAATTAGTCCTGATTCCAGTTCTTCGGCCAATCTTAATGAACAGGCAAGTGCCCCACCGGTACTCATACCTGCAAATATGCCTTCCACTTTAGCAAGTTTACGTGCAAAATCTGTGGCTTCCTGCTGTGAAACATCCATTACCC